>JACXTT010012510.1_pt1 | contig 11260 bp, 13 predicted proteins | sample 9270951 | NCBI WGS metagenome assembly JACXTT01 (sample SAMN15532306, study PRJNA645909) | rock metagenome | isolation source: weathered quartz diorite | place: Puerto Rico | collected 2017-06-21 | reverse complement strand
GGTCTCGGTCGAACCGAGACCGGGTTCATACTACTCCCCACTTAAAACGTGCGGAAGGCGCGTTGCTGGTTTCGGCCTCGCAACCGACGCGAGCGCGCGTCTGCGTGTCGAAACGGAGCAAGCTTTGAGCGACCTCGTTCGTCTTAACCCTGCCGCCAAGCATTGGTGGGTGCAGATACGCGGCCGCTCCTTTGGCCCCTACACGCTCGAACAGATGGCGCGCTTTATGTCGGAGGGTCGTGTGCGCCCATCGACGATGGTGGCCGATAACCCCAACGCGGGCTGGACCGAAGCGCGTAAGATCTTGTCGCTGCGCGGCCTGCGCACCCCGACCGCGGCCAACGACACGGCCGACGCGGCCAATGTTTTCGTGCACGCCGAGATCTTCTCCGGCGCGACGACTGCGTTTCTGGCCGCACTCGAGGAACTTGGCGCGGTGTGCGAGCTGGCGAGGGATCTCTGGCTCGTGCGCACCAAGTTCTCGGCCGGCGTCATCCGCAACGCGCTCTCGCAGACGCTGGAGACAGGCGACCGTTTCGTGGTGATCGACGCAACGCGCGATCGCCTAGCCTGGTTCAACCTCGGGCCGGAAACCGACGTCCGCATCAACAAGGTCTGGAACGCGCCACTGCGGCCTGACATCGTAAAAGCCTAAGCGCCAGGCCTCTCGCCCGCCATCAACAGCGCAAACGGCTTGATCGCCTGGCCATACCAGCGATGGCGCTCTGGCCCCAAACGCTGGACTTCGAAAATGAAGATGGGAAATCGGCGCATCGCCGGTCATGCCGGCATAAACCAATCCCTTGGCCCTGCTCAACAAAATAGCCTTCGCTAAGGCCGGGGCGCGCGCGCGTAGATGGGCGTCATGGCAGATGCGCATGATAATAGAGGAAGCGTTCCTCGGCTCGCGCGCTCTTGTGTTCCTTCGCTATCAGTTCGCGCGGAATTCGACCGGCACTTGGATGTGCCCGCCGGCGACCGAGCGGCCATCGCCTGTGGTTGGCTCGAGACGGAATTGGCGTGAAAGGTCGAGCGCGGCGCCGCCGAAGCCATAGCCGCGCGGCAGTTCTGTGCCGATGCTGCAATCGAGCGCGCCGCTATTGGAGGCGACGCAATCGAGCGTCACGCGGCCGGACTGGTTTTCATTGAGCGCGCGGCTTGGATAGGCGCGTTCGATGTCGCGCACGCTCGGGCGGCTGGCCCAGCGCACGCCCGTTAGTTCGGCGCTCGCAACCGGCGGCGGAGGCGGCGTGTCGAGACTTGGGAAGCCATTCTCGACATCGGCGTCAGGCTTTTGCTCTTCGTGCGGTGGGGCCGCTACGTGGGCGGCGGTCGGCGGCGGCGCGGCAGCGACGCCGGGCGTTGCGTCTTGCTGGCGAATGAATGCGGTCTTGCCGTTCCAGGTGATGACGTACCAGTCGTTGCCGAACCCGCGCGAGACGCGCCCTACGATCGTGAGCGCAACGCCCGGCCCGAACATTACGACGCCGGGGCTGGTGAGGTCCGGACGCGCATGGGCGAGCACGTGATCGCCGGCGCTGATCAATTGCGAAGGCGGCGTATAAGACTGGACGGCGTAAGCATCGTTGCTCCGGGGCGGAGCAAACCACGAGCCGGCTTGCGAAATAACAAATACACCGAGCGCTAAAGCGATGATGACGGCAATGATGATCAAGGCGGGGCCGTCCGGCGACGGCGCGCGCGGCGATTGCCTCGGGGCGTCCTGGGGACGCAAAACCGCGGGCGCTTCGACCGCCGGAGGCGGAGGCTCGGGCGCAGCTTGAGTTGTGGGTTCTTCGGTGCTCACGTCGGCGTCCATGATTTGGAGGTTGTGTAGGCCTCCGTGGCGATGGTGTGAAGGCGCTGCGGCGAGACTGGGGCGCGACAATGGGCGCCTCGCTATTGGGCCTCGAGCGCGCATGGTTCGCGCACCGCTTCCTGCGCAAACTCAGGCCAGCCGGCTCGGCTTCAAATCGCGCTTATAGCGCTTCCAATTCTCGACATAATGATGCGCGGAGAATTGAATGATCTGGCGTTGCTGGGCGTCCAACTGGCGCACCGCACGTGCTGGCGCGCCGGTGATGAGCGAGCCTTCGTCGAAGCTCTTGCGCTCCGTCACCAGGGCGTGCGCGCCCACCAGGCAAAAGCTTGGAATGCTTGCATAGTTGAGCACGCTGGCCTTGATGCCGATGAGCGAGGTGTCGGCGATCGTGCAGCCGTGCAGCATCACTTGGTGGCCGATGGTTACGTCCTTGCCGATGGTGAGCGGCGCGCCGATGTCGGTGTGCAGCACGCTGCCGTCTTGGACATTGGAATTCTCACCCACCACGATCGGCTCGTTGTCGCCGCGCAGCACCGCGCCCCACCAGACCGAGGCGTTGCGCTTCAGCACCACCCGCCCGATCAGCACCGCCGTCGGCGCCACCCAGAAGGCGGCTTCGTCTTCAACCTCGAGATCGGCGTCTGCCAGCGCGTAATTGGGCATAGGGCGCGTTCCTGAAGCGAAATTTTTGCGACGTTCCGCTTCCTCAACGCGTCGTTAACCGATGTGGCGTCTCATGGACAGCATCGGATCGGGATTTTCCGGTTCGCCCGTCTCCAGGGCTTCGGCTCGCTTGTGGGGGAGAGCGTGGGCGCCAGGCGCAAGATTAGCGCACTCGACATACCGCCGCCCGGCGCACCCTTCGACGATTCAATCTTTGAACGATTTTTCGACCCGCCCGGCAGAAGCCGCGCGGGATTTGGCCGCTCCAGCAAGGAGACTTTGATGGCGAAGCGCAGCGCGAAGCGTAGGCACGCACAAGGCGTGCTCAACGTTGAGGAATTCCAGCGCGACGACCGGCGTCAGCGCAACCTGACAGTACTCGACGGCGGTTGGCATCCTGCCAACAACGCGCTCCGCGACCAAGCATTCGTGAAAAACGTGCGGCCAAAGTCGAAAGGCCAGACCGCACTCATGGAAGCCATCGACACCCATTCGCTGGTTATGGCTTTGGGCCCGGCCGGCACGGGCAAGACGTATCTGGCGATCGCCAAGGCGGTGGAGGCCCTGGAAAGCGGCAAAGTGGGCCGCATTGTTCTGTCACGCCCAGCTGTGGAAGCCGGAGAGTCGCTCGGCTTCCTGCCGGGCGCTATGGAAGACAAGTTGGCGCCTTACCTGCGGCCGCTCTATGACGCGCTCACCGATAGATTGTCCGCCAAGCGCCTAAAGGCGTTGATGGCCGAAGGGCTGATCGAAATTGCACCGGTCGGCTTCATGCGCGGGCGCACTTTGAACAATGCCTTCGTGGTGATCGACGAAGCTCAGAACTGCACCTACGGGCAGATCAAGATGCTGCTGACGCGCTTGGGCTGGCACTCGACTATGGTTGTCACCGGCGACCCTGCGCAGACAGACTTGCTGCCGGATCTTTCCGGCCTGACGGCCATTGCCGATCGGCTGGACAGCGTAGCCAACATCGCAGTGATCCGCTTGGGCGACGCAGACATCGTTCGCCATCCGCTGGTCGCCTCGATGTTGAGCGTGTTGTAGGAGCGGCGCTTTTCGGCCCTCTAAGCGACTTGGCTTTGAGTGAAATCGAGCGCTTTGGTTTGGTCATTCCTCGCCTTCGAGGTCGATGTCGAGGATGCTCATCGTCAGCACCTGCCCCTCGTCTTCGTCGACCGAAACCGTGCCTACAAACTCATCGTGCACATAGACCTCGGCGCTGTCGGTCTTGCGGGGACGCGCGCGCACGTCGAGATCGGCGGCGTGAAGCATGCCGCGGAGCGCTGTCTGTAGACGCCCGCGCTCGGCCTCGTCGATCGGCGCATTCTTCGGGGCGCCGGGCGCGGGCGGCACCACGAGGCTGATCGCGTAGCTGACTTCACCCTCCTCATCGTCGCGCAAAACGCTGGCGGCGCGCTTGCCGTCGATGAGCAATTCGCCCTCTTCGCCGCCGAGCGAACGCACCGACGCTGTGGGCGAACCCAAGAGTTTGCTCAAATAAGCGCCGAGGCGGGCTGTTTCAGATGGCGTCACGTCAAAGCTCCGGCGCCCAACGGGCCCCCTAAACAGACGTTGCGCCTTAGGCTCTCAAGGTCAAGTCGAAGCTTCGTCTGGCTTTGTCGTCTCTCAATCGGCTTCCCAGTGCGTGGCTTCCCGGCGCAGGCGCCCGCCGTAGAGATAAAGCCCAAAGCCGATAATAGCGAAGATGGCGACGACGGTTCCGAAGTTTGCGCCGTTGTGCTGCGCCTGCCCCCACGAGAACGGCGTATAGGCGGAAATGAGCGCAAGCGCGACAAAGAGCGCCGCACCGGTTTTCCTCAGCACATCGCCGAAGAAATAGTTGCGGTCGATCTCAGCGCGCGGGCGCTGCTTGCGCTTGGGTGCGGCGGCTTTGCGTTTGGCCATGGGCGCGACCTTAGCCGGATTCGCTAACGAGCCGTGACCGGCGCGTCGTTCCACTGTTTCCCGCACGTAACGAATGTGCGCGTGAGCGCGGCGCGCTGTCATGCGGGCGGGCGACGGGCGGTTCACCAGCGCCGCTTCTTTTGCGGCGTCTCCTCGGAGGGGGAAACGGGCTCGGGCGCTTGCACGTGGCCTTCGAGCTCATAGGAGATGACGCAGCTGCGCGCCTCCGACTTCACCTCGGCGCTGCAATTGCTGCGCGCGAAGGCTTCCGCGAGTTGCTTGGCGCGGTCGAGATTTTGGCCCCAACCCGTGCGCGTGTCGTAGAGTGCTGCAAAGCCCGTCCAGGTCATCATGTTCTGGCCGAACCGTTGACTGCCGAAAATACGCGCAAACGTCGGTTCGAAAAAACCGAGACGGGCTGCGAGCGTGCCTGTATCGGCCCCGCGGAGCTCGTCGAGGAAATCGGTCCAGGCGCGATTGGCCTCCTGGCACATCGCCATGATGTTGGTGTCGCCGCGGCCGAGGCGTTCGAGCAATTCTTGCATCTTAGGCCCACCATTTCGCAGGCTTGGCGCGGAAGTCCGCCGCTTTCTCCAATGCGGCGCTCACCGCAAACACGCTCTCCTCGTCGAGCGCCTTGCCGATGACCTGAAGGGCGAGCGGCAAACCGTTGGCGTCGCTCGCCGCAGGCAGCGCCAGCGCCGGATTGCCGGTCAAATTGGCGGTCACCGTGAAGATATCGTTCAAATACATGGCCACCGGATCGTCGCCCTTTTCGCCGAGCGCAAACGCAGCCGACGGCGTCGCCGGGGTCAAGATCGCATCCACCTCCTTGAAGGCGTTGGTCATGTCTTCATTGAGGCGGGCGCGGACTTTCTGCGCGCGCAAATAATAGGCGTCGTAATAGCCTGCGCTCAGCACATAGGTGCCGATCATGATGCGACGTTGCACTTCGCGCCCAAAGCCCTTGGCGCGCGTCGCCTCGTAGGCGCCGTTCAAGTCCTTACCGCCCACGCGAGCGCCGTAGCGCATTCCATCATAACGCGCGAGGTTAGAGGACGCTTCTGCGGGCGCCACAATATAATATGTCGGCAACGCATACTTGGTGTGCGGCAGGCTGATCTCTTTGATCGTGCAGCCCTCGCTCTTGGCCCACGCAATGCCTTGCTGCCAGAGCTTCTCGATCTCGCCCGGCATGCCATCGACGCGATACTCCTTCGGGATGCCGATCGTCATGCCTTTGATCGATTTGGCGCACGCGGCGCGGAAATTGGGAAGCGGGTTCGGCAGCGAGGTAGAATCCCTTGGATCGTGGCCCGCCATCGATTGCAGCAGCAGGGCCGCATCTTCGACGGTCTTGGCGATTGGGCCGGCTTGGTCGAGCGAGGATGCGAACGCGACGATGCCCCAGCGCGAGCAGCGCCCGTAGGTGGGCTTCATGCCGACCGTGCCGGTGAAGGCGGCTGGCTGGCGGATCGAGCCGCCAGTGTCGGTTGCTGTGGCGCCGAGGCAAAGGTCGGCGGCGACCGCGGCGGCTGACCCCCCAGATGAGCCGCCAGGCGTCAGCGGCGCATCGGAATTGCCGCGCCGCCAGGGCGAGACGACCGGGCCGAAGCGCGAGGTCTCGTTTGAGGAGCCCATCGCAAACTCGTCCATATTGAGTTTGCCGAGCATGATCGCGCCATCGCGCCACAGATTGGCGGTGATCGTGCTTTCGTAGGTCGGAGCGAATTCGCCGAGGATGTTGGAGCCCGCGGTCGTGCGCACGCCCTCGGTGCAGAAGAGATCCTTGATCCCAAGCGGCGCGGCCTCGAGCGCGCCCGCCTTGCCCGAGGCGCGCTTTGCATCGCTTGCGGTGGCTGCGTTGCGCGCTTTGTCGGCGGTGACGACGACGTAAGCATTGAGCTTTGGGTTGGCGGAATCGATCGCCTTCAGGAACGCATCGGTGAGTTCGGCGGAGGAGAATTGTTTCTTCTCCATGCCGTCGAGCGCAGCCGCGAGCGTCAAGGACGTAAGATCGGTCATGCGGCGAGGTCTTTGGAGTAGAAAATGTTATGGGGGGTGTCGGGGTAATCGAGAACGGCGCTGCAACGCTGAAAGCCGTGTCCCTCGTAGATGCGCCATGCAGAGCTGAAGCCTGGCGTAGCGCCGGTTTCCAACACGAGCCGGCGATAGCCTTCCGCGCGCGCCAGCTTCACGATCTCGGCGACAATGGCCTGGCCTATGCCGCGACCGCGCGCCTCGGGTTGTGTAAACATGCGTTTCACTTCGCCAAGGCTGTCGCGATGGCGCCGCAACGCGCCCATGCCGATGGCAAAGCCATCGTCACGCGCAACGAAAAGCGTGGTGTCGCCCTCAGCCATTTGCTCGACGGTCATGTGGTGGCAGAACTCGCGCGGCGTCTGCGTCAACGCCCATGCATTGAGCGCTGCAACCAAATTGCGCACATCGTCCTGCAACGGCGTCTCGGCGGCGATCGTGAAGCTCATGGCGTCGCCGCCCAACCTATGACGCCATACCGGCCGCTCGCCTGCAGCCAAGTTTTGAGAGACGCCGGCTTAAACGCCTTCCGGTTCGCTGCGCGCAACGGCGCCTGGGCGTGAGGCCGGAGGGGGATCGGCTCGCCGCTCACTCGACTACCTTGGGCACGACGTAAAAGCCGTCCTCCGTTTTCGGCGCGTTCTTCAGCACGCTTTCGGGGTCATCGCCCTCGGTGACCAAGTCTTGGCGCATCGGCAGCGAGAGCCCTTCGACTGCGCTCGTCATCGGCTCGACGTCGTCGATGTTTACTTCGTTCAGCTGCTCGATCCAGGCCATGATGCCGTTCAATTCGGCGGCCATGGGCGCGACGCGCTCCTCGGCGAGCGCAATGCGCGCCAGTTTGGCGACTTTGCGCACGGTTTTCTCGTCGATGGACATGGATCGGACCGCTAGCAGCGGCGGCGCCCTCGTTCAAGGGCAGCGATCTCAAGTCGCCGAGCGAAACAACATTTTATCGCAGCGCTGTTCAGCGCCTGGGCGGTTCGGTCCATAAAGCGGCGCCTTGCCCCTGCTCGACCTCCCACACTTTGCCGCCGCTTTGCCGACGCCCGGCGCCCTTATGGGCCTCGATCCAGGCGAGAAACGCATCGGCGTGGCCGTGAGCGACGGCGGCCGGCTGATCGCCTCTTCACTCCAAACCATAGCAAGAAAGAAATTCAGCGCCGACGCCGAGGCGATCCTAAAGCTTTGCGATGCGCGTCAATGCGCCGGGTTCGTGATCGGGCTGCCGCTCAACATGGACGGGAGCGCTGGACCCGCGGCGCAAGCCGCGCGCGCGTTTGCACGCAACCTGCTCGGCGTTCGAAATGCGCCCCTATTATTGTGGGACGAGCGGCTATCGACCGCGGCGGTGACGCGCACGCTTCTCGAAGGCGACGCCTCGCGGCGGCGGCGCAGCGAAGTCGTCGACAAGATGGCCGCGGCGTATATGCTCCAAGGCGCGCTCGACGCGATGCAAGAGCTGAAGCATGCATGACGTCTTCGGCGAGCTTCTGCCTGTCTTCATTCTGATTGTGGTGGGCTGGGCGGTGCGGGCTTTTCGCGTCGCAAGTCCGGAAGCGCTGGGGCACGTCAACCGTTTCGGCTATTTCGTGCTTTATCCCGCGTTTCTCTTCACGCTGAGTTCGCAGGCGACAGTAGCTGGGCGCCAAGCGCTGCCGTTTGTCGCCAGCTTGCTCGTGGGCTTTGGCGTGATGGTGCTCTTGGCGCTCGCGATGCGCGTCTTCTTTACCAGAGAAGATGGACCGGCGTTCACCAGCGTGTTTCAGGGATCGGTTCGCTGGAACGGATTTGTGCTCTTGGCCGCAGCGCCAGGTCTTTACGGCGCGCTCGGGCCGCAGCTCATCGGCATCGCCTTCGGACCCTTGGTGCTCGTCGTCAACACCATCTGCGTCGTCGTCTTGGCGCGCTGGGGTGAGAACGGCGCCAACAGTCCGCGCGCGATCCTCGATCAGATCGTCGCCAATCCATTGATCCTTGGATGCGCCGCCGGCTTGAGCGCTCAGGCGCTCGGTCTTCGCCACCTCGGTCCGCTGTCGAATGCGCTCAATTTGCTCGGCCAGGCGGCGATGCCTGTGGCGCTCGTCTGCGTGGGCAGCGGCCTTGACTTCAAGGCCCTGCGCGCAGCACGGGTGAAAGTGGCCGCAGCTTGCGTCATGAAGCTCGCTGTCGCGCCAGCTGCGATGTGGGGGATGGCGATGCTCTTCGGCGCAAGTCCGCTTGCGGCGGCGGTGGCCGCAGGCGTGGGCTCCACGCCGACGGCCGCGGCCGGGTATACGCTCTCGCGCGAAATGGGCGGGGATGCGCAATTGATGGCCGCAATCATTACCGCAACGACGCTCTTGTCGTTCATCACCATGCCCGTAGCGATTGCTCTCACGCTGCATTGAGGGAAACCGCTGGGACGGGTGGCGGCGCCATTTCGCGCAGCATGAGGCCAGCGTGCTTTACATCCCTCACAACGCAACCCCAAGCGCGGCATCGGCCAACACGTCCCGCTAGCGCTTTCGCAACGGCTCGACCGGCTCGCTTGGTCCCACCACCATGTTGGGATCTTCCTCGAAACCCGGATGATTGGTTGGATCGACGACATAGGTCTTTGCTTGGTTCGTCGGCTGAAGCGGCGCACGGGTTGGCGTCGACACAGCCTGCGCCTTGCCGGCGCCTAGCCCGGCGACCACCGCCGCGAGCGCAAAGCCCACTGGCTTCAAAGAAAGCTCTTCGTGCTTGGGGCGCTTTTTCACCGCTCCCTCCTTTAAGACTGCCCTGCCAAACCCGCCGATCCACCATTGGAACAAAACAAGTACAACACTGAGTCCAGGACAGCAATGCGGCTGAAACGAAATTCTTCGTCATGGTCTTGCCACGCTTGCAGCGGTTTGGCCTCAAGGCTTAACAAGCGTCCATGGCCGAGCGAGCGAGTGGCGTGAAGAAAAGCGAAGCGCAAACAAGCCCCGTTCGTTTCCGTCACAAGCACTTGCTGGCCATTTCCGATCTCGATCGTTTCGAGGCCGAAAGTTTGCTTGCGCGCGCACAAGCGTTCGCGCCGCTGGCCGAGCAGAAGATCAAAAAACTCGACACGTTGCGCGGGCGAACTCTCATCAATTTGTTCTTCGAGAATTCGACCCGCACGCAGAGCTCCTTCGAACTCGCCGGCAAGCGCATGGGGGGCGATGTTGTAAACATGTCGGTCAAATCCTCGAGCGTGGCGAAGGGCGAGACGCTCATCGACACGGCGACGACATTGAACGCGATGCGCCCCGATCTCTTGGTCATTCGCCACGGCTCGTCGGGCGCAGCAGAGCTGCTTTCCCAGAAAGTCGATTGCGCGGTGATCAATGCAGGCGACGGCAAGCATGAGCACCCCACTCAAGCGCTGCTTGACGCACTGACCATCCGCGACCGGCTGGGGACAATTGAGGGCCTTATCATCGCGATCTGCGGCGACGTCCTGCATTCGCGTGTGGCGCGCTCGAACGTGGCGCTGCTCACCATGCTTGGCGCCCAGGTGCGTCTTGTCGGCCCGCCGACGCTCATGCCCGCCGGCGCCGATCGCTGGGGCGCGAAGGTCTTCCACGACATGCGCCAGGGCATCAAAGGCGCCGATGTCGTCATGATGCTGCGCGTGCAGCGCGAACGCATGGACGGCGGCTTCTTTCCTTCGGCGCGCGAATTCTTCTGGTTCTACGGGCTCGATGAGGACAAGCTCAAATACGCCAAGCCCGGCGCTGTGGTGATGCATCCCGGGCCGATGAATCGCGGCGTCGAGATCGACTCGAGCGTCGCCGACAATCCCAACATATCTCTTATCGAGACCCAGGTGCGCATGGGCGTGGCGGTGCGCATGGCGGTGCTCGAGGCGCTCGCGGAAAGCGGCTCCAACGCGGAGGCGCCGCGCCCGTGACCAAGCCTACTCTTATAAAGAACGCCAAGCTCGTCGATCCGGCGAAGGACAAGATCGGCGATGGCGCCATCTTGTTCGCCGACAAGATTCTCGATGTCGGCGCGGTCACAAGCGCACCCGACGGCGCAGACATCATCGACGCCGGCGGCGCGCACGTGGCGCCCGGCTTGATCGACATGCGCGTCGTGATCGGCGAGCCGGGCGCAGAGCACAAAGAGACGTTCAAGTCGGCCGGCCGCGCCGCAGCGGCCGGCGGCGTCACAACCATGGTGATGATGCCGAATACAATGCCCGTAATCGACGATCAGAGTTTGGTGGATTTCGTTCTGCGTCGCGCGCCGGAGCGCACTGGGGGCGTGCACATTCTTCCGGCGGCGGCGCTGACCAAAGGTCTAAACGGCGCGCTGATGACCGAGATCGGCCTGCTCGCAGAAGCCGGCGCGGTGATGTTCACCAACGGCGATGCGCCGATCAAGGACTCGCGTGTGCTTCGACGCGCGCTTTCTTATGCGACCGCATTCAACGCGCTCGTCGCACACCGGCCCGAGGATCCCTACCTTGCAGAAGGGGGCGTGATGCATGAAGGCGAGCTGGCCGCGCGGCTGGGCTTGCCCGGCATTCCCGCCGCCGCCGAAGCCATCATGGCTGAGCGAGATTTGGCGCTCGCAGAATTGACCGGAGGGCGGCTCCTGCTCGACATGCTCTCGGCGGCGCAGACCCTGCCTGGGGTGAAGCGCGCCAAGCAACGCGGCGTCAAAGCCGCGGCGAGCGTCAATGTGCATCATCTCGTGCTCAACGAGCATGATGTCGCCAACTACCGGACCTTTGCAAAGCTCTCGCCGCCGCTGCGCAGCGAGGAAGATCGCTGCGCGTTGGTGCAGGCGGTGAAAGACGGTCTGATCGACGTCATCGTGTCTGGCCAC
>JACXTT010012509.1_pt1 | contig 11260 bp, 7 predicted proteins | sample 9270951 | NCBI WGS metagenome assembly JACXTT01 (sample SAMN15532306, study PRJNA645909) | rock metagenome | isolation source: weathered quartz diorite | place: Puerto Rico | collected 2017-06-21 | reverse complement strand
GCGGCCGACGACGCGTTCGAGCCCTCCACCGGAGGGACCGTCCGGCTGCTCCAGCGCGGCGAGATGTTCGCCTCGATCAACCGCTTCACCAACGACAATGGCGAGATCATCCACGAAGTCAGCGACATCGCGGCCCGATATTTCCGAAATCTGCTGACGATGGACGGCGCGGTCTGGGCGACCGGACCGGTCATGCGAGATTCGACCTGCGCCTCCGCGCTGGCGTCCGTGCCGCGATCGCTGACCGAGACTTCCGGAGAGACCCGTTAGGAGGTTCCGACATGTCGCGCACGACCATCCGACTCGCGATCGCTGCCTGGCTCTGCACCGCCGCGGGGGCGCACGCGGAAGACCTCGTGTATCTCCGTAAGGGATCCGCGCCGAACACGGCCGTCGTCCTCCACGAAGGCCACGAGGTCGTCCTCGAGGTGGACGAGCCTTCTGCGGTCGGCAAGCTCCACAGCGTCGACGACGAAGAGATCGTGCTCGATCGGCGACTGACCCTGGAGGAGTGGCGAGTCTTCCGGAAGCTCGGGAAGCAGCCTCCCAGACGGCTCCGCGTGCACATTCGAAAGCACCGGCAGCCCTCTCCGCTGCTCGTCACCCCGCAGTGATCGTTCGCTTCCGACCGTCGCGCCTCTCTCCTCGCCGCCCGCGGTCGGCGGCGCTGCGGGCCGCACTCGCCCATCCGATGAGGTGCGAGCACGGCGGAGCTTCTGCTATGGTCCGCGCGTGGCGCAACCCGTTCGGAGCAAGTCTGGCCTGTCGCGCCGAGAGCTGCTGCGGCGATCGCTGGGGTTGGCGGTCGCACTCGGGGGAGCGCCGTTGGTCCGCGTCGGCGAGGCGCTCGCCGCATGCGCGGCCACGGCGGCCTTCCGGCGTCTGCCTTCGAACTTCAAGAGCATCTACGGCGACCCGCATACGCGCCGCGACTTCCCGCTCTTCCTTCACAACGTCTTCAACCTCTATCCGGAAGATCGCTTCGACACGCTGATCGCGGAGCTGACCGAGCGGCTACCCGACGACGGCGCGATCTACCGCTCGCTCACCGAACGCCTCCCCGAGATCACTCCCCGCCTTTCTGGGTTCCGCTACGCGCTCCCGGCGCTTCGCAAGCAGAAGCGCGAGATGGCGAGCGAGACGGTGTCCCTGCTCGGCGAGCGGCGCCGTGCGACCGGCTACGTCGAGATCGGCACGACCGGCCGCTACCTCGGCACGCTCCGTAAATCCGTCGACGTGCGCGGACCCGTCTACGTGGTGAACGACGCGGAGCCGATCTACTCGCTCGAGGACATCATCGAGCGTGGGCAGATCCACAAGGTCGGCACGTTCATCGCCATGGGCGATTACGTCGAGTTCGACCGCGCGGCGATCCCGCCGGCATCGGTCGAGCTGGTCACGAACTACATCGGCTTCCACCATGCGCCGAAGCCGCGGCTCGACGGCTTCGTGCACGCGATCTCCCGGGTCCTGAAGCCGGGCGGGCGGCTGATCGTCCGCGACCACGACGTCGACGGGCCGCGCATGGACGCCATGGTCGGCCTCGCCCACGACGTGTTCAACGCCGGCGTCGGCATTCCTTGGGAGCGGAACGCCGAGCAGATCCGGAACTTCTGGTCGGTCGCGGACCTCACCGCCTACCTCGAAGCACGTGGCTTCCGCCGCGTGCCTCGATCGGCGGTGCAGGACGGCGACCCCACGCGCAACACGCTGCTCGCGTTCGAGAAGACCGAGACGCGCCCCGCGTGATCGGATGAAGCGCCTCCTCGTCGCGGCGACGCTCGCCCTCGCCTTCGCCGCCCCGATCGCGGCGGGCGCCGACGAGCCCGCGACCGTCAACGACGTCACGCAGATCAATCCGATCGTCGTCGAGCGCGTCGTCCGGCCGAAGAGCGTCGAGGAAGTCGCGGAGCTCGTGAAGGGCCACTCCGGCCCGATCTCGATCGGCGGCGCGCGCCACAGCATGGGCGGCCAGATCGCGACCGAGAACGCGCTCTTCCTCGACATGCGCGATCTCGACAAGGTGCTGGAGCTCTCGGTCGAGGCGCGCACCATCCGCGTCCAGGCCGGCATCACCTGGCGGAAGATCCAGGAGGCGATTGACCCGCACGACCTCGCGGTCAAGGTCATGCAGTCGTACGCGAACTTCACGGTGGGCGGCTCGCTCAGCGTGAACGCGCACGGCCGCTACGTGGGACAGGGCTCGCTGGTCGGCTCGGTACGCTCGATCAAGGTCGTGCTCGCCGACGGCTCGGTCGTGACCGCGAGCCGCGACGAGAATCACGATCTGTTCCGCGGCGTGATCGGCGGCTACGGCAGCCTCGGCGTGATCGTCGAGGCCACGCTCGATCTGGTCGCGAACCAGAAGGTGGAGCGCAGCGCGAAGCGGATGCCGATCCGCGACTACAAGAAGTACTTCTTCGACGAGATCCGCGACGCCAAGACGGCGGTCTTCCACAACGCCGACATCTATCCGCCCGCCTACGACACCGTCATGGCGATCACGTGGTCGGAGACCGACCACCCGCTGACCGTGCTCGAGCGCCTCCCGCCGTTCGGCGCGAGCCATTGGAAGGAGCGTTTCGCCTACTGGTGGATGTCGGAGGCTCCGTTCGGCAAGGAGTCGCGTCGCACGGTCCTCGACCCGCTCCGGCTGCGCGGCACGGCGGTCGTCTGGCGGAACCACGAGGCGAGCTACGACGCCGGCGAGCTCGAGCCGGTCTCGCGCACGCGATCGACCTACGTGCTCGAGGAGTACTTCATCCCGGTCGAGCGCTTCGACGAGTTCACGGAGAAGATGCGCGCGGTGCTGAAGCGCCACGACGCGAACATCGTGAACATCTCGATCCGACACGCCTCGAAGGACGACGAGTCGCTGATGGCGTGGGCGCGCGAGGAGTGCTTCGCGTTCGTGGTCTATTACAAGCAGGGCGTGCGACCCGACGACCGCGAAGAGGTCGGCAAGTGGACGCGTGAGCTGATCGACGCCGCGCTGTCGAGTGGAGGAACCTACTACCTGCCCTACCAGCTGCACGCGACCGACGATCAGTTCCGGCGCGGCTATCCGCGCGCGAACGACCTCTTCGCGATGAAGCTCCGCCTCGATCCGACGTACAAGTTCCGGAACAAGCTCTGGGATCGCTACTACCACCCCGAGGCGCTGAAGGCGCTCGTGGAGACGAGCACACCGAGCCCCACGCCCGAGCCGACGCCGGCCGCAGCGTCCACGGAAGCTCCGAAGACCTCGACCGACACCGCGCCTGCGGCAAGTGCGGCACCCGAGAACGCCGCGGCCGAGCTCGCCGACGCCCACGACGCCCTGGTGCGCGAGACTCTCCGCATCCGGAAGGGTTACGCGCGCGACGCATCGCAAACGTATTTGACGCTTCCGGAGTGGTACATCGTCTACAGCGCGGACGAGTTCGCCGCCTCGGTGGAAGATCACCGTCCGAGCGACTTCCCCTACCTCCGCAGCGTCGCTCAGTTCTGGCGCATCTACTCGCACGTGCTGCGCGCGACGTGGGGCAAGTCCGAGTGGGGCTATCAGCTCATGATCGCCGTGATCGGCCCGAGCTACTCGTTCGAGTATCTCGCGAAGGGCTTGTACGAGAACGTGCTCGGGCGCCTGAGCGAGCTGACGATGCCCGGCGGAGCGTGGCAGCCGCAGACGCCCGAAGACGTCTACCTCGCCGGCGTCTGGCGCGACTACGCGTCGTTCATCCACGCGACGCCGTGGTTCGCGTACCCGTTCGCGGAGAAGATCGGGGGAGTCTGGAGCACGCACGGCTCGGTGGACCGCACGCTCCTGCGTCGTCTCGAGCGACGGGTGAGCGCGACGTTCGGCTACGGGTTCAAGACCGCGTGGGGCTGGATCATCCGCAAGAGCAACGAGTCCGCCTACGACCCCGAGGAGCAGACGATCCAGGTCTGGGCGCGGAAGGCCCCCGGTGTGACCGATGCCGCGATCGTCGCGCGGGAAGACCTCGACGAGCGCTCCGAGCTCTTGAAGCTACCCCGCTACGAGCCCTTCACGCGTGCACTCAGCTCGCTCGCCGAAAAGGGCGTGCACTTCGTCGAGATCGCCGGCAACGACCGGATCCTCGTCACGTTGATCGCTCCGGAAGCCTGGCACGATTCGCAGAACCGCGGTGCGCTGCTGGTCGAGTGGCCGATCTTGACCCGGCCTGCGATGAAGCGGGTCGCGATGACGCTCGACGTGGCGCGGCTCGACGAGGTGCTGCCGAGCTTCGGTGCCGAGCAGGTCGCGATCGACCACGTTTACGACTTCTGAGGCGGCGATTCCTTCTCGACCGGCCCGAAGGAGATTAGGTGTCCCGAGAGAGCCCGGCAGCGACGCTATCGAGCAGGTCGTCCAACAGCTCCGCCTCCTGTCCGGGGGCGGTGAGCAGCAGCAATCCCGAGATCGCGAGCGCCGTCAGTCCGTGGATCTGCGACCAGAGCGTGTTCGCGACCATCATCGGATCGACGCCCCTCCGGATCGCCCCGCGGTCCATCGCGTCCTTCACCGCGTCTCGAACGAAGAGTAGCGTGGCGATTTCCCGTTGTACGAACTCCCGAGTCAGAGTCTCAGTGAAGCGCGACAGGAACATCAACTCGTAATATTTCGGGTTCTCGACACCGAAGCGGTAGTACGCTCGACCGAGCGCGCGCAGCCGCTCGAGAGGTGGAAGCGATGCGTCCACGGCGCGAAAGTACTCGCCGAGGCGGTCGTGACCCTCGACGCGTAGGTGGTGGAGCACGTCGTCGAGGCTCCGGTAGTACAGATAGATCGCGGTCGCGCTGCAACCGACCTCACGAGCGATCTTTCGGGTCGATACTCCCTCGACGCCTTCCGCGAAGCAGATCCCCCTCGTGGCATCGAGGATCGCCTTCTTCAGTCGCAGCCCTGGGCGGGCTCGTCGTGAACGCGTAGGGCGGACCTTCCGGGTTAACACCGGCAATTTGCTTGTTCGCACTGGATCCGAGGTGTCAAGGCGCGATTCGAGGATAGGATGCAACAGATGCGACGATTTTCATTGACGGGGAGGGCTCATCGAAGTTAACAGCGTTAACGTATGATTTGCGATCGATACGAATTCTCGCGGAATCGCCCCGGCGTCGCCGCCGAGCGCCTTCGCAGGATCCGCCGCACGCCCCGAGCCGCCCTCACCCTCACCCTCACTGTCGGTCTCGGTCTGGCACTGATGCACCGAGCGGCTGCGGACGTCCAGCCTGGGGACGTCATCAACGCCGAGAACTTGGACAAGGTGAAGGACCTGGTCTCTCCTGGTCTCGAATGGTGCATCCGCCGCGGGCTTCCCATGCACATCGTCGAGACCAGGAAGGTGATCGCACCCAAGGCTTTTCGCGAGGCCACGGAGAAGTTCTCGCAGCAGGTCACACTCGGCTCGGACGGCCTCACGCTGCAGAACTACGTGGCGGGTCTTCCCTTCCCGACCATAGATCCCAACGATCCGAAGGTCGCCACGAAGATCATGTGGAACTACGAGCACAACTTCGTGATCACCGACGACCTCGATATCCGAAACTTCGACGCGGATACCGGCCCGGTCGGGTCGGGCACGACTCCGATGTCGATCGAGCGGCACTTCCTGATCGATCACTTCCGCGTGCTGAAATACGTGGGCCGCCTCTATCAGGACCCCAAGCCGCAGTGGCAGAGCGCCGAGAATTTCGAGAGCAAGCAATCGCTGCACCCGATCCTCGAGCCCTTCGACCTGAAGGGCGTCGGAGGCCTGAGCTTTCGCTACCTCGACCCCGGGCGGCAGGACGACACATGGCTCTACCTGCCCGGGCTGCGCCGCGTGCGCCGCCTCTCGACCTCACAGCGCTCGGACGCGCTGTTCGGACAGGACACCGACGTCGACAGCTACTACGGCTATGCCGGGCAGATCGCCTGGATGGACTGGAAGTACCTCGGCCAGCGGGAGATGCTCGGCGTCATCCACGCCGAGAGCTTCCCCGCGAAGTGGGCCAGCGGCGGCGCCGACTTCGCCTTCGACGACGTCTGGGAAAAGCGTCGCGTGCACGTCGTGGAGGGGACGTCGCGCCTCTCGCAGTACGCCTACAGCAAACGAGTCCTCTTCGTGGACGACGAGGTCTGGGCGGTTCCCTACTCGGACATGTACGACCGCGCCGGACAGCTCTGGAAGATCTGGATCAATGACGTCTCGATGCGAACGCGGCCGTTCCCCGAGGCGAAACTCTCGGTCTATGACGACGAGCGGCCCTTTGTCCCCGCCGTGATGATGGTGGACGTTCAGCTCCAGCACGCTACGAAGATCGCTCTTCCTTCGTTGCGGTTCCCCGGTGAAGAGGGCTGGTACCACAACCTCGGCGAGCGGTCCGGAACCCGCGAAGACTTCTTCACCGTCGCCCACCTGATCCAGTCCGGACGTTGATCCCGCCCGCGACTCGGGGGAGGCGAGCATCCAACGGACGAAGGAAGGAGGGACGGTGAGACGTCGCGCAACCACCTGCGCGGGGATCGCCGCATGGCTCGTGCTGCTCGCGTCCGGAGCGAGCTCCACCGTGCGCTACGGCGACATCCAGATCTCCGGTAACGTCGAGACTCAGGAGCTCTTTCGCATCGATCGCAGCCCGAGCTCGCAGCTCAACCACTTCGACCTCATTCAGCAGCGGAACACTCTCCGCCTTCAGTACGAGCAGCTGATTGTCAAAAACGGAACGCTCGCGGGTTTTCGAGTCCCGTTCATGCGCGAAGCGAGCTTCTTCGCGTACTATCGCGGGGTCTACGACTCGGCGTACGACCTCGCCCCCGGGCCGGGACGGCGCGTGAACGACGGAAGCCCGGGGGGCGGGTTCCGCAGCATCCGCGGGAGCGAACGGGCGGACATCGCCTTCGAAGACGTCCTGCGCGAGGTCTACGTCGACGTCGACACGACGAGCGCGCTTAGCTTCCGCATCGGCCGCCAGCAGATCAACTGGGGCAACTCGCTGAATTTCCGTGCAACCGACAGCGTGAATGCCATCGACGGAACCTGGCACCTGCAGCAGGAGGCCGGGGTGCTCGGCAAAACAGGATTCTCGGAGATCCGTGTCCCGGCACTCGCAATCAAAGCGCTCTACAACGTAGGCGACCTCGGCGGTGTGCTCTCCGGGGTCTTCATGGAAGTTTACGACATCCCCTTCGACTTCCAGCCCACCAAGATCCGGTTCTCGCCCGCTCCGTTCTCGCTTCCGTATCGCAACCCGTTCCGGGCCGGGCTCGTCCTGAACGGTGCGCCGCTGCTCGGCCTACCCGGTTCCTTTCCCGTGCAGCCGTGCTTCGACCTCACGGGCAACACCGCTCCGAACGCACAGGCCGACGCCGACTTCTCGAGCGCCGCCACGACCGGTCTGTGCAATTCGCGGGGACGCCCGACCAGCAAGCTGTCGCAGGGCCTGTACGACCGGCACGATCCCGGCGACGTGAACCAAGTCGGCGCTCGCGTCGGGGGATCGACGCCATTCGGGCTCAATCTGGCTCTCAGCTACCTATACCGGCGCCACTTGGTCGACGCGACGGGCGGCACGCCGCTCAAGCAGCAGCTCGGCGTAGCGCTCGGCAATCCCCTGGCGTTCGCGGTGCCGGCGATCCACTCGACGACCGATCCGCTGACCCGGCGGACCTCGACTGCGTTCGCATACGCGCGCGTGCCCGTGGAGATCTACTACCCTTACGTGAGCGTGTTCGGGCTCGACGCCGATTATTTCGACGAGCTGACCGCCACCGTCTACAATCTGGAGATCGCCGCAACGCACGGCGCGCCGATCACTAGCGCGAGCCTAACCGGCGACGGCGTACGGCGGACGGACGTGCTCGAGGGGTCGCTGCTCCTAGATCGCCCGACGTGGATCCGGTTCCTCAATTCCAGGGCCACGTGGTCGATCTTCGTACAGGCCAACGTCTCCTACGTTCCTGATCACCAGGCGCTGCGGCTCGACGCCGGTGGCCGGCCGCTCGCGGGCGATCTCGGCCCAGTCGCCAACCTCGTGCCGATCCCGGGCCTCTTTCGCGACAAGCCCGGGCTCGACGAGCGAAGGCGATTCGAGCCGCTCACCGTCGTCGCCGCGACCAGCTTCTACCGGGGCGGATCGCTGGTGCCGCTGTTCCTCTGGCTGAGCGACTGGAACCACGCACCAGCCATGGAATTTGCGACGATCTGGCAGTTCTTGCCGACTCCGAGCATCATCCTCGAGCCGGGGATCCGGGTCTTCTGGACGAACGGCCGGGCCGTCGACGATCGCTACCTGATCGGCGCCCTCGCCGGCCGCAGCGAGATCCAGATGAAGGCGACTTACCAGTTCTGAGCGCAGTGCCTATGCCGCGCGCGTCACGCGATCGACGATCTCCATCACGTCGAGCGTCTGCACCTGCTCCCCGAGGTCCTTCGCCTCGATGCCGTCGGACAGCATCGCCGAGAAGGGCGTGCACTTCGTCGAGATCGCCGGCAACGACCGGATCCTCGTCACGTTGATCGCCCCGGAAGCCCGGCACGATTCGCAGAACCGCGGTGCGCTGCTGGTCGAGTGGCCGATCCTGACCCGGCCGTCGATGAAGCGGGTGGCGATGACGCTGGAGGTGGCGCGGCTCGACCAGGTGCTGCCGAGCTTCGGCGCCGAGCAGGTCGCGATCGATCACGTCTACGATTTCTGAAGCACCGTGGGCCCGAGCGGCGCCATCCGGTCCAACCGCCAGACGAGGGCGATCCTCGCTCCGCTCGCGAGGACGAGGCTCGCGGACGCGGCGATCCCGAGCAGCACCGCTACGCTAGGACTTCCCGCGGAGAGCCGCTCACCGACGAAGAGATCGTACTGCCCGGGGCGAAGGAGCCAGAGCCCGTGCCCGATCAGCGGATTCGCGCTCGGGAGGAAGCAATCCCGCGCCCGGAACACGCAGGTGGAGTCGAGTCCAATCGCGGGCAGGATGGCTCCCGTCGCAGCCATCAGGAACCCGATCGCGACCGCCGCGAGACGCAGGCAGCGCCACCACCGCGGCTCGTGAGGATCCGGCCAGAGGGCTGCGAGCGCGAGCGGCGGGAACAGCGGCGCGAAGAAGCGAGGCCCCCAGGACGCGCCTCCCTGCCAGACGGGCCAGATCGAGAACAGGGCAACGGAGGCCGCAAAGAGCGCGCCGATCATCCATCCGAGGGTACGTCGCTCGCCGCGCATCATGCGTACCCACCCGGGCACCGCGAAAAGCGCGAGCGGATAGAACACGAAGAGGCCGCGACCGGGGCTCACGAGCACCCCCGGGGCGGCGATCATGATTCCGCGCACTCCCCCGAAGTTCGCGAACACGGACGCGTGATGACCGAAGGCGCTCCCGCCTTCCATCCGGTTGATCTCGCAATGGAGCAGCACGAACGGAATGCAGGCGCCGAGGAGGCAGCCGAGGTCACGGATTCCGAGGCTTCGACTCGTCGCGCAGGCGAGCACGAGGGGCACGACCGCGACGAGCGTCGACTCCGATCTCGTCATCGTCAGCCAGCCGAGCAACACACCCGCGACCACGCATCGACCCGCACGCTGTGCTGGGGACGGCTCTTCCGTCGCCTCGTGAACGTGCCAGACCGCCGATAGCAGGAGCAGCGCCGCGAGCGGCTGTGCCCAGTCCTGGCGTTGGTAGCCGAAGAGCGGTGAGGCGAAGGCGAGACAGAGCGCCGACCCGAGTGCCCGCGGCCACGCGAAGCCGACACGGAGCGCGAGAAGGTACAGCAGCGCAACCGTCGCCGCCGAGACCACGGCGTTCAGCACTCCCGCCCGGACGTGGCTCGCGTCGTACAGAAGCCCCTCCCGGCTCGTCGGCACCTCGTGAAGGGTCGAAGTCCCCAGCCCCAACGCGTCGAGCATCCAGAGCACGGGAACGTATGCGAACGTGAGCCCTTCATCCCAAGGGCTCGTGCCAAAGCGAAGGCCGTCCCACACGACCGGCGGGTCAATCTGCAGCGTGTGCGCGAATGCGACCCGCTTCGCTTGCTGGTACATCACCATGCCGTCGATCGAGTCGTGATGACCCGACAGCGTCGGCAAGTAGACGCCGAGCACGAGCGCGAACACGGTGAGCGGGCCGACGCCACGCTCACGGACGCGAGAACGCACGCAGTGCCTATGCCCCGCGCGTCACCCGATCGACGATCTCCATCACGTCGAGCGTCTGCACCTGCTCCTCGAGGTCCTTCGCCTTGATGCCGTCGGACAGCATCGTCATGCAGAACGGACACGATACGGCGATGGCCTCGGGCTTGGTGGCGAGCGCCTGATCCGTGCGCATCAGGTTCACGCGCTTGTCCGGATCCTCCTCGATCCACATGCGGCCGCCGCCCGCGCCGCAACAGGTGCCGAAGTGGCGATGCTTCTCCATCTCCTGGAGCTTCGCACCCGATGCCGTGAGCACGTCTCGCGGGTCGTCGTACACGTCGTTGAAGCGCCCGTAGTAGCAGGAGTCGTGGTAGGTGGTCTCCTTGCCGAACTCGCCGTTCATCTTGAGCGCGCCCTTGGCGATCAGCCCCTTCACGAATTCGGCCGCGTGGATGACCTCGTACGTGCCGCCGAACTGCGGGAACTCGTTCTTCACGGTGTTGAAGCAGTGCGGGCAGTTCGTGAGGATCTTCTTCGTCGGCGCCGTGTTCAGCGTCTCGACGCACATCTGCGCCATGGTCTGGTAGAGGTACTCGTTGCCGAGCCGGCGCGCGGTCTCGCCGTTGCAGAGCTCGGACTTCGCGAGGCACGCGAAGTTCACGCCCGCCTTCTTGAGCACGCGCGCGAACGCTTGCGTGGTCTTCTTGTTGCGATCGTCGAACGCTCCCGCGCAGCCGACGTAGTAGAGGTACTCGGCGTCGGGATTGGTCTCGAGCGTCGGGATGTCGAGCCCCTCGGCCCACTCGAAGCGCTTCTCGGCGTCGATGCCCCACGGGTTCGACTGCGTCTCCATGTTCTTGAAGACGCGGTTCAGCTCGCCCGGGAAGCGCGCCTCCTCCTGGACGAGGTGGCGGCGCATGTCGACGATCTTGTCGACGTACTCGATCAGCACCGGGCACGACTCCTCGCAGGCGCGGCACATGTTGCAGGACCCCAGCGTCTCGGCCTGGATGACCGTGCCGAGGATGATCTGGCCGACCTCGGGGGCCTCCTCTCCCTCGCCCGACGGCGTCCCGTCCACGCGCTTGAGCGCGGCCTCGGCCTGGTGCTCGTACACGCGGTCGCGGTAAGGGGCCAGGAGGCGGGGCAGTGCGGG
>JACXTT010012508.1_pt1 | contig 11261 bp, 14 predicted proteins | sample 9270951 | NCBI WGS metagenome assembly JACXTT01 (sample SAMN15532306, study PRJNA645909) | rock metagenome | isolation source: weathered quartz diorite | place: Puerto Rico | collected 2017-06-21 | reverse complement strand
GGTCGGCGCGATTTGTCCCCATCGCTTTCAAGCGCCAAGCTGACTCCTTCTTGAATGACTTCTCGCAGAACCTCTGTCTTGAAGTCGAGTCCCGGTTGTGCGGTATAAGCGCGCATAGCGTCCAATACGGCACGGAGCTGGGTCACGCGCCGACCTATGCGTTCGGCCTCGTTTGCAAGCGTTTCCGCCGGAGCATCGGCGGTCGAAAGCTGCGCTCGAAGACGGTCTGCCGATGCAGCCAGTGGCGATAAGAGCTTAATCACCTCGTGGTAGAGTTCGCGAGCAAAAGTATTCGCAATTTGTTCTGCTGCACGCTTTACAGCATCGCGTCCCCTCGGGCCGAAACGGGCTTCGATATCGTCCAGTATCGAATTGATTCGATCTTCGTGTTGTTTGCCTAGCGTGCTTGCATGGCGCGAGTCACGCCGTCGGAGGGCAGCGTGTTCCGCGGCTTGCTTAACTCGGCTGTTATCGTCCAGGGCAAGCTTCGCTAACACTCTCTCGAATATTGGGTGAGGCGCGTGTGCAGCGGCGTTTGCGACGGCCCTACGGACTTCCCATTTCGTGTGACTCGCAAGCGCGACAAGTTTCGCGACAATCTCCTCGACTTTGGGATCGCCGACGATGGAGCCGCGTATGCGCGTATCGGCGATGGCTACAGCCTCAAGCGTCACAGACCAGTCGGATGACCCAAGGGCGGCAAGTAATTCGGGGTGTGCCAAGGCCTCAGTGGCCATACCGCGCTTTCCTTAGCAGAAATGCCTCGCGTCCACCCTCAAGAATTCTCTCGATCTGGTCTCTGCATTCATCCACTGTTCCGACCTGTTTAAGAGTGGAGTGTTGCCCGTCGGAGGAGAAGACAAAAACACGTTCGGCCTCACCAAGGACCGGTATGTTTGGATTGTGCGTAACGAAGATGACTTGACGGCTGCCTTTGATTGTTCGCAGCGCTCGGACGATCGTTTCATAAACGAAAGCGTTGTCAAGATTGTCTTCTGGCTGATCAACTAACAGCGGCCGCTCACTTTGAGTCAGCAAGATGGGCAAGATCGTTGTACATCGTTGCCCTGTCGATAGATGAGTTGATTCTTTGAAAGTGTCCCCGTCGAGAAGTTCCACGCAAGGTCGATCATCAAGGGCGACGGTCTCGATCGTGTAGTGAGTACCTCCGCTGCGTAATGCGCTAAGGATCTTCTTGGAGCGTTCTTCGTCAAAGCCTGATCGCTGCATGAGTGTATTGAGATGTTCCTTTGCCGCCACTTCGGTCAATTCGCTTGGCAGAAAGACCTGACACAGTCTTTCTGCCGCCGCGCCCTGTTTAACTCCGGAACCTTTGAGAGCTTCGGTGACAAGCTCTTGATACTCGCGCAAATCGGCCGCTTGGGTCACGGTCACACGAATGCTCGGAAATTGATTTGAGAGGTGCTCGGCGATCTGTTTTCTCAAGGCGAAGCGCTGATCACGCAGTTCCGAAGCTCGCTTCAGTAGCTCTGCGCGAGCTCTTATCATGCCTTGCCGCTGTTGTTCTTTGGCCAGTTGTTCATTCGCAGCAGATTGCGCGTTTGCAAGCGCGGTTTGCAGCCCTAGTCGCTCGGTGGCCCGTTCTCCTTGTTCTTCTGATGCTGCAATGATGGTTCGGTACTCGGCTTCCTGAATGGCATGACGCTCAGCAAGTACAGCTGCATGCGCTCTTATGTGTTCCTCAGTAGGTCGAGCCTCTTTCTCGATCGACTGGACGGTTCCCGCAAGGTGGCGTGAAAAAGCTTCAAGGTCCGCCTGAACAGCTTGAAAGAGTTCGCGATTGACGCCCTGTCGAATTTGATCATCGAGTTGAGCCTCGACACTGCTTTGAAATGCCGATTGACTTGAGCCGATGTCCCGTATGAGCTTCTGCAACGTGGCGACTATTAGCTCTGGCACTTTCTCTTCGCGAGTGCGCTGGCTCTTTGCTGCGTGTGCCGCGTTGATTCGATTAGCGTCAGGGCCTGCGACCTCAGCGAGACCTTTAAGCTTTTCCTGGAGCACGGGCAGTTCCGAGGCCCGAACGCGAGAGTCGTCTATTTCTTGATCGATGCGACGAAGGTCAACGCCCGATTGATCGAGCTGGCGCTGCAGCTGCTCCAACTCACGATCAATTGCTACCGTCTCGTGTTCTTGAAAGCGGTCAAGAAGCTCCAGCTGTGCCGCGGGACTCGAAGCGATCTCCTCGATTTCATTCTGGCTAAAAACGTCTGCACCAAATATTTGATCGCGATCCAGTGAAATCGGAACGGCTGTTCCTACTTCATTTAAGACTTGGACCGTTTCGTGAGCACCGCGGCCAGCTGTATACCGCATATCCGTCTTCGTGCGGAGTTCGATCCTGAGGCGCCCGTGTCCAAGATTCGCTTTAATTAAAGCGTCGATGGCCCGATACCGCTGCGAATCCGCCTTTTGGTCTGGCATGAGTCCGAGCCCAAAGCGAAGAAACTCGAGCGCTGTCGTCTTTCCGGCTCCGCGGCCTCCGATGAGACAGTTCAAGCCGTCGGCGAACTCCAATTCCACGCCCGCCAAAAAGCCGCCCGTCACATTGAGACTTAGCACGACGTGGTGGGCGGACTCGTTGCGGGCCTGAGTCGTCATATCATCAAGACGCTGTAGTGGATTCATAGTATATGGTCATGTCGTACGCTTGCGCTCTCTCGCCAAAGCATCAAATAAGGCACCTGCGCGTCTGCTGACATAGGGGCTGCCGCGCGATCTGGTATTAGAGTGCAAAATCCATCCACGGCACGACGATAGCATTTTCGCTTTAAGTTCGCTATGGTAACCATTGGGCGCCATCGCAATTAGGTTGGTTTCATGAACGAAAAGCGAGCCTGCGAAATTCTCGGGTGGCCGCATGACGGAAACGGCGATGAAGCGGACGGCTGGCTGGCGTTCCGCTGTCCGACTCCGGGCTGCCGATCGGAAGGTGTCGCCCGTAGCCGCGAATTTGGTTTTGGCAAGTGCGGTCGCTGCGGCGCGGAAATGCAAATTGTTAGTAACGCCCCAGCAGCCCCAGCAACGACAGCCAAACAACAGACGCCAATCGATCTTGCTCCGAAGGCGGAGCCATCGGTAAGAATTGCTGAGAGCACAGACGTTAAGAATGAGTGCGCGGACGCCCAAAAGTTCTCGGAGGAGTTGGAAGGTCTCGTCCTCAAGCGCGGTCAGTGTCCCGACGATGAGCGCAACATTCTGCTAATGGCGTATTGGGCGCTTCTCTTCGACTTCCACAGATCGGTCCTGAACCTTATAAACAAACCGTTGTGCGGCGGGCGCGTTCGCATTGGTTCGGCCATGCATGGAAGCCGTGGCGCGTGCTCATGTCGCCGTCAAGGGAACGGCTGCGGACATCAAGAGTTTGCAAGATGATACCTACCGGACGAACTTCTTCACGATTGGTCCGTGGATTGACGGCACATTTGGATCGGGGGATTTGTTCACAAACATGTTTGATCGCGCAAGGAGTGCGCTCCACAGCTACACCCATGCTGGCATCTCGCAATTGGGGAGACGCTATGACGACCACGATTTGAGGCCGTCATACCGGGACGGAGAAATAATCGAAGTGATTCGAGTGTGTACGTCTGCGGTTTGGATGGTGACTAATCTCGTGACCAAGCACTTTGGATGGAACGAAGAAACGGAGAAGGCCGGGAAACTGTTCGAGGAGTGGGGTAAGGACGACAATCTAGGCTCCAAGCAATGACCTGCCAAGTCCGGCTTTCGGCCTAGGCACGGGCTTGAGCACACATGATCCAGGCTGGTGCGGCTGGAGGTCAATTCGTTCGGTGTGATCTTCGGCGTGCAGCGCGGTTGTTCGCCACACTTTCAGCGATTACCGGGTCAATCTGCCATGCTACTTTCAAGTCTGTCTCGATCTGTTCTTGACGAGAACGTGTCCAAGGCGCGTAGTGTCGTTCTGTAATACGTATGCTGCTATGTCCGAGCAAGACAGAAACGCGGTCCAACGGGACGCCTGCAAGCAACAATTCAACAGCAAATGTGTCCCGGAAGCGGTGGGCATGACCGCCAACGATGTTGGCGAATTCAAACAAACGCTGCAGCCGGCGTTGCCATTTGCCTTTGCAACTGCGAACGGTCGACTTACCAGTCCAAAAGAAGTAGCTCTCACTTGAGCGAGGCGCAGCATCCAGAGCTTTGACAACGATGTCGGGTAGGACGCAATACACGTGTACGCCGGTTTTTTCCGTGTGGAGCAAGAGCTTGTTCGTTTGGAGGCGGTTCAAGTTGAGTTGCACTGCGTCGCCGATGCGCATTCCTGAATACCTAAGTAGCAAAACGAAGGCCTTTAACCTGTGGGCATTCCGCAGCCCCGCGCTCTTGCCATAAGGACCGAGTGCGGTAAGTATTTTGATCATCTCTTCGCGAGTAAACGGCAGCGTAGGCTTATTCGGGACCTTGGGTGCTTTCAAGTCGATGGCGGGGTTACCGTCGATCCATTTTCTCTTCTCCGCAAAACGCATGAACGCGCGTAGTCGTTCCAGCTTTTTCAAGCTGGTACGCGGTCCTTCGGTCCATGAGGCTCGAAAAGTGGCAAGCGCATCCAAGTCGAGCTGGTCAAGGAACTCGAGCTTGCAAGCCTCCGCAAACTTATCGAGGTGGCGGAATAGCAATCGATACTTGTACAGAGTTGCTTGGTTGAGTCGTCGTGCTTCGGCATCAGCCATGAACTTCTCGTGGGCAGTCGCGATGGTTAGCCGCGTCCGTTGAGCCTGAGTGCGCCGGTCCTCGATTTCCCATTCGCGAACTCGCTCCAACGCCTTCTGCCAATCACGTAGTTTGAGGGACTCGCGTATTTCCTTTCCTGATAGGAAACCATCTACCCAGATGGGGCACTGGCAGTGGCGGTGCCTGCGGCCCTTCGCCTTGTGCCTGCAGCTTTTCCGGTGCCTGCGGTAGATAGTCAGCATTCGGCTCTCCTATAGACGAGTCGCTTTGCTGGCGAGACGATTGTGTACGCGAAGCAGAACAGTGTGCGGAATGCGGAGCGTTAGGTAGCGCCGTTTGTGACGAGGGCTGCGATCTCCAAGAACAAGGACGCCTGGTTCATGCTCGAAGATCTCGCGGACCTTGTCGGGGCTCAGATGCCACATTTCTGCGACCTCGATGACCGCATAGTGGCGTTCTGCAGGCACGACGTTTTCTTGCTCGGCTAAGACTCCCATGGTTCGTTCCTCGCATTCTGAATTCGGAGACAAGAAGGTTGGTTGATTCGGCTATTTGGCTGCAGCTTTGGGAAGTTCGGCGTCAAACATCGCTCGCGTGCCGGATTTGAAATGAGGCGCTTCCTGCGTGCCGGGTTTCTCTGATCGTGCAGGCATCGGTGTGTCCGTGTGGCTCGTAAGCCACTCACGGAATTCAGCGTCCTTGTTGAAGAGCAACTTTAGAGATTCAGAGACGACGAATGCAGGAGTCGCATCGATGAATTCGGCATACTTCCTGAGTTTCAGGTCGACCTCTTCCTCAACGCGAACCTGAATGGTGGCATTGCGAATGAGTTTGGGCGGCGCTTTCAGGATAGACATTTCTTTTCTTCTCCTTCCTGTGGGCCTGCCATGCAGGCCTTAATACAAAGCTCATTCAAATCACCCTGCGTTAAGCGACTAGCGTTGCCAAATGCGCCATGAGGCTTTGGACCTTCTCGTTGTCGGCAGGTGCTGCCTGACTACCAAAACGGGCGGGAGCGACCTCAAAAACCTTTTGGGCGGATGAACGCCGAAAAGGTGGGGTCGCTCCCGCCCGTTTCAGGTCTTTCGCCAACGCGCGTTTTTCCGAGTCGATATTTGCAACCGACCTTCTATCCGAGAGATAGCCAGTGACATGAGTGAAGCGAAAAGAGAAGTTTGTGGTGCAGGATGAAATTATTGCCGACTTCACCTGGACGTTGCCTTTATTCGCTTGAAGCACCGACTCCGTGCGTTGAACTACGAGGAGGACTGGAAGCAGAGCTGCTCCACTGACGCCTGGGGCGAGGCAAGTCAGGCTCTGCTCCGGTCGGCGAGGGAGCATGGTGGGCTTGTCGGTGGGCAATGGCGATCTATTCATGCTTGAACCTCCATGAAGGGAATCGGAGCAAGATTGCCCTCTATAGATATCCATTCTGCTTTTTCAACGAAAAATGTGTCGCTCAAAGAGTGAGATTTCCCAAAAACTTGAAATTCGGTAGCACAGGTGAACGCAAAACGACACATCACAACGACTGCCGCATATCTAGCTAATCCGCATTGGCATATGTGTTTGTGTCGCTGGAAGGTGAAGAATCGCCAAAGTCGCTCAATTCGCCGCTTATGCGTAGAACTAAGAGACGTTCGGGAGCGTCCGCGAGAGCTAGATGTTCGCGCTACAACCGCAATAGGGCCTCCATGATGCGTTCAATCTTCCGGCCATAGCGATTCAGATTAAGAACGCGCCGCAGCTGAGGGCGAGACAACCGCTCTTCGTATAAAAGCATTTCGTCGTAGTGTCGTGGACTATCGAGGTCAGCTCGGAGCAAGTGGCGTTCGAGGGCGCGGTCCTTTTGGGCCAAGATCTTGATGCAGTCCGCCCTGATTCGAGCATGCTCAGCCTGCAGGCAATCGTAGGCGCGAGCGATGTTTCGGTGCATCAGAGACTCCTGTCCCGCTCGTTCCTGACGAAAACTCTTAGCTGTTTGAAGTCGCCCGACGTCCAATCCGCGAGGTCAGCCTCTTCGATGGTCATGCGGGTGGCGATTCGCCAAGAGAGTTCTGTCCGGTCCGTGAACCGGACTTGGATGTACAGCACGCCCTCTTCAAACCTGTGCTCGACCCACTCCACTACCTTCCCCTGCAGGCCACGGTATTGGTGGCCCGGAGCGAATTTGCTAAGAGCGAGGGGGCCGGACCTTGGTTTCTTCACGAGCGGTCTCCCTTCTTCGGTGCCGCTTCGTGAAGCGATCTCGTTCGAGGCTTTCGCCGCCTCTCCACCGCCGCCGCCCTCGCCTTTCCTCTGGCTTGCTGTTCGTCGTAGCGATCTTCGTCGGACATATCCCAACCGGGCAGGATAACCACGCGCGGAGGAAGTCCCTTGTGCTTCCGGCGCTCTTCCGAGGTTCTAACTTCGAGGTAGATGTCGTCCCGATCTTTGAGCTTCTCGGCGAAGTCGTGCTGAAACCGGTAGGCCCACCTGGCGTCATCTTCGACAATCTTCTCGAAGTTGTCGAAGAACTCGCGGTTGGCGTATACGCGAGCGATCTCGACGTCCGAACGTGCATGGCGCAGGAGGTCGCGCTGGAAAAATGGAATGGACTCGAGCTTCAGCAGGCCCGCAATTAGTCGATCGAAGGTTTGGTTTAGCTCGAGCATTTGCTGGAAGAGCAAGAGTTTCATCGGCTGGCCCTTCCGGCGAGAAAAGTAGCCAACGTACTACTAGCTTGCCATTGCAAGAGGTCAGGGAGCGGCCGCCTAGAGCTAAGGGGTGAAGGAGTGAGACAGGCGCCGATAGGTGTCGGTCCGCGGTCGAGTTGCACACTAGACGGGAAGTGGATAACTTCTGTTGCAGCCATCGTTGCACCTCATACGTGCACTCTGGTCAGGGACGCGTGGGTGCTGATAACACCTGCGCGTCCCGTTACGCTTACTTGTCTCGCTTGGCGCGCTTTTTCCGAGCGCCTTTACCCCAATAATGCTCTGCCTTGTACTTCTTTGCTCTATCGAGGTCCGCCTCTGACCAGAGTCGAACCTTGACACCGCCGACAAAGGTGAGTTTTGGAGCGGCAACCTTCTTCTCCTTAAGCCAGCGGTGAAGAGTATCAGTGCCGATGTCCAGAATCTCCGCCGCCTGCGCAGTTGAATAGGTCGCCATCGATAGAATCCAGTAGGTCACCTTGATTTGTCAAGTAAAAAGCAAACCCGAAAGAACGCGGATGCGCCTTTCGGGTGCGGTTAAGAATACTCCATTCTGAGGAGCGGCTTCTAACCCTTAGAGGCTGGCATGACGAAATCAACGATCCATTCTCGACTAGGATATCGAGAAAAGACAGAACGGCCTCGCGGATCGTGCGTTTCTTCTTTCATGCTTGAAGTATCGTCGCAGCGACACGTTTTACGACCATCCGTTGAAACTGGCTTTGGTTCATCCGAGCCTAAGGTCGGCATCAGCAGTACTCCGATTCGCGCGAAGATAAAATGGCAGGGCGCCAGTGATGAGAGCGGCGATCGGACAGACAACCCAACGCAGGAGACACCCTAGAAAGTAGCCGATGTTCCGCGACGACACGAGTAGTGTGAAGCTCACTGGGGAGAACAGGAAAAACGCTCCTATTAGTAGAATCACCGGAAGGGCAAACAACTGTAATGAGTCGCCTGGCTTGCATTTTGTCCGCCAGCTCCAGTATGCCCCGAGAGCACCAATCCCGACAAATCCCAGCAAATAGGGGAAATAAATGAGCAAGGAGACTTCCGACATCAGGCTGAAGCCGTGTGGAAAGTGCCCTGCCCACAGGGGCACCAATAGGTTGCAAAATGCAAGAAGGCCTAGCACAAACCGCAGAAGCCAAACATGGTGTGATCCGCTATTCATTTTGGATTCTCCTTTCAGTAAACTATAGGTTTAAGTATTTCAGATAACTGTCTTGGTAATGCCCAAAGCTGTTTGCCGTCAAATAATCATTTGTAGAGTTCAGCTGTGGAGAGCGAACATTCAATCTGGTCGCAGCCGCCAACTACGAGGACTGTTCCGTTGGAAAGAAGAGAGGCTGTGTGGGATGTTCGTGCTGAAACCATACTGCCGGTGCGGCTAAACAGGCCTGTCGCGGGGTCGTAAAGTTCAGCCGTGAAGGTAACGTCTTCTGCTTCGGTCCTAGGGTCTTCTCCTATTCCTCCTGCGATGAGGGTTTTGCCATCAGGAAGCAATGTTGCCGAATGACCTGCGCGCCCGAAGGCCATTGAGCCCGTCACGCTAAAGGTGCTGGCGGCTGGGTCGTAGAGCACAGCCTGATTGCTAACATCACTCGTGGCGCATTCGGAGCCGGCGCCACCGGACTCATAGATTCCGCAGAAGTAGCCGCCCACGACAAGTACGGCGCCACTGTTCAACCGGGTAGCCGTCTGCCCTGAAATGGGCCAGGGCATATCGCCAGTTCGTGTGAACAGACTGGTTGCCGGGTCGTACAATTCGGCCGTGTTATCAGGAACGTCGAGGCATCCGGCACAGGCGGGAGTATCGCCTCCCACTATGAGAACCTTCCCGTTCGTTAGCAGGGTCGCTGAGTGCCCGACACGAGGCTTTAGCATTGTCCCTGTGGGCGCAAAAGTTTCGCTTGCCGGATCGTATAGTTCCGCCGATGCGAGCGCGGCTCCCGAAATGTCAGCGCCGCCGGTCACCAATACTTTTCCATTGGAAAGCAAGGTTGCTGTGTGGGAATGACGGATCGCAACCATGCTGCCGGTCGGGGTAAAGGCACCTGTTGCGGCGTCGTAGAGCTCCGCCGTTGTCGTGGTTGAGGGACCCGTAAGGCCACCCGCAATGAGCACCTTCCCGTTCGGAAAGAGTGTGGCGGTGTGAGAGTCCCGTGCCACAGCCAGGCTCCCAGTTAGGGAGAAAGTTCCAGTAGTTGAGTCAAACAATTCTGCGGAGGTCTTCGGAGCGCAGCCGGTCGTGTAATCCTCTTCACAGCCTCCGACTATGAGGACCTTGTTATCTCTCAACAGCGTAGCGGTGTGAAGCGCACGATAGGTGGACATGCTGCCTGTCGAAAGAAAACCGGATTGTACGATAGCGATCGTTGCTATCGCTTCCTTGGTCGGGTCTTGGATGCTGGTAGCAACGATGTGAAACGAACCTTGATTTTGCGGAGCCGTGTACATCCCTTGCTGGGTGATGGAACCACCATCAGCGCCTTCTTGGATGCTCCAACTCACCGCCAACTGATTCGTTCCCGTGACGCTCGCTGCGAAGGTCCGCGTGCCCATAGGGCCGAGCGTGTCCGCCGCTGGCGAGATCGAAACAGCTATGGGAACCACGTCGACCTCCGCTGTCGCAGTGAACCTGGAATCCGCCTGGCTCGTAGCGATTACATGGAAGGTTCCGAGCGTTTGCGGAGCCGTGTAAGTGCCCTGGTTCGTAATCGAGCCACCACTCACGCCTTCCTTCACCGACCAGGTAACCGAAGTGTTGGTGGTCCCCTGGACTGTTGCCGCAAAGGCCTGCATCTGACCAACACCCAGGCTCACCTGGAATGGCAAAACATAAATCGATGTCGGAGAAATCGTAACCGTTGCGATGTCACTCTTCGAGGTGTCGGCTTGGCTTGTGGCGACAATATGACATGTCAATCCGGGACTGTTGGGAGCAGAATAATCGCCGCTGGTTCCGCTATTGGAGATGGAGCCACAGGAAGCACCCTCTTGAATCGACCAGGTCACGCCTTGGTTGGTCGATCCTGTCACGATTGCCGTAAAGGTCAGCGTGCCTCCAGCCGGCAGATTGACGACCGATTTTGGCGAGACGCTCACTGAGATGTGTGAGGAGAGTGAGTCTGGTGGCGTAGCTTGACCACCTCCACAGCCGGAGACCATCCATGAAAGGCCTGTGACCAGCAAAGCTTGTAAGAACCGTGATCGCAACTTCATGGCACCCTCCTGTGTTGGGCTCGCCTCATGCGTTAGGCAGGGGCGCAGGCGTTCGACATTACTCGGGCAACTTTGTCCGCGTGGTTACGTAGAGATCGCGTTTGCCGTAGTGCGTTACGTCGGTTCGCTCGGAGAAGAAATAGAGCGTGGTGCCATCCCATGAGAGTGCGGGGGCGCCGTCGAAGGCCGTAGAATTGACGATCGGCCCGAGATTCACGGGAGTGGACCATTTATCTGCGGTGGTGGCACGGGTCGAGACCCAGATATCCTGGCTGCCCACTCCGCCTGGCCGGTCGGCCGAGATGAAGAGTTCGAGCCCATCTCTGCGAATCGCGGTGCGTGTATCGCGACCGGGGCCACTTAGTTCGGGCACGAATACACCGGGTCCCCACGTTTCGTCGGGCTGCAGAGTGCTTACGTAAATGTCGAAATTTCCTCCCCCCGGAGGAGCGGGCCGCGTGCTGGTGAAATAAAGCAGCGTTACATCCAGTTGGTCGTCCTGAAAGAACGTAGGTCCGCCATCGTCGTATGAGCTATTGATGATGCAGCCCAGATTCTGTGCCGGTTCCCAGCCAAAATCGTCGCGCCTGTCTTTTCTATGGGTAACATAAAGGTCCAGGGTCA
>JACXTT010012507.1_pt1 | contig 11261 bp, 9 predicted proteins | sample 9270951 | NCBI WGS metagenome assembly JACXTT01 (sample SAMN15532306, study PRJNA645909) | rock metagenome | isolation source: weathered quartz diorite | place: Puerto Rico | collected 2017-06-21 | reverse complement strand
GGGGGAGTGTCACCGCATCAATGTCCTGGGCAAAGGGGTCCAGGTAAGGTCGGCTGGGGTGGCCAAACAGCGCAATCGCATTGTCGGCGTCCACCAGACGATGCGTGTACTCCAACGTCAACTTGGGGTCGCGCTTGTCATCCTATTGCTTGAGCACATAGCGGTGCGTGCCATGTGGGTCTTTGTTGACATGGTTGAACCACAACGCGGCGCCCGCCACGTTGTCCGCCACCACGTCCTGTCCCGACAACTCCGCGACCTGACCGACAACAATGGTCTCGGCAGCTGCGGGGAAACAAGCCAAGGCCATCACCGCAGCCAGCAAGAACACGTCGGCGCGGCCCCGCACGGTGATGCAAAGGCTCTTGATACAGGCCAGCGCGCCTGCGCGATTCTTGCTGTGGTGTGCGGTCATGAAGGCTCCTGTGTTGAATGGCTGGCGGACGTTAAAGGAGGCCCGCTTTCAGTTCGCTTTCAGCACCTGCAAGCTAGGGAAAGTACCGACCGCGCGCCTAGGACAAACCCTAGCTGTGGAAGACCACAGCTAGCGCGATCTGGCGCTGTCTTTCACAATCATTTGATAAACGAGGAGACCACGAATGACTACTGCCAAACCGCCGCGCGCGGCATCGGGTATCTCTGGACTTTTTGGACCCGCCGTGGCGCTGATGAAGCGCCAGCGCTACCCCTACAAATTTGCCATTCTGGGCTTTGGCGGTGCGGTCGCCATTCTGTTCTTGTTGGTCAGTCTGCTGGTCAGCTTGCTGGCCTCGGTCCATGTGGCGCAGCGTGAACTGGGGGGCTTGGACCTGGTCAAGCCCAGCCTGCGTTTTGTCCAATTGGTTCAACAGCACCGCGGGCTGACATCGGCCGTGCTGGCCGGCAATGATGCGCTGAAGGAAAAGGCCGTGGCCAAAGAGGCGGAAATTGCCGAGGCCATCCAGCGCGTGGATGCCACATTGGCCGTGGTGGGCATGCCGCCAAAAATGCAGGACGATTGGGCTGCCATCAAGAAGAGCTGGAAGTCGCTGGCCGAGGATTGGTCCGACCTGGCGCGAACCGCCAACCTGCAGGCCTATGACGAACTGATCAAGTTGTCGCTGAAATTTGTCTACGCCACGGGTGACGGCAGTGGTCTGGCCACCGATCCGTCGTTGGATTCCTTTTACCTGGTGGGCATGTCGGTCTACACCATGCCCGATGTGCTCGAGCTGCTGGGCCAGGTCGGCGATGCCGGCTCCGACACCTATGCCCGCAAAACCATGTCGGAGGACCAGCGCGCGGTGTTTGCGGGACAGAGCGGCGTGATCCGGCGCATTGCGACAGAGCTGGGCCTCAGCCTGGAACGCTCGGCCAGCTACAACGACGCCATCAAGGGAAGGCTGTCGCAATTTCAGCCCAAGTTCTTGTCGGGTGTGAACGAAGTGGTGGTCGCCATTGATGGCGAATTTGTGACTGGCCGACTGGCGCAGCCGCCGCAGTTCATTGCCGGCAAGATCGTCAAGGTTGTCGATTGGGGCTATGAGGAATTGTTTGGCGAACTGCTGCCCACGGCGCAAAAACTGATTGAGGCGCGACTGGCTACCTTGCAAAAGCAGGTGCACGTCAGCCTGGGCATCGCCTTGGTGCTGTTGGCGATTTCCGTCTACCTGTTCATCGCCGCCTATCTGGCCATCATGGCCGATCTGGCGGGGCTGTCGGGCACCGCCAAGCGCATTGCCGATGGGGACCTGGCGGCACGTGTGGAGGTGACCTCCAAGGACGAGTTGGCCGTGGTTGGGCAGGGGTTCAATGCCATGGCCGATTCCATCGACTCGTTGATCGGCAAGATCAACGAGAAGTCACAGGCCATAGCCGCCATGCTGGAGCACATTCCGCAAGGAATACTGACGATTGTGGACGGCAATGCCGTGCACCCGGAGTTTTCAGCCTACCTGAAAGACCTGTTCGAGACGCAGGACATTGCAGGCCGCGACGTCATGGACCTGGTGTTTGCCAACAGCGACGTCGGTGCCGACACGCTGGACCAGGTGCAGGCAGCAATTGCCGCCTGCATCGGTGAGGACCGCATGAACCTGGCGTTCAATGCGCATCTGCTGGTCACCGCATTTGACAAGCGCTTTGGCGATGGGCGCGTCAAGTCATTGGAACTGAGTTGGTCGCCGATCTGCAACGCAGCCGACGTGGTTGAAAAGCTGATGCTGTGTGTGCGCGATGTGACCGAGCTCAAGGCCTTGGCCGCCGCCGCCGGGCAGCAGAAGCGCGAACTGGAGATCATCGGAGAAATTCTGGCCGTCAACCAGGAGAAGTTCCACGGTTTCATTGACAACGCGCTGCAGTTCATGGCGGAAAACGAGCAACTGATCCAGACGACAGCCGAGAAAAGAAGCGATGTGGTGGACCAGTTGTTTCGCAATATGCACACCATCAAGGGCAATGCGCGCACCTACGGCCTGATGCATCTGACCAACCTGGTTCATGAGGCGGAGCAAAGCTACGACGCATTGCGCCAGCAAGTCGATGGTGCATGGGAGCCGCAACGGCTGTTGGCCGAGTTGGCAACTGCGGCGGCGGTGGTGCAGGAATACGCGCATATCAACGAAGTGAAACTGGGCCGCAAGGGGCCGGGCCGGCGGGCCGGGGTTGAGAAGTATTGGATGGTGCCCAAGGACCATATGGACCGTGTGCTGGCAGCTTTCGATGCCGCTGCCATGCACGATCTGGCGTCTGTGCAGGCGGCGCACCAGCGGGTGCAGAACTTGTTGCAGATGATTGGCACGGTGGCCATGGACGAACTGCTGGATGGCGTGCTGGACTCCCTGCCATCGCTGGCCAGAGAATTGTCCAAGGAGCCGCCCGACATTGCCATACGCGACCACGGCATTGCGCTGCGCACGCAAATTGCCGACTTGCTGAAAAACGTGTTCATGCACCTGTACCGCAACGCCTTGGACCACGGCTTGGAGACGCCGGCGGAACGCGTCGCAGCGGGCAAGCCGGCCCGCGGCCGTATTGAACTGGAGCTGGCGCTGGCCGATGGCCGGCTATGGCTGACGCTGCGCGATGACGGGCGCGGCCTTGCGGTGGCAGCGCTGCGCAAAAAAGGAATCGAGAAGGGGCTGTTGGCCGAATTCGATCAGCGCACTCCGGAGGAACTGGCCCAACTGATCTTCATGCCCGGTTTCTCCACGGCGCAACAGGTGACCGAAGTGTCGGGGCGTGGCGTGGGTATGGATGCCGTGAAAGACTTTGTGCAGCGCGAAGGCGGCACCATTGCTCTGCGCTTTTTGGACCAGAACACACAGGCCGAGTACCGACCGTTCGAAACGGCGATTTCGCTGCCGGGAAAATTTGCCCTGCAGGTCCAATCCTGAGCATTGTCTGGCGCATGCACCGCCACACCACCTGCTTTGCCATTGCCGGCCTGCTGCTGTGCAGCCTGTGCCAGAGCCAGTGCGCCCGCACCACGCCTGACAAGACTTTGCTGGCCGACGTGCGTCCGCGCCCGCCGGAAATGGTGGTGGACGAAACAACCGGCGAAAACAGTGGCCCCCTGCTGGTGGTGCTGATGGAGGCCGCGCGCACGATAGGCTACTGCGTCGAATGGCGTGTGGCGCCGTTCCCGCGCAGCCTGGCTGACATCGAAAGCGGTCGTGTGGACCTCGTGCCGCGTCTGGTGATGACACAGGAGCGCAAGCGCTTTGTGCGGTTTCTGGGGCCCATAGGATTCAAGCCCACGGCCATTGAATTCCTGGTCAAGCGCGGGCGTCTGCAAAGTCTGACATCCTATGAGGACTTGCACCGTCTGGCCGTGGGCGTCAAACGGGGAACGACTTACTTTGAATCGTTTGACAAGGACACGCGCATACGGCGCATGGAAGCGCTGGACGACGAGAACCTGGCAAAAATGTTCCAGGCCAATCGCATTGACACCATGGCCGTGCTGGACCGCGCTGCCATTGAGAAGGTTTTGCAACAGCTGGGCATCGAGGACTATGCATGGGCGCCGTACAAGGTGCCCTTCAAACTCGACATCTACTTTGGCATGTCCCTGGCGTCCCGGCACCTGGCCATTGCCGGGGCCCTGTCAGACGCCTTGCAAGCCATGGCCAGGTCGGGCCGCGTGCGCGCCATCTATGCGGCATATGGGGTGGAGCCACCAGACCAGGGGCCGGGGCGTGGCCGTCGCTGATGCCTGTTTTGACGCCTATTTTTTGGGGGCTGCCGATGCGGCACGGCTTGGGCCGCGCGTCACTTTCGGCTTCGTACGGGCTTCGCCCTTGCCAATCGGTGCAGCAACCGTGGGCTTCGCAGCATCGTTTTGCTGCAGCACCAAGAGCGTATCGACATAGGTCATGAAGCGGCTCATATAGTCGGGCGAGGCGTCCCGCATCAAGGCCATCGAGCGCAACACCAGCATGTGCGAATTGATGGGGCCTGGGTTGGCAGGCGGTTGCTCCAGCGCCTGGCCCACGCGCTTTTCCGCACTGAGTTTGGACCAGGTGTTGCGGTGTTGCTGTACGGTCTTCAGCTCTAGCTTCTGCGGTGTGCAGGCGCGCACCAGTTCGCCCAGGCTACTGTGCTCGGCCAGTTGCGGCAGCAGGACAATCCTGTCGCGTGCTTGCTGCTGTGCCTGCTGAATCTTTGCAGTGCATGCTGCCACGGCGGCTGCCAGCTTTGCGTCCAGCAGCTGCCGGGCATGCCCCTGTTGCGACGACAGGCGTTGCGCCAGGACGGTGACAAAATGCAGGCGCAGTGGGGCATGGCGCTCGGCACCCTGCTGTCGCAAGGACGCTATGGTCTGCCAGATGTCGGGTGGCTGTGGCGCCGCGTCATCCATGGCTTGCAGGGTCGGCGTGGCTGGCTTTGGGCACCGGCGAAATCTCGACACGGCGGTTTTGCGCGCGACCACTCTCATCCCCATTGGGGGCAATCGGTTGCTCAGCGCCAAAGGCCGCCGCAAAGACCATGGAAGACGGCATGCCTTCGTCGATCAAGGTGCGTGTGACGGTCAACGCCCGTTGCGCAGACAGCTCCCAGTTGTCTGCGAACTGGGCGTTGGCGCTGCGGATCGAACGGTCATCGGTAAACCCGCTGACCATCAGCATCTCGTTGCGTGCCGCCAGGTACGAGCGCAGTGGGCTCACCAGGCTGGTTATCAGTGCGCGGCCCTCGGGTTGCAACTGGTCGGAGTTCAGGGCAAACAGCAGGCGACCGCTGATGCCAATGCGCCCGTTGTTCAGCGTAATGCGTCCGGAGGCCAGTGGCACGGCCAAGGCCTTTTCTAGCGTGATGCGGCGTTGCTCCTCCACCTGGCGTTTTTTGACCTCGTCTTCCAGGTGGGACGCCAATTGCAAATGGGCCACCAGCACGCCTACCAGCAGCAGCACAAAGGCGCCCAGCAGGCCTGACATCAGGTCGCCAAACACGGCCCAGACCGGAGCCGTCTGCTCGACTTCTACATGGCTATCGTCCATGCTTATGCAGCCTCAGCCGTGGCACGTTCGCGCTGCCCGGGCAACTGGCGCAACTGTTCCACGATTTCTTTTTGCGAGGTGATGCTCAAGTCAATGATCTCGCGCGCTTGCGCCACATAGTAGGCCAGCTGCTCATCGCTTCGGGTTGCCGATTTGTCCATCGCCCCTTCGATGCGCTGCAGGCTGGCAATCAGCTTCTCGTTGGCATCGCCAAAACCGTTCACGGCAAAGCCCAGGGTTTCACCCAGTGCGGAGACTTCCACTGCGCTGCTGGTAACGCTGGCCGCAATGTCCGAGAGCTTGCTGGCTTCTGCATCCACGGTGGCCGAGAACTGCACGCTGGCCTGGTTCAGGGCCTGCGCGGACGAGGCGACCAGGGAGTCAATCACCACACGCTGCTCGGTGGATGCGTGGTTGATGGCCTCCAACAGTGCGTTCAACGTCGTCATGATGCGGCTGCGCTCTTCCAGCAGTTCGTTGTCGCGCGCGACGCTGCTGGAGATTTCCTGGCGCAGTTTGCCAATCACTTCGGCCGCCGCCTTGGGCGCCTCGGACGCGGTCTCGATCAGGCGCGTAATCGGCTCTTCCAATGCCCGGCCCAGCGTACTCAGGTGTGCAGTGACTGCAGTCTGCAATGCACCCAGCTGTTCGGTCGCCGCCTGGCTGCGCAGGGCTTCGGCGTCGCGCAGGGCGGCCAGTTCGGTGCGCCAGATGGCCAGCACCGCGTCCATGCGCGCGTGTTGTTGCACGGTCCAGTCGGCCTCGGATTGCGCACGGGCGTGCATCAGCTCCGCGTTGGATGCCATCAGGCGGGCGATCTCTTCTTGCGTCTGGCCCGCGCTGCTGCGGGTCTGGTCGGATATCTGCTGCGCCGTGTGGGCCAGCGTGCTGCAGATCGTTTGCTGTTGTTGTTGCGCGCGTTCAGCCGTTTGTTGCCACTCCTGCGCCAGTGCGGTCTGCAGGTCCTGCAGCCTGTGCGTCCAGGCGTCCAGCCGCTGGTGGTCGCCAGCGGCTTGGGCGGCCTGTTGTGCGCCGTGCGCCTGGTGTACCGCGGTCAACAAGGCGTTGGCACGCTGGTCGAAAGAAGTCGCAAAGGCATCGAGCGATTGTCCCAGGCTGCTGGTCAGCGCGGTGCTGGTGTTTTTCTGATCGGCCAGCGCATCGGTCCACGCAGCTGTCACGCTGTTGGCGGTGCTGGCAAACCGTGTAGAGATGCTGTCCAGCTGTTGCTGCGTGGCCGCGACCATGCGCTCGTGCTGCACGGTGGCCTGCTGCGCGATGCCCGACATGGCAGCGGCAACCATGGGTTGGATGTTTTCACTGGCAGTCTCAGCACTCTGTGCCAGGCTGTCGCGCAAAGACTGGCTGACAGAGTCTGCCAACTGCGTGAAGACTTCTTTGACTTCGCGCTGAAAGCTTTGCTGGTTGTCCAACATGCGTTCACCCCATAGCTGGCTGTTGCTGTGCATGCTGGCCACCATCTGTTGCAACTGGTCGGTAATGGCCGGCAGGGCCTGGGACTGCAGTTGCAGCGCCTTGAAGGTCTCCTGGCGTTGAAAACTCAACGAGAAGCTGCGCAGGGCGCCAGCAATCTTGGTGTCCAGCAGTTGCGCGGCCTGCACGCGCTCGCGCCGTGCAATCGCCGACATCAGCCCCAGCATGGCCGAGCTGGCAACCCCCGCCACCGATGTACCAAACGCCAGCCCCAGACCTTTGATGGGGGCTGAAAACGCCGAGCGTATGGCTTGCAGGTCGGCGGTTCCTTCCAGCGCAAACACGGCACCATTGAGCGTGACCACCATTCCCAGGAAGGTTCCCAGCATTCCCAACATGACCAACAGGCCCACCAGATACGGCGTCAGTGCCGGCCCTGGCAGCGCCACGCGCTCACCTTCGATGCGCAGGCGCGTGGCGTTTTGCAAACTGGGGTGGACACTGGCCAGCCACTCACCGAGCTGTGTCAAATTCTCCGGAATGGCCGACAAGGCCCGGGTCAGGCTCAGACTGGCCTGGCGAAAACGGTGCAGCTCCAGGGCTCCAATGCCGTAGACCGTGCCAATGGTGGCGGTCATCGCCAAGGCCAGCAGGTTGGCGCCAAAAAAGCCGGTTGCGACCCATAGGACGGCCGCTGCACCGAGCGCCAAGGCGCCAAAGAAGAAATTCCGATTCATGCTTGTTGCGTAGGTTCGTTGTGCAGCGCTTCCAGCAGGCCAACCGTAGGCTGCAGCCTGAGGTCCAATTCCGCCAGCAGCGCTGTCTGAAGTTCGTTGTGAAAGCCAGCCAGCCAGCCACCGGCTTTACACCACTGGTCGGGGTCGTCTTCCCGTTGCTGGCTGGCCATGTTCTGCTCGTGCGCCTGCAGCAGTTGTTGGAAGCGTTTTTCAAGCAGGGCTGGTACGGTGAACAGCAGCCTGGCTTCGCGCTCGCTCAGAATGCTATCAAAGGCGGCATCCAGCGCCACCAATTGGGCCAGGCGGGGGGACGCGCTGGCCACGCCTTCACGCACCATGGTGCGCAGGCTGCTGACGCCCAGCTCCAATTCACGCTGCTGTGCCTGGTGGTATCGGCGATACGGCGCGTAGGCTCGCGCCTCTTCTGCCGACGTGCCCGGTGCGGGTATGGGCAAAGGGTTGCGTGACCTGCCTGGGCCTGGCGTTGCGCTGTTGGCGATCGCCTTTTCCATGGCGGATCGGGCTTTGGCAAGCGCATCGTTCAAGGCCCTGCGGGCGCTGGCAGACGCGGTGGCCTGGTTGCGTGGTGCCGGGGTGCCATGGATGGCGGACAGGCCAATGGCATGTTTGAAGTCAACCCAGTGCCCGATCTGTTCAGCAAAAGCCGCGCTCGGCACAGCGCTGTCAAGAACAGACAGTTTGGCCAGTACGCGAATGAGTTGTGAACTGTGGAAGGGGGTGCGCGTCAAACTGTGCGCCATACGCAGGAGCCATCAAATGTGAGAAAAAGCGGAGCACGTTGCAAACGCGTCGAGGCGTGATTTTACACGCCGCGATAACTGCGCTTTTACACAGGCCTGGGTGGCGCAAGCCTAGGGGCACAGGGGGCCTGCCGGAATCTGGTTGCCCAGGTATTCCCACACGTATTTGGTCAGCGACTGTGGCGTGCCGTCCATGCTGTTGCCGCTGGTAAAGCCGCGCACGCCGGCCCCGCCCGGGCCGTTGTAGCTGCTCATCTCGGCCTTGATGACGGCCTCATTGGGAAATGGCCACAGGCAGGTGCTGGTTGGCGAGTCATAGCCGGCTTCGCCCCACAGCGTGCCGGTCTGGCCCCACATATAGCGTACGTCGGCGCCGACCGGGCTGCTGCCGGCGCCCGCAGTGGCCAGCGCTGAGCCGGGCTCTAGGCGGGGCAGGTACTTGAGGCTGGAGGCGATGGCTGCATGCTGGTCATGGGCGCCGGCCGCCGGTGTTTTCAGCACCCCGCCACGGTCCGCCGTGCCATTGCCGAAGTAGACGTTGTAGTCACCCGTTGCGTTGTCGGCCATGCCGTAGGACGCGTTGTTCCACAGAATGGAGTTGGTCAGCGCGTTGCTCACGCTGGGGGATGAGATGGAGTAGCCCGTTCCCAAGGCACTCGCACCATCCAGTGGTGAGCCATTGGTGCCGTTGATGGCGCCTATGGTCATCTGGCTGGCGTTGAGTGAGGGCGCGTCGCCATGCAAATAGTCGCCAAACAGCCCACCGTGCGAATTCCAGATGATGTTGTTCGTATACGTGTGCACGTTGCTGATGTCGTAGTCATACATGCCGGCATAGATGGCCTGCACGTTCAGCACGATGTTGCCCCGGAAGGTCTCCTTGGTTGAGGTACCCGACCAACTGGAGTCTGGCACCTTGTTCTCGTTGAAGAAGCCGGCAAACAAGTGCCCACCCGGGTAGCCGCCCGCTACGCAGTCGGCACTCTTGGAGTCCAGCACAATATTGTTTTGCCACAGCGTATCGACGGCGTTGTAGTTGGTAAAGCCGGCGCATTGCAGGCTTCCGTTCCAGTAGTCGGTTCGGGAGACGCTGCGCCGCACGATCACATGGTCGGATTGGTAGACCAAAAAGTTGTAGCGCCCGCCGCCGTAGGCAAATGCCTCTTCGATCAGCACGTAGGAAGACGCCGGGCCGGTGCCGATATTGGCCACATTGCCCTGCGCGCCGCCATAGCTGGCCGATACGCGCTGCACCCGGATGTGGTTGCTGTACGGAATATTGACCGGCAGGTTGGTGTCGTTGGCCTGCGCCATTTTGACCTTGAAGCCCCGTACCGTTACCCAGCTCTTGGAACTGATGCGAATGCCGTCGTTGTAGTTGTTGGCAAAGCCGGAACCGTCAATGACCACGCCCCAATCGTTGGCGGCCTGGATGGTGGTGTAGGCACCGCTGGCGGCGACGCCGCTGGGCATATTGGTAATGGATTCGGTATAGGTGCCGTCGCCCACGACCAGCGTGTCGCCACTGGCCATGGCTGCGATGCCCTTGGTAATGGTCAAACAGGGCGCGGTGGCCACCAGGCAGGTGTTGCTGTCGTTGCCATTCTTGGCGACATACAAGGTGCGATAGGGCCCGGTGGGGGGCACTATGACGGGTGGTGTCACCACCACCGGAGATGTTGCCACCAGATCGCCGCCCAATAGGGTGTAGGCGTTGATTTTGACGCGGACATTGTTGTAGGTCGCGCCTTGAAACTGCACTGCACCCAAGCTCAACAGCTTGGTAGCGGGGTCAAAGCTGTCGGCCGACGGTGCGCCATTGTCGACACCCAGCAAGGTATAGGAGAGCACCGTTGCCCGGACATTCTGGTAAACGCCCAAACCGTTCACCGTGACGCGGTCCACCGTCAGCAATTGTGTGAAAGGGTCGAACGCGTCCATGGCCTGTACACGGTGCAAGGCGCACAGGAGCAGGCAGACCGTGGCTGTGGTTGCGAGCTTCCAGGTTCTTTTTCTGGGGTTGGGGTGCATGGCTTACGAAGGCAGCGGGTGCGGGCTGAGGTGCGTGGAGACCCGCCCGAATGTACAGGGCGGGTGTCTGGCGTTTCGCGCAAACTTCAACGGGAGCGAACTGAACTACAAATACTTACAACTTGCAGGCCAATTGCCGCGCACCCATCGGCCCATGGCAGGCCGCACGGCTGGCGTGTACCAGGGGGTCAGCCCTGGCCGACCGCGTGGGCACCCATGATCTCCAGTGCGCGCACCAGCGCCGAGTGGTCCAACTGCGCCATGCCGTTGGCGCTGCACACCTGCATCAGCTGCGCTGCACTGGCTGTCTGGGGCAGGGCCAGGCCCAGCGTCTTGGCGCCATGCAGTGCCAGGTTCAAATCCTTTTGGTGCAGCTCAATGCGAAAACCGGGGTTGAACGTGCGCTGGATCATGCGCTCGCCATGCACCTCCAGAATGCGTGACGCCGCAAAGCCACCCATCAGGGCCTGGCGCACCTTGGCCGGGTCGGCGCCGGCCTTGCTGGCAAAGAGCAGTGCCTCGCCAACGGCTGCAATGTTCAAGGCCACGATGATCTGGTTGGCCACCTTGCAGGTCTGGCCGTCGCCATTGCCCCCCACCAGCGTGATGTTCTTGCCCATCAATTGCAGCAGGGGCAGCACAGCGTCAAACGTGCTGGGGCTGGCGCCGACCATGATGGTCAGCGAAGCGGCCTTGGCCCCAACCTGGCCGCCCGAAACGGGCGCGTCCACATACTCGCAGCCCAGCGCGTTGATCTGGCGGGCAAAGGCCTTGGTGTCCACCGGCGAGATGGAGCTCATGTCCACCACGGTCTTGCCCGG
>JACXTT010012506.1_pt1 | contig 11262 bp, 18 predicted proteins | sample 9270951 | NCBI WGS metagenome assembly JACXTT01 (sample SAMN15532306, study PRJNA645909) | rock metagenome | isolation source: weathered quartz diorite | place: Puerto Rico | collected 2017-06-21 | reverse complement strand
GACCACCGTGAACCCGGTCGTCGTCTTGGCCGTGATGTCCACAGTCGTCGTCCATGAGGCGGTGACGCCGACCTGATAGGTCGCGGGAAGGTTGGCGGCGATCGCGACCGAGCCCGCGCTCGCCGCGACGGCCTGGGACGAGCCGACCGAGGGCATCTAGCCCGCCGTGACGCCGAGACAGAGGCCGGTGTAGACCGTCCCGTTGGCGGGCGCGCCGACCAGATTGAAGGTGACGCCGGTCGCCGTCGCGTTGACGCTGGCGACGCTTGCGACCCCAGCCCCGGCCGCGCCGTTGACCGAGCCGACGCACCCCGGGGCGGCGGCATAGGCCGTCGCAAACTTCATCACGAAGGTGTTGGACAGGGACGTCCCCAGCGTCACGGTGAACGCGCTATCGTTGCCGGTCGCGGTGATGAGCGACGCCGAGCCGCAGCGGTCGATGCACGTCGGCGCGCCGGTGGACTTGAGGGTGACGACGTTGTTCAGGAGGATCGAGGAGGCCATGTTGAGGGTGCCCGAGCCCTTGAACCCGCCAGTCGGCGTCCCGGACGCGAGCGCGCTGTTGGTGTCGGCGATCTGCACATTCTTGGCCCAGTACCCCGCGCCCGCGTTGACGGTCCCGAGGCCCTTATCCGGCCCCGCCCCAGGCCCGAGGCCGAGATAGAGCCCCCCGTTGGCGCCGCTCGCGTTCAGGTTGAAGAGGTCCGCGGACCCGTTGGTCGAGTTGGTGACGCGGTAGTCGTCCCACGCGCCCGTGATGATGCCGCGCACGCCGGGGCAGCTGCCGATGGTGCCGTTGCGGACGGTGTACCCGAGGATCTTGGTGCGATTCGCGGCCGTCGAGCACGAGAACAGCGTGCCGCCGTTGGCCGTCTCCATCGTGGTCGAGACGAACGACACCGTATCCGCGTTGGCGCCCAGGAAGATGCAGTTGCCGCCCTGGTTCTCGCAGTCGAGGCCGTAGAAGTCTGTCCCGCTGACGATGTTCGTGGAGCCGTTGCCGATGGTCACGCCGGTCGTCGTGTTCGCTCCGGAGGCGCCCACCACCATCATGCCGATGAACTTCCAGCGATTCGGCGGACCCGTGCCTTGCTGGGTGTTCAAGACGACCGCCGAGGCGACGGCGTCGAAGTAGCAGTTGATGCACTCGTTATAGAACGGCGACATCGAAGAGCCGGTGGGATTCGCGCTGATGCCGATGCCGCCCTGCGCGCCCCCGCCGGCCCACGAGAAGCGCACGTTCTGAATCGTGGAGCCGAGAATCTGCGAGGCGTCGAGGAAGGTCGCTGCGGCGTTCGTCACTTGCAGATTGATGTCGCGCAGCGTGATCTCGGTAAACCCCGTCGAGCCGTTGGTGGGCTTCCACTGCGTGCCCGAGCCGGTGTAGCGAAGAATCGAGTTCCATTTGCCGCGGCCCGAGATCGAGACAACACCGCCCGAGTTGAGAGTGCTGGCGTGGACGCACGTCACCCCGGGCGGGAAGAAGACGTTGGCGCTGACGGCGCTCGCGGCGGTGAGCGCGGCCTGCAGCGCCGTCGAGTCGTCGGTCGCCCCGTCGCAGACGGCGCCGAAGCTCTGCGCGCTGATCTCGGTCAGCGCCGTCCACTTCGTGCCCTGCCACTGCATGAGGACCCCGCGGCCCGTGTCGAAGCACGTCTGCCCCGTGGTCAGATTGGTCGTGAGGGTCGTGCAGTCCGAGCGGACGTACTGCGAGCGGGCCTGATAGACCCACACGCCGAGCACGAGGGCCAGGATCACCCCGGCGGCGAGCCAGCTACGCGGCGCGATCCTCCAGCCGGCCATTCATCGGCTCTAGGTCGCCGGCGTGTAGTTGGTGACCTTGGCGATGGTCTTGGGTTTCGAGCAGATGAACTCGAGCACCGCCACCAGGCAGCCGATGTAGCCGAGCTGGCTGTTCGGCAACGTGCTCGCAAATCCGGTGAAGACAAACGCGGCGGCCTGATGGATATAAAAGGACAGATACCGCGTGTTGAGATAGATGAACTGCCCCTCGGGAGCCTTGGGATCCATGTAAATCGGCACGCCCGCGACCATGAGCGCGGTGAAGAGGGCGCGCGCGCCGAGGGTCGACTGGTCGAAGCTCGAGCCCGGCGTGATGTGGTAGGACTCCACGCCCGTGAAGTTCTGGGCGAGCGCCGTCCAGGTGCCCGGCCCCGCGACGCCCATCCCCGGCATCTCGCCGCCGGCGAAGTTGGCGGCGAACACGATGTCGGCGATGACCGTCGCGCGCGTCGGCACCCCCGCCGCCGACTGGATGCGGTTGAACGCCGCGAAGAAGTCGTTGACGCCCACACCCGGGATGCGGTTGGCGATGTTGCCGTAGGTCTGCGTGTTGTCGGTCATCAGCGGGAAGCCGTCGATATTGAGCGACTGCGGCGTGCCGTTGTTCCAAATCTGGCCCGCCAGATAGTCGGCAGCCCCGTTGCCCGCGTCGTTCATGCGCGCCTCGATCAGCGGCACGACGGCGGCGTTCAGCTGAACCAGGCCCTCCATCCCGAGGAACGAGATGGGCGTGATGATCGCCTTCAAGTTGTAGGCGGCCTCGACGACGCCCGTCTGTGTGCCCGGCGCGTTGAAGTTGCCCGCGTAGTCCGAGGGCGCCGTCGTGGTCATCGGGAAGCCCTGCACGGGCACCGTGACCGAGGACACGCCGCCGGTCGCCGTCTGCGCGTTGGCGAGCGCGGCTGACAGGACAGGCGTCGCCTGATAAATCTGGACGACGATCTTGGGGACGTAACTACGACGCGTAACGGCTGTGAGCTCGGTCCCGATGGGGCCGGACGGGATGATGCCGCTACCAAGAAGGGGCATGGTTCAAGCCTCCGCGTGTGTTGGCGTCGCCAGACCGACGCAGATGATCGAGAGCAGCGCGAGTGGCACGACGTGTAAGGGGAAAAAGCCGACCGCGTTCACGGCGACGGCCGCGAGAGACCCGCCCCACGTGCGGTCGAGGAACATGCGGCGATGCGCCCAGAGCCAGCCGAGCAGGAGGATGGTCCCGACCACGCCGGTCTCGACCGCCCACTGGGCGTACTCGTTATGCGCCTGGACCCAGAACTCGGCCGAGGGCATGACGCCATAGTGGAGCTGCCCCGCCGGGATGCGGTCGGCCCAGCCGCCGAGGCCCCAGCCGATGACGGGCGAGGTCTTCGCGGCCCATTCGAGGCCGAAGACCCACATGACGATCCGCGCCAGGACCGTCTCGGTCGGCCCCTTGAGGTAGAGCATGGAGGCGAAGGCCGCCGCGCCGAGCGACGCGACGGCCCACGACAGATAGGCGGCCGTTCTGGCTCGATGCGTCATCACCACCTTGAGGCCGAGGCCCACCGCCATCGCGAGGAGCGCCGACAGCGAGTGCCCGGCCCAGACGAGATAGATCGCGGCGGGGATCAGCCACAGCGGCATCAAGGGCGCCGTGATCGCGAGATACGCCCCCGCGCCGTCGACCGTTCCCAGCGTGCCGATCGGCTGCACGACCGCCGCCGTCGGGTTCCCCCACATCCCCGCCCACAGCACGTCGTAGCCGAGGAACTGGTGCGCGACGTAGAGCATCTGGAACACGCCGAGGCCGACGACCACGGTCACGATGCGCGCGTGCGCGGGGGCCGGCACGCGGCGCATGATCGTCACGAGCAGCGCCCCGAGCGCGAAGATGAGCGCCGGGGTGAGGAAGAGGCCGCGCAGGAAGAAGGTCACGCCGCTCAGCACCACCGCGGACGCGAGCCAGCGATCCTCACGCCAGACGACCGCCGCGATGGTCGCGAACACGGCGAGGTAGAAGGCGTGATCCCACCAGCCGTACATCCCGCCGACCGGCTCGTAATGCGCGAGCGGCACCCAGGGATAGCGGATGGTGAGCATGGGGAGCCAGGGGATCAGGGGCGCCAGGATCGCGCCCCCCACGATGGCCCACCAGGCTCGCGTCATTCGCCCTGCCGCAGGATCGTCTTGTAGACTTGATAGCTCGACGTGGCCGCGGCGACGCCGATCTGCCAGATCGTGTTCAGGATGTGCGCCGAGGCGATGTTGACCTGGGCGATGGTCGAGGACTCGACGAGGGCGACCAGCTGCGCCGAGTTCGTCACGCCGCCCGACGCCGCGATGCCGCCCGCGAGTTCCATGCGCGCCTTGATGAACACGGTGTTGACGATGTTCGGCGTCGCGTTGGTCGCGGTGAGCGTCGCGATGGGATTCATCCACACGTCGAGACGCCACGGCTGGTTGACCTGCGACGGGGCGACGGCGAAGCCGTTGAGCAAGTTGATGGTCGCGAACCAGCAGTTGTTGACGCCCGAGCCCGCCGTGCAGCCCTTGGGATTGGTCGTGGAGCCGACGCCGAAGTTGACCGCGACGTTGAAGATCGGCGAGCCCGACGACGAGTTGTAGGTGCCTTCTTGGATCAGATGCAGCGGGATCGACGAGTTCGCCATGCCGAGGTTGGCGACCTGGCCGAAGTTCGCGGCCGCCGCCGTCGAGAAGAGCGACCCCGGAATGGTCCCCGAGAAGATCGTGAGCGCGTCGGCGCGGTTCATGTACGCCTGCGACGCGGTCGTGTAGTAGACCGTGCCGCCCGGGCCGATCAGGTTGAACTGGCCCTGCGCCTGGCTGATCTCCGGGAACGGCGGCACGTGCGGCGCCATGTAGAGCCCGTAGAACAGCAGCGTGAAGATCGCGACCCGTCGCAGCAGGCGATTCCGGAGCATAGTCACACCCTCCTCACAGCCAGCGGTCGCCCTTACCGGCGCGGAAGTCAGCGATCATCTTGTGCGTCATGCGCTTGGACCACTCGTCGCGGTCCTCGAGGATCCCCTTGAACTGGTCGCCGCCGGCGCCCTTGCGACCGGGGACTTGCAGCTCCATGTCGCCCGGATCGGCGCTCGGCGCCGCCGCCGCGAGGGCCTGCGTCGCCCGCAGGAGGCGCGCGGCGGTGCGGTGCGAGCCGATCAGCTCTTCCTTCATCAGCCGCTCGACCTCGGGCATCTCCTCCTTGCGGATCAGGAGCTCGGGGTCGCGCATGATCCCCTCGCGCTCGGACTCCCAGTAGCGCTCCGACCGCTCGCGCTCGCGCTCGGCCTTGTCGGACTCGATGACCTTTCGGGTCTCGTTCAGGAGCGCCGAGCCGGCCTCGCGCGCGAGCACGTCCGGCATGTGGCTCTTGGCGTTCGGGAACTTCTTGGCGATGAGTTGTCGGTACTGCGGCCCGAGCTCCGGGTCGTCGAAGATCGCCTGCGCCAGCTGGCGCCCGGCCTCGCGCTTGCGCGCGTCCTCGGACAGGATCTCGTCGGGCATCTCAGATCGCTTTCTGGAGTTCGGCGAGTTTGGCTTTCAGTGAACTGAGCGACGGGCCGGAACTCACGGGCTCCGCCGCAGCGGCTCGATTCTGGAGCGACGCGATGGCGGCCTCGAGTTCACCCCGCGTCAACTCCTTGGCGGGCGCCTCGCTGACCCAGAGGCCCGCGCCGACCACGACCTGATTCTTGAGCGGGAACCACAGCGTATTGCCGGTCGGCGTCACCTTGTCGCAGGCGATGGCGTTGTAGCTACCCCAGCGGCCGATGACGTCGTGCTTGGCGTTGCACACGACACAGTCGAGCGGATTGACCAGCACCGGCTACCTTCTAGTCGTCGTCGGAGTCGACGGCGCTGTGCGTGGACTTGACGCCGGTCGGCCCGCCCGACTCCACCGGGAAGTCGTGCTTGTTGCCGATCTGCTCGTCGGCGATGTAGCCCTTGAACCACTTGCCCTGATCGCCGAGGCCGCCGACCTCGATCATCCGCGGCGGGTTGGCGGTCTTGCCGTTGGTCAAGGACGTGTCGCGCGGATCGCGAATCGGATACCGATCTGGGGCTTCCACGCCTGGCATTGCGTTCTCCTTATGCGGCGACCGCGGACGGCGGCGCGCCGACGCCGGTGCTTCCCGGCAGTTGAGCGAGTCGTGACTGCACCATGTCGCGCACCTGGCCCATCGGGGGCTGCTGGATCGGCGCCGCCTTCTCGCCCGCCAGCTTCACCTCGGCGCGCGTGAGATCCTGCGCGACCGAGCCGTACTTCTTGCGGAGCTTCAGCACCGAGGACATGATCTCGGCGCCGTCCTCGTCGTTCGAGCCGCCGTACATCCCGGCCGCCTTCTCGAGGAGGTTCAGCCCGAGATTCGCCAGGACGCGCGCCTGCTGCCGCATCCCTTCGTTGCGCGGCGCGACGGTCGCGGGCGACGTGGGGCCGGTCTGCGGCGGCATCGGCATGGCCGGGCCGCCGGTCGGCGGTGGGGCGCCTCCTGCGTTGGGCTGGTCAGGCATCTACGCTCCGTCGCACTGAGGACAGCGCAGGCCCGTGCTCGTCCACTTCATGACGTGCGTTTTGCATCGGCCACACACCGTCTTGGCCCACAGCGCCTCCACCGGACATCGGGGTCTCTTCATCGTCCTTTTCGGCTGCGGCGAGCCGGGCGCCCCGCGTGGCGGAGAATCCGCGCCTTCATCAAGTTCTTGCGCGCCGCCCGCGAGTGCGCCCGGCTCCTCGATCTCACCGGCCGCGGCGACCGTACCGATGAGACTTCCGCATCCGCGTCATCTACCGGCGATGCCGGCCCTTGCGACGGTCCCGCTTGATCTCCGTGAACATTGCCCGCTTCCTTTCCGCTGCTTCCCCCTCGCGGGGGCGAGCTTTGGCAAATTGGACTCCGGGGGCTAGCGTGGCGAAAAATGATGGCGTTTGTCGATTGGGAGAGTTTGTCGTACTATTTGTCCCAGATGACTGTCCGGGACGAAGTAGAGCGGCTTTTAGATCGCAGGGTCGCCTTCGAGCCGACGTCGGGTTGCTGGATATGGCTCGGCGCCAGGAACGGCGGTTACGCGTGGGGTCGGGTCGGCGGGAAGTGGCGCCTCATTCACCGCGTCGTCTACCGAGCGCTGCGCGGCCGGATCTCACGGCATCGCGTGTGCGATCATCTCTGCTGCAATCGCGTCTGCGTCAACCCGTCTCACATACGAATCACGACGAGTCAGATGAATGGACGACGCGGCGGGCATCCGTGGAGTGACCGCTCGATCACGCACTGCCCGCGCGGCCATCGAAAAGAATCACGCCCTAACGCTTGGGGGGTCTTCGTGTGCCTCGAGTGTCGGGCGCTATGAAGACGCGGACCTACAGCGAGCAGCTCGATGATGCGCGTCGGCGTATCATCGAACGCGCGTTGCAACGTCACGGCGGGAATAAGACCTACGCGGCCTGGGAACTTCGGATCGACAGGAACTACATCAACCGACTCGTGAAGCGCTACGGACTCAAACGGTACGAAGTCGTGCGGTAGACTTTACTTCACCGCCCGCAGCATCTTCGCCTTCACCTCGTCTTCCTTGAGCTTCAGCAGCCGATCGTGCTCCTTCGCCTTCTGCTCGCCCAGGTGCCGCGCCTTGTGGATGAGCCGATCGGTCATCGGCAGGTCGAGGTATTCGAGCAGGTCCTCGTTGTCGATCGCGCCGGCCTGCTTCGCCAGCATCGCCTTCTGGATCAGCCGATCGACGTAGAGCGGGCTGGTGGTATGGCCCCACACGCGCGCGACGAAATCGCCGGGCACCTGCGCCAGTAGAAACTCCTCGCCGCTCGCCTTTCTGAGCGTGCGGCCGCTGGTGCGTCGCAGGAGCTTGAGCCGCGCGGTGGCGACGCCGTTGGCCCATGCCTCCACGATCATCGCGTTGTCGAGGGTCGGGCCGGCGCCGAGGATCGCCTGCGCCATCGTCTGCTCGCCGGACCGCGTGCCGGGCTCCGCTTGGCCGACCATGCTCTTGGGCAACCCGCCGCGGCGCGCGAACTCGCCGTCGATCTCGTGAATGATCCCGAACGGGTCGGCGAGCGGCTCGGGCGGGAAGGGCTGGACCTCGGCGCCGGGGACGCTGGAAGAGATATTGCCGCCGCGGCGCCGGAAGAGCTTGGCCTTCTCGCCGTCGACGTTGGAGAAGCCCTTGAAGAACATCGGCGGCTCGATCTCGCGCCCCATGCGCTCGTCCAGATCCGCCATCTTCGACTCGCGCCACTCCTGCAGGCGCAGCAAGCCCTCGATCTTGGCGACGCCCCAGATGTAGCCCGGCGTCGGCTCCAGGCACAGCGGATGGAAGCAGTGCTCGCCGGCGACGAGCGGGTTGGGCGGGTCCCATAGGAGTTCGTGCACCGGCTCGAGCATCGTCGCGACGCGCCAGTCGTTGAGCTTGTCGTCCCGGATCCACAGCTCCGCGATGTTGACGACCGGCTCGTCGGAGCGCGCGCGGGCCGGGTCGTCATTGGGCGCCGTCTGCGCCACGCCGATCATGTTCGGCGAGGACGCAGCGATCAGGATACGCTGCACGGTCGGCGGCATCGACTCGCCATCCGAGGCTTGCTGGCGCCGCGCGTGCTGCGCCGCCAATTGCAGGAGCTGGATCCGGCGCTCGACGGGGAGGACCGACACCATGCGCCGGAAGGTCGGCAGGTCGATCGTGTACCAGTGGCAGATCGCCTCCTGGCGGTCCCACTCGTGCAGCTGCTCCTGCGACACGCCGACGTTGGCCGAGTCGGGCTCCATGTAGAGCACCGGCTCGTTCTCGCTGATGATCGTCTTCGTCACGACCGTGTCGTAGACGTGCCCCCAGGAGACGCACAGCTTCGCGGTCTGGCCGGTGCCCGAGTCGTGCCAGTCGCGGTTCAGTTCCTCTTTGAGCGCGATCAGCTCCTCGATCCACTGCCCGATGTTGTAGTGAGGCGGCAGACTCGCGTACCAGCGGACGGATTCAGACGAGTAGAGATACGACGACGAGAACTCGATGTGCTCGGCGAGCTTGTTGTAGCGGATCAGGGCGCCGTCCGGCGAGCCGGTCAGGCGCGCGAGGCGGTTGCGCGTGTACCGCTCGCGGCGCGCGTCGCGCGTGACGCCACACCGGCGGATGTACTCGCGGTAGTGATCGACGCGGCCGTCACGGGGCTGGGGGATTCTCACCGCAGGAACGCCTCGCCCAGAAACTCGGCGGTCAATGCGGGCCAAGCGTCGATAGTATCGGTATCGACGAGGAGTTCCGCCTCCACGTCAATGGCGTTCTTGTCGAAGTTGAACCCGCAGAAGCGACAGCGCGGATAGGGCGGGACGGGATTTCCTCGAAGATCAGACTGGAGCGTGACGACGGCGCCCGTCGATTCGCAGATCACCTTGATCTGATAGCCGGTAGCGCCAGGGATATGGCCGCCAGCAGTGAGCAGTCGTTCTTGCCCGAGCACCATCACCGTATGCGTCTTCGGCGTGTGATAGAGAGCCTGAGTCATCAGGCGCAAGAGATCGGCTCGGTTCATCCCTCCCCCTGAATCAAGATGCGATCGCGCCCTTCCGGCAGCTTCTCGCGGAGCACCTGACGCTCGTCGCGCTCCACGACCATCGTCTTCGCGCCAAGCTTTCCGGCCTGGATCGGTGACACTGGGGAGCCATCGGGAGTCGGGGCGCCGCTCGCGAAGTTGTAGGACTTCCCATTCGACCAGGCCGTCATTCCGCCGGAGCCGGGCGTACTACCGCCAACCGCCAGACCCCCGAAGAGCGGGGCGAGCATCGGGGCCTTCTGGGCGATCCCGGCGCCAATTGACCCGTTCGCGCCGATCGGGACTGCGAAGGTCGTCTCGCCGCGCTTCTGCTGGCGGATCGCCGCGTCGCGCATGTCGTGGTACTCCTCCATGCGCTGGGCGCCCTCGCGGTCGACCATCTTGTTGACGCGGTAGAAGCCGGGCTTGCTGATGTTGATCGCGTCGTACAGGCGCTCGATGCGCTTCGAGCCACATTCTGGGCATCGCTGCGCCTTCGTGCTGGCCTCGAAGACATTCGCCTGGCCTTCCGGCCCTCGCGCGGCGCACTTCTTCGAGATGCACGCCCAGTTGGAGCGCGGCCCCGCGCCGATGGTCTCCTCGGTGGCGCTCATGGGGGGGTAGGATACCGCCATTTCGGGGGCGGGGCGAAAGATTCTACTTGACAAGCCTTGGGCGTATGGTATGGTGTGCACATGGAGGGGATGACGATGCACACACTGACAGAGGCTGAGCGCAAGAGACTCGCCACCGAAGAGCGCGAGTGGATCTTCACCTTTGGTTTCGGTCACAGCCATCCCGAAACCGGCGAGAGTCTTGGGCGCAAGTACGTCCGAGTCCGCGGCACGTGTGCGACATCGCGGGTCGAGATGGAGCGCCGCTTCGGACGTGCATGGGCGTTTCAGTATCCGACCGAGGAGATGGCCGGCGTGACGAAGTACGGCCTGAGCGAGTACAGGGGGCCAGACGGGAGCACCCTAAGTCAGCCATGACCAGGGTCGTGCTGGCCCAACCCCTGAAGTGCCAGCGGTGCGGGCATACCTGGCGCCCGCGCAAGGCGGAGGTCTTCACCTGTCCGCGATGCCAAAGCCCCAAGTGGGACGTGAAGGAGGAGAAGCGATGAAGGTGTGCCCGAAGTGCAACTACACTGTGGTGGATCCGGAGAAGCGGTTCTGCTATCGGGACGGGGCGCGACTCGAAGAGAATAGTGCGCGCTGTTCCGGCTGCAATGCAGAGCTCGGTCTGGTGGACGTCTTCTGCGAATATTGCGGAACCAAGAGGGAGGAGCCCGTCGAGGTCACGTCATGATCGCCCTTCCCTACTACTTCCGGCTCACGTGCGACTCGTGCGAGTTGCCCGAGATCGACCCGATCCCGACCTACTCGGAGGCGCAGCTCTACAAGCGCGCGCACGAGTGGGTCTACAGCCTCCCGCGGCATACGGTCGAGATCCGGGAGGAGTGCCGGTGACTCTGTTCCTCTGGGTCAGTTTCGGGTTGGGGTGCCTGCTCGGGGCCGTCGTGTTCTTCTGGATCACCTGGGATCGGTGGCGGAGCCGGCGCTTCGATACCCCGGAGTTCTGGCGGGACGGATGAAGCGCACGCGCTACGTCTACGTCCTGCGCGAGACGAACGGCAAGGAGTCGGGGCCAAGAGTGAGCGTGTCGGTGCTGAAGGACGGTACCCTGACGTGGGACGTCGCGGCGACGCGGCGCTCGGTGGCGGAAGCGGGCACGCGGGCGCGCAAGGAGGCCGACGCGGTGAAGGTGTGGGCGAGGAGACAGGGGGCGTGACCGACAAGGGCTGGAAGAAGATGGAGGGCCGCGTTGCCGCGGTGGGCGCCGGGGAGCGTTACAGGGCCAATAAGGGGCGTGACGTCGAGCTCGAGCGGGAAGAGCTCGTGCCCAGGGCGCAGTGACGCGCGGGG
>JACXTT010012505.1_pt1 | contig 11262 bp, 6 predicted proteins | sample 9270951 | NCBI WGS metagenome assembly JACXTT01 (sample SAMN15532306, study PRJNA645909) | rock metagenome | isolation source: weathered quartz diorite | place: Puerto Rico | collected 2017-06-21 | reverse complement strand
ATCTGCCACGCCACCGCAGAAGCTTTGCAACCCTTGAAAACGCACTTGAGCTACCAAACCTAATCGACATCCAGCGCAGCTCGTTCGAGTGGCTGACCGACCCCCAGAAGGGCGGGCTGCGGGAGACGATCGACGACATCTCGCCGATCGAGGACTACACCGGCAATCTGGCGGTGGTCTTCGGCGAGCTGTGGTTCGACGACCCGCCTGCGTCGATTGCCGAATGCCGCGAGAAGGACATGATCTACTCGCGGCCTCTGAATGTAAAGGTCGCTTTCCAGAACCGCGACACGGGCGAGATCCGTGAGCAGACGGTCTTCATGGGGGACTTCCCGTGGATGACCGACTGGGGCACGTTTATCATCAACGGCACCGAGCGCGTGGTCGTCACGCAGCTGGTTCGGTCGCCGGGTGCCTACGTAATGGAGCCGAAGGACCGCGAGAAGCAGGTCTTCATCGCGAACCTGATGCCCGCCCGCGGATCGTGGCTCGAGCTCGAGATCGACAAGAAGGGCCGCGTCTACGTCCGCGTCGATCGCAAGCGCAAGCTGCCGGTCACCGTTCTGCTGCGCGCGATCGGGATCGCGAGCGACGAGGAGATCCTCAAGCTCTTCGACAACTCGATCTACATCCGGAACACGATCGAAGCCGACCCGGAGAACACGAAGTCTCAGGAGGGCGCGCTGATCGAGCTGTTCAAGAAGCAGCGCCCGGGTGAGCCGCCGTCGCTCGAAGCGGCCAAGAACCTGCTCAACACACTCTTCTTCGACCCAAAGCGCTACGACCTCACGGAGGTCGGCCGCTACAAGCTGAACAAGCGGCTCCGGCTCGACGTCGACGAGAAGACCCGAGTCCTGACGAACGACGACATCATCGAGCTCGTCCGCGAGCTCGTCACGCTGCCGCGCCTGCTCGGCCTCCCGGAGGACGAGGAGATCAAGGATTACGCGGCCGAGGCGATGATGATGCCGCGCGAGCCGGTCCAGGACCACCTGGACGAGTACGAGCACTTCGGGAACCGTCGCCTGCGCACAGTCGGTGAGCTGATCCAGGAGGCGTTCCGGATCGGGCTCTACCGCATGGAGCGGGTCGTGCGCGAGCGCCTCACGACCGAGGACGCCGACACGATCACTCCGCAGACGATCATCAACATCCGGCCGGTTGTCGCCGCGCTGAAGGAGTTCTTCGGGTCCTCGCAGCTCTCCCAGTTCATGGACCAGACGAACTCGCTCGCCGGCCTCACCCACCGTCGCCGCCTGTCGGCGCTGGGAGCGGGAGGCCTTACCCGCGAGCGCGCGCCGATCGAGGTACGCGACGTGCACCCCACCCACTACGGCCGCATGTGCCCGATCGAGACGCCGGAGGGCCCGAACATCGGCTTGATCGGCTCGCTCTCGTCGTACGCGACCGTCTCCAAGTACGGCTTCGTCCAGACCCCTTATAGGACGGTGGAGGACGGCGTGGTGACCGACCGGATCGTGTGGCTCGACGCGACCGAGGAGGAGGAGCACGTGATCGCGCAGGCGAACGCGGAGCTCGACCCGAAGACAAATAAGTTGAAGGGGCCCCAGGTCTTCTGCCGCTCGCGCGACGGGGAGGTCGTGACGGCTGCGCCACGCGACGTCGATCTGATGGACGTCTCTCCGACGCAGATCTGGTCCGTCGCGACGGCGCTGATCCCATTTCTCGAGCACGACGACGCCAACCGCGCTCTGATGGGCTCGAACATGCAGCGCCAGGCGGTGCCCCTCTTGCGTCCCGACCCACCGCTGGTCGGGACGGGAATGGAGCGCCGCGCCGCGATCGACACCGGTGACGTGGTGGTCGCGGAGGAGGGCGGAGAGGTGATGTACGTCGACGCCGAGCGCATCGTCGTCGAAAAGACGGAGCACGAGCTCCACAAGTTCATGCGCTCCAACCAGGGCACGCTGATCGACCATCGTCCGATGGTCAAGGTTGGCGACCGCGTGAAGGCCGGCCAGGTCCTCGCCGACGGGTCCTCGACCGCGGGCGCCGAGCTGGCCCTGGGCAAGAACGTGCTCGTCGCCTTCATGTCATGGGAGGGCTTCAACTTCGAGGACGCGATCGTGATCTCCGAGCGTCTCGTGAAGGACGACGTTCTGACCTCGATCCACATCGAGGAGTACGAGATCGACGCCCGCACCACCAAGCTCGGCGATGAGGAGATCACCCGCGACATACCGAATCGCTCGGAGGAGTCGCTGCGCAACCTGGATGAGCGCGGCGTGGTCCGGATCGGGGCCGAGGTCGCTTCCGGCGACCTGCTGGTCGGCAAGGTGACCCCCAAGGGCGAGACCGAGCTGACGGCAGAGGAGAAGCTGATCCGCGCGATCTTCAAGGAGAAGGCGCGCGAGGTCCGCGACACCTCGCTCAAGGTTCCGCACGGCGAAGGCGGCGTGGTGATCGACGTCAAGATCTTCTCTCGCGATGCCGGTGACGACCTTCCGCCCGGAGTCAACGACCTCGTGCGCGTCTACGTCGCGAGCAAGCGCAAGATCGCCGAGGGCGACAAGCTCGCCGGCCGTCACGGCAACAAGGGCGTGATCTCCAAGATCGTGCCCGAGGAGGACATGCCCTTCCTCGAGGACGGCACCCCCGTCGACGTGATCCTCAACCCGCTCGGCGTCCCGAGCCGGATGAACGTCGGACAGATCCTCGAGACCCACCTCGGTTGGGTCGCCGCGCAGGGCTGGTACGACGACGGGTCGGCCGCCTACAAGGAGGCGGAGGGCAACGGCGACCGCGTCTTCATAGCCACCCCGGTCTTCGACGGGGCGAGCGTCGAGGACGTGGACGAGGCGCTCGTACGCTGGCAGGAGGAGCACGCCGATGGCCGGGTCCAGTTCGACGTCGACGCGAAGCGGCGCGCGGGCGACCGCTGCTCCGGCAAGGTGCACCTCTACAACGGGCGCACGGGCGAGCCATACGAGTCCGAGGTGACGATCGGCTACATGTACATCCTCAAGCTGCTCCACCTCGTGGACGACAAGATCCACGCCCGGTCGACGGGCCCGTACTCCCTCGTAACGCAGCAACCGCTGGGAGGCAAGGCGCAGTTCGGCGGCCAGCGGTTCGGCGAGATGGAGGTGTGGGCGCTCGAGGCGTACGGCGCCGCCTACACCCTTCAGGAGATGCTGACGGTCAAGTCCGACGACACGGTCGGCCGCGTGAAGGCCTACGAGGCGATCGTGAAGGGCGAGAACATCCCCGAGCCCTCGATCCCGGAGTCCTTCAAGGTGCTGCTGAAGGAGATGCAGAGTCTCTCGCTCGACGTGAACGTGGTCTCCGAGGAGGGCACCGACATCGAGATCCGCGAGGAGGAGGACGACCTCCTGCGCGCCGCCGAGGAACTGGGCATCGACCTCTCGGGAGTCCGGGCCACCGCCAGGGACGGCGGACAATCGAAGGCCGTCCCGGCCGACGAGGAAGAGGCCGAGGTCACCGAGGAGGAGTTGGAGAAGGAAGAGGAAGCAGAGCCGGAGCCCGTTGAAGAGGAATGAACAACCAGCCGCCCGCGTGCAAGCACGCGGGCGGGCATGCGCGACTACGCCGAAACCCAGGACCTAGTTAGGACACAGAATTGATTGACATCAACAACTTCGACGCGATCGAGATCTCGCTTGCTTCCTCCAAGCAGATCCGCAGCTGGAGCTCGGGCGAGGTCACGAAGCCGGAGACGATCAACTACCGCACGCTGAAGCCGGAGAAGGACGGGCTCTTCTGCGAGCGCATTTTCGGCCCCACGAAGGACTGGGAGTGCTACTGCGGCAAGTACAAGCGCGTCCGCTACAAGGGCATCGTCTGCGAGCGCTGCGGCGTCGAGGTGACCCGCTCCAAGGTGCGGCGCGAGCGTATGGGGCACATCGATCTGGCCGCGCCGGTCTCGCACATCTGGTTCTTCAAGGGCGTGCCAAGCCGGATCGGGTACCTGCTCGACATTGCCCCCAAAGAGCTCGAGAAGGTTCTGTACTTCGCGGCCTCGATCGTCTCGTACATCGACGAGGAGGCGCGCGCGAAGGACCTCGGGAAGCTCGAGAAGGAAGTCAAGAAGGTCATCGACGCCTACGAGGGCGAGCGCGAGCAGCGCCTCCTCGAGCTGCGTGAGTCGCTGGATCGCCGCCTCGAGTACCTCCAGAGCGGGAAGCAGACGGGCTTCAACGACGAGGACCACCTGTGGGCTGACTCGCTCGAAGTGAACATCAAGAAGCTCTCGGACTCCGACCGCGAGAAGCTCGAGAAGGACCTGCGCAAGCTCTTCGACCAGGACATCACGGACACCGAGGCCTACATCGAGGACGCCGCCGAGCGCATGCGTCAGGCCTGGGAGAAGTTCCAGGAGATGAAGGTCAAGGACGTGATCGCGGACGAGGCCCTGTTCCGGGAGATGAAGGATCGTTTCGGGTCGCCGTTCGGCTGGGGCGACTACTTCCGCGGCGGCATGGGCGCGGAAGCGGTACGCGACCTGCTCGAGCAGGTCGACCTCGACGCCGAGGGCGCCGAGCTCGAGCTAACGATCAAGAGCTCCAAGGGCCAGAAGCAGAACAAGGCGATCAAGCGGCTGAAGGTCGTCTCGGCGTTCCTGAACTCGAAGAACCGTCCCGAATGGATGATCCTCGAGGCCGTTCCCGTGATCCCGCCGGAGCTGCGTCCGATGGTCCAGCTCGATGGCGGCCGCTTTGCCACCAGCGACCTCAACGATCTCTACCGGCGCGTGATCAACCGCAACAACCGCCTCAAGCGGCTGCTCGACCTCGGCGCACCTGAGATCATCGTCAACAACGAGAAGCGCATGCTCCAGGAGGCCGTCGACGCGCTGTTCGACAACGGCCGCCGCGGCCGTCCGGTGACAGGGCCGGGCAACCGTGCCCTCAAGTCCCTGAGCGACATGCTCAAGGGCAAGCAGGGCCGGTTCCGCCAGAACCTCCTCGGGAAGCGCGTCGACTACTCGGGCCGCTCGGTGATCGTCGCCGGCCCCAACCTGAAGCTCCACCAGTGCGGCCTGCCGAAGCTGATGGCGCTCGAGCTCTTCAAGCCGTTCATCATGGCGCGGCTCGTCGAGCGCAAGGCGGTCCAGAACATCAAGGCCGCGAAGAAGATGGTGGAGTCGATGATCCCCGAGGTGTGGGACGTGCTCGAGGAGGTCATCCACGAGCACCCGGTGCTCCTGAACCGGGCGCCGACCCTTCACCGCCTCGGCATCCAGGCCTTCGAGCCGGTGCTGGTCGAGGGCAAGGCAATCCAGATCCACCCGATGGTCTGCCACGCGTTCAACGCGGACTTCGACGGCGACCAGATGGCCGTGCACGTTCCGCTCAGCGCCGAGGCCCAGGCCGAGGCCCGGATCCTCATGCTGTCGGCGAACAACATTTTGTCACCGGCCCACGGCGGGCCGCTGGCGACGCCCACGCAGGACATGGTGCTCGGCGTCTACTACCTCACGTATGGGCCTGCGCCGGCCGAGCTGGCGGCGCTCGACCCGAACAAGGTGAAGCCGCGGCCGCACGTGTTCCGCACCGCGCAGGAGGCCGAGCTGGCCTACGAGGACAAGCAGGCGCGCCTGCAGGACATCGCGATCTACCGCCGCCAGGCGGGCGAGCACATCACGACCACCGTCGGCCGGATCCTGTTCAACGACAAGATCGAGCGCGCGTTCGGCGAGACGCTTGGCGAGAGCTTCGACCCGATGACGCACGACTTCATCAACGAGACGCTCACGAAGCGAGAGATCGGCCGGCTCGTCTCGACGCTGGTGGATCGCTATGGCGCAGCCTCGGTGGCGCTCGTGCTGGATGCGTTCAAGGACCTCGGCTTCCACTACGCGAGCCAGGCCGGGATCACGATCTCGAAGAACGACGTGATCACGCCTCCCGACAAGGAACAGATCCTCGAGCGCTACGAGAACGAGGTCGGGGTCGTCCAGGGTCAGTACGACCAGGGGTTGATCACGTTCGAGGAGCGGCACGAGAAAATCGTGGATATCTGGAATCAGGCCACGGACGAGGTCGCTGAGAGCATGGAGTCGAATCTCCACCGCCTCAACCCGATCTACATGATGGCCAACTCCGGCGCGCGTGGATCGTTCAAGCAGATCCGGCAGCTCGCCGGCATGCGCGGCCTGATGGCCAACCCGAAGGGCGAGATCATCGAGCGGCCGATCAAGGCCAACTTCATGGAGGGCCTGACGGTGCTCGAGTACTTCATCTCCACCCACGGCGCGCGAAAGGGCCTTGCCGACACCGCGCTCCGCACGGCCGACTCCGGGTATCTGACAAGGCGCCTCGTCGATGTCGCGCAGGACGTGATCGTGCGGCTCGACGACTGCAAGACACGTGGATCGATCGAGATGGCCCTCTACCAGGATGGCCGGCGCAACGAGAACCTCATGGGCCGGGCGGTCGCGCAGAAGGTCGCGGGGCCCGACGGCAAGGAGCTGCTGAAGAAGAACGAGGTCATCGATCGTGAGTCCCTGGCGGCGCTGGAGGCCGCCTACAGCGGGACCAAGGATGCGCAAACGATCACGTTCCCGGTCCGCTCGGTCCTCAAGTGCGAGGCCGAGGCCGGCGTTTGCCGGACCTGCTACGGGGTCTCGCTCGCGACAGGCTCGCTCGCGAACCTAGGGGACGCCGTGGGCATCGTCGCAGCGCAGTCGATCGGCGAGCCGGGCACACAGCTGACGATGCGGACCTTCCACACCGGGGGCGTCGCGGGGGCGGACATCACCCACGGTCTTCCGCGCGTGGTCGAGCTCTTCGAGGCGCGCAAGCCGAAGGGCGTGGCCGCGATCGCGAACGTGTCCGGTACCGCCGCGATCGAGGACGACGAGAAGGAACGCCGCATCATCATCGTGGACTCGAAGGGTGAGGAGTACGTGTTCCGGTTCCCGCGGCGGATGCGTCTGCTGGTCGAGCACGGCCAGAAGGTCGACGCCGGGCAGCAGCTGAACGAGGGCTCCCTGTATCCCGCCGAGCTGCTCGAGGTGCGCGGGCGTGACGAGACCGAACGCTATCTCGTCCGCGAGGTGCAGGAGGTCTACAAGTCACAGGGCGTGGACATCAACGACAAGCACATCGAGCTGATCGTGCGCCAGATGCTGAAGCGGATCCGCATCGACCGTAAGGGCGACACGGACTTCCTGCCCGGGTCTCTGGTCGACCGCCACGCGCTGAAGCGCCGGAACGAGGCACTCAAGAAGGAGAGTGGTGAGACGGCCGCGGGCGAGGAGGTGATCCTCGGGATCACGAAGGCGTCGCTGGCGACAGACTCGTTCCTCTCAGCAGCGTCGTTCCAGGAGACCACCAAGGTCCTCACCGATGCGGCGCTGGAGGGCAAGGTCGACAGGCTGCTCGGCCTCAAGGAGAACGTGATCATCGGGAAGCTGATCCCCGCCGCGACGGGGCTGAAGCACTACCGGACACTCGAGATCGAACCGACCGAGCCAGTCGAGCGGCCATCCGCGGACGAGATGGGGCTTCTCGACGAGGAGCAGCTCGCAGCCGAGCTCGGCCTCGAGGCGGATGGTCTCGAGGGGCTCGGCGCGGACATCTCGGCTGACTTCGGCGATGATTTCGGGGCCGACTTCGACCTCGCCGACGGCGCGGACGGCTCCGGTCGGCGTGCCGCGGCAGACGGATCGGACGACTCTTAGTACCGGGGAGCGGTTTACGGCGGCGCGCTTAGGTGCGTGCCGCCAGTCGGTCCGCCCAATCGAGGAGACGCTCGACGTGCTCGTCGTGCATGCCCTCGTGCCGAACCGTCTCGATTATCAGGGTTGGAGCCGCTCGCTCCCGGGCCCAGCGTTGGCAGGACTCGTCGACGTTGTCATCGATCCAGGCCAGCGGCCGCTTCCCCGCGTATTCGTCGATGGCATCGATCTTCCAGTGCGCAGAGCCGGCACTGACGCGCCCGTCGAAGCTCAGGTAAGGAAGGCCGGTCGGCAGCCCGAGCAGGTGAGGCAGGTAGTCGTTGGCGGCCTCTTCCCATCCCGTCGCCCAGACCAGCTCATAGCGGTCGGCGAGCCGCTCCAGATGGGCGGCGCAGCCCGTGGATATGTAGTGCAGCACGCCGTTGATCGAGTGCAGCCGCCCCGGGGGGCAGTCCTCGAACGGCGCGTCGCCCCCGGCGAGCCCGTAGCCTTCCCTGAACCCGAAGAGGCTGATGACCCCGTCGACATCCAGGAATAGCAGGGGTTTTTCGCTTCTTATGGACTTTTGAGGATGTTCTGCCATAAAAAAGGTGTGACGAACGGACGTTCCTAGGGTACGTTGGGTCTTAGCGTCCTGATCGTTGTCGAGAATCCGGCCATTCCTGTAAAGCTCGAAGGGTACGGCTCCGAAATCTAGAAAGACGCTCCAAGGACCCGGTGCGTCGCCCCCCTGACTCCCCTTTCTCGTGACCGTTCAAATCGGACTCCTGCTCGCGCTCGTCTGCGCCTTCGCGACGAACCTGGCGTTTCTCTGGAAGCACCGGGGGGCAGTCGAGGCGCCGGACATCGATATGCGCCACCCGCTGGCCAGCGCGGCGGGCCTCTTCCGGTCCAAGTGGTGGGCGATCGGATTCACCGTTGCGATCGGTGCCTGGATCCTGCACGTGGCCGCACTGGCCCTTGCACCGATCTCGCTCGTCCAGGCCGTGATCTCCGGCGGGCTCGTGTTCCTCGCGGTGCTTGCCGACCGCTGGTTCGGGTTCGAGCTCGGGCGGCGGGAATGGCTCGGCGTGGGCCTCACCGCGCTCGGTCTCGCGTTCCTCGGCCTCACCGTCGAAAGCGGTTCGACGGGCTCTCACTCGAGCTATTCCATCTCGGGAATGGTCGCCTTCGAGGGCGCGATGATCGTGATCGGGACTCTCCTCTTGCTCTCGCACCGGGTCGAGCGCATCAGGCACCGGCACGGCGTGCTGCTCGGCGCGGCGGCGGGAATCCTTTTCGGCGTCTCCGACGTCTCGATCAAGGCACTCACCGGCACGGTGCCCGGCGACCCGCTCGCGATCCTCAGCCCTTGGGCCGCCGTAGCGATCGCCGCCTCGCTGGCCGCGTTTTACTCGTCGGCCCGCGCGCTGCAGGTCGGCGAGGGCGTCTCGACGATCGCGATCACGACCGTCAGCGCGAACGTCTCCGCGATCCTCGGGGGAATCCTCGTGTTCGGCGACCCGCTCGGTGAGGATGCCTTCGCGATCGCCGCTCGCGCGTGCGCCTTCATGCTCGTGCTCACCGCGGCGGCACTCACGCCCGCGCCGATGCGCGCGGCCAGCCGCACGACTTAACCCTCCGCACCGGGCGGCCCCAAACGAGGTGGTAGAGGGAGCGGCTCCAGCCGGTCGCGCTATCTCGCGGCAACCACATCGAAGTTGGTTTGGCCCGATATATACGGGCCGAATCCAGAACGCGTCCCAGCGGGAGCTCTTGGGCCCGTTTCCAGGACGGCGACGGCGAGGACGAGCTCCGACCCCCTGCTACCATCCCGCCCCGCATGCCAAGCATCGCTCAGCTCGTCCGTAAGGGCCGCAGCCGCCCGAAGAGGAAGATCTCGACGCCCGGCCTCAAGTCGAGCCAGCGGGGAAAGCGCCGGATCGCGGCCCCCCAAAGGCGCGGGGTCTGCACCCGGGTCTACACGACCACGCCGAAGAAACCGAACTCGGCGCTTCGCAAGGTGGCGCGCGTGCGCCTCACGAACGGGATGGAGGTGACCGCGTACATCCCAGGCGAGGGGCACAACTTGCAGGAGCACTCCGTGGTGCTGATCCGGGGCGGCCGAGTGAAGGATCTTCCGGGGGTGCGTTACAAGGTAGTCCGAGGGACACTGGACGCCGCCGGCGTCGCAGACCGCAAGAAGGCTCGCTCGCAGTACGGCGTCAAGGCCCCATAGTTCGTGCCCCGCCGCGGCGACATCTCGCCCCGTCCCCTCGAGCCGGACAAGCTGCACAACAGCAGGCTCGTCCAGCAGGTGATCAACAAGGTCATGACCGACGGCAAGAAATCGGTCGCGGAGAAGATCACCTACGAGGCGCTCGAGATCGTTTCCCGCAAGGGCGGGAAGGAGCCGGTCGAGGCGCTCGAGCACTCGATCAAGGTGCTCACGCCGGTGCTCGAGGTCCGCTCACGTCGTGTCGGCGGCGCGACGTACCAGGTGCCGGTCGAGGTTCCGGCTCGCCGGGCTCGTACCCTCGCGGTCCGCTGGCTCGTCGAGTTCGCGCGGCGCCGCCGCGAGAAGTCGATGGCCCAGCGACTCGCCAACGAGTTACTGGACGCCGCCGAGCAGCAGGGCGAGGCCTACAAGCGCAAGGACGACATCTACCGCATGGCGCAGGCCAACAAGGCCTTCGCCCACTACCGCTGGTGAAGCCAGCGGGTCGCGCCCGCCGTTCCAAGTCTTGGCAACCCGTGACCCAGGTTTGATTCACCCGGCTTGCGCGGCCCCTAGTGTCGCGTGCCCTCGGGAATGCGCTGCCGCCGGGCGCGCACGTTGCCCCTCGCAGCCTTGCGCTTGCTCAACTCGCGCAGCACGTTGGCCGTCCTGAAGTTGCCGTACGCCTCTTCCTCGGCCGCCATGAACATCAAGTCCTCGCGATCCAAGGTCGAGGTCGCGACGAGGACGCCGTCATGCCGCGTAACGAAATCCTTGGGCGCGTCCAAGGATCGGCCGCGCTGGATGACTGTGTCTCGACCGCTCATAGCTTGTCCCCCACACCTTCTTGTAGCGACGTCACCTGAAAATTCGGTTAGCACCGGGGCGTAATGGCCCAATGTTCGGGTTCACTTAAGGGTGGCGGTGAGATCGGACAGTCAAGTCCTTCCCACCCTGTGGCCGGAAGCGCGGCTGACGATCGATCAGCTACCGGCGGATCTGGCGACCGTCAGCAGGCGGGCGAGCGCTAGCCCCGCGACAAGCGTTACGAGGGCTCCCGCGAGCTCCACCCAGAAGCCAGCGCCGGGATTCGCCTCCCCGATCAACGTTCCGCGGGTGATCCCGGACGAGGTCACGTCCGGAAGGTCTCCGAGGAGGACCATCCCCAAGGCGATCGCCCCCAAGGCCGCGCACGCGACTGCGGGCAGCGAGTGCTCGGCCCAACGGGCGGCGAGCGCCGCCGCTCCCGCCGAGACGCCGATCAAGACCATCGCGCCGGTTCCCCTGTGAGTCGCTCCGGCGCCCGGGAGCAAGGCCCCGTTCTGATCGACGAAGTGCACTACGTCCGGGAACTTCGAAAGCACCAGCAGCGCTGCGCCGACGAGCCCACGGATCGTGGCCG
>JACXTT010012504.1_pt1 | contig 11262 bp, 8 predicted proteins | sample 9270951 | NCBI WGS metagenome assembly JACXTT01 (sample SAMN15532306, study PRJNA645909) | rock metagenome | isolation source: weathered quartz diorite | place: Puerto Rico | collected 2017-06-21 | reverse complement strand
GCTCCCGCGAACGTCTCTCGTGACGTCCCTGACGCGCGCCTCCCTGATCAGCCTCGCGCTCGGCGCGATCGCCGGCGTGCTGTTTCTCGCGGTGCAGCGCTATGGACAGCGGATCACCGGGCGGATCGCGGCGGTGGTCGCGCGTGGCGCAGGGCAGGTCGTCGCGGCGGTCGGGGCATCGCTCGATGCGATCTATCGCTCACCGCGGCGCGTCGTGGCGTCGCTCGTGCTGCACATTGGCGGATGGATCGGCAACGCGATCATCGCCTGGATCGCCTTCCGCCTGATCGGCTCCCGCATCGACCTGGCATCCGTGCTGGCCATCGAGAGTCTGGTCGCTGCGGCGCGAAGCGTCGGCGTCCTGGTGCCCAATGCGCTGGGCGTGCAGGAGGCGGCTTATACCGTGCTCACCCCGCTCTTCGGCGCCGGCGCGGAGCTCGGGCTCGCAGTGTCGCTGCTGAAAAGGGCGCGCGACATCGTGCTCGGCGTGCCGGTGCTGCTCGCCTGGCAGGCGGCGGAAGGGCGTCGCGCACTCGCCCGTGCGCCAGACGCTCCCGGCACGGAATCCGACAAGACCCCAGGTTGAACAATGCGCGCCTCGCGGGCGCGCCAGGGGAATCAGTTGACGCGATCCGGGATCGCGAACAGCACGCGCAGCTTCTGCGTGTCCCCGGTCGACTTGCGGATCTGAACTTCCCGCCAGCCTTTCGCTGGCTTCTGCGGCATCTGCAGGATCGCCTGGCGAGCCTCCGCCAGCTGGTGCTTGAGGAGAGGCTTCAGCTCCTCCATCGGTGCGGCCACCAGCTTCTCTTCCTCGGTCTCGGCGAGTGCCCCGTCGCAGTACGCCCGGAAGTACTCTGCATACCAATGCTCGTAGATCTGCAGCGGCTCGTCCAGAGCGTAGTCCTCCATCAAGTGCTCAGCCAGGTACTGCGTGCACAGATAGCTCGAGCTGCAGCGCACGTAGTTGCCGTGCTCGGCGATCACCGCGTTGACGTAGTCGCGGGAGCCATAGAACACCGCAAAGAAGTGATGTCGCTTGCGGCCGGTGATCTCGCGATAGCGCAGGTAGTCGAACATCGCCTTTCGATGGACGAGTGACAGCGCGGCGGAGCGCAGGGCCGTGACCTGTCTGTCGAGGTGCGTCTGCCCGGAAACGCTGCGCATGAGCCGATCATGCTCCGCTTCCCAGCGGCGATAGGCTTGCGGGTGTCCCAGAATACGGCTGGCAACCAGCGTATCGCCGGGCGTATCGAATACTGCCGCCATCTCCACACGCGCCTCCGACTCCTCCATGAGCCGCGCGTGCTTGTACGCATGATTCACCATGCGTCTCCCCAGGCTGCGAGGTTTATCTCTCTGTGTGACGTTATGTCGAAATTTGGTGACGCGCGCAAGGAGTGCAAACCCGCGTGGCTAAATAGAATTGCCCACGATTTTACATAAGAGCTAAGGAATTCCCCGAGGGGCTATGCCCGCGGAGGGTCGTAGAGGTGTTCCGGGGGGTCTGGCGCACCGGTGGAGGTGAATCGGGTACTCGAAGCTACGCGCATCGCCCGGCGCGAATCGTCTTCGCCGATGGTCGATGCGCGCCGTTGCCGGCAGGTGACACGCACGTTACAGCCTGCGCCTTATCTCAAGTCAGCAACTGCTTGTTGTCCGGACAGTAGCGCGATCACCTTCGAGGTCACTCACCCGTTCCACCCATTGCGCGGCACGCGCTGGGTGCTGAAGAACCAGCGACAGAACTGGGGCGAGCAACGGGCGATGTACTTCGACGCGCAGGGCCGGTTGCGCGGCATGTTGCTGTCGTGGACGAGTCTCGGAGCCAGGGATCTCTTTGCTCAGGCATCGGCCGGAAGATCGTGGTGGCGGCCCGATGACTTACTGGATTTGGTGGCCGTGATCCGCGAGATCGAGCGGCGAGTGGGTGATAGCCGTGTCAAGTAAATTACGCCGCAACTGTAAACACATAAACGCCGCGACTGGAGCAACCTTCGTAGCATCTAGCGCTCGTAAAGGCTATGTAAATGCGACTAATCACTCCACATCGGCTGCGGTCTGCCTTTACATCGGTACTAGTGCGGCGTATAGTGGTTTACGTATAGGCAATGAGCTATGCCTCGATGCCGCTGCGCGACCGGAAGACGGAACGCTTGAAGCAGCAGGGTGCCTTGAACCGTCACCCCGAGCGGGTTCGCGCTCCCTGGTTCTTGAGCGATCGCTTCTTCGATGCCCGCGATCTCGTACAGGTCAAGTACGAGATGCTGCGCCATGTCCGGGTGGAAGGTGCCGAGAAGACGGAAGCAGCAGCCCTCTTCGGCCTATCGCGCCCCACGTACTATCAAGCGGAAGTGGACTTCGCCCGCGAGGGCTTGGCTGGGCTTCTCGCGAGGCCGCGTGGTCCAAAGAGCGCCCACAAGTTGACGCCGCGGGTCATGGCCTTCATCGAACGGCGCTTGGCGGGCGAGGCACCGCCCGGCGCACGCGCTTTGGCGAGCGAGATCCACAGCGAGTTCGGCCTCAGAGTCCATCCCCGGAGCATCGAACGCGCCTTGGCGCGGAAAAAAAAACCGCAGATCCCACCCTCTCCGTGACCGTTCCGCCTTCGGCAGTGGCGATCTACGAGACCTTGCGCAGCGACGTGCTGGCGGGTCGTCCCCGCCCCGATGGCTTCGGTGCGATCGTCTACCACGGACTCATCCACGGGCTCTTGCTCCTCTCGCAGAGCTTTGCCGAGGAGGCAGCGCTGACGACGATCCCGCAGTCGCTGCCGAACGTGCGAACCGATCGGCAGTTCCTGCATGTCGTTGCGAACATGGTCCTGCAGAGCCACCAGGAGCTGACGCATGTTTACTGACACTCATCAGAAGGTCCGTTCTGAGCATCTGAGCCGTGACGCCTTCCTGTACGTTCGCCAGTCCTCGCTCCGGCAGGTATATGAGAACACCGAGAGCAGCAAGCGTCAGTATGCCCTCCGTGAGCGCGCTGTCGCCCTTGGCTGGCCGATCGAGCGCATCCACACCGTTGACAGTGATCTCGGCGTCTCCGGTGCTCACGCCGAGAACCGCGACGGCTTCCAGCATCTGGTAAGTGAGGTGGCGCTCGGCCATGCCGGGATCGTCCTGGGGCTTGAGGTCTCGAGACTCGCGCGCAATAACGCCGACTGGCATCGGCTGCTCGAGCTTGCAGCGCTCACCCAGACGCTCATCCTGGATGAGGATGGCATTTACGATCCCGCTCACTTCAACGATCGGCTGCTGCTGGGGCTCAAGGGCACTATGAGTGAAGCGGAGCTGCACGTTCTCAAGGCCCGTCTGCTCGGCGGACAGCGTAACAAGGCGCGTCGAGGCGAGCTCGAGATGGGACTACCTATCGGCCTCGTCTACGATCCCCTCGGCGCAGTCGATCTCGATCCTGATCAGCAGATCCAGCAGGCCGTCCGGATCATCTTCGACAGCTTCCGCGAGGCGCGCTCGGCGAGCGCCATCGTGCGTCGCTTCGCTCGCGAGGGGTTGCGCTTTCCCCGTCGGATCCATCGCGGCATCGGCAAAGGTGATCTCCTGTGGGGACCGCTTGACCACTCTCGCGTGTGCCAGATCCTGCACAACCCGCGTTATGCAGGGGCCTACGTGTACGGCCGAACCCGCGGGGTGCGCAGTACGGACCTCAAGTCAACACGGATGCGCAAGGTCGCCCGGGACGACTGGCTGGTACTCATCAAAGATGTCCACCCGGGCTATATCAGCTGGGAGGAGTTCGATCGTAACCAGGCGATCCTGCGTAACAACACCGGGGCGTTCAGCGCGGCCTCACGCGGCCGGTATCCGCGCGAGGGTGCCGCGCTTCTGCAGGGACGCGTCTTGTGTGGCCGCTGCGGGAACCGGATGCGTGTTCGGTATCAGAGGGTGACCAACACACTGGCTCCCTATTACGTCTGCACGGAGGAGGTCGTTCGTCGCGCCGGCAACACCTGCCAATCGATCCGCGGCGTCCACGTCGATGAGGTGGTCGGGCGGCTACTGCTCGAGACCGTCGCGCCGGCGACGATCGAGATCGCACTCGCTGTACAGGGCGAGATCACCACGCGCATCGAGCAGGCCGATCAACTACGCCGATCGCAGCTCGAGCGTGCGCGATACGACGCGGAGCTCGCGCGGCGCCGCTATCTCAAGGTTGATCCCGATAACCGCTTGGTTGCCGACACACTCGAGGCCGACTGGAACGAGCGGTTGCGCCACCTCGATGCGCTCCAGCAGGAACATGAGCGCCAGCGCAAAGCTGACCAAGGACTCTTGAACGACGAAGCCTGCGCGAGGATCCGTGCGCTCGCCGCGGACTTCCCACAAGTCTGGGTCGATCCGCGCACCGCCGCGAGCGAACGCAAGCGCATGCTGGGGCTGCTCATCGAGGACATCACGCTATTGAAGGCCGAACACATCGCCGTCCACGTACGCTTCCGGGGCGGCCAGACCACGACACTCACGACAGAACGGCCGAAGCCGATGGCCTTGGTGAGGAAGACGCCTTCCTCCACGATCGAGGTGCTCGATCGATTACTCGACACTTGTTCCGACACAGCCGCCGCCGCGCAACTGAACGCACTCGGACATCGTAACTGGAAGGGCGAGCCCTTCACCGCCAAACGCGTCTGTCATGTGCGTCGGACGTACAAGCTAAAGAGCCGCTTCGAGCGCCTGCGTGCCCGTGGGTTCCTCACCGCTCGGGAGATGACCCAGCATCTTGGCGCCTGTCTCGAGCAGGTCTACATCCTGGGCCGCGAAGGCGTTCTGCCGCGAGAGCTCTACGGCAATGAGCACCGCTGCTTGTACGCGCCCCTCAACGGCGCCAAGCTCGTCAAGGGCGTGGGTGGCCGCTATCGCCCCAAGCGCCCGATGCTAATCCCCGCTGCAACGTCAACACAGGAGACAGTATGAAGCGTGCGCCTTACCGGCCGGCCGGCATGGACAAAATGCGGGAGGGAGCGCTCTCGCGCCCCCTCCCGTCAGAGCCGCGTCAGTCGAAGACGCGCTCCTGCACCGCCGAGGCGACGATGCGATGGCCGGCGGTGGTCGGGTGTATGCCGTCCCAAAAGAGAAACTCTGACGGCTCCTCGCAAACAGCGTCCTCGACCACGCCGAATTGCAGGCATGGATCGGCAGCGTCGCTCAGGTCAAATGCCGCAGGTGTGGCAATGATCGCAGTCAGCAACGCATTGTCGTCGAAGCGCATGATCCGGAGCTGCGGCAACGCGGCCTGCAGCTGGCCGATCGCCTGCCCGAGTCCCGCGTTGAACGAGGCGGAGAGGAACGATGCGGCACCGATCGCTCCCGGTCCCAGCATCCTCACGGCCGGCGCGCGGGAAATGTCCGGCGCATCGAGAATGAGGAACCGGCGCGCCCCGGCGCTCCAGAGCGCAGCGACGTTGTCTGCGATTCCGGTCACTGCGGCGCTCACGATCGCACCGGCGCCCGCAGGACCCGCGGTCTGCAGCGCGACCAGCGCATCGCGGAGGTCATCGCCCCCTATCCAGAGGACATAGAGGGCGTCGGGACATGCATGGCCACCGAAGGTCGTGAGAAACGTGGCGACCTGCGTCGTCAGATCGTAGGGCAAGATGTGGGGGCGGGCGCGCGCGCCGCCCACCGCGTAGTTGGTGTAGACCCCGGGGCTCTCGAAGGCCGGGGCCCCACTCGCCGGCGAGTCGAGACGGTGCGCGAGCTTCTCGGCCCAGGTCGGACCGTTGCTGAAGTGATGCCCGCCGATGGCGTACGGCGCATCGGGCACGACGGCGAACGGCGCCTTCACCGTGACCCCGAAAGCCTCGTAGAAATTGCCGGGGTCGCTCAGGCTGTCGCCGAAGGCGACGAAGCGGTTCTGGCAGCCGGCGGCGTGCGCCAGCGAAGCGAGCGCCAGGGCGAGAGTGAACAGAGTCCACCGAGTGATGGTGTGAAACATGGCTATGCCCTCCGCGTAGTCACGATCGTTGTGTCGCGTGCTCCGCCGGCCACGCACAGGGGTTGAAATCGCTGCTTCGGGGCGCTGCGCGGTACACGGTATCGACGATACGCAGCGTGGCGCGCGATGCAGTGACAGGTGAGTTACAGGTGACTTACGGGGCACCGGTGTGCCTAAGACCGCAGTACCGGATGCGGCACTGCAGATCGAGGGGCGCGAGACGGGTGCTCTATTTCAGCGGCAGCTCGGGCCGCGCGACCTTGGCACTGGTGGCGACGGCCGCCTTCATGAGGGCTGATTCGTGCAGGCGCTGCAGCGCCTCGAGGCCCGGCTCACAGTCGAGGCCGCGGCGGTAGAGCTCGAGGGCGTCCGCGGGCCGTCCGGCGCGCGCGGCCGCCTGGCCTGCCGCAGTGACCGCGCCGACGAGCGTGTCGCGATATTCCTTGCGCGGCTGACTGGCCCAGGCCGCCTCGGACTCGTCGGCGAGCAGCGGCGCGCGATACAGGGAAAGCGCACGGTGTGCCGCACGCAGCAGCTCATCGAGCTCCACGGCGGCCTCGCCGGCGTCCTTCAGCTTCCTCACTCTGCCGCATGCCTGGGTGAACGCCCATGCGTCGGTCCAGATCGAGCGTCGATCGAGTGAGGCGGCGCCACCGGCTACGAGAACGGCGGTGTCGCTGCCGAGGAGCGCCCGCAGGCGGTGAAGTGTCGTGTTGAGCGAGCGGTGCGCATAATCGGGGTCGACGCGCGGCCAGAGCGCCGCGGCGAGCCGCTCGAGCTTGACGCCCTCGCCACCAAAGGCGACCAGCGCCTGCAGGAGCTCGATCGGCCGGCCCGGATCCCGGGAGCGCCGAAGCGTCGAGGCATCGGTGGTCTCGAAATGAAATGCGCCGAACACCCGGATACGGTAGCGCCAGGGCCAGCCCGCGAGCTCATAGGGCGGCGGATCGGGGAGCAGGCGGCGGCGCTGGATGAGGTGGCGCACGTAATCCGGCTCGATGTCGGCCTCGAGCGCCAGCTGGCACAGGGCGGCCATCTGCGCCTGTTCCCACCACAACACGTGCATGATGCGCCGCCGGCGTCCGATCGCCATGGCCTGTCTCAGCCGCTCGACGGCCCGGTCGCGCTCTGCGCGCGCCAGCGTCGCCTGGCACAGCAGCACCATGAAATCGAGGAGGCGGTTGTTGAGTTTGGCGGCAATCTCGAGTGCGCGGGCGATCTCGCGGTTGGCGCCCTCCGTATCCCCGCTGCGCGACAGCACCTGCGCCAACGCTACGCGGCCGATGCCGTCGAAGAATGGCGCGCCGAGCTCGCCGGCGGCCTGCACCACGGTTTTCAGATGCTGGTGCGCCAGAAAGCCGTCGCCGCGCAGCATCGCGAACCAGGCGAGCCCGTAAACATAGAGCAGCGCATCCAGCGGGCGGCCCGTGGGCGGACGTGCCTCGAGGTCGTGCAGGCAATCTGCGGCCAGCTCGAGGTCGCCGTCGCCCAGCGCGCCGAAGAGGCGGTTCACCAGGAAGGCATCGCTCCACAGCCGCACGCCGCTGTGGCTGACGATGTGCAGGCCCTGCCGGGCCGCCTCCAGGCAGCGCGCGCGATCGCCGCTCAGCATGAAGCACACGGCCTGCGCCTGGGCGAACTTGGTGGCCGAGACCGCCGTGACCTCGGGGGACTTGGCAAGCTCCCGCACGAGGTCGATCAGGGCCTCCGCGGCAGCAAAGTGCCCGGTCCACGCGGAGAGCGTGATGAGCACCGCGTTGATGCTCAGACGCACGTTCGGATCGGGATGAGTGCGGCTGATGCGCTGCGCGCGGTCCTTCCACACACGCACGTCGGGATGGCGCGGCTGGCGGATGGCGAGCGCCAGGCACATGTTGGACGTGAGGCGCGCCTCGAGATCCGCAGACGGCCAGTCGGTGGCCGCCTGCGCCCACTGCACGGCGGCCTCGATCCACGGGTCGAACAGTGAGAAGTCGTCGGGATCGTTGAGCGTCGCCTCGAAGCCCCCGTTGATGGCCGCAAGCAGTGCATCGCGCTCGACCGGTTGGGCTGCACACGCCAGCTGGTAGGCCCGGTCAAACAGCGTGCGCGCCGCGCGCGGCGCGTACGGGAACTGGCTGAGACCCAGCCAGATCAGGAACCAGGTGTCGCGCTCGCGCAGCTCCTCCGGCAGCGCCGTGATCCAGCGCTCGAGGGTCTGGCCACGGCCCTGCTGCAGCAGCGTCTCGGCCTGAGCGCGGATCTGGGTGGCGAGCTGCTCCCAGTCTCCGAGCCGGATCCGCAGCACCGCCGCCGCTTCGAAATGCTCGTTCTCGGCGAGCACATCAGCGGCGCGGCGCTTGCGCGCCTCCCGCTCGGCGGGCGTGCCCGTCTGCTCGGCGCGCGCCTCGAGAAACTCCCGGAGCAGCGGATGCAGCTGGAAGACCGCATGCGGCCCGGCGTTCACCCGCGTCACCAGGAACTGGCTGCGCGCCAGCGTCTCCAGCTCCTCGCGTGTCTGCGCGGGGGTGTCGAGCCCGTGCGCCATCGCGCCGGTGATCTGCGGCAGGTAAGCGAGCTGCAGGAGCGACTCGCGGACCGCCGGGCCGAACTGCTGGAAGAACTCCTCCGCGAGGTAGTCGAACACCACGGGCGGGGTCTCGGCGCCGCGCGCCCCGGCCGTCGCGGCATCGGTCGGGTGCGTCTGCAGCAGCAGCATGAGCCCCGCAGCCCAGCCCTGGGTGCGGCCGTGGAGGCTCTCGAGCTCCGCATCCGAGAGCGATACATTGCGGGCCCGCGCGATGCCGCGCACTTCATCGAGCGTCAGGCGCAGCTCGTTCCAGGCGAGCGTCTCGAGGCGCCCGCGCGCCTGCAGCCGCGCAAAGCCCGCCGGTGGCGCCGCGCGACTGATCACGAACAGGCGTCCCTTATCGGGGAGCTCGTTGAGCGCTTCGCGCAGCACGCTGAGCAGGGGTGATTCCACGCCCGCGTCCTGGCAGTTGTCGAAGACCAGGAACGGCACCGACAGCTGGCTGAAGAGCTCGCGGAAGTAGCCGCGCGCAAACGCCTCGATGTCGCCGAGGTAGGCCGGCTCGAACTGCGGCAGCAGATCCGAGACGCCGTGATCGCGGGCCGCCTGTGACAGATAGAAGAAGAACGAGGCGATGTCGCTGTCGCCGCGATCGATCTGATACCAGAGGCAGTCGATGCCGCGCTGCGCCGTGTAATCCGCGACCAGCGTGCTCTTTCCGGATCCCGGCGGCCCGGTGACCCACACGACCGGCGGCGCGCCCGCGCGATCGAGGCGCTCGACCAGGCGGTTGCGCGGATAGACGGCTGCCGGCGCCGGCCGCGTCAGCTTGGCGAGCGGTCTTAGTGTGGCCATTCGGGCGCCCCCCGACGCCCCAACAGGCGCAAGCATAGTCCCCCCGGCGGACACTCGAAAGAAGTCCCCGACTCGGCCTTGCCTGCTCATCTTCACCCACTCCGGCCGCCATCCGCTTACAGCTCACTTACGGATTGATCACGAGCGGCATCCCGGGCGGCCTGTGTTCGAGCTGTGAGCCAAGTGTAACCAACACGGTGTCGATCGCCGGATATACGGAAAACGTCGGCTGCCGCGGTGGCACCGACGTTCATCAACATCGGGGGTAACCATGAAAGCGAACACACACCGGGTTGCAACAAGGCGGGCGGTCATGACGGCCGCAGCGTGCGCCGCACTGTCGCTCGCTGGCTGCGCAACCATCATTCACAGCAAGAGCCAGGAGGTGGGGGTCTCGAGCACGCCGACCGGGGCCACGGTCTCGATCGACCATGCGGACAAGGGCGCAACGCCGCTCGTCGCGAAGCTCTCGCGCAAGGATAAGCACGTCCTCAGGGTCGAGATGCCGGGCTACAAGGCCTACGAGGCGACGCTCACTCCCAAGGTGAGCGGCTGGGTGTGGGGGAATCTCGTCTTCGGCGGCCTCGTCGGGGTCGCGGTGGATGCGATCTCCGGCGGGATGTACCGGCTCACGCCCGAGCAGGTTTCGGCGGTGCTGAACACCGATCAGGCTTCGATCGCCAGATACGGCGACGCCCTGTACGTGTTTGCCGTGCTGGAGCCGAAAGCCGATTGGGCCAAGGTCGGGCAGCTGCGGCGCGCTGATTAGAGCGCCATGGGGGTCGCAGCCGCAGGGCTGCGGCACGAGAACTGGCGGCCCCGCGCATCGCGATCTGCCAGGATCATGGAAGAGAACCTGGCAGATCGCCTCATTCCACTGCGGCGATCATCCAGCAGCCGGCGGCGCTAGCGCTGGAGCGCTTCGGCAGGAAGCGAGGCAATCAGTAGCCGATCTTCAGGCCGCCGGCGCAATCGTGTAAGCTAAGTTCCAAGCTGTGCATTGCCATGGGGGAGGGCTTATGCATCGCGTGATGCGCTTCGGCGTGCTGCTACCGGCTCTGCTGCTCGGCGCCTGTGCCACTAACAACGCCGTCAAGGCACCCGACGTCGATCTCAGCAAGCTCAAGACTTTTTATGTGGTTCGGCTTCCGGCGGATGAGCGCGGCATCGAGAAACTGATCGCTGCCCGCCTCACCGCGATGGGGTACCAGGGCAGCTCCGGGGACGCAGCGAAGCCCGCTGAGCCGGCCGATGCCATCGTGACGTACCAGGACCGCTGGATGTGGGATATCACGATGTACATGATCAAACTCGACATTCAGATCCGCGATGGGAAGTCCGGCGCCGTTCTGGCCAAGGGAGAGGTGATGCGGCCATCGCTGCAACGCAAGTCGCCGGAAGGCATGGTCGAGGAGACCCTGGGGGTGATATTCAAATGAGAGCCGCGATTCGACTCCTCGTCATCGCAGGTGTGTTCGCGGCCGTGGCGCTCGCCGCCGGGTGCGCGACGCCGGCGAGCTCGGGTGGGATGGTTGCGACCCCTGCGACGCCCGCGCGGCAGATCGCGGGTGACGTGATGGTGTCCGTCACGGGTGGCAAGGCCACTTCCTCGATGGGTGCATCGCAGATCTCGGACGAAGATTTCGCGCAGGCGTTGCGCGAGTCCATCGAGAAGGCGGGCTTATTCACGAAGGTGTCCTCGTCCGGCGCTCGCTACAAGCTCACCGGCTTCATCGGGAAACTCGATCAGCCACTCTTCGGTTTTTCGCTCACCGTGAAGATGGAAGTCAGCTACACGCTCATCGACACGCAGTCGGGTGCGACGGTTTGGACACAGGACATCGCAAGTGAATACACCGCGAAGCCCGGGGAAGCATTTGCGGCCGTCAAGCGGCTGCGTCTCGCGAACGAGGGCGCTGCACGGGAGAATATCCAGCGCG
>JACXTT010012503.1_pt1 | contig 11263 bp, 10 predicted proteins | sample 9270951 | NCBI WGS metagenome assembly JACXTT01 (sample SAMN15532306, study PRJNA645909) | rock metagenome | isolation source: weathered quartz diorite | place: Puerto Rico | collected 2017-06-21 | reverse complement strand
GAGGCGCGAGCGTTTAGGGAGATTGCGGATTTCTACGGCGTGACGCAGCGCCTGATGGTGAAGCTGGATCATTTTCGCGCGATTGGCGGATCGGCGCTGACGGATAGAAGCATCAGGGTGCCGGAGAACGAACTGGGCGCGCCGGGTTTACAGGGCAGCGGAATTCCGGTTACCTACGTTCCGTTTCGCAACGCACATTTTCTTGCGGTGGGAGTGAGCTGGGCGGAGGCGATCGGGGCCGGAGCGATTTACATCGGCGCGGTGGCGGAAGACAGCTCGGGGTATCCGGATTGCCGGCCGGAGTATTACAAGGTTTTCCAGGAACTGATTCGCGTGGGTACCCGGCCCGAAGCGAAGATGGAAATTGTGACCCCGGTGATCGCGCTCAAGAAGAGCCAGATCATCCGCAGAGGCATCGAGCTGCGGGCCCCGCTGCATCTAACCTGGTCGTGCTACCAAAGTGACGAAAAAGCCTGCGGCGTGTGTGACAGCTGCCTGCTGCGGCTGCGGGCGTTTGCAGAGGCGGGCGTCCCCGATCCAATTCCTTATTGGCATGCCAATCCGGCAGGCGCAGCGGCGCGGCCCTAGGTCAGCCAACCCACTTGGAATTGCCGCCGGATAGGCGATAATAAGGCGCTTATCAACTTGCAGCAGATAGCTGCAGCAATTCGGCTGAGAACTTTGTTGCCCAGAACGTGTTTGGATACGCAGGGCACGTTCCCGGCTGCGGTCAGGCACGCAAAGGAGAAGAGGTATGAGGAGAGCAGCGTACACGTTGGCGTTCGCTGGATTGGGGTTGGCTCTGATGTTTGCGGGGCTGGCGCCTCGCGCAGCGGCGCAAGATAGTGGAATTTCGGGTCAGGTTCTGGATCTGGATGGCAAGGCTTGGCCTGATATGAAAGTGATGATTGTCAGCGATCAAGGAGCCAAGCTGGATACGACGACCAACAAGGACGGCAAGTACGAGTTCCACAACTTGCGCACGGGAACGTATCAGGTTTCCGTGCAGCTTCCGAACCAGGTGTTTCAGGGCGGAAACGTAAAAGTGAACGGCGGGCAAATAGTCCCGGTGGACTTCAACTTCAAGGACATTATTGCCAAACAGGATCCGAGCTATGCCGAGAAGATGAAGAAGCAGAACGAAGAGAAGCAAAAGTTCCAGGGGATGAAGCAGCACTTCGATCAGGGCGTGCAGCTTCTGGCGCAGGAGGCGCAGGCCAAGGACAGCTTGGCGAAAGCGGCTGCCGACCAGAGAGATGCTATCAAAGCGAATGTGAGTGACCTGGCCAACAAAGCGGTTACCGAGCTTGAGGCAGCGAAGGCGGCGGCTCCGGAGAAAGACACTAACCGGCCAACCGTGTTGGCGCAGCTGGCGAAGGCCTACGACGAAGCAGGCCGTTCCGATGACTCCATCGCGGCTTACAAACAGGCGATTGAAATCAAGCCAAATCCCGACTATTACAACAACATGGGAGGCGTGCTGGGCCGGGCCGGCAAGCTTGATGAGGCCACCGCAGCATTTCAAAAGAGCGCGGAACTCGATCCACCGCATGCCGCGGGAGCATGGCTGAACTACGGAATCGTGCTCCAGAATGCGAACAAGTACAAAGACGCCATTGAACCGCTCAAAAAGGCGACCGAAATGGATCCCAAGAACGCCAAGGCCTGGTATCTGCTGGCGACGGCGATGGTTTCCGATCCCAGCATTTACAAGCAGACCGCCGGAAGCATTCAGGTGACACCGCTGCCAGGAACGGCGGAGGCGTACCAGAAGGCTATCGATCTTGATCCCAACGGAACCTGGGGAGCGCAGGCGAAACAAGGGCTGGATCAGCTGAATCAGATGACCGGAGGTATCACGACGTCGGTCGGCGGCGGTGGAAAGAAAAAGAAACCGTAACGAATCGCCGCGTCGAACAGGGCGTAATGCAGGGCCGTCGAAAGGGTTTCACGTTCGACGGCCTTTTCTTTGCCAACTCCTGGGGCCAGTCGGCTAGCGATGCGATAGCGTGCCGTTGATCTTGGTACGGCGGAGCGTCCAGGAAAAAACAAGGACGGACAGAGGAAGAAGAATTACGGCGAAGAGCAAAAGAATCTCGATCGCGGGAAAGAGCCGGACCAGGCTCGCGCCGCCAAGCAGTGCGTCACGCATTCCGTTGAGGGCGTGGGTCATCGGATTCAGTTTCGCGATGAATTGCAGCCAGTCAGGAAGAATCGAAACGGGGAACAACATGCCGCCGGCAAAGCTCCACAGTCCGACGAGCAGCCATTTGGCGGGGTTGCCGCGCTTGAAGAGCAGAACATAGCTTGCGGAAAGAATGCCCAAGCCGCAGAACGAGAGAAGCGAAGCGAGGAGCATGGCCGTCACACCGAACCAGTTTGCCGAGCGCAACGGAAAATGAAATAAGAAGGCGCCCCAGAAGATGTAAATCGCGATACGGATGGTGGTGACTACAAACGGATAGATTGCCGATCCGGCGAGCATCACCGGCAGCGAGGTTTGCGTGACCAAGACGTGCTCGAGGGTACCGGAGTCGCGCGCCTCCATCAAGCTCTGGTCGAACGTGTCCATAGCGACGCTTAGATAGTCGAAAAAGACAAAGCCGACCAGCGCAAAGGCGAAATAAGAGCCGTGCTGGGGCAGGGCCTCGCGAAGCTGCGGGCTGTCCACAAAACGCGCAGCATAAAAAAACATGGCGGCGCCGAACAGCGCGTGGATGGCGTCGAACAGAAAAGGGCTGCGGTAGGTTTTGGCGATCATCAGGTCGCGCCAGAAATACAGCCAAAGTTCGCGCCAACGGTTCACTGGGCCGCCTCCGCGCTGGCCAAAGGATCGGGAGAGCCTGTCAATTTGAAGAAGGCCTGCTCCAGAGTTTTGCAGGCCGTGGCTACCAGCAGGCTGGCAACGGTATCGAGCGCCAGGAGCCTGCCACGATGAACGACTGCCACGCGATGGGCCAGCTGCTCGATTTCCGAGAGGGAATGGGAAGCGAACAACACTGCGGTTCGGGAATGCTGCAGGAGCTCGGCAGCAAGGAAATGACGAAACTCCGCGGCGGCGACAGCGTCCAGGCTGCGCGTTGGCTCATCGAGCAGAAGCACTCTTGGCTGGTGCATCAGAGCCCGCGCCAGGCTGAGCCGCTGCGTGGTGCCCGACGAAAGCGTGCGGACTTGGCTGCTCAACCCTTCTTCCAGCTGGAAACGCTCGGACAGAAGACTTAGCCTTTCCATTGCTGCAGTGCGGCTGAGCTGATTCAGCTGCGCAAAGAAGAGCAGGTTTTCTCGACCTGTGAGGCGCGGGTAGAAGCCCTGATCGCTGCCAGCGTGATAGCCAAGGTTGCGGCGGACGGCTGCCGGATCGGCGGCCACATCGTGTCCCGAAATGAAAGCCTGGCCGCCAGTCGGCAGGAGGAGCGTGGCCAGGATGCGCAGCAGGGTGGATTTGCCGGCGCCGTTCGCGCCGAGCAGTGCAACGGCTTCGCCTTCGTGGACCTCGAAACTCACGTTCTGTAGTGCGGCGCGTGTGGCCTTCTCGAAGGGCTGGAGGAAAGCACGAAGGCCATTACGAGTTGGGGGATAAAATTTTTCCAGATTGTTGACGACGATTGCGGCCGGAAGAGCGGAAACGGGCATCCGGTTCTTATAGCTTTTCCGGAACCGAAGCACAACAAATTGCTGATGGACGGAATCAATGAATCGGTGGCCAATGAAGCGGAAGAAAAGCTACAATGGCCGGGTCAGGTTGCCAGCCACAACCGGCCTTTAAGAGCAACTCCGGCCGCTGCCTGCGATTCTTCACCGAAAAGGCTTTCTTGGACCAATGATCTCCTTCGCTGAGCGTATCACAGTCCCCACGAACGTCTTGATCCGGTTTCTCGACCAGGAATCGGTTTTGCTGAACCTGAGCACCGAGCGCTATTTCGGGCTGGACTCGGTGGGTACACGGATGTGGCAGCTATTGACATCAGCGCGCTCCATCGAAGATGCGTACCTGCAGCTGGTCGAAGAATTTGACGTAAACCCGCAAGTGCTGCGTACGAATCTCTCGGATCTTCTGGAGCATCTGATCGAAAACGGCCTGATCACTGCGCAGCCCGCCGATGTGGGAACAGCTTCGGCGGTTTAAGTCGCTACCGGGCCCCGCAAAAGCATTATTTTTGCGAGCTACACTCTTACTGCCTTTGCTCACACTCTCTTTGCGAATCAGCGGATTTCAGAAAACAAGAAGGCGGTTGCAGGTTGCGCTCGATACGCAGAATCGCTCTGCAGCAAAGAGCGGTTTGTCAGCAAGCGTCTCCATAACCACGCGAATGGTGCTGGCTGCGGCGCGGCACTCAGTAATCAAATCGACCTGCCTGGAACGTTCGCTGGCCTTATGGTGGCTCCTAGCCAGGCAGGGAATTGCCGCGCAACTGCGCATTGGCGTGCGAACCGCGGGGAAAGAATTCAGCGCACATGCGTGGGTGGAGCATGAAGGGATAACGCTAGGCGAGCCGGAAACCCCGCACAGCCACTATGCCGCGTTTCGCGAGGAGTTTTCCGGAGAAGTGTCGTGAGCGGCTTTGCGGGTCTCGTTCGACTTGAAGCGACAGCGGCCACGGATGGAGTGGATCGCGCCGCCATCGCAAGGATGGCCCAGGCGATCGCCTTCCGCGGGCCGGACGGGGTGAAGCAAGAGCAGCGTTCCGGTGCTTCCTTTGCTTTTGCGCTGCTGAAGAGAGGTCCCGCGCCGCAAGACGCCGAGCAGCCTTCGTCGCTCGATGGCCAGACTTGGCTGATCGGCGACGTGCGCTGTGACGGCCGAGCACAACTGCTCAGCAAGCTCGAACAACACGGAGGTCACGTTCCATCCGGCGCGACGGGCAACGTGACCGGCGAGCGGCTGCTGCTGCAGTACTTCGCTGCGTTTGGCGAATCCGGCCTCCCGGAAATCCTGGGTGACTTGAGCTTTGCCTTTTGGCAAGAGCCCGAACGGAGGCTCACGGCATTCCGCGACCTGACTGGAGCGCGGCCCTTCTTCTACGCTTCGAATGGCACGGTGCTGGCCTTCAGCAACACGCTCCAGGCTTTGCTTACGTTGCCGTGGCTGTCGCGGGAATTCGACGAGCAGTTCCTTGGCGACTTCCTGCTGGAATCGCCTTGCTTCGACCAGGCGCGCACGGTTTACAAACAGATTCGGCGGCTGCCGGCGGGGCATTTACTCGAATATTCGAGGCAAGGGCTTACGACCCGCCGAATCGCAAACATGCCGGTGGAAGAGCCCTTGGTTCTTTCGCCCCAGCAGTACGTTGAGGAATTCCGAAGCTTGTTCACCCAAGCCATGCGCGATCAGTTGCCAGAGATAGACGCCACAATTCTCCTTAGCGGTGGACTGGACTCAACGACCCTGACCGCTTGCGCAGTTTCGCTGCGCAAGTCTACGCCCGAATCGCCAGGGTTGGGTTTGCGCGCATATACGGTCGACTCCCGGCCGCTTTACAGCGACGAAGAAACCGGCCTGGCTTCTCGTCTGGCGGCGAAGTTCGGCATTCCCTGTGAAGTCGAACACTCCGGGAAGGTGCTTCCCTTCACCAGCGGTGCTGATTTGGATGAGCCCCTGCCTGAGCCCGCTCTTGATCCTTATGCGCTGCTCTACCGCTTTTATTTTATGCAGATCGCGAAATCGTCTCGGGTGGTTTTCTCCGGCACTGGCGGCGACGAATTGCTCAGGCTTCAGGCGTTGCCTTACCTCAGGTATCTCCGTGGGAAGCGGGGGTTGCTGGCGCCGGCCTCTGCGCTCGCGAAGTTTGTCATCTCGCAACGGAAGCTTCCTTCGATCGGGGCGGGCATTCGGACCCGGTTTCGCAGCTTCTTCGGCCGAAAACCGACACCCGCTGCATTTCCCCCTTGGTTGAATGAAGCGTTTTCGCGGCGTTTGGACCTGCCCGCGCGCTGGGAGACACTGCAGTCGCCGCTTGCTGCGGAACATCCCTCGAATCCGGTCGCTTATGCCGCCGTTAATGACGGGTCGGTTTCATCAATACTCGAAACCTATGACGCCTTTTGGACCGGCTGTCCGCTCGAAATGCGCCTGCCCTTCATCGACCGCCGCTTGACGCGATTCCTGCTGCGCGTTCCCACAATTCCGTGGGCTATGGAGAAGCATCTGTTGCGGGAGTCGCAGCGAGGGATCTTGCCGGACGAGATTCGCCTCCGCAAAAAGGTGCCTTTGCCAGGCGACGACATGCTGCTGCACCGGGAAGCGGGTGACTGGGACCCTGTGCCGAGGGGTGTCCCCACAGACCTGGTGAGTTCCCTGGTGAACTGGGAGCAGGTGATTTCTCTCATCCGCCAAAGCACCGATGAAACATTGCATTTACATCTGCGGCCGGTCGCTCTCGACCTCTGGCTGAAAGCCGTTGAAAACAACGGAAGGATTCAGTAAAGTCGTTTGGGGGTCCACTATTCATGGAGTCTTCGGTGACGTTGCCGAAAAAGAAGGTGTATCAGGCGCCGAAGCTGTTGAAATACGGAAGCCTAACGGAAATGACGGCTGCTGTTTCGCTCCGAGGAATGAGAGACAGCATGGCTGGAGTCAAAAAAACCGGCTAGCTGTTAAAAGGCGTGCATCCCCCACAGCCCGCTGGCCTTTTGAATTTCCTGTGAATCATAGTTACCGCATTTACGGTCTGGCGATCGAGTCGGATCTTGCGCTTCCCGGTTTGCCTACCTTACCGCCCCATCCAGCATCGGACGTGAGTCTACATCTCAAGGAAATGCCACCTTGGGCCGCGGACGCATTGCGACTGCCTGCCCTGGCTACCTGTGCTCGCCCCAATTCCGTCTTGCCGGATGATCCCGTGTTTTCCGTCGCCACGACGACGGCGCCTGCACATTACGTCCTGAAGTATGGCGACGAGACCCGCTTCGTTCTCGATGAATCCTGCACTCGGCTTTGGGGCCAGCCAGGCGCTGGCTTGTCTCATGAAGACCTCTGTGTTTACCTGCTCGGTCCGGTGATGGGATTCTTGCTGCGCAAGCGAGGTCTCTCGCCGCTCCACGCCAGCGCCGTTTCCATGCAAGGCCACGCGATCGCACTTGTCGGTGACGCCGGCGCGGGCAAGTCCACAACGGCAGCAGCCCTGGCACTGCGAGGCTGGCCCGTGATGTGCGAAGACGTGTGCGCGTTGGACCAAGGGCGGAGCGTCTTTGAGGTACGGCCAGCCTATCCGCGCATTTCGCTCTGGCCCGATTCGGTCAAGATTCTCTTTTCGTCTGCCGACGCCCTTCCGTTGATCGTGCCTGGTTGGGACAAGCGTTTTCTGCAGCTGGATGGGGGCGTCGCGCGTTTCGCTCGAAATCCAGCTCCTTTGGCGACCATCTTTTTCCTGGCGCCTCGCAGTAGCGAGCCGTCCGCTCCCCGTGTCGAACCGGTTTCCGCGCAGACAGCGGTGCTGGAGTTGGTGCAAAACACCTATATGAACTGGCTCCTGGACACCCGGCAACGGGCGGCCGAGTTTGACGTGCTCTCGCGGCTGGCGAACACCGTCGCCTGCTTCCGCGCAATACCCAGCGAGGATCCGGTTCGCTTGCCGCAGTTGGCTGCCCTGATCGAATCGCAAGCCTTGCGCACCATCGCCGCTGCTTCGTATCCTGCGCCGGGCGCTTCCCGCTGCAATGTATAGCCTCGATCAATTTGCTTCGATGTTTTCTGACCGGTTGCGCATGGACGCGTACACAGCCGCGATTGCCCGCGCGGTGCGGCCGGGCGACAGCGTGGTGGATCTGGGCTGTGGCCCCGGGATTTTTGCTCTGCTGGCGTGCAAAGCCGGAGCGCGCCGGGTGTACGCCATTGACGTGAATGCGGTGGTGGATTTTGGCCGGCATTTGGCGGCCGTGAATGGTTGTGGGGACAAGATCCACTTTTTGAAAGGTGATTCGCGGCAGATCCACCTGCCGGAGCGAGTAAACGTGGTCGTCGCGGACCTGCGTGGCGTAGTGCCACTCTATTCGCACTCGATTGATACCCTGCGAGATGCCCGCGACCGTTTTTTGACGGAAGGTGGGCGAATTTTACCCTCGCGCGATACGCTCATCGTCGCAATTGTCGCACTGCCGGAACACTACGACCAGCTGGCACAGGCCTGGAAAGCGGTGCCGGGGCTTGAGCTCAGTTCCGGTTTACCGATCGTGCTGAACACGATCTACCGCCATCAGCTCAAGCCTCACAACGTAATTTCGGAACCGCACCCCTGGCATGTCTTGGATTACAGCGCCGGCGCTAGCGTGGCGGCGCATGCGCTGCTGGAGATGCCGATCCTTCGCGACGCATCCGGTCACGGCGTGGCCGTATGGTTTGAAACCAGCTTGATGGACGGCATCGGTTACTCGACCGAACCCCAGAATGGGGATACCGTTTACGGTCATTTATTTCTGCCCTGGCTCGAACCGGTTGCTCTGCGGGCGGGAGATGTCTGCACGGTAGATTTGGGCGCGCACCTGGTCGGCAACGACTACGTCTGGCAGTGGAATACCATGATTCCAGCGGCGCACGGACGCCAAGAAATCGCCTTCCAGCAATCGACGTTCTATGGAAGTCTGTTTCCGCCTTCGCTGCTGCAGAAGCGCACGATGGACTTTGTGCCGGTGCTCAGCGAAGCGGGACTCGCCGAGCGCTGGCTTTTTCAGGCCATGGACGGCAAACGGAGCCTGGATGATATTGCGGCCGAGGCCGTGCGCCTCTTTCCGCATGTTTTCCGGCGCTTGGAAGATGCGTTCCGGCAAGCCGCGGAGATTGCCGAGAAGTTCTCCCGCTGAACCCGGCTCGCTCTTTCTCGCGTACACTGAGACCGTTGTGCAGGAGCGCTCCGCTGTCCACAACGCCTCCATTCAGCGCTGAATTCCCCACTCGGGAATGGCCGTTACTGCGGGAGGCCTGTTGCTTTCCGCGCGATTGCCGCAATCTTTCTGTGCTGGCCGCGGAAGTCCGCAATCTCGATTCGCTTTTTCAGCTGACCGAAGAACACGGTGTGATCGCGCATCTGGCGGCGGCGCTTGGCGAATGTCCGCAGCAGCCACTCCGGTCCGAGTTTCTGGAGATGCTCCGCGCCCGCCACCGAATGCAGCTACTCTTCACCTTAGCCATGACCGCCGAGCTTTTCAGAATCTTGCAGATGCTGCGCGACGCGAACATCGAAACGGTAGTGGTCAAAGGGCCGGTTCTTGCATTGCGCGCATATGGCGACCCCGCAGCGCGGCGCTATGTGGATCTGGACATGGTTGTGCGCCACCGGGAGATCAGCCGCGCTGCGGAAATCCTGATGGCCGCCGGCTATCAGTCCAAGGTTCCGGCCCAAGCGATCCGCGCGGGGAAGGTTCCGGGCGAGTATCTGTTCCGTCGCCCGGGGACCCAGGTCATTTTCGAACTTCACACCGAAAAAACGTTTCGCTATTTTCCGCGGCCCCTTCCCGTGGAAGACTACTTTGCGCGGAAGACCTCGTTGCTTCTCGACGGCCAGCCCGTTCCAGCGCTTTGCGCCGAAGATGAATTCGTGCTCATCTGTATTCATGGCGCGAAGCATTTCTGGGAGCGCTTGATGTGGATCTCCGATGTTGCGGCCATGGTTCACAACCGCGCAGATCTGGATTGGCAATTGGTGCTTAAGGCGGCCGAGGACGTGGGCGCGTCGCGCATGCTGCACCTGGCTCTGGTGCTGGCCCAGCGAGTTTTGCGTGTGCCGGTTCCGGTCGAGATGCGACAGGAGGTTTCAGACGATCCTGCTTGCGAACGCATCGCCAAACAAATCGAATCCTGGCTGCCGTACAGCGGTTTTGCCGCGCCAGCTTTCGCGAGCCGTGCGTTTTTCCGTTTTCAGATGAGGGGCGGCTTGTTGGCAGGAGCAGGCTATCTCGCCCGGCTTTCGATTTCCACTACGGAAGAAGACTGGGCTGGCGGCGCCGATGTGACGGGTACACGCATGGGCGAAATCCTTCGCAGGCCGTTTCGTCTCGCACGGAAATACCGGCGCAATACCGATTGAAAGCTCTGTTGCCGGTGTCAGCAAATGAAAAGGCCTCTCACCGAAATGAGAGGCCTCAACAATCAGCCTGATGCTGACATGGTCTGCAAATCAGATTTTGGTGCGCAGCTCCATTTTGTGTGTGGTCTTCGACTTGCGTGCCGGGAGTTCCACGTCCAGCGTCATCGCGGACTTGTTACGCAGAATGCCCAGCTTGGCGGCCTTGCCTTCGCCGAGCGCCGCCAACTTCGACCGCAGCTCCGAGAGCCCGTGAATCCGCTCGCCGTTCAGCGACGTGATCACATCTCCTGCCTTCACGCCGGCCTTCTCCGCTGCGGAGCCCGGATTCACTTCGCGCACCAGAATGCCTTCGCCATCGGGCGCGCCAAAGTACGAACCAAGCTGCCCGCCGATATCCTCGGCATCAATTCCCAGCCGCGGATGCCCCATCAGAAGTTCACCACCGTCCCCCCACTCGTTCGAAGGCACATCGGGGAGGGGCGCAACTTCCGGCATCTCCGGCATGCGGAACTTGAACGTCTGCGGCATTGCTCCAATCATGCGCTTAAGATTCTCCTCGACTTTACCTAGCGCTGCGGTCACGTTTTGCGAGCGGCCGTCGCGCCACACGGTAAGTTGCACGGTTCGACCCGAAGGAATTTCGCGAATCATTCTGCGAAACTGTACCGCACCCTCGACACGCTGGCCGTTGACCTCGGTAATTACGTCGCCATCTTTTAATCCGGCTTTTGCTGCGGGGCTGTCTTCCAGAACTTTTCCGACGAAAACGCCCCGTTCCGGCGAAAGCTTCAGCTCTTTGGCCTTCTCCGCGGTCACTTCCTGAGTCTCGACGCCCAGCCAGCTTCCGCCCTCATCCGAAAATGCCATCGCAAATGCCTGATTCTCGCCGCTGTCCGGTTCCTGTACCGCCCAGACTGCGTTCGGCGTGCGGCGGACCTTTAGCCGCGTGGTCGCCTTCCCTTGCGCTGGCGGCGCCGGCGTTGCCGGTGGTGCAACGACCTGTGGGGCCTGAGGTTGTGCAGGTGCGTCTTGCGCGGCCTTCAGACTGCCGGTCATTGCCACCAGGCTAAGCCCGAGAACGGCAACTCCGCTGGCCCAAAAAATAAATCTCTTGTTCATGATTCTCCTCCTTGGAGGATTTAGACGTGTCTCTCCGCAAACCCGCTCTTAAACGGTTGTCCGCAGGGCGACGACGCGAATTCCGCCATTCACGGTGTGCAGTTTGATCGGAGCGCCGCCCTGGC
>JACXTT010012502.1_pt1 | contig 11263 bp, 13 predicted proteins | sample 9270951 | NCBI WGS metagenome assembly JACXTT01 (sample SAMN15532306, study PRJNA645909) | rock metagenome | isolation source: weathered quartz diorite | place: Puerto Rico | collected 2017-06-21 | reverse complement strand
TTGTGCTTACTCAGCACCTTGGTGATGGCCGCCGTCAGCGTGGTCTTGCCGTGATCGATGTGCCCAATCGTCCCAACGTTCAGGTGCGGCTTGCTTCGCTCAAATTTTTCCTTCGCCATCGCGTTATCTGCTCCTCAACTGGTGTTTTTGGGAGTCTCCTTGAACCAAGTTTTTCTACCCTCTATCGAGTCGGCGCCCGGCCGGTTGCCTTCGACACGACTTCCTCGGACACCGACGCTGGCGCTTCCTCGTAATGAGAAAAGTGCATCGTGAAACTGGCGCGGCCTTGCGTGCGGCTTCGCAGATCGGTTGCATAACCGAACATCTCCGCGAGCGGCACTTGCGCGCGAATGATTTGCGCCCCACCGCGCGAGTCGCTGCCCTGAATTTGCGCGCGGCGCGCATTCAGGTTGCCAAACACTTGCGCTTGGTACTCCTCCGGCACGACCACTTCGACCCGCATGATCGGCTCGAGCAACACAGGCTTCGCCCTGCCACACGCTTCTTTGAACGCCATCGAGCCCGCAATCTTAAACGCCATTTCCGAACTGTCGACCTCGTGGAACGAGCCGTCGACCAGTACGACCGCGATATCCACCATTTCGTAGCCAGCGAGAACGCCCGTTTCCATGGCTTCGCGGATGCCCGCATCGATCGGAGGAATGAATTCTTTAGGAATCGCCCCGCCGACAATTTTGTCGACAAAGAGCATGCGGTGCTCTTTGTCAAAGCGCCACTTGCCGCCGGATCCCGCAACTTCTTTGGCCAGCTCATCGAGCTCGTCCGAGGACATCTCGTGCATGTCTTCGTGGCTCGAGGACGGCAGCGGCACGACTTCGAGCTTGCAATGTCCGTATTGGCCTCGGCCGCCTGTCTGTCGAATGTATTTCCCTTCAGCCCCCGCGCGCTTGCGAATGGTTTCGCGATAGGCGACTTGCGGACGCCCCACGGACGCCTGCACACCAAATTCGCGCATCATGCGGTCGACAATGATCTCCAGGTGCAACTCACCCATTCCGGAAATAATCGTTTGTCCCGTATCTTGGTCGCTGTGCACTCGGAAGGTCGGATCCTCCTGCGCCAGCTTCTGCATGGCGTTCCCCAGCTTGTCCTGGTCGGCCTTGGTTTTGGGCTCGATGGCAACGGAGATAACCGGGGCGGGAAATTCAATCGATTCGAGGACGACGGGCTTTCCTTCTTCGCAAAGGGTATCACCAGTCGTAACACTCTTGAGGCCGACGCACGCGGCGATGTCGCCAGCGTGGATGGAATCAATCTCTTCGCGCTTGTTGGCGTGCATTCGCAGCAGGCGCCCAATGCGCTCGCGCGTTTGCTTGGTCGAGTTGTAAACGTAACTGCCCGACTTGAGAACGCCGGAATAGACACGAATATACGTAACGTGCCCCACGAATGGGTCGGACATGATCTTGAATGCGAGAGCCGCGAACGGCTGCTCGTCGCTCGCGCGCCGAAGCTCAATTTCATCGTTGGGCGTTGTCCCTTCCACCGGAGGAACGTCAAGCGGCGAAGGCAGAAAATCCACAACGGCGTCGAGCAGCGGCTGGATTCCTTTATTCTTGAAGGCTGAACCCGCGAGCACTGGCACGAGTTTGAGGGCAATTGTCGAGCGGCGAATCGAAACTCGCAATTCATCAGCCGTGATTTTTTCGCCGCTGAGGAATTTGTCGACCAGGGCGTCGTCGTGCTCGGCGATGTATTCAACCGTTTTTTCGCGATGTTCCTTATAATATGCTTCATCGACTGCGGAAATTCTTAGGGCGGAGGAGATGTCGGGGCGGGTGGCTAGGAAGGCGGGATCCCAAAGCTTTGCCACATCGAACACTTCGTATTTCGCGCCCAGGGTTTCCTCGAGCCAGATGATCGCTTTCTCTTCGAGGAAGTCGATCACGCCAACGAAGACATCTTCTTTGCCGATGGGGATCTGAATCGGCACCGGATGCGCGCCGAGGCGCTGGCGAATCGTGCGCACGGCGTGATCGAAGTCCGCTCCGGTGCGGTCCATCTTGTTGATAAACGCGAGGCGCGGAACGCGGTACTTGTCGGCCTGACGCCAGACGGTTTCCGACTGGGGTTGCACACCCGCCACCGCGTCGAAAATCGCCACGGCGCCGTCTAGGACGCGCAGAGATCGCTCGACCTCGACCGTAAAGTCCACGTGGCCGGGGGTATCAATAATGTTGATCAGAAATTCCTTGCCGTTGCGCTTCCAGGCAGCGGTCGTCGCAGCCGAAGTGATCGTGATGCCGCGCTCGCGCTCCTGCTCCATCCAGTCCATCGTGGCGGTGCCTTCGTCGACGGACCCGATCTTGTAGGTCACACCCGTGTAAAAAAGGATGCGCTCGGTCGAAGTCGTCTTCCCAGCGTCAATGTGCGCCATGATGCCGATGTTGCGCGTCTCTGCGAGTTGTGCCTTGCGTGCCATTTCGTTGTTTCCTGCGGGCTGCAAGTACAGCCCGCACCCGCTACCGCGGCTTTCTCCCCTGAAAGCTTGCCACCCGCTGCTTACTCGAACGAGCTCACCACCGATAGTGCGCGAACGCCTTGTTAGCCTCGGCCATGCGGTGGACGTCTTCCTTCTTTTTCATCGCGCCGCCCCGGCTGTTGGCGGCGTCAAGCAGTTCCTCGGCCAGCTTGTCCGTCATCGACTTGCCGGAACGCGTCCTGGCGTAGAGCAACAGCCAGCGGATCGCCAGCGATTGCCGGCGGAACGGATTCACCTCAACGGGAACCTGGTAGTTCGCGCCGCCGACGCGCCGCGTTTTCACTTCGAGCGCCGGCTTGACGTTCTCGACGGCCTTCTTGAAGGTCTTTAGTGGGTCGTCATTCGTCTTTTGCCCAATCTGATCCATGGCGCCGTAAAAGATGCGCTGGGCCGTAGAGCGCTTGCCGTCCCACATCATCGAATTGATGAATTTCTGGACCAAGTCGCTGCCGTAGACCGAGTCGGTCGTCACTTCGCGCCGTTGAACGAATCCTTTACGAGGCATTCGCGTCCTCTCCTACCAAACTTCAAAACTCTACTTCTGCGCAGCCTTGGGCCGCTTGGCGCCGTATTTCGAGCGCCCCTGCTTGCGGTTCTCGACGCCCGCGGCGTCGAGGGTCCCGCGAATAATGTGATAGCGCACGCCGGGCAGATCCTTCACGCGGCCACCGCGCACGAGCACAATCGAGTGCTCCTGGAGGTTATGGCCAATCCCGGGAATGTAGGTCGTGACCTCGATGCTGTTCGTCAGGCGGGCGCGGGCAACTTTTCGCAGCGCGGAGTTGGGTTTCTTCGGCGTCTGCGTGTATACGCGGATGCAAACGCCGCGCTTCTCCGGGCATCCCTGTAGCGCGGGCGACTTGGTCTTCGCGCGAATTTGTTCGCGCCCCGATCGAACCAATTGTGCAAACGTCGGCACGGCTCTCCCTCAAACGAGCTAGATTTCACTTCACTTTCCGCATTGCGGAATTCCGCCATGCGGCGTGTCGCGGAGTTAATTCCAAGAAAGGGTACAGCTGCGCTTCCGTTCCGGAGCACCCAGCAACAAACCCCGCACTACCACCAGTGAGCAGATTCAACTATCTGGTCGAAGCGGAGAGGGTGACTCGGCTTTGCGGGGCTGGCGCCCCATTCCGGCCGCTCTTCTTGTCCCGTTCCATCCTTCTTTGTTCCGGGACTCGAAGACCTTCCCTTTCACTACAGGGCAAACTGATCCCTGACGAAGCCGTTAGTATAGGGAAAACGACAACTTGTGTCAAACCCAAATCCGGCTCCAGTAGTGGAAATCTCACCAAAGACGATGCGGTCCTCAGTTCCAGCCCGGGCGCGATTCACCTGCGCATGTAAGCGCCGCAGCCCCAGACCTCCGGCAAACGTCTCCGAATAAATCGCTTGCTTCGTATATACATACTGTATATACTCCCAGGGAGAGGTGTGAACATGAGCAAAGCGAGGGTCTTTAAGTCGGGGAATAGCCAAGCCGTGCGACTGCCGAAGGAGTTTCGCTTTGAAGTGGAGGAAGTAGAAATCCTGCGCCGCGGGCAGGAAGTCGTCCTTAGAGAACCCCACCGGAATCTGGCTGCGGCGTTCGAGGCGCTAAGCACCATGCCGGAGGACTTTATGGCCGACGGCCGCGAAGATCAGCTTCCACAGGACCGCGATACGCTGTGAAGCCACGGTACATGTTGGACACCAATATTTGCATTTACATTGCGAAGAACCGGCCTCCGGCGGTGAAGGCCCGTTTTGAGCGGCTCAAGCCGGGCCAACTCATCATGTCGGTGATTACCTACGGGGAGTTGTCTTATGGGGCGACAAAAAGCAATCAGCGAACGCTCGCTCTGACCCGACTCGCGGAACTTGTTCAGGACATCCCGGTTGCGGACCTAAGTCCCGCCGCGGCCGAGGCGTATGGAGAAATCCGAGCATCTCTCGAAAAGCAGGGCCGCCTGATCGGAAACAACGACCTCTGGATCGCAGCTCATGCTATGGCTCTCGACGTGACTCTTGCGACCAACAACGAAAGCGAGTTCAAGCGCATAGCCGAATTATCCGTGGAGAATTGGACAAAATAAGGCACCTCTGCCCCAAAGAGTTCTACTTCACTTCGAGGATTTCTTTTTCCTTCACAGCGCTCAGGTCCTCGATCTTCTTGGTTTCGGAGTGTGTAAGCTTTTCGAGTTCGTCGAGGGTGCGTTTTTGTTCGTCCTGGCTGATCTTCTTGTCTTTTTCGAGCTTGTCGACGGCTTCCTTGACGTCGCGGCGGATATTGCGCACAGCGGTGCGGTGATTTTCGAGCACTTTATGCAGGTGCTTGACAATTTCCTTGCGGCGGTCTTCCGTCAGCGGAGGAATCGGCACTCGCACGATTTTTCCGTCATTTGTGGGATTGAGGCCCAGATCTGAGGTGCGAATCGCCTTGTCGATCATCTGCACGGCGCTAGGATCCCACGGCGAGATGACGATCATCGTCGCCTCAGGCACGGAAAGCGTGCCGAGTTGGTTTACCGGCATGGACGTGCCGTGATAATCGACTCGAATGTGATCGAGCAGGGTGACGTTCGCTCGGCCGGTGCGCACGCCGGCCAGCTCCTTGCGGAAATCTTCGACGGCTTTTTCCATTCGCGTGCGTGCCTGCGCCATCGCTTCCTTGCTGCTGGCAATGATGGTCATTGGTTCGCGCTCCCGTCGCCGGTCATTCCGCCGTCACCGTCGAACCCACTTTCTCGCCCATGACCGCTCGGCGGATATTTCCCGGCTTATTCATATTGAAGATGATGATTGGCATCCGGTTGTCCATGCAAAGCGAAATGGCGGTCGAATCCATGACGGCCAGGCCTTTTTGGATCACGTCGAGGTAGGTGATGCGCTCGAACATTTTCGCGTTGGAGACCTTTTCGGGGTCCGCGTCATAAATTCCGTCCACGCGGGTAGCCTTCAAGATGACGTGCGCCTTGATCTCCATGGCGCGCAGGGCCGCAGCGGTGTCCGTCGAAAAGTACGGATTGCCGGTGCCGGCGGCGAAAATAACGACCCGGCCCTTCTCGAGGTGCCTCACCGCCCGTCTGCGAATGAAGGGCTCGGCCACCTGGGCCATATCAATCGCGCTCAGCAGGCGGGTCATGACGCCCTGTTTTTCAAGCGCGTCCTGCAATGCCAGGCCATTGATCACCGTCGCGAGCATTCCCATGTAGTCGCCCGTGGCTCGGTCAATCGCAAGCGATTTCTGGCGCGCGCCACGGAAAATGTTGCCTCCGCCGACGATGATAGCCATCTGGATACCGAGGTCGCTGACTTCCTTCACCTCACGGGCAATGCCGTGAACGGTCTCGGCGTCGATGCCAAAGCCTTGCGATCCTTGGAAGGATTCGCCTGAAAGCTTCAGAACAATACGGCTGTAAGTGGGCGCGATTGTGGAAGTACTTCGGTTGGACGCTCGATCGGAGTCGCTCATGCTGTCGGCGGGCATTCTAACAACATTCTAGGCGGGCTCCAAGCGCCTGCCTGTCGGCAGGCAGGGAGCGCGATCCACGCAGGCCGCACGGGCCAGATGCAGCATTGGGAGGGCCGGTGCGGAGTTGTGGCCTATCCCGTGGAGTGGACCTAAGTTGCCGCGACAGCGCCGGCGGTGGGTGGCTCCTCCGCAGACGCGCTCGTGTTTTCGCCCACTTTGAACCGGACGTAGCGCCGGATGGAGATATTCTCGCCCAGTTTGTGGATCATCTGACTCACGAGCTCACCTACTGTCACCGACTCGTCCTTGATGAAGTGCTGTTCGTAGAGGCAGTTTTCTTCGTAGAATTTTTCCATCTTGCCGTTGACGATCTTTTCGATCACGGCGTCAGGTTTTCCCGTCGCGCGGGCCTGCGCTTTGTAAATCTCGCGCTCGCGCTCCAGAATTTCCGGCGTGACATCTTCGCGGCGGACGAATCGAGTATCAAGGGCGGCGATGTGCATCGCCAGCTCGTGGCAGAGGCGCTTGAAATCCTCCGTGCGAGCGACGAAATCGGATTCGCAGTTGATCTCGACCAGCACGCCGATTTTCCCGCCGGCATGGATGTAGTGGCCGACGAGACCCTCTGTCGCTTGCCTCGCCGCTTTTTTTTGCGCGGCGGCCTGCCCTTTTTTCCGAAGGACGTCGATCGCGCCTTCGATGTCGCCCTTGGATTCGACGAGCGCCGAGCGGCAGTCGGAGAATCCTGCGCCCGTCCGCTCCCGGAGTTCCTTCACAAGTTGCGCAGGGATGTTGACCGTATCGGTTGGGTTTGTCATGTCTCTGTTGCGTTCCTTTACCGCCAACTCCTATCAAGTAGGAATACAGGTGTCCCAGGGCGGCCCGTGATTTGTGCCGCTCGTTGCTTCTATTCGGCGGCGCCTTTTACGGAATTGTTCGGCTCAGGTTCCGATTCGGAGAATGGTTCAGCAACGGTTTCAGCACCGACATCGACGAAATCGCCTTCTTGCTTTTCGTAGGCTTCATACTTGCTGGTGTCGACGTACTCGACGTCCTCCCCGCCCGTGGCCGCGTCGGTCGAGGCTTTTTGCTCCGCGATCTGCGACCTCTCATACGCCTGGCGGCCCTCGATCACCGAGTCCGAGATTTTCGAGGTAAACAGCTTGATCGCGCGCAACGCATCGTCATTCCCCGGAATCACCCAGTCCACCTGATCGGGATCACAATTCGTGTCCACGATGGAGACGACAGGAACGCCCATGCGCCGCGCCTCGCGAACGGCAATCGCTTCGGCGTTGGAATCGATCACGAACATGGTGTCCGGCAGGGCCGTCATATTCTCGACTCCTGCAAGATTCTGCTTCAGGTGCTTCATTTCACGATCGAGACGAGCGGCCTCTTTCTTCGAGAGCTGCGCCATCCGGCCATCGTCGGTCATAGCCTTCAGCGTCTTCAGGCGCTTGATGGATTTTTGGAGTGTCGCCCAATTCGTCAGCGTGCCGCCCAGCCATCGATGATTGACGAAAAACATGCCGCAGCGATTAGCTTCTTCGGCGATGGCTTCCTGAGCCTGGCGCTTGGTCCCCACGAACAGGACCGTCTTGCCGTTGCCGCTAAGCTCGCTGACAAATCGCGCGGCCTCGCGAAACAGCTTCAATGTCTTTTGCAGATCGATAATATGGATTCCATTGCGTTCGCCGAAGATGTACTCCTTCATCTTCGGGTTCCAGCGGCGGGTCTGGTGGCCGAAATGAACTCCAGCCTCCAGCAATTCTTTCATCGTTATTTCTACTGCCAACGTTCCTCCTCAGGAGAATAGATGCTTGCGCGTCGCGGACCGTTTCGCGAAGTGCTCGCGTCCGCCACCGAACATCCTTGTGCCGGCTCCTTGCCGGCCGTGAATTTATCCTGTCCTTTCGGGACAGAATCTCAAATCGCGTCTAGCGCTTGCTGTACTGGAAGCGCTTGCGCGCGCCTTTTTGCCCGTATTTCTTGCGCTCCTTCATGCGCGAGTCGCGGGTCAGAAAACCGTTTTTGCGAAGACCCGGCCGCAATTCCGGATTAAACAAAGCCAGCGCGCGGGAAAGCCCCATGCGCACCGCACCAGATTGCCCGCCGACGCCTCCGCCTTTCACCGTCGCAACCACGTCCACCGAGTTTGCCGTGTCGGTGAACTTCATTGGCTCCACGGCCCGATTTCGCCATGTCACGTTGCGAAAGTACTCGTCCACGGTCCGGCCGTTGACGGAAATTTTTCCTGATCCGAATTTCACAAAGACACGCGCTATGGCGTCCTTGCGCCGGCCGGTGCCGTAAAACTGCTGCTTCGCATCTTCCAAAGGCTGTGCCGTGGAACTCAACTTCCCTCCTTACAATTCTGTCCCGCGAATCTCGATCCAGAGATCTCGCGCTGGCTCAGGGTCAGAGAGCCATCGCTTGCGGCTTTTGCCCAGCATGCCGCTGCAGACCCTTGTCGTCTAAATAAATCCGCAACTTCTTTGCCCGCTGCGCCCGTAATTTGTTCTTCGGAAGCATGCCGAGAACGGCTTCCCGCAGCATCCAGTCCGCGCGATCCACCCGCACGCGCTTCGCGGGAATTTCTTTCAATCCTCCGGGGTAGCCGCTGTGATGGCGGTAGACCTTTTGCTCGAGCTTGTTCCCCGTCAGGCGAATCTTGTCTGCATTGATCACAACGACGTGGTCCCCGCAATCCAGATACGGTGTGAAATTGGCCTTGTCTTTGCCGATCAGGATGCGCGCCACGCGCGTCGCTAGGCGGCCGAGGACCTGTCCCGCGGCGTCCAGGACGAACCACCCGCCGCCCTGCTCGATCTCTTCAGTTTCCCTTCCTCGGGGAACATAGGTACGCATCTCTTCAGTCACACCTTTCCGCGAATAGACAAACCCCAACGATAGCTTGCGGATACACCTTTGTCAATGCAGGTATGTGGATGAATTTCAAGAACTGGCTGCCGCGATCGGTACGAAAACTCAAGTTGTGGACCACGGGACTATGCGGAGGAGGGGCGCGCATTGCCGCGGGGCGACGCGACGTGGCGCGGCACCGCGGAGGGGCCTGCCTGCCAGCAGGCAGGCCCCTAAGACCGAAGGCTAGATCGACGATTTCGTTGCGGAGGCATGCACCGACGTCGAGGGAGAAGAGGCGCCTGCGCGCGTAAAGGCAGGCTTGTCGAGATCGGTGTCATGGCTGGAATTGGTGCGATCGATCTCGATGGAGCCCTTAAAATACGCCCCGTCCTCAATCATGATGCGCGCCGTGGTCAGGTCACCGATCACGGAGCCATCTTTCTTGATTTCGATGCGGTCGCGCGCTCGCAGATTGCCCTTCACGCTGCCATAGACGACAACTTCACGCGCTACCACGTCGGCGGTCAGCTTAGCGCTGGCGCCGACGGTCAGCTTGCGTTCGTCGAGCTGGACAAGCCCTTCGACGCTGCCGTCAATATGCAGGTCTTCATTCCCTGAGATTTCGCCCTTCACGTGCAAGCTGGCGCCTAGCCGGGCGGTCGAACCGGACGGCGTGGAGCTCAGCGGGCGCATGGCATCAGTGCTCATGACTGTTCCCTCCGTTTTTGCCGAAGCCGGCTTCGCTACCGGTGTTGGTCGTTCCGGGAGTTGTGCGGTCGTCGGTTGCGGCGATTCTGGCTTCTTGTTCCACATTTATTTTTTCCTGGCCTCCTCGGTCAGAGACACCTACGAGATAACGGGCGTGCGACCGGGATGCGAAACACTGTAGCTCCCTGGTCGAAAATGGGACAAGGGATTTGCGGGCACAGTGTTCCTTAAAGTAACACGGGCCGGGAGTCGAGCTGGGGAAAGACACACTACATGAATACGGAATCAGGCGCAACAAGAAATCGCTGGTTCCACTTTGAAACGAAAGTCCTGAAATATTGGATCAATATTTTCGCAGGACGCCTACGACACGCCCTTGAATTTTTACGTCTGCGGAGGGCACTACGATCGGAGCCATTTCAGAATTGGCCGGCTGCAAGCGAATTTTTCCGCCCGGCTCGCGATAAAAGCGCTTCAGAGTTGCTTCGTCATTTCCGACGAGGGCTACAACCGTCTCACCTGGATTGGCGACTTGCGTCGGCTCGATCACAACGTAGTCGCCATTCATGATGTGGTCCTCAATCATGGAATTGCCTTTCACCTGCAGCACAAACGTTTTGTCCGAGCGCGCGAATTCGGCGAGCGAAAGCGTCTCGCGTTCCTCGATGGCTTCGAGGGGGCGGCCCGCGGCGATTCGGCCCATGAGCTGCAGTTCGACCGTGTGCCGGTCGAGCACCTGTTCGCGCACCGGCTTGGGGAGTTGTGTCACCTCGATGGAGCGGCTCTGATTGTAGCCGCGCCGGATGAATCCTTTGCGCTCGAGCGTTGAGATGTGTTTGTGCACGGTGGCCAAGGACGTAAGCTTGAGCGAGCGAGCGATTTCCTCAAAGCTCGGTGAGTATCCATGCTTGTTGTGAAAGCTAACGAGAAAATCGAGAACTTCCTTTTGCCGCTTTGTCAGAGTCATGTCGCACTCCTTCACTGCGCCCACATCATAGGCGAAGTAAAAGCGAAAAAGCAAACAATATCTTTTCAACTTCCAAATTTCGTGGATGCGAGAAACGATTCCTCTGAACCGCCGTCAAGGACAACTCTGAGTCGGGCAACCTCCATCCGCTCTTCATTCTTCAGTGGGTTCAGCAGTCTTTCCGTTCGGTCATGCAACATAGGCAACCGCAATTTATGCCTCGGTCTTATCAGCCAGGGCGCGTTGTGATACCCTTGCTTATTGGAAGCCCTATGGGGAACTTCGGCTCCCGCACGGATGCTCCTTTTCAGGGCCTACCGGATGGCAAAATTCATAATTTGAATTGGAGCTTTTCCTAAACATGGCTACGACTACGGACCCAGTCGTCCGCGCGCACAAGCGCGAAATCATTGAAAAGGCAGTACTCCGCTTTTGCGGTGATTCCGGCGACGGCATGCAGATTACGGGCAGCCAGTTCACGAACACGGTTGCCCTGTACGGAAATGACCTGGCCACGTTCCCTGATTATCCAGCTGAAATTCGAGCCCCTGCGGGCACACTTCCTGGAGTAAGCGGCTTCCAGATCCAGTTTTCCTCGGGTGATGTATTTACGCCGGGCGACGCCGTAGATGTGCTGGTTTCGATGAACCCAGCCGCCCTGAGGACCAACATCCGGGACCTGAAGCCGAACGGCATCCTGATCGTAAACAGCGACGCTTTCACGGATGCCGACCTCCACAAGGCGGATCTGAAGTCGAACCCC
>JACXTT010012501.1_pt1 | contig 11263 bp, 13 predicted proteins | sample 9270951 | NCBI WGS metagenome assembly JACXTT01 (sample SAMN15532306, study PRJNA645909) | rock metagenome | isolation source: weathered quartz diorite | place: Puerto Rico | collected 2017-06-21 | reverse complement strand
CGGAAGAGGGGAATCTACTGGAGATCTGCCTGAACTTGGTTCCTAGCGGCCCCGGGTCTCACTACCTGTTCGCGCGCGGTCTCGGTGAGGTGCTGCGCTTCACCGGCCCCTGGGGCACTTTCGTCCTCGATCAACCGCCAGAGGCTGAATGTGTGTTCATTGCCGACGGCACAGGCATTGCGCCGATCCGGCCGATGATCCGGCGTGTGCTTGCCTCCGAGCAACGGGCCTCGCTACGGCTTTTATACAGCACTCTGCGGGAAAATGACCTGTTGTATCGCCAAGAATGGGAAGCGTATGCGCGAGATTATCACAAGTTCGCCTTCGAGCCTCTGTTGAACGACCCTTCTGGTGGCTGGTCCGGGTTGTGCGGTCCACTGATGGAATATGTAGAGCGTCGTTATATCAACCAAGACAGCGACCGAAGTCGGCATTTCTATATTTGCGGAGTTGGACAGCAGGTGACGCAACTGCGCGACCTGCTGCGCCGCGCCGGCTACCAACGTCGGGCCGTGCAGTATGAGAAGTGGTGAATAGGTCACAGTTGACAAATTGGACCTTATGTATCTATATTGAGGTAACGAAAAGAAAACCCGGCTTTCTCTCGGCAGTGAAAGGAGTGCCCGATGGCTTACACCGAAAAAGTGCTGGAGCATTACCAGAGTCCCAAGAATGTGGGGAGCTTCGGTAAAAATGAGGAAAACGTAGGGACAGGGGTCGTTGGCGCGCCGGAGTGCGGAGACGTGATGAAGCTGCAGCTCAAGATCAATCCCGAGACCGAAGTGATCGAAGACGCGCGCTTCAAGACCTTCGGCTGCGGATCCGCCATTGCTTCCTCCAGCTATGTGACAGAGCTGGTCAAAGGGAAGACGGTAACCGAAGCGTACAAGATCAAGAATACAAAGATTGTGGAAGAGTTGTCGGTGCCGCCGGTGAAGATCCACTGTTCGGTGCTGGCGGAGGATGCCATTAAGGCCGCGGTGGCAGACTGGCGCACCCGCAGCAAGAAAAGCGAGCAGAAAGACGAACAGGCGGCGTAGCTGGAATCGAGTCCGGTCATGGCGACGAAGGAAAAGTCCATGGACAACTACGAAGCCTCGATGCCGCTGACGAGAGCCAAAGGTGAGGACATTCTGCTTGGTGACGCCGTCGTACTCACTCAGCTCGACAAGGCGATCGGTTGGGCGCGGAAGTACTCAATCTTTCCCTATCCGTTTGCGACTGCGTGCTGCGCTATGGAGTACATGGCCTTGTCGATGACCCCTTACGATATTGACCGCTTTGGCGCCTTACTCCCGCGCTTTAGCCCGCGGCAGGCCGACCTGCTCATGGTTATCGGCACTGTGACCTGCCGGCAGGCGCCGATTCTCAGGCGAGTATATGAGCAAATGGCTGAACCAAAGTGGGTCATGGCTTTTGGCGCTTGCGCATCCACGGGTGGGTTTTACGACAACTACACTACCGTCGCCGGGATCGACCGGATCGTTCCGGTTGATGTGTACGTGCCTGGTTGTCCGCCTCGACCGGAAAACGTGCTGGATGCCTTGATGGCGCTGCAACGCAAGATTCAAGGCGAGAAGCAGAAGATACGCGGAGTCGCAATATAAGCCTAGTGAAAAAGGGGAAGACTATGCCAACCCAAGAAGAAATCTACGACGTGCTGCGGACCTGCTATGACCCGGAAATTCCGGTGAACATCGTTGACCTTGGCCTGGTCTACGATGTGCAGGTCGCCGCTCAGAAGGTCGACGTGAAAATGACCTTGACCGCTCGTGGGTGCGGCATGGGCGGGTACATCGCTTCTGAGGCCGAGCAAAAATTGCTGGAACTTCCTGGAGTAGAAGAGGCAAAGGTCGAGGTCGTCTGGGATCCACCTTGGGAGCCGAGCATGATTAGCCCTGAGGCGCGGAAGACCCTCGGCATGCCAGAAGACTGATTCTCACAGTTTAACGGTGAAGGGGCGCAACTTGAGCCGGGCAAAAGTGCAGTAAGCCATCGTAAGGTAATAGCCATGGGGAAAGGGGCACACCACCAAGCCACGGAGCGGAGCTCCCTGATGAACATCGGTCGGCGCGTAGACTACGCCATCCGCGCCCTTGCTTACCTAGCGGCTCAACCCCCGGATCTGATCGTTTCACGACGTGAGATCCAGAGCAAGCAAGACGTCCCCGCCCATTTTCTTTCGAAGATCATGAAACGGTTGGCGAGCGGGGGCCTGGTGAAGTCCTACATGGGGACTCGTGGGGGATTCACCCTGAGGAAGTCTCCGGCGGAGATCAGCCTCAAAGAGGTCTATGAATGTCTCGAAGGTCCCCTGCTGCTCATGGAATGTCTTGCAGAAGGGGAGCGCGCCTGCCGGTACTGTGGCGTGTGCAGCCAAATTTCGGTATGGAGTGAAGCCCAGATCCTGTTAGCCAATTACCTTGCCGGTGTCTCCTTACAACAAATCGCTCACAAGATTGGGCTACGGGAGGAGCTTGCCCATTGGGGGCAACGAGGATATAGAGAGCCTGCGCAATCGGCACCGGTGGTGGATACGCACTTCCGGCCGCACGCCGGATGACCCTGCAAATCCGAGAAGGTACAGCGCCCACTCAACAAAAACAGAGCTTATCGCGAACAAACAGGACCTGGCAGATGTACTTCCACTTTGGCAACGTTCTCGTCTTTACTATTCTGGCGCTCTTCCTTGCTGCTTTCCACTTGGCCCTCGGCCGCCTGCTCCGTCCTGCCAATCCAGAAGCGAGAAAGCTTACTACCTACGAGTGTGGAGAGCCGCCGACCGGCAGCGCATGGATTAACTTCAATATCCGCTTCTACCTGATTGCCTTGGTATTTGTGATCTTCGACGTCGAAGTTGCCTTCATCTATCCTGTGACAGTAGTGTTTCGCGACTGGGTGTTAAGAGGGCAGGGATTGTTCGCCCTGGCAGAAATTCTCCTCTTTCTTGGTATCTTGGCAGTGGGATTAGTTTACGTCTGGGCCAAGAGAGACTTGGAGTGGGTCAAACGCGTCCCGCAAACTGAGACTGCGGCGCAACTGCCGAAAGCTGCCTAAGATAAAGATCTTCAGGAGGGTGCATGTCACTGATTAACAGCGTGCCCGAGATGGTCGTTACGACGAAAGTTGATGAGGTACTAAACTGGAGTCGCAAATCCTCGGTCTGGTATATGCTGTTTGGCTTGGCCTGTTGCGCGTTCGAGATGATGCCGACTGGCGGCCCGCGTGCTGACCTCGATCGTTTTGGCGCAGTGCCGCGCGCCACACCCAGGCAATCCGACATGATGATCGTTGCCGGGACTCTGACCTTGAAGATGGCACTGCGCACGAAGGTGCTTTACGACCAGATGCCCGATCCCAAGTACGTAATTTCGATGGGGAGTTGCGCCAACTGTGGAGGGCTCTTCCAACTGGCTTATTCAGTGTGCGACGGCGTGGACAAGGTAATTCCTGTCGATGTGTATGTGCCTGGTTGCCCACCTCGGCCTGAAGCCCTCACCGAAGGACTCCTCAAGTTGCAAGAAAAAATGATGCAGGAGCGCTGGCTAGTGAAGAAAGCCTCGGCTGAGGAAGAAGTGCGCGCGGCGTAGTCTCTCCACTACCGCCCCTCTGTGGAGGGTGCGGCTCAACCTGACATCTTATTTTGCTTCCTGCGTGAACTCATGACTCCGGTAGAGGTGTACCACAAGATTCAAGAACGCTTCGGCGAAGCGATTGAGTCGTTTAACGAGAAAGCCCTCGACCCCTGTATCGTCGTCAAGCCCGACGCGATAGTCGAGGTATGCCGCTCCCTCAAAGAGGACCCGGCTTTAGCTTTCGACTGCCTTTCGAATATGTCGGGTGTGGACTACCTCAAAGAGAATAAGATCCAAGTAGTCTCACACCTCTACTCCTATCCCCACCGCCATAAGATCGTCGTCAAGGTTGATGTTCCACGCGAGAATCCCACCATGCCCTCGGTGGAGGGAATCTGGAAGGCGGCGAACTGGCAGGAGCGTGAAATCTACGATCTCCTCGGCGTGGTTTTTACTGGTCATCCTGACCTGCGGCGCTTGTTGATGCCAGAGGACTGGGTCGGGTACCCGTTGCGCAAGGATTTTGTCGAGCCCGAAGAATATCATGGCATCAGCACACGGCGAGAGAGTCTTCTCAAGTGAGCGGTGAGACAGAGATAGAGACAGAGATGATTTCTGAGGACCTGCTCCGTCTTTGCTGAGGCTGACTGCCGGTAGCTGGCTGCTTCTTTGGAGGATCTCATGAGCCTAGCGGGCTATGAAGTCGAGGTGCAACGCGACGGTGGGCTAACCACCGAAGAAATGACGCTAAACATGGGTCCGCAGCATCCCAGCACACACGGAGTGCTGCGTTTTATCGTCAAGGCCGACGGCGAGGTGATGCGCACCGCCATTCCCGACATCGGCTATCTACACCGCTCGATCGAGAAAATCTCCGAGAAGGTCGGCTACCACGGCTTTATGCCGTACACGGACCGGGTTGATTATGTTTCGGCGATGCAGTGCAACCAAGGTTGGGGGATGGTATGCGAGCGGGCTGCCGGCATAGAGGTGCCCCGCCGCGGGGAATTTTGCCGGGTGATCGCCTGCGAACTGGGCCGCATCGCCAGTCACCTGCTCGCGGTTGGCGCGATGGTGCAGGACATTGGCGCCTATACTCCGTTCTTACACGCGCTGCGCGAGCGGGAAAAGATCAACGACCTGCTGGAAGAACTGTGTGGCGCGCGGTTGACCTTTAACTACATGCGTATCGGTGGTGTGGCCTGGGACCTCCCGGCTGGGTACCCAGAGAAAGTCACGGCTTTTCTTGACCGGTTCGAACCGATCATCGACGAATATAACGACTTGATCTCGTACAACAAGATTTACGTCCAACGCTTGGCCAACGTCGGTGTGGTTAGTAAAGAGGACGCGATCAATTACAACTTGGTCGGCCCGAACCTGCGCGCTTGTGGATTCAAATACGACGTGCGGCGTGACGAACCCTACTCGGTGTATTCTGAGCTGGAATTTGACGTGCCAGTCGGGACTGGAGAAATGGGGACGCTCGGTGACTGCTTTGATCGCTACATAGTGCGCATTAATGAGATGCGTGAATCGTGTAAGATCGTACGCCAGTGTCTGGAGATCATGCCGCCTGGGCCAGTGCTGGCCAAAGTAGCGCGCAAGCTGAAGCCCCCAGTCGGAGACGCTTACATCCGGGTCGAGGGTTCGCGCGGGGACATGGGTTGGTATCTCGTGAGCGATGGCAGTGAGTTTCCCTACCGCACCAAGATCCGCACTGGCTCCTTCGCGGCGATGAGTATTGTTGATAAGGTAAGCCGCGGTCTAATGATCGCCGACCTGATTGCGCTGATCGCCAGCTTCGATGTGGTGGCGCCTGAGATAGACCGCTAGACAAAAATGAGTGAGTAAGGTACTCACAGCGACGCTATGCAGGAATTCATCGACCGGCTGGTAGCGAACGGTGCCTTTGCGGGGATGCCCGTGGAGGTGGTGTACGCGCTGATGATGCTCCCCTTCGGCGTAGTAGTGGTATTCGGCTTCTTTCTGCCAATCGCGGGCGTCACCAGTTGGCTGGAGCGTCGGGTATGGGCGCGTATCCAGTCCAGAATCGGTCCCAATCGCGTGGGGCCACAGGGATTCCTGCAATGGCTGGCCGATGGCATCAAACTGCTGCTGAAAGAAGACATCGTCCCTGATGCGGCCGATCGTCCACTTTTCCTGTTTGCTCCTTATTTCGTGGTGTGGGGCATCGTCGCTACTTTTGTGGTCATTCCTTTCAGCAGCAACTTGATCATTGCCGACATGAATGTTGGTATCCTGTACCTGACCGCGGTCACCGCTTTGGTCGTGGTTGGCGTGCTGATGGCCGGATGGGCGTCGAATAACAAATGGTCGCTCATCGGCGGGATTCGTTCGGCCGCGCAAATCATCAGTTACGAGATCCCTGCGGGTCTGGCGCTGTTTCCCGTGGTGCTTCTGACCGGCACACTCAGCACGCAAGGGATCATTCGGGCGCAAGGTTGGGCGCCTTGGGACTGGTTCGCCTTTCACAATCCTTTCACGTTTGTTGCCGCCTTCATGTTCTATGTCGCTGCCCTGGCTGAGGGAAACCGGACGCCGTTCGATATTCCCGAGGCGGAGTCTGAACTGGTCGCCGGGTTTTGCACCGAGTACAGCGGCTTCCGCTATCTGCTCTTCTTCATGGCCGAGTGGGGTAACCTCTATGTCATCGGTGCAGTGGCGACGACGTTGTTCTTTGGTGGTTGGCAGATTCCTCCAGTGACCAACAACGTCGTTCTCCAGCAAATACTACAATTCGGCGTGTTCTTCCTGAAATCCTACTTCTGGGTCTTTGTCTCTATGTGGGTGCGCGCAACCCTGCCGCGGGTACGGGTGGACCAGCTCATGATCTTGTGCTGGAAGTACCTGGTTCCTATCGGCTTCGTGAACCTGATCGGGACGGCAATATGGATGGTCATTTGGCCCCAAGGGAACCGCGTGGTGCAGTACGGTATGGTGCTCCTCGCTGCGGTGGTTCTGGTGCAGTTCTTCCGGCGCGTGCGCTTCCACTTACGGCGCGCCCGGCCCGAGTTGTACTACAGTCCGGCAATCTAGGGAGTCGAGCATGGCGAAGAACGGCGTTGCCCAATACTTTAAGAACATCAAAGACGCGGTGACGACGATATTTGAAGGCATGACCGTCACCTGCTCGCATCTGGTGCGCAAGCCGTACACGATTCAGTACCCTGACCGGGTGCTGGTCCGCGTGCAAGACACCCTGCCTTTTCGCTACCGCGGCATCCTGGAAGTCGATCTGGAGATCTGCACGGGATGCCTGGCGTGCGAGCGGGCGTGCCCGATTGACTGCATCGTCATCGACGCGCCGAAAGACCAGAAGACCAAAGAGATGCTCCTTACGCGCTTTGACATCGACATCGCCAAGTGCATGTATTGTGGCCTGTGCAGCGAGGTGTGTCCTACTGGCTCGATTCACCACACTACCGAGTTCGAAGGTTCTGACTTTTCCTTAGAGAGCATGATCCGCCGTTTCGTCAAAGCGCCGGTCGTGGCATACAAGGCGAAGAAGGATGGAGAGACTGATCCGGTGATCGCGCCGCTTCTGGAGCGGGGGATGCACTACATCCAGGAATTCGCCGAACCGGTCGACATGAAGAAGGTCAAGGCCGGGGAGAAAACCGCCGCGGCGTGATCCGCCGTTTCAGGAGACTCCGGTCATGCCAATGGGAGCCTTGATCTTTTATCTCGTCGCGGCTCTAACTATCGGTTCGGCGCTGATTGTCGCCTTGTCGCGTAACATCGTGTACTCCGCTTTTTCCCTGCTCGGGACCTTCATGGGCGTAGCTGGGCTGTATGTGCTGCTCGCTGCCGACTTCGTGGCCGTCATTCAGATCCTGCTATACGTCGGTGGCATCTTAGTGCTGATTATTTTTGCCGTCATGCTCACTCACCGGATCGACGATGTTGCCGTATCAAACCGATCAGTTGGCCGCCTGCCGGCAGCGCTGATTGTGGGCGTTGTAGGGGTTCTCATGGGCGTTGGGGTAATGGCGGCCCGTTGGGCGCAGAAGGCTGATACGCAGGTGGCCCCGACTACCTACGGGATCGGCGAGGCCTTTCTCGGTCCCTATATTCTGCCCTTCGAATTTGCCTCGATCGTGCTACTCGTGGTGCTGATTGGCGCGGTTGTCGTCTCGCGTAAAGAGATCCGCGGGGAGACGGGCTCATAGTCTTGAGCACGCGGGCTCCCTTGATTTTTTCCCCGTCCCCCTTTAAGAGGAGACGGCTTCATTTAATAAGTGTGCAGGTATGAACGCAGCGTTGCTCGATATCGGGCTACGACACTTCCTTCTTGTGAGCTTGGTGGTGTTCGCGTTAGGGCTGTATTGCGTGCTCACGCGTAAGAACGCCATCGGCATTCTCATGGGAGTGGAATTGATTCTTAACTCGGCGAATATCAATTACATCGCCTTCTCACATTTCTCTTCAGGTCGCTACGATGGTCAGATCTTCGCGGTCTTCGTCATTATGCTCGCTGCGGCCGAGGCGGTGATCGGGCTTGCGATTGTGCTGGGCATTTACCAGAACTTTGCCACCATCGACGTAGAGGCGACGGACAGCTTGCAAGGGTAAACTATGGAGCACCCGTTTGAGGTATCATATCTCCGCTGGATTGTGTTGCTGCCTCTCCTTGGGGCAGTGGTGAACGGTCTCCTCGGCGCCACTTTGCAGAAGCGTTTCGGCAAGAACGCGATCAGTCTCATTGCCTGTTCTGTGGTGGGGATCGCATTCGTCTGTGCACTGACCGCATTCGTTCACATTCTCCGTCTCGGGCCAGAGCATCGCTTCTTGCTAGACACTCTTGTTTCCCCCTGGGTTCATATAGGTGCTCTCAAAGTAGACATTGCCTTCTGGGTCGATCCGCTCTCCGCAGTGATGATCTTGATCGTCACTGGTATCGGCGGGTTAATCCACGTGTATTCGATCGGCTACATGCATGATGACGAGTCGTATTGGCGGTTCTTCACCTTCCTTAACTTGTTTACTGCCGCGATGCTCACCTTGGTGCTGGCCGACAACTTGTTGCTGTTGTTCGTCGGATGGGAAGGAGTTGGGCTGTGTTCGTACGCCCTGATCGGGTTCTGGTATAAAGAGCAGGCCAACACGACCCCAGGAAACAAAGCGTTCATTGCCAACCGTATGGGCGACGCCGGTTTCACTCTCGGTATTTTAACCATCTTCTGGGGGCTGAGCGCGGCGGGACACGACACGACGCCGCTCTTCCGTGAACTCGCGCCTGTCGCGTACCATCTGCAAGAGGTGACGGTTTGGGGAATTCCAGCTGCGACTTTGGCAGTATTGTTCCTGTTCATCGGCGCCACTGGCAAGTCGGCGCAGATCCCGTTGTATGTCTGGCTGCCTGACGCCATGGCTGGACCGACACCGGTCAGCGCGTTGATTCACGCTGCCACCATGGTCACTGCGGGTGTCTACATGATGGCCCGCATGCATTTTCTCTTTTCCCTGTCACCGGAAGCGATGAATGTCGTTGCCACGGTTGGCGCGTTGACGGCGATTTTCGCCGCGACCATCGGTCTGGCGCAGAACGACATCAAACGCGTACTGGCGTATTCGACGGTCAGCCAGCTCGGCTACATGGTGCTGGGCGTAGGGGTTGGCGCCTATGCCGCTGCGATCTTCCATCTCTTGACTCATGCCTTCTTCAAGGCGTGTTTGTTTCTTGGCTCAGGCAGTGTGATTCACGCCATGGGTGGAGAGCAGGACATGCGCAAGATGGGGGGACTCAGAGAGAAGCTGCCCTATACCTTCATCACGTTTTTTATCTCTACTCTCGCGATTGCCGGTATCCCTCCCTTGTCTGGGTTTTTCTCTAAGGATGAGATTTTGTGGAGGACTTTCTCTAGTGGACCTAGTGGGCACCCGTTCCTGTGGCTGCTGGGCTTCGCTGGAGCAGGGATGACTGCCTTCTACATGTTTCGTCAGGTCTTCATGGTTTTCTTCGGCGAGTGCCGGGCTGATCACCATACCCAGCATCATCTGCATGAATCACCACCGGTGATGACATATCCATTGATCATTCTCGCGGTGGGTGCGGTTCTTGCAGGTTTTCTCGGGGTGCCAGCCGCTCTCGGCGGAAGTAATCGTTTTGAGCAATGGTTTGAGCCGGTGCTTGCCGGTGGACATGGCCATGCCGCCCACGGTGCCGAGCACGCGGTCGAGTCGATCGAATATCTGCTCATGCTCGCTTCGGTCGGGATTGCGGTCGCCGGGATCGCTCTCGCGTATCAGATCTACTACCGCAAGACGCTCTCTCCAGAGGTCTTCTCTTCTGCCGGTGGTGGTGCTCCTTATGATCTGGTGTACAACAAGTACTACATCGACGAAATCTACCAGGCCACCTTCGTGCGTGGCACCCTTGTGCTGTGTTGGTTAGGGTCGAGCTTCGACCGATACGTTATTGACTTTATCGTCGATGGGGCAGCCAGAGTCGCCGCTTTTGTTGCGTGGCTCAATGGCTGGTTTGACAATCTGGTAATTGACGGCATCGTCAACGCGATCGCTGACGCGACTTTCGCCATCGGCAACCGCTTACGTCAGGTGCAGACCGGCAGCATCAACGTCTATCTGTATGTGATAGTCGGTGCGGTCGCCGCTGCCCAGTTTCTCCCGCGTCTCTCGGCAGAGATGCTGACGACGCTCTTGTTTGCCGTGCTGGCAGCGTTAGCCGTGGTCGGAGTGGCCGCGCTGCTGTCCACCCGGCGGCCGCTCTGGCGTCCACCCGCCCTCAGGGAGGACATGCCTCAGGCCCACTGAGCGCTGGTGAAGGAGTCTGCATGGAGCATTACGTTCTCACCCTCATAATTTTTATACCCATCGTGGGTATGGCAGCCATCCTTTGTCTCCCGAGCCAGGCTCACGATTTGATCAGGAAGACCGCTTTCCTCTTTACCTTACCGCCGTTCATCCTGGGGATGTGGCTATACCAGAACTTCGACGGCTCTGTCTCAGGGCTGCAGTTCATCGTCAACAAGCCCTGGATCTCTTCCTACAACATCAACTATTTCGTCGCTGTTGACGGGATCAGCATCTCCATGGTGCTCCTCACCGTGCTGTTGTGTCCGCTCTGCATCCTTGCCTCCTGGGGCATTGAGCGTGCGGTGAAGGGCTACTTTGCGCTTTTCCTTCTCCTCGATGCCGCGATGGTGGGCGTCTTCTGCGCCCTGGATTTTTTCCTCTTCTACGTCTTTTGGGAATTGATGCTGCTGCCCATGTACTTCCTCATTGGCATTTGGGGTGGACCGCGGCGTGAATATGCAGCAATCAAATTCTTTCTGTACACCATGCTTGGCAGCGTGCTTATGTTGGTCGCCATGCTGGTCTTCTATGTCCATACTGATTTTTCCTTTGACCTGACCAAGCTGGCGGCTACGGCTAAGCATTTCAGTACCGACTCGGTCCTCTTTGGTTTGAATATGCCGCAACTGCTGTGGCTCGGGCTCTTTATTAACTTCGCCGTCAAGATTCCTGCCTTCCCGTTTCACACCTGGTTACCTGATGCACACGTTGAGGCGCCCACAGCGATCTCAGTGATTCTGGCGGGTGTTCTGCTCAAGATGGGTACCTACGGCATTCTGCGCATCAACTACCCCTTGCTGCCAGAGGCAACCTTTCAGCTCGCGCCCTATTTCTTGGGTGCACTGGGA
>JACXTT010012500.1_pt1 | contig 11264 bp, 13 predicted proteins | sample 9270951 | NCBI WGS metagenome assembly JACXTT01 (sample SAMN15532306, study PRJNA645909) | rock metagenome | isolation source: weathered quartz diorite | place: Puerto Rico | collected 2017-06-21 | reverse complement strand
TCGGGCATGATCTCGCCCTTATTGACCCATACCTTGACGCCGATGCGGCCGAACGTCGTCTTCGCCTCGGCGAACCCGTAGTCGATATCCGCACGGATCGTGTGCAGCGGCACGCGGCCTTCGGAGTACGCCTCGCGGCGGCTCATCTCGCCGCCGCCCAGCCGTCCCCCGCAGACGATCTTGATCCCCTGTGCGCCCGATCGCATCGCCGACGCCAGCGAGCGCTTCATCGCGCGGCGGAACGAGACGCGGTTCTGCAGCTGCTCGGCGATCGACTGCGCAACGAGCTGAGCGTCGAGCTCGGGCCGCTTGATCTCGTTGATGTTGATGTGGACGTTCTTGCCGGTGATCGAATGGAGCTCCTTGCGGAGCGCGTCGACCTCGACACCGGACTTGCCGATCACGATCCCCGGGCGCGCCGTGTAGATGTCGACCGTGATCCGCTGCTTGTCCTTGCGGATCAGGATGTCCGACAGACCGGCGTGCGCGAGCTTGCCGCGGATGTGACCGCGGATCCGTACGTCCTCGAGGATGTAGTCGGCAACTTCCTTCTTGCCGGTGTACCAGTTCGACTTCCAGTCGTGGATGACGCCAACGCGCAACCCACCGGGATGGACCTTCTGACCCATCAGGCCACAGCCTCCTTCGTCTGCTTTCGGCTCCGGCGCGCAGCCTGCGGCTGCGCGCTAGAAGCGTCAGGCGCAGCCGACGAATCGGGAGCGGCTGCCGTCTCGGGAGCTTTGCTCTTCCTTGGTCTCTCTAGTCGTTCTTGCTCCATAGGGGCGAGAACGACTGTGATGTGGCAGGAGCGCTTCCGGATCCGGTTCGCTCGGCCGCGTGCGCGGGCGCGCCAGCGCTTCAGCGTCGGCCCCTCGTCGGCGTAGGCGGCCTCGATCACGAGCTCGTCGCCGTCCAGGCCGTGTGCCGACTCCGCATTCGCGACCGCTGAGCCGAGCACCTTCTCGATCTCCCGCGCCGCCGCCCGCTGCGTGAAGACGAGGATCGTGCGCGCCTCGGGCACGGTGCGACCGCAGACGTGCTCGAGCACGACCCGCGCCTTGCGGGCGGACATACGGACGAACTTCGCCTCCGCGCGGACGAGCAGCTTGGTGTCCGTTCCGTCGGCCATCAGCGCTTCTTGACCTGTGCCTGCCTGTCGCCGGCGTGACCGCGGAAGGTTCTCGTGGGGGCGAACTCGCCGAGCTTGTGCCCGACCATCTGCTCGCTGATGAACACAGGGACGTGCTTGCGGCCGTCGTGGACGGCGATGGTATGGCCGACCATCTCCGGAAAGACGGTGGAGGCGCGCGACCACGTGCGGACCATCCGCTTCTCGCCGCTCGTGTTCATCGCCTCGATCCGGCCGAGCAGCCGGGTGTCGACGAAAGGCCCTTTCTTGCTGGATCTGCTCACAGGAGCTCCACCTACCGCCTTTCCTTGCCGCGGCGGCGGCCGCGGACGATCAGCTTGTCCGATTCCTTGTGCTTGCGGCGCGTGCGCTTTCCGAGCGTCGGCACGCCCCACGGCGTCACCGGATGCCGGCCGCCCTTCGACTTGCCCTCGCCGCCGCCGTGCGGATGGTCAACCGGGTTCATCGCCGAGCCGCGAACTGCCGGACGCTTGCCGAGCCAGCGGCTGCGGCCTGCCTTGCCGCCCTGGGTGTTGCCGTGATCCGTGTTGCCGACCTGGCCCACCGTCGCGCGGCAGCTGAGCAGGACGCGCCGCATCTCGCCGGAAGGGAGACGGAGAACGCCGTAGGCGCCGTCCTTCGCGACGAGCTGCACGCCGGAGCCGGCCGAGCGCGCCATCTTGCCGCCCTGGCCGGGCTTCAGCTCGACGTTGTGGACGAGCGTGCCGGTCGGGATGTTCTCGAGCGGGAGCGCGTTGCCGGGCTTGATGTCGGCCCCGGCGCCCGACTCGACCGTGGCTCCGACCCGCAAGCCCGCGGGCGCCAGGATGTACGCCTTCGCCCCGTCGGCGTAGTGGAGCAGCGCGATCCGCGCCGACCGGTTGGGGTCGTACTCGATCGCGGCGACCTTCGCCGTGATGCCGTCCTTGCGCCGCTTGAAGTCGACGACGCGGTACCGGCGCTTGTGCCCGCCGCCCTGATGCCGCGTGGTGATCCGGCCGCTCACGTTCCGACCGCCCGACTTGGTCAACGGCTCGACCAGCGACTTCTCGGGCGTCGTCTTGGTCACCTCGTCGAACGCGGAGATCGACATGAAGCGACGACCGGGGCTCGTCGGCTTGAACTTCTTGATGGCCATCAGCACGTCCCTCGCCGGCGCCTGAGCGCGTTCATACGTGACCGCCTTCGAAGATCTCGATGGTGTTGCCCTCGCGAAGCTGCACGATCGCCTTCTTCCAGCCCGGCCGGACGCCCTTGATGACGCCGCGCCGCTTCGGCTTCGGCTGCACCATGAGGATCTTGACGTCCTGAACCTGGACCTCGAAGAGCTGTTCCACCGCCTGGCGCACCTGCGTCTTGTGGGCGTCCTTGTGGACCTTGAACGTGTACTTGCGGTCGGCGATCTGGGAGTAGCTCTTCTCGGACACTACCGGTGCCAAGAGCACCTGGTTCGGATCGAGGCTCACGACTCGTCCTCGGTTCCGGCAGCGTCGCCGTTGCCGGCACGCGCCTCGACGAGCGGCAACGCCGACTCGCTGACGAGAACCGCGTTCGCCCAGACGACGTGAGCCACCTCCAGCTCGCCCGGGACGGTGACGAGCACACGCTCCAGGTTGCGGAACGACTTGATCAGCGCCTCCTCCTCCTCGTGCGCGACGACGAGCAGCGGCAGCTCGTGGGCCCACGACTCGGCGAGCGTCTTTGCCTGCTTCGTCGAAGGCGCCTCGAAGATGGCGCCGGCGACGATCGCGATCGTCCCGTTGGCCGCATGGTGCGAGAGCGCGCCCGCGAGCGCCGCGCGACGTGCCTTCCGGTTCACCTTCACCTCGAAGCTGCGCATTCCGGGCGGAAAAGCGACGCCCCCGCCGGTGAACTGCGCGGCACGGACGGTACCGGCGCGGGCACGACCCGTTCCCTTCTGCCGCCACGGCTTCGAGCGGCCGCCGGAGACGAGCCCGCGGCTCTTGGCTCCTCGCGTCCCTGCCCGCCGCGCGTTCAGCTCTGCGCGCACCGTTTCGTGGACGAGATGCGGCCGGAGCTCGACGGCGAACACCTCCTCCGCCAGCGAGACGTCCTTCCCGGACTTTCCGAGCAGCGGCGCCTTGGGCGAGGCCATCACGACACCTCTCGAATCTCGACGAGGCCGCTGCGCGGGCCGGGGACTGAGCCCTTGACGAGCAGAAGGTTCTTCTCGGCGTCCACCTCGTGGACGACGAGACCGACCTGCGTGACGCGGCTGGCTCCCATGTGACCTGCCATGCGCATTCCCTTGAAGACACGCGACGGCGTGGCCGACGCGCCGATGGAGCCGGGCTTGCGGATGTTGTGCGAGCCGTGGGTGACAGGACCGCGCTTGAAGTTGTGCCGCTTGATCGTGCCCTGGAAGCCCTTGCCGACTGAGATGCCCGAGACCTTGACCCTGTCGCCGGGCTGGAACGTCTCGACGGTGACGGTCTCACCCACCGTCAGACCGCTCTCGCCCCGGAACTCGACGAGGTGCCGATGCGGACCGACCCCCGACTTGCGGAGATGACCGAGCTCGCCCTTCGTGAGCTTCCGGTCGGCAACGGGCTCGAACGCGAGCTGCACCGCGTCGTAGCCCTCTACGCCGACCGTGCGGACGTGGACGACGGGACACGGCCCGGCTTCGATCACGGTCACGGGAGTGACCCCACCCGTCTCCTCATCGAAGATCTGTGTCATTCCTATTTTGCGACCCACGATGCCCCTCACGATCGCATCCTCGCAGAAGTCGCAAAATAGGAATTAGAAAGAGGAAATAGCTTCATATTCCTTTTCCTATCGAAATCAAATTGCTCACAATTTGATTTCGATGTCGACGCCTGCGGGAAGATCGAGCCGCATCAGCGAGTCCACCGTCTTCGGCGTGGGGCTGTGGATGTCGATCAGGCGCTTGTGCGTTCGTACCTCGAAGTGCTCCCGCGAGTCCTTGTCCTTGAACGGGCTCCGAATCACGCAGTACACGTTCTTCTCGGTGGGCAGGGGCACGGGGCCGGTGATCGTCGCGCCGGTGCGCTGCGCCGTCTCCACGATCTGGGAGGCGGAGCGGTCGACCTGCTGATGGTCGTAGCCCTTGAGCCTGATGCGGATCTTCTGTTGCGGCATGTGGTGTGTTCCTGGTTCCCGCGATGCAAAGGGCCGGGTGAAACCCGGCCCCTACATCACTTGATGATCTCCGTCACGACGCCCGCGCCGACGGTGCGACCACCCTCGCGCACCGCGAAGCGGAGGCCCTGATCCATGGCGATCGGCTGCCCGAGCTGGACCTCCATGTTCGTGTTGTCGCCCGGCATGACCATCTCCTGGCCCTCCGGGAGGCCGATCGACCCGGTCACGTCCGTCGTCCGGAAGTAGAACTGCGGCCGGTAGCCGTTGAAGAACGGCGTGTGGCGGCCGCCCTCGTCCTTGGACAGGACGTACACCTCGGCCTTGAAGTGCGTGTGAGGCGTGATCGAGCCCGGCTTCGCGAGCACCTGGCCGCGCTCGACCTCCTCGCGCTTGATGCCGCGGAGGAGCGCGCCGGCGTTGTCGCCCGCCTGTGCGAAGTCGAGCGTCTTGAGGAACATCTCGAGGCCGGTGACGGTCGTCTTCTCCACCTTCTCGTGGATGCCGACGATCTCGACCTCCTCGCCGACCTTGAGCTGGCCCTGCTCGATCCGGCCCGTCACGACCGTACCGCGGCCCGTGATCGTGAAGACGTCCTCGATCGGCATCAGGAACGGCTTGTCGACGTCGCGTGTCGGCTCGGGAATGTACGAGTCGACGGCCTCCATGAGCTCGAGGATCTTGGGCGTCCACTCGGGGTCACCCTCGAGGGCCTTCAGCGCCGAGACCTGGACGATCGGGATGTCGTCGCCCGGGAACTCGTACTTCGACAGCAGCTCACGAACCTCCATCTCGACGAGCTCGAGCAGCTCGGGGTCGTCGACCATGTCGGCCTTGTTGAGCGCCACGACCATCGCCGGCACCTCGACCTGGCGCGCGAGCAGGATGTGCTCACGCGTCTGCGGCATCGGGCCGTCGGCGGCCGAGACCACGAGGATCGCGCCGTCCATCTGGGCGGCGCCCGTGATCATGTTCTTGATGTAGTCGGCGTGCCCCGGGCAGTCGACGTGCGCGTAGTGCCGGTTCGCCGTCTCGTACTCGACATGGGCGGTGTTGATGGTGATGCCGCGCTGCCGCTCCTCCGGAGCAGCGTCGATCGAATCGAAGTCGCGCACGGCAGTTCCTGTCCCCTGCTCCGCGAGCACCTTGGTGATCGCCGCGGTGAGCGTCGTCTTCCCGTGGTCGATGTGACCGATCGTGCCGACGTTGACGTGCGGCTTGGTGCGCTCGAACTTCTGCTTAGCCATATTTTTTTACCTCCGGTAAAAAAATATCTTGACAACGAATGACTGCATTTATTCCATTTCGATAATCGTATGAAGCAGTCCCTGCGGGACTGCTTCATACGATTTGAACTGCATGGTGAAGGTCGCTCGTCCCTGCGTCATCGAACGCAGGTCGGTCGCGTACCCGAACATCTCTGCGAGCGGAACGCTCGCCTTGACGGACTGCGAGCTGCCGATCCGCTCGTGGTGCTCGACCCGACCGCGGCGGCTGGCAAGGTTGCCCATCACGTCACCGAGGTATTCCTCGGGGGTGACGACCTCGACCGCCATGACGGGCTCGAGCAGCTTCGGCTTCGCGCGCTTCATCGCCTCCTTGAATGCCATCGAGCCCGCGATCTTGAACGCGCGCTCGCTCGAGTCGACCTCGTGGTACGACCCTTCGACGAGCTCGATCCTGACGTCCACGACCGGGTAGCCCGCGAGGACGCCCGAGTTCATCGCCTCCTGGATGCCGTCGTCGACCGGGCGGATGTACTCCTTCGGGATCTTGCCGCCGACGATCTTGTCGGTGAACTCGTAGCCGGCGCCCGGCTGCTGGGGATACAGGTTGATGATCACGTCGCCGTACTGGCCCGAGCCGCCGGTCTGGCGGACGAACCTGCCCTGCACCCGCTCGGCGGCCTGGCCGGCGGTCTCGCGGTAGGCGACCTGCGGGCGGCCGACGTTGGCATCGACCTTGAACTCGCGCAGGAGGCGGTCGACGATGATCTCCAGGTGCAACTCGCCCATCCCGGCGATGAGCGTCTGCCCCGTCTCCTCATCGCTCGTGACGCGGAAGGTCGGATCTTCCTCGGCGAGGCGCTGGAGGCCCTGTGACAGCTTGTCCTGGTCGCCCTTGGTCTTCGGCTCGATGGCTACGGCGATCACCGGATCGGGAAACGTCATCGACTCGAGCACGATCGGGGCGTTCTCGACCGAGAGCGTCTCGCCGGTGGTCGACTGCTTCAGCCCCACCGCGGCAGCGATCTCGCCGGCGCCGATCTCCTCGCGCTCCTCGCGATGGTTGGCGTGCATCTGGAGGATGCGCCCGATCCGCTCTGTCTTGCCGTTGGTCGTGTTGAGAACACGGTCCCCGGCCTTGATCTGACCCGAGTAGACGCGGAAGTACGTCAGCTTGCCGACGTAGGGGTCGGACATGACCTTGAACACGAGCGCCGAGAAGGGCGCGTCGAGCGCTGCTGCGCGCGTTGCCTCCGCCTCGGTCTTCGGGTCGAAACCCTGCACGTCGGGAACGTCGATCGGGCTCGGGAGGTAGTCGACGACGGCGTCGAGGAGAGGCTGCACGCCCTTGTTCTTGAAGGCGGAGCCGAGCAGCACGGGAGTGATGGCGTCGGCCAGCGTGCCCGCGCGGAGAGCCCGGCGAATCATCTCCGGGGTCACCGCCTTCTCGTCCTCTAGATACGTCTCGGTGAGCTCGTCGTCGAACTCGGCGATGGCGTCGATCAGCGCGTGGTGGTACTCCTCGGCCTGCTCGACCAGCTCGACCGGGACGTCGCCGACGGTGAACTTCGTGCCGAGGTCGTCCTCGTAGACGATCGACTTCATCTCGACGAGGTCGACGACGCCGCGGTGGTGCTCCTCCTGCCCGATCGGGATCTGGATCGGCACGGGGGTCGCGCCGAGGCGGTCACGCATCGACTGGACGGCGGCGAAGAAGTTCGCGCCGGTGCGGTCCATCTTGTTGATGAAGGCGATCCGCGGCACGCCGTAGCGGTCGGCCTGGCGCCAGACGGTCTCGGACTGCGGCTGGACACCTGCCACGGAGTCGAAGACGGCGACGGCGCCGTCGAGCACGCGCAGGCTGCGCTCGACCTCTACGGTAAAGTCCACGTGCCCGGGCGTATCGATGATGTTGATCCGATGGTCGCGCCAGAACGCCGTCGTCGCGGCGGACGTGATGGTGATGCCCCGCTCCTGCTCCTGGGCCATCCAGTCCATCGTCGCAGCGCCCTCGTGCACCTCGCCGAGCTTGTGCGTGCGCCCGGTGTAGTAGAGGATCCGCTCCGTCGTCGTCGTCTTGCCGGCGTCGATGTGGGCCATGATCCCGATGTTGCGGACGCGGTCCAGGTCGACTCGTGTGGCGGTGGTGGTACTCATCGTCTCGGCTTACCAGCGGTAGTGCGCAAAGGCCTTATTGGCCTGCGCCATCCGGTACATGTCGTCCTTCTTCTTGAACGCCCCGCCCTGCTGGTTCGTGGCGTCGAGCAGCTCGGCGGCGAGTTTGTTCTGCATTCCCTTCTCACGCCGCTCGCGCGCGAACTGCACGACGTAGCGGATCGCGAGCGTGCGCCCGCGCCGCTGCGGAACCTCGACGGGGACCTGGTAGTTGGCGCCGCCGACGCGGCGGGAGCGCACCTCGAGCACCGGCGTCACCGACTTGATCGCGGTCTCGAGCGACTCGGCGGCAGGCTTGCCGGTCTTCTCGGCCAGCTGCGCGAGCGCGTCGTAGACGATCTGCTCGGCGATCGACTTCTTGCCGTCCAGCATGACCGTGTTGATCAGCTGCGTCACGAGCGTCGACCCGTAGACGGGGTCGCCGTCGAGGCGGCGCGGCTGGATCTCGGCACGACGAGGCATCAGAGACTCACGAGCCCCGCTTGGCGCCGTACTTGGAGCGCCCCTGGCGGCGGTCGGAGACACCCGACGTGTCCAGCCCGCCGCGGATGACCTTGTACCGAAAGCCCGGCAGGTCCTTGACGCGGCCACCGCGGATGAGCACGACGGAGTGCTCCTGCAGGTTGTGCCCCTCGCCCGGAATGTAGGCGCCGACCTCCATCCCGTTGGTCAGACGGACACGCGCGACCTTCCGCAGGGCTGAGTTCGGCTTCTTGGGCGTCGTCGTGTAGACGCGCGTGCAGACACCCCGCTTCTGCGGAGCCCCGCGAAGGGCGGGCGTCTTCGTCTTCTGCGCCGGAACCTTCCGGCCCTTGCGCACGAGTTGATTGACGGTGGGCACGCTGGATCCTCTGTCCTCTGGTCGGGTGTCTACACAGCAAAAGGCGGCGGGGCGTGACGCCCTGCCTACCGAAGTCAGGATGGTAGCGAAAACGCGAAGAGGCGTGCACACACAGCAGCGTTTTCGTGCTTACAGTCCGACGGAGGCCCTGCGTGACCGTCGCCACGACCCCACCCGCGCGTGTGACGCGCACGAACACCCGTTGACCACGGCGGTCGCGATCATCCTGGCGGTGGTGGCTCTCGGGGGCTCGGGCCTCGCGCTGCTCGCCGTTCACGCCTGGCGAGGCTCACACGACCGGCTCGCACGATCGCTTCTCGAGACGACGTCCAGGCTCGCCGCGCTGGCACGGCAGCTCGATGACGCGCTCGACCGGCTACGGAGGGAAGCGCGCATCACGGTCGCCCTCGGGGACATTGCCGCATCGCCCGACCTTGCGGACGTGCTGACGCGGGTCGCTGCGGCGGCGGCGGCCGCCACCGGTGCGCGAGCCGCAGTCGCCCGGGCGGTCGCCGACGACGGCACCCTCGTGGTCGGCGCGACCGAGGAGGCTGCGGGCCTCCCGGTCACGGCAGGTCTGGAGTGGCCTCCCGAGGGCACGCGCGCGATGACGTTCACGCTCCTCCGCGGCTCGGAGCCGAGCACGGGCCCTCACCTCGGTTGCGGGCTCGCCGTGCCCATCGCGGAGCCGTCCGCGGAGCCCGTCGGGCTGGTCGTCGCGCTGTTCGACGAGCACGAGTCGGCGGCCGAGAGCAAGCTCGGCGACCTGGAGCGTCTGGCCGCACGCGTGGCCCCCATCGTGACCGCCGTCCGCTCGGGCCGTCCCGACAGTGCAGCCGCCCGCGACCCCTTGACGAGACTCGCCAGCCGCCAGCTCTTCTACGAGAGCCTTGCCCACGAGGTCGCCCGTGCACATAGGCACCGCAGCCCGCTGGCGCTGCTGCTCCTCGACATCGACGACTTTCGCGCGGTGAACGAGCGGCTGGGGCGACGCGCGGCGGACGCAAGCCTGCTCGCGTTCGCCACGGCTCTCGAAGCTGTCGCCCCACCGGGAGCCGTGGCGTGCCGCATCGGCGGCGACGACTTCGCGTTGATCCTGCCCGGTTCCAGTCGTCTCGACGTCGAGCTGGTACTGACCCACCTGCGCGCGGAGCACCGAGACCGCGGAAGCCCCGGAAACGAGTTGCTGTCGTTCTCGACGGGGGTCGCGGAGCTCATGCCGGCCGACGACGCCCTCAGGCTGTTCGACCGGGCGACGAGGGCGATGCAGGGCGGTCGCGACCCGGGCCGCGACCGTCTTGACGCCACCGCGCGGGAGGCCGGCGAACACGCCTGAAACGGCGTCCTGGCGGGATAGCCGACCGCCAGTCCCATGAGTACAGTGCGGTAGGGGATCTGGTGGAGTGAACGGTGCGGCAACAATCAGCGCGGCCACGCGTGCGTGGTCCAACGGACGCCTTCGTCGCCATGGCCTGGCGTAGGGGCTCGCAGTCGAGCGACCGTCTCGCCGACGCCGTCGACGAGATGCGGCATCGCATCGACGAGCTCGTCACGGATCTCTCGAGCGCACTCGAGCGAGCCGAACGGGAAAGCCGTCGCAACCGACTTCTCGGCGAGCTCAGCAGCTCGATCGACCTCGAGGAGCTCGTCGAGCGTGTGCTCGATGCCGCGCTCGAGATCCCGGGCTTCGATGCCGCCGTCGTGGTGCTCGAGGAGCCTGGAGCCGACCCCACCGTCGCCACCCGCGGGCTGACGCCCGAGGAGGCGACCCATCCACCCACATCCGGTGTCGGCGCGGGCGCGCCCGTTCGCACGATCACCGTCAGCTTCCGCTACGGACCGGACGAGCAGGCGGGAACGCAGTCGAGCCTCATCCGCGGAGGCCTGTTCGTGCCGCTCCTCGGCCGCGACAGCTCGTCGCTGGGGACGATCGCGCTGCTCTGGCGCCGATCGGACTGGGAGCCGAGCCGCGACCAGATCGACGCAGCCGAATACCTCGCCGAGAGCTGCATTCCCGCGATCCTCAACGCCCGCCGGTACAAGGAGGCTCGTCAGCTCGCCGAGACCGATGCGTTGACGCAGCTCTACAACCAGCGCTACTTCCACGAGACGCTACGGCGCGAGGTTCTCCGGGCGCAGCGCTACGGACGAAGTCTCGCCTTGATCGTGTTCGACCTCGACGACTTCAAGACCGTCAACGACCGCGTCGGGCATCTGGCCGGGGACGGCGTCCTCGCCCAGGTCGCCGAAGGGCTGCGCCAGGCGGTTCGATCCGTCGACATCGCCTGCCGTGTGGGTGGCGACGAGTTCGCGGTCATCCTGCCCGAGTCGGGAATCACCGACGCGAATCAGCTCTTCCGGCGCGTCCAGGAGAGCGTCCGCGACACGGCACACGGGCCGAACGGCCGGCTGCACTTCTCTGCCGGCATCGCCGAGCTCGAGCACGGCGACACCGCAGCGGCGCTCTTCGAGCGCGCCGATTCCGCGCTCTACCGGGCCAAGGACCTGGGCAAGGACCGCGCCGACATCGCTAGGTCCACGGCGACCTAGTAGCGGGTCGGACGTTGGGTCAGACCTTCTGGGCTGACCCGCTCTTCCTACCCTGCAGGCCAGTCGAAATCGGGTCTGGCCGGAAGGCCAGACCCTAACTACTTCCCCCGGATAAAGTAGCCGCCCCGCGGTCTGGTGTTGTCCGGCTGGCTCCTGAGAATTTGCCTGGAAATGGGTGGTTTTCAGGCGATCGGAGGAGGTTGGGATGCTGAGGCTT
>JACXTT010012499.1_pt1 | contig 11264 bp, 10 predicted proteins | sample 9270951 | NCBI WGS metagenome assembly JACXTT01 (sample SAMN15532306, study PRJNA645909) | rock metagenome | isolation source: weathered quartz diorite | place: Puerto Rico | collected 2017-06-21 | reverse complement strand
GCCCGCCTGCGGACCCTTTACACCCAGTAATTCCGGACAACGCTTGCACCCTACGTATTACCGCGGCTGCTGGCACGTAGTTGGCCGGTGCTTATTCACAGGGTACCGTCAATCCCGCCAAGCGGGACATTCTTCCCCTGTAAAAGAAGTTTACATCCTAACGGATTTCGTCCTTCACGCGGCGTCGCTGCTTCAGGCTTTCGCCCATTGAGCAATATTCCTCACTGCTGCCTTCCGTAGAAGTCTGGACCGTGTCTCAGTTCCAGTGTGGCTGATCGTCCTCTCAGACCAGCTACCCATCGTCGACTTGGTGGGCCATTACCCCGCCAACTATCTAATGGGACGCAGGCCCATCTTGTGACGCTCCGGCTTGCGCCGGAACCTTTGATTCCTCAGCGATGCCGCCGAGGAACAACATCGGGCATTAGCTCCGGTTTCCCGGGGTTATTCCCGTTCACAAGGTAAGTTGCCTACGTGTTACTCACCCGTTCGCCGGTTTACTCAGGATATTGCTACCCTTTTCTCCCTGACTTGCATGTGTTAAGCACGCCGCCAGCGTTCGTCCTGAGCCAGGATCAAACTCTCCGTTGTAATTGATCAATACTCATTTACAAACGTTGAGCCTGATCTGATCTCACCCCTCTCCCTGCTTCGTGAGAAGAGAAAGAAAAGGGATGGGTTGTTGAAGCTCTGCTAAGGCTGACTTAGAGCTATGCACTATATTTTCAAAGAACACTTGAGAAAAAAATCCCGATCCAGTAGGTATTGCGGGATCGGAATCACTCAGCGAGGACTTAATATACTGATTTCCCTGATAGTTGTCAAGAAATTTACATGGCTTTTTCAAATAAAAAAAGAGGCTGTTTTCGCGTGAAAAGGCCCTTTTTATGTTTGCTCTGACTAGGGGGAATCGCGTGTGGCCACGAGGTCGAAATTGACCGTAAGCTTGTCGTCTGCCTTGATCAGGCCGAACAATGCGGTTGGCGGAGTGATCCCAAATGTGTGCATCCTGAGGAGCTTCGACCCTGTGACCCTGAACCGGGTCGGGGAGAGGGCCCTGATTTTGATGTTCATCTTGATCGACTTCGTCACGCCTGCGATTGTCAAATCCCCAATCGAAGAAATCGTGCTCACCGAATCTACGCCTTCCGAATCCGCCATCATGCCGGCATGCGAGAGCGAGTACCTGATCACCGGAAAGCTGTCGGGTTTCATCGCGTCGTACATGTCTCCGTTCATCGGCTTGCTCCCGCAATCGAGAGTCCTCACGAGTATGGAAATCCGGACTTCGCTCGTTTCCCGTTCGGAATCCGGCACCGCCTGGTTCGGATCTGCATCGCGGTGAAACATTGCAATGCCGTCGACGAAGCGAGTCTTGCATGTGAAATCGCCCGTGGTAGCCGACCCATCCAGCCAGAGGGTGCTGCCGGGCTCCAGCTTGTAGGTCTCGATAGGGGACAGCTGGCACAACGACGCGGTACTGTGCACTCCAACCATCATGCACAGTACCGCGATCCTGACATCCCCTCGACTCATGAACCCTTTCGCACGCTCATGAAGCACTCTCCGCCTGCCATCAGAATGCCACCTGCAGCTGAAGGCGGGCCTCGATGACAGTCTGGCGTTCGACAACCACTTTATTCGGCGGCCCGGCGAGCGTCACCTGATCGGGCTGCTGGAGGAGCGGATACGTACCCAGGTTTGGCTCCGTTATGACGGGCTCGTTGATGAAGACCGGGAGCTCGGCGGTGAGCTTCACCCGGTTCCCCTCGACGTAGTACGAAATGCTTGTCGTAATTTCCTGAATCAGTTTTGGATCGACGATCTGGTAGAACTTTCCGGTATTATCCCTCACCGCGAAATTCTCATCGGGCCGGAGAACCGAATACCGGAGGGCGATCTCATACGGGTTGGTGAAGTATCCCGCCTGAGCGCGCCCGCCAAGGAGCGAGAGGCTCCCATAGCCGTTCTTGAATGAGCCGTAGTTTATTTCTCCTTCCGCGGAAATCCCCTTCTCGCGCCCGCATATCCGCGCTGCCCCGTCGGCGCCGACCTGCCAGAACTCGCTCTTCAGCAGAGGAGACTTTCCGATGTAGGGATTCCAGTTGCTGTTGAGGAGGAGGGACTTGTCTTCGAGCTTCACATTGAGCGCGGTGGAATGTCCCACCTTCGAATCCTTTGTATAGAGCCCGTTCAGGAAGAGCGAGTAACCGCTCGTAGCGCCAAGCATGCTTTGCTGTACGCTGAAGAGGTCCTCATCCAGGTCTTCATTGACCCCGATCCGGGCAACGACCATCGGGAAGCCGAGGTCGAGAGGAATATACCTAATCGGCACATCGCGGCCGCCGCCGGTGAACACTCCCACCGTCGATGTCAGCGGTCCCGAATGTCCGTGAAGCGCAAGCCCGACATCACGGCCAAGTTTGAATCCCGAGAACTGGACGGACAGGTCGGTGAATTGGAGAAGTCCTTCATCGGTGAGGTTTTCGCGGCCATACGGTACTTTGAACTGCCCTGCCCTGAGGCGCCATGACTTTGTGATCGGTATGTCGGCGCTCAGGTCAAGCAGCGAGAGATCGACGCCGGGTGACGGCGCCTTCACTTCTTCTTCGCCTCCGAGCGCGATCTGGAAATCGAAGTCGATATTCTTGTACGTCGCCTTCGCGCCAAATCTCGCCTGCTTGAGGTACAGATAGACGCGGGTATTATCCCTCACGTGATCCGTGAGATTCTGCAGAAATCCGAGCGTCTGCAACCTGCCGAAAAAGGCGAGTGAGCCGCCCGTATCGGCAGCCGCTTTCGAGCGGCTTTCTTCCTGGGAGAATGCGGGGCCGCCCGAGAGGATCACAACCGCGGAGACGAGCGCTGCAATCAGGAGAAACCACCTGTTGTATCGCATAATCGTTGCCATCCTTTCCTTGAGTGTCTGATGACTGTTTAGTGTGATCGTAATCTCACGTCAAAACTGATGATGACCTTGTCGTCGGTCTTCAGAAGTCCGAGCATCATCGAGGGGGGCTCGATCCCGAAATCTGTCATCAGTAGATCCCTCCGGCCCCTCACGTGAACGGTGCTGTCCCGGTCCCTCGTCAAAACCAGAGGAAGCTCGATGACCTTTTCCTTTCCGCCGACAGAGAGGATCCCAGACGTCAACAATGTCAGAGTGTCGGCCCGCGATCCGGCAACGATTGTGTCGCCCGTGAGGCGATAGAGGATGTTCGGATGGTCGTCCGCCCCGAGCGCGTCATACATCTTGTCGTCCAGCTTGGCGTTTCCCGAATGCATCTCTTTGACGGGTATCGTCAACTCCGCCTGCCTGAAGAACCTCGCCCCGCCCGACGGCCTCCACCCGAGGAGGGCTGAATCGGCCATGATCGAGCCGGTCACCACTGATGCTGTGGCGCTGTATTCGTGCATGGTTGAATTGCCGTCGAGCCGCAATGTGGTGCCGGCCTGTATGCTAATCGGCACCGCGTTCCCGGGCTGAGCCGTCAAACGGCCGGCGAGGAGGATGAGAAGCAGCATGAGTGAAAAACTTCGCTTACGCATGATCGGCCCTCCTTTCATTCATTAGTTGGCAAGAATAACTTTGAGCGCCTTCTCCCGAGCGGCGTTTCCGAAGACGTCGTAGGCCTTCATGATTTCGCCCAGTCTGAACCGGTGCGTTACGAGTTTTTCCGGATGCAGTTTGCCCGATTGGGCCAGTTTCAACAGCATCGGCGTGGTCTCCGTGTCCACGAGCCTCGTGGTGATCGTGAGATTGCTTGCCCAGAGTTTTTCAAGATGGAGCTCGACGCTCTTTCCGTGGACGCCGACGTTTGCGATGTGTCCTCCCGGCTTCACGATCGACTCGCAGAGTTCGAATGTGTTGGGGACCCCGACCGCCTCAATCGCCACATCCACCCCTTTTCGTCCCGTAATGTTCATCACCTGCTCGACCGCCGTGCCGCCGGCGCTTTTGACCGTCTTCGTCGCACCCAGGGCGGTCGACACCCTCAGCCGGTTGTCGTCGATGTCGATCATGATGATCTCGGCAGGCGAATAGAACTGCGCCGTCACGAGGCACGCCAGGCCGACGGGTCCGGCCCCTACAATCGCGACGCTGTCTCCCGGCTTTATCCGTCCGTTCAGAACCCCGCACTCGAATCCTGTCGGAAAAATGTCGCTCAGCATGGCAAGTGCGGCTTCATCCACATCGTGGGGGACGTGGTAGAGGCTTGTATCGGCGAACGGGATCCTGACATACTCTGCCTGAGTCCCGTCGATCGTGTGCCCGAGAATCCATCCGCCCCCGTTCTCGCAGTGAGAGTACATTCCTTTCTTGCATGCACCGCACTTCCCGCACGAGGTGATGCAGGAGATCAGGACTTTGTCTCCCGGCCGGAATGCCGTGACGCCGGCGCCAACCTCCTCGATGAACCCCACTCCTTCATGACCGAGAATTCGTCCTTCGGTCACCTCGGGAACGTCGCCTTTGAGGATATGGAGGTCGGTCCCGCAGATTGTCGTTTTCGATATCCGGACGACCGCATCGGTGGGTTGAAGGACGAGGGGTTTCGGCTTTTCTTCCCAGGATATCTTTCCCGGTCCATGGTACACAAGGGCTTTCATGTGCATCGCCTTTCCAGACATGCAAGTGAGTGCTTCAATGATTGTATCTGCCAGCGGGGGGCGCGAAAATAGCGGTCGCTCTCCATCACACGGATGAGAACGCGAAGATCTCCCCTCAACGTGTTGAGGCCGGGGCGTCCGGATACCGGCGGCCCCGCTCTCTTGCCGCTTCGACCGCGCCCGCCGATCCTACGCATCTTGATCATCTTTTCCACCTGGCCTTATTCGATTCTTGATCTCACTATGAAGATATTGCACGGCCGGGCGGGATACCATGAGCGCGCTTAGGCTAAAACATGATTCTCGTCATGTTTGGGCCCGCACCTGGCGAAACGGAAGCCTGGGACGTAGACCGGGAAGAGAGGGTGAGATTGTTGGAGGGAAAACGAAACCGAGGGAGCCGCGGGGCGCCTCGGCGCAAGGAGGGGAAGATCCCCCCCTTGCGCGGCTAATCGTACACGCCGATGATTTTCAAAAGCGCTTGTTCATTGAGGATCTTAATTCTTTTCTTGTCAAGCTCTATAATTTTCCTTGCTCTCAACTCGTAGAGAAGGCGGATGATGGTTTCTGTGGCTGTTCCCACGATATTTGCGAGGTCTTCACGGGTAAGCGACCCCTTGATCGTCATCCCGTCGTCCTCCAGTCCGTAGAAGCGTCGGAGCATCATGAGCGATTCGGCGAGCCGGGCACGAACGGGTTTCCGCGCGAGCGAGAACTCCCTCTCTTCGGCGCTTGACAGGTCGTGGCAGAGCAATTGCATCACCTGCAGATTTAAGGAAGCGCTCTCCGCCAGGAGCGAAAGAAAGGCCGCCTTCGGGATGAAACAAATCGTCGCGTCCTCGAGAACCGCGGCGGATGCGGAGTAGGGCTCGCCGCTGATCAGCGCACGATACCCCACGACATCCCCTTCCTTCGCCAGCCGAACGATCTGCTCCTTGCCGGCGGCGTCGGTCTTGTACAGCTTGATTTTCCCGCGGTTGATGCAGTACAGCCCCGCCGGGAAGCCGCCCTCCTGAAACAGAACCTGTCCAGCCCGGTAAAAATTGCAGCCTTTGTGGAGGGAAAGCTTTTCAAGTTCATCCGGCTTCAACCTATCGAACACCGACTCGATGCGTGCCAGACACGTTTCACAATGCGGTATTTCGAGAGACTTGCCCATCAACCCGTCCGCCGCCCGGTTGTCAACAGCCGTCCCTTTCTCAACGGGCTAGCTCTCTTTCGAGTGTTCTGTACACTTCCACGAGCGGGATCTTCTTCTCCAGCGCAATCCGCCTGCATTCCTCGTACTCCGGGATAGCCTTATCCTTGCCGTCCAACGAAATGACCTTGACGCGGACGTCCCCGAGCGAAGTGGAGAGGCTGCGGGAGGTCCTTGCAAGTTTCCGGCGCCCGACGGGATGGATGCGCACACCGATCGTCGTGGTCTGAGAAAAGATGACACCCAGGATTTCATCCAGCCTCGATCGTTCCGAGAGCACAGAAAGGAGAATGCCCGGTCTCCCCTTCTTCATGATGACCGGCACGAGGTAAGCATCGTTTGCGCCGTGGGCGAGCAATTGTTCGATCACGAAAGGATAGATTTCCGGATTCATGTCGTCGATGTTCGTTTCCACGACGAGCAGATCATCCTGGGCCGCTTCCGGCTTTACATCCCCTATCATGACGCGGAGAAGATTTGGAATCTCAGCGATTTCGCGCGTGCCTGCCCCATACCCGATCGCCTCTATAATAAGCCGCTCGCTCGAAAGGACCCCGGAAGACATCGCTTTCACGATCGCCGCCCCTGTCGGAGTGGTAAGCTCGTAGGGAATGTCTGTGAGCACCGTGGGATAGCCTCTGAGAATCTCCAGTGCCGCCGGCCCCGGAATCGGAAGCTTGCCGTGTTCAGTCTGGGCAAATCCGCCGCTTCCGAGCTTGACCGGCGAGGTGTACACCGCCTCGATCCCGAACTTATCGAGACAGATCGCGGCGCCTACGATATCGACGATCGAGTCGAGCGCTCCCACTTCATGAAAGTGGACTTTCTCAATCGGGGTCTTGTGAATCTTCGCCTCCGCGGTCGCGACCTCGTGGAAGATCTTCGCGGCATTCGCCTTAACCGTGCCGGAGAGAGTGCTCCGTTCGATGATGCCCAGAATCTCGTTCAGATGGCGATGCTTTTCGCCGGACGCCGAGATGATCACCTCGATCTTGACGGCGGTGATGCCGTTCCTCTGAAGATGGGATCCTTCGAGTTCGACGCCGGGGAGGTTGAGCTTCGCGATTTCTTCCGAAAGCTCATCGAGCGGAAGCCCCGCGCTCACGAACGCCGCAAGCGTCATGTCGCCGCTGATTCCCGCCACCGTGTCGAGGTATGCTACTTTCACGCCCGTACTTTCATCACATTCTTGCCGAATCTACAAAACTTTCTCAAGATAGGAAAGGAACCTTCCCGTCGCGCCGGTATTCCGGCACACGAATGCCAGCGCTTTGGCGCCCGCCTCGGCTCTCCTGGGCTCATCGTCGAGGAGCAGCCGGAGCTGTTCGTGGAGCTGATCCTGATTCTCTCCCACAAACGCCGCACGGTCCTCGATCAGCCCCGCCGCCTCCTGAGAGTTCCGGTACGACGGTCCGAAGAGAATCGGTACCCCGTACGCGGCGGGCTCCAGGACGTTATGAACTCCCCCGCTGAAACTCCCGCCGACATACGCCACGCTGGCGTACCGGTAGAGTGTCATGAGAATTCCTACGACGTCGATCAGGATGAGCTTTTCGTTCCGGTATTCGCTCAGGTTTGAAAACCTGATCGAGGGTATGTGGCCGTTCAGTTCATAGTCGATCCGCTCAAGCGTTTCTAGCGTCGGTTCGTGGGGAACAAGCACTACCAGAAACTCAGGATGATTTTCGAACAGCCGCAGACAGGCGGGTATCAAGACATCTTCATCCGCCTTCCAGCTGCTTCCGATGACAAGGACTTTTTTCCCCGCCAGGATCCTGGGCTCCACCACATGCCTGGTGCGCGACTCTGCGCTCCGGATCCAGACCTGATCATACCTCGTGTCTCCGATGACGTCGATAACCGGATGGGTAAGGCCGAACGTCTCAAACGTCGCCTTGTCTTCGGGAGAAACCGTGAGGATGTAGTCCAGCGCATTATAGATTTCACGATGGAACTGTTTGAGGAGCGGCATCCTCCGAGCGGAATTGCTCCGCAGCGTAGCGTTGGCAATCAACGTCGGCACCCCGGCTTTCCTCAGAGCCCAGAGATGGTTCGGCCAGACGTCGTAACGCACGATGACCGCCGCCGAGGGCCGGACGAGTTCGATGAACCTGCGGGCGTTGCCGGCCGAGTCGAACGGGATGTAGGTGATGATGCTGGGGAGCTTGTACGTCCGCGAGTGTTCGTAGCCGGAGGGAGAAAAGAAGGTGGCGATAATCTCAATATCAGGATGGCGTTTCTTCAGCTCGGCGATGATCGGCTTCGCCTGCTCAAATTCTCCCATGGAAGAAGAGTGGAACCAGATCCGCTTGCTGTCCGGGTTCAGCCGCTGCACCTGCGTTTCGAGACGGTCCAGCAGCCGGATGCGGCCCCGCAGGCCCCGTGCGGCTTTCTTGTCAAGCAATCCGAGCGCGCGGAAAAAAATCCAGCCGAGGGGTACGATCACGCTTTGGTAGAGGAATCGCCAAAGCATGTGGGATCAGTCCTCCAGCATCCGGACCTGATCGCCGACCGCGATCCGGCCTCCCTTAATCACTCTCGTCAGCATCCCCCTCTTCCCCGCAAGACCGCTCATCAGTCCGGCCCGGATTTCATCCATTCTGCTGCAGGGCGAACATGCCTTCGTGATTTCCAGAACGACTTCGCTTCCGATCTGCAGTCGGTCCTTGTGCGCGAGGCCCATCAGGTTGATTCCCGAGGTCGTGATATTCTCCTTGACCTCTCCGGGGGCGAGCCCTAGATGGTCCAGGGTTTCTTTTTCTATCAATAGAATCTGTCTGGAGCTATCGGGCAGGGCGTGACGATCGTTTTCGAGGCCGAGATTCTCGATCGCCCGTGCGCTTGTGACAAAGTTCATGGGCTTGCGATGGCCTGGACAAAGCTGGATTGACATAACCCTCCCCTCTGGACGCTGGTCGCCGGCCATTTCGATCAGCCGACGGGCTGGGGTTGTTCCAGGCTGGCGTTCAGGGATCTGGCGGCGGAGAGGACCTCGTCGACCCCGATATCTTTCATGCAGCGGAAGTGGCCCTTCGGACATTCCGGCAGCCCGATGTGGGAGCATGGGCGGCAGGGTAGTCCGGGTCTTTCGAGGACCACATTCTGGGTTCGATAAGGAAAAAAGCCGAATTCACGGACCGTTGAGCCGAAGATCGCAGCCACTTTGCGTTTTCGCGCGGCCGCCAGGTGCATGAGGCCGGTGTCGTTCGATACGACGAGCGAACAGTAATCGAGCACGGCGGCAGTCTCGATCAGCGTGAGTCGGCCGGCCAGGCTCTCAGCGGCGCCCGAAGCCGTCCCGGCGTTGATCATCTGTGCGATGTCGCCGCAGGCATCCGCTTCCTCCCGGCTGCCGAAAACAAATATCTTCGCTCCGGCCTCTTTCGCGTGACGTATTCCGAATTCCACAAACCGGTCCTGGGGCCATCGCTTGGTGAAATGCTTCGCCATCGGCGCAATCCCGACCACGGTTCCGTACCGTTCCAGCCTGAATTTACCCATCAGCGCCGCGACGGATTCGAGGATTTCCGGGGGCACGTGTTGTTCGAGTCCCGCCCCGTCGTCCCGCACTCCGAATCTGCGCACCGTTTCCAGATAGCGCTCGGCCACCGGCACCGCCCGCCGGTAGAGGTTTTTCTTAAACCTGACCAGGAGGAATCGCCGGAGCCTCCTCTTGTCGACCACCCTCACCGTTCGGGCGCCGGAGAATGCCCTCACATACTTGCTGCGGATGCTGTCGTGAATGTCGAGGATGAGATCGTAATGCTCCTCCCGCACCCGCTCGCGAAGCGCCGCGAGTTCCGAACGGTCATCAGAGCGCAGGTCGATCACCGATGAGAGATGGGGGTTGCACTTGAGAAGCTCCGCATACTCGCGCTTGACCATGAAGTCGATCTGCGCAGTGGGAAAAGTAGTCCGGAGCATGCGGATAAGCGGCGAGGCGAGAACGATGTCTCCCATGGAACTGAAACGGATGAGAAGAATTTTGCCGACGGAACGCATGGGGGTCGGAGCAACTTACCACTTTTTGGATGGAGTTGCAAGGAGCGGCGCTGCGGCAACGGCGCCGCGACCTGCCGTTTACGGATGCCGCTTCGCGGAAAACTGAAGTTTGAGTTCCTCTTCGAACGCGGCGGTGGCCGGCTTGTCGAACAACACGAACCTGATGTCGTGCAACCGCTTTGAGCGCACGAGGAATGCAACCGCCTCGGTAATCATGATGCTGGCGCAATGGTGAATGGAGAATCCTCCGACGCCTGTGCCGAGAGCCGGAAGGCTGAGCGATGCAATACCCCTGCTCTCGGCGAGAAGAAGCGCGCTGTGAGTGCTGCGTCTGATCTTGGCCGCATCGGTATGAAAATCCTGGCCCATCACCGCGGCATGAATGACATACTTCGCCGCGAGGTCTCCTCCCGAGGTCAGTACCGCTTCGCCGATTTCCACCGGCCCTTGCGCAACCGCCTCGGCCTCGATCTGCGTTCCGCCCCGGCGCTTGATCGCACCGGCCACTCCGGCCCCCATCCAGAAGTGATTGTTTGCGGCATTGACGATCGCCTCGGTATCCTGGTCGGTAATATCACCCTGAACGACCTGTATCGAACCGTGATCGATCGGGTACCGCATGTCAGATGTGGAGCGGAAGAGATATCCTCACCGTGGTCCCTTTTCCCGGTTCACTCTCGACGTCGATCAGACCCTTATGGTCGTCGATGATCTTCTTTACGATCGCCATTCCGAGGCCGGTGCCGTGGCTCTTGCCGTGCGTCATGAACGGTTCAAAAATCCGCGCTCGCACTTCCGGCGGCATTCCCTTGCCGGTGTCGGTAAATTCTATGAGAAGCCTCTCCCTGTGGCCCCTTGCGCTTACACTGAGTGTGCCGCCGTCGGGCATCGCGTCGGCGGCATTGCTCGCTATATTATAGAAGACGCGGGCGAGCTTCTCCTGGTCGACCTTGATCCTCCCTGAGAATTGCATCTTTTTCTCAACTTTCACCTTCCGTTTGGCGAAGTCCTTTTCGATGAACCGGAGAATCGAATCGATCTCCTTCCCGACTTCCACCTCCTTCAGGTTGGTAACGGTGGCCCCGCGCGAGAAATCAAGGACCTCGCGCGCCATGTTCACGAAGCGATCGATCTGGCGGATCATTTCGTCGGCCATTTTCCCGATTTCCTTGTCATCCGATTTGCGCTTGATGACCTGGGCCGAGAGCCTCACGACCCCGAGAGGGTTCTTGATGTCGTGAATGATGGACCCGGCCATCCTCCCCACGGCGGAGAGCCGTTCGTTTTGAACCATCTGCTTCGCCAGAACGGCGTTTTCCACGGCGATGGCGGCGTGTATGGAAAGCCCGTCGAGAAACTCCTCGTCCTCCAGAGTAAATGGGCCGCCGTGTTTGTTCAGAAGCTGGAAGACCCCGATGATCGCTCCGTCTTTATTTTTCATCGGCATGCAGAG
>JACXTT010012498.1_pt1 | contig 11265 bp, 15 predicted proteins | sample 9270951 | NCBI WGS metagenome assembly JACXTT01 (sample SAMN15532306, study PRJNA645909) | rock metagenome | isolation source: weathered quartz diorite | place: Puerto Rico | collected 2017-06-21 | reverse complement strand
CGCGCCCTGTTGACCCATCCGGAGAAACGAGACCCGCTGGACCCTCGAGCGTCCACGGAACAGGGAGAAGGCTTGCATGTTCACCCAGTTTGTCCAGGAAGGCAGCATCGGCGCCGTCGTGCTCATGGCGTAGGCGGGAAACGTCATGATGGAAGCCCTTCGGCGCGAGCGAGCCGACCCACACGGGCTCCATTCGCCCATGATCATCAAGCACTCCATTTCGACGGTGTTGATGGTTGGCGCGCTTCCCTGCGCTATCTGGCCGGCCATCTACGTCGGTTTGTTCGACGGCTGGGTGGCTGGCGTTCTCGCGTGGATCATTCTGCAGATGTTGGGCGCGATCGGAACCCTCATCCTGGGCATTCGAACCCGGCTCCTTGGGTTCCACTTTATTGCGGCGTGTGTTGCTTACCCGGTTGGCTACTACCTGAGCATTTCGAATCTTCTGGATAGTTAGTGCGCCTCTTGAAAACGGGAAAGGAAAGTTCAGTTCTTTCTCCGAAGGACATGAACGCCGTTTCCGACATTTTGCAAGCGCCGCGCCGTCAGGGTCCCTCGCACAGACGGACAGTCATCTCGCCTAACCCCGACATACGAAGCCAACCCTACTTGTTAGGGTCAGGCCGTCATTCGCGCTGTCTTCTCGTAGGGCCACGCGGATGACCATGACTACGAAGTCATGAGGCGCGAGCCGTGAGTGCTTCCAACACCCACGACCCGCTGACCATCACCAACTGGATCAGAGTTGATCATGGCTAACCACGATCATACGGTACGCATTCGCCCGTCCGTTCCCCCTGACGGCACCCTCACTTCTCCACCTCGCGATCCGCTGCACATGCGTGTGGCGTGGCCAGAAACCCTACGTCGTGGCACGCGCGGCGACATCGCCCTGGCGGTGCTCGCCCTCACGCGCCTGCGCTATGACAGCGAGCAATGCCGCCAGGCACGCGCACGAGGATTCCCCGGGAGGCCACTGGAATGGCCGCTTCCCACGGTCGTCACGGCCAGCCTGGGTACGGCCATCCAGTGCCTCCAGCAGTACGCCAGCCTGCTCGGTCACGAGCCCCGAGTGAAATCGCCACGCACCCGATGATCGCCCTCGCGGCGCATCGGCTGGTACGGCGATGCGCCGCACCCTGGCGTTCACTGACGTAGCCACTAGGCATGGACCGACACGGACGGCTGCAAGCGCCCGCCCTTGATGCAGTCGTGCCTGACAAGGAAGCGAAGCCATGGAACTGATCCAACTCTCGCCGCGCATGGACGTGGACCCTTCACTGCACCTGCGCTCACCCGGAGAGGTGCTGCTGCTCGATTACATGCTCCCGGCAACGATGAATCACCAGCAACTCGCCCGTCGCACGGGCATCCGGGCGCCACATCTCAGAGAGTTTCTTACCGATGCCCGGCCCGTGAGCCCCCGGCAGGCGATACGGCTTGCCGCCGTGTTGGACACGTCACCTTTCTATTGGCTGGTGTTGCAGGCGCGCTACGACCTGGTTCGCGCGGCGCAGCGTGCCGCTGCAACTGGCTGCTAGCCTGTGAAAGACGACTCTGAAAGTGGGAAGGCCAATCCGGGTAACAAAAAGGCCCCATCTCTGGATGCCTCCCAAGTCCCTTGGAGCAATGGTCTATTCGCTGGTGGTGATGCAAGGATCGAGCTTGAGACAACTGCCGTGTGAAGGCGGTCCGGGCCGGGTAACCGTGGGACTTCAGGCGGCATTCTAAGGGGAAGCGGCAGGGATATGCCAACCCGGCGCCGGTCGCGAGGGCTGGGCGGCCAGCCGGGCCGGCGGCAAGGCGAACGGCCCGGCGTTTAAGCGGGAAGCCGGACACCCGTTCCCAGATCAGTACTTGGGCGCCCATGGGGCGAGCCTGAGCTTTCGTTGCCTCAGGCCGTAGGACATGACGTTAGACTGGGCCATGTCGCGAGAACTGACTCAGGGGGAGCCATGTTGCCGGAAGTCGCATGTGCCGTGGATTGGCCGGGAACGGCAAACTTCTTTAAGGATGTCATCGTTTCGGGTGCAGCCGCCTTTACTGCCTATGTCGCATACATAGGGATCAGCAAATGGCGAAGCGAAGAAGCGGGGAAGGCAGACTTTGAATTGTCTCGACGCATTGGCAAGTGCGTTTTCAGAATGCGCGACGTCTTGGCCGGCGCGCGTAACCCATTCACCTTCGCGCACGAATTTCCAGACGGTTACGATTCAAGCGATCAAAGCCAGCAGGGCGCCGCTTGGGCACATGTGTTCAACAAGCGATGGGAACCTGTCAGGGATTGCGCGATAGAAATCCAATCGCTACGCAACGAGGCGGAAGCCCTCTGGGGTGCAGAAATCCTAGGAGCACTGGACAGGCTCCTGCATCAAGCCAATACCCTTCAAGTGGCGATGGGTGCATACGCGCGCGATAAGCAAGCGCGCGGGCAACACTTCGCAAACAATCTTGACTTCGGCAGAAGGATCGAGGCTCAGGTCTTCGACGCTGGAAACCTGCTGAATGATGATGGCACGGAAGGTGGGTCGAATCCGCTAACGGTTGCCATAGATGCTGCTGTGAACGACGCGGCAACGTATCTCCGGACCAAACTACCGACCCACAAAAGATAGCGCGAAAGGCCGAGCACGCTTTAAAGGCATCTATTCGCGTTGGTGCGAAGCCTTTCATTAGTCCTCAATTATCGCCACGGTCGGGCAGCCAAATGGAACTTGTATTTTGAATCCGACACAACTTCTATCGGACACACTCGCCAAGCCGGAGCTATTTTGGGCTGCGTGCGGCGCCATCGCCACGTCAGCCGCTGTTTGGGTTGCTGTGCGCAGCCCGGCTAAGCAAGCGAAGCGCGCACGGGAGCTTGAACAACGTAAAGCTGAGACTGTACTTCCCACACTTCTAGATGAGCTTTCAGATGCATCAGAGCGTGCGGAAATGGCGGTCCGGCTCATTCGGAGCGAGATGAGCGGCACGCTTCACCCAATGGGCGGGGTAATGCAAGGGACGACGTGGGTGAGGGTAATAAGCCAGCAAACAAAGAAGCGGCTGGTTGAACTTGCCCTGGTCGACTTTCCCGCCTATGACGCTTTTGGAGATCGCATAGGTGATTTGCCGTTTGGTCAGGCTGAATTCCTCACGCAGGCGTATGGCCAGCTTCTAAGTGCGCGCATGCGGATTCGCGCCGTGACCGAGGGCTGGGGAGATGCTGCCGGTCTTAATCCGGAACTCATGCATAGGTACAGCGCGGAAGCTGACACGTTGTTGGCCGCATCTAATAGATGCGTTTTCTATTTGTCGCAAATCTTGGATCGCGACGTCCCGGATCGTCTTCTCCCCCACGCTGTGGCAGAGCAGCGTCGCATGCTCGCGCGATCCCGAACCGGTCGCCTTCTGCTCTGGTGGCGCAAGAAACGGGGCGATATCTGAAATCTTCGATTAGGGGTGGTGACAATGACACTTTGCATCTGCGTAGGTGGGCGTGAATGCATGACAGTGCTGGCGACCGGCGCCCTTATTCTGGGGTTGGCTGCAATAACTGCTTGCAGTTCATCGCGGGACGCCACGGACGAAGCAGTGATGCGATCAGCTCACGTCGAATCAGCCAAGCTCGTTATCGATGGCTGGTGGGATGTGGACTATGCGCTGAATTCGTGCGGTGATGACAAAGTATGTCAGACATCGCGCGCAGTTGAGATTGGTGGCTTGCATCGAGAACTTATGACGCAGTTCGCCGCCCAAGCTACGTGCAGCGGCATATTTGCAATGATCTATGAAGGACCGAGCCACCCGAGTCCTGATGTGGATAAGGCGATGGCGCGTCACGATCATTGGGTGCTATCCATCAGCTACCAGTCGAATGCTGACAAGCAATATTGGAGTCTTTCGACACCGGGCAGTACTAACAATATTCTGCAAGGCACGGCTGACGTCGAGCACATGGCGACTCAGGTTTGCAACATCATTAAAGGTCGCGGCGCACAGTTGGCGTCGTGAGATCACGCGCGGCACCAGGGAGGCATATGTACTTCGAGTTACCAGGATCAACTGTGCGCGTACTAGGGTCCATCCATATATTTCCCCAAGGTGTTGATGAGCCGCCCAAGTTTGTTCAGTCTGCAAGTGGCTGGGCTGACTCAATTGTCTTGGAAGGCGACCTGACAAGCTTGCAAAGGGTGGCCCGAGGGACTCCAAAAAAGCGGTTGCGTGATGCCCTTCCGCCAGAAACGTGGAGATTCCTTGAACGAATTTGGCCGCAGCAGAAGAACTCTCCTCATCCGCCGTTCCAGTCCATCCTTCCTTGGGCGCTCTGGCTTTACCTTAACGGGTTTATCATCAAAGGTGTTCCGGGTGTTGAAGCGTTCCTGAGTCAGGAAGCTATGGAGCAAGTAAAGCCTGTCATCTTCTTAGAAGGGGAGGAGGATCTAGGCACCCAAGCAGAGTTCGCGCCCGAAGAGGACTGGTGCAATAGCATTCACAATTTGGCGAGTGATCCACGGCGCGTCCGCGACCATTTCGTTGCAGTGTTCGACGCGTGGAGAAATGCAGACTTGCCTAGGGTTTCCGAGTTGATTGATTCGGCGCCGGGGTCCACGGAGACGATGAAGCGGGCGCTCATTGTCAATCGCAATCTTGCATGGTTGCCCAAGATCAAAGAACTGATGCAGTCCCAGAAGGATGTGCTTATCGCCGTTGGCGTTGCGCACTTGTGCGGCCCGGGCAATCTGTTTGAACTGCTTGGTGTCACTCCCAGGCTAGTGGATGTTTGAGCGTTACATATCGCTTGTCATATCAAGGGGGCATTCTTTATGGCAACAGCCATTGACCAGATCGCTGCGCGCTTGACTGCGCTGTATCCTGAGATTACCCGGCAGGGTGATGCATTTCACTTTGCGTCACCGGATGGTGGGCGGTCGGCCTTCTTCCAAGTCAAATCTGACGACCTATACGGGCATGATGCCTACACCAACGCACGCAGCAAAAGTTTCGACGAAAGATCATTCACTCTGACTCTGAACAGCTCGGTGGAGTTGCCGCTGATATTGCTGGATAGCCATTCCTACTACGATCCAGAGTACACGTTTCAAGATGGCTCCGGTAACAAGGTCCGGATCGGGGTCAATTCCCGGCCATATCAATTTGCTCGCTTTTACTCGGCATGGTACGAACAATACGCTGAAAGACGGCGAGAGCGCGGCCTAAACCATCTGCGCTTTGAGAATCTCTTGCCGAGAACTCTGACCGCCACCTATACGGCGAAAGGGCGCAAGATTCCGGCCGATCTTCATGGGATCGCCATCCAAAAGGTGAATGCCTGCCTCGTAAAGCTCTCCGTCGAGGCGAACGCCAATTACTCGCTGTTTCGTCCGAGCCAATACACACCTATCCAAGATGTGGAGTCTGCAATCGAGGACTGGACTATTCCAAATTGCAGGTACGACGAAAACGTGGTTGGCTACTACAAAGTGGCCCGCGCCAGTCCATTTGCCAGCCAAAGCTTCCTAGCCTACTACAACGTTCTTGAATACTTCTTCTTGCGTGTGGCGGAAGATCAACTGCACAAGCTGCTCTCAGCCACCGTCAACAGCACCAGCTTCAAGTCAAACTCGGACGGTCTGGATAAGGTGATTTCCATCGTGCGGGGTCAAGATGCTCAACGGAAGGAGAAGGAACTCTTGCGTGGAGTCCTGCAATGTTACGTAAGACCGGAAGAGTTGATCGCATGGATAAAGAAGTTCGAGGTTGCCAACCCGAATCGTTACTCCAAGGCCAAAAAGATATTTGGTGAGCACTTCAAGATCGATATAGCAGCATCAGATACGACTATCCCGACGACCGCCGCGCTGTTAAAGCACATACGCAACGCAATCGTCCACTCCACGGACGTCTATGATCGTACGGAGCGCCACCTGCCTTTGTCGGACAGCGAATATATAATCGAAGACTATATTCCTCTGATTCGATTCGTTGCAGAGCGAGTTCTCTTCGGGACCGCTAGCGCCCCGTGACCCTTGATCGCTGATGGTCTGCCCCATGTCTAAAAACTAGTGGGCGGGTGCGGTCACGCTATCAACATTGGCGGCGCGGGCTAACCCACGACCACGGAGAACATTGGCCGAATCGCCAAACGCAAACCATGGGATCAACGGTCCGTTGCCAGGTGCCTCTCTCCCTCAAAGTGGGGATGCGCCAGCAGCACAAGCAAGGCTGGCATCACTTCCGCCGTGTCGTCGCACTCCTCGAACGCCGGCGCACAATTGTCTGTCCGACATACCACGACCTGTGTACGGCAAAAGTGCAGCACCTCTGCCGGTGATAGTTCGAATCCGTAGCCAGCCAGGACGACTGCACTGCCAGCTTCCTGCCCCATGTCTTCCTGGCTTCGCAACTGGAAGCCGCCCCAATGACCGTCATCGGTTAGTGGCGATTCCACCGCTATCAGCCCAACACATCTTGCAGCCAGCCGGGCACGCAGGCGCCTTGCCTCATCGCCCCATTCGAAGCACGAACGCCAGTCCAGCGAAGTGAGCTGCCGCTCAATTGCCGCACACGACAAGGCCAAACTCGGCACGTCGGGGAGCCGCTCTGCCAATTCCGCGAGGTTGACAAGCGGCGGTAATGGGAGCCGGCCCCGCATGACCGTGATTCCCGACGCCTTGACTGCCGGAAGGCCATCGCGGCGGTTCCGCTTCTGCTGCGCGTCCGACAGTTCTACGTTCACCTTGTTGCCCTCCATCACAAGGTGCCCAGCCTGTTTCCATTGCGTGATGGCAGCACGCGATAGTCCCAACCGCCGTGCATATTCCGCCTGTGAGAGTAACGTCATGATCGCTACCTCTACTGTGTTAAGCGTTAAGCCGTTCTACCCCTTATAGCTGGGTGCGAAAAGAGGTTCGAATGGCCCGTACCCTCAAAAAATTTCGGGTAAGGACCCTTGCGGATTAACGCGAACGAATCCGGGCTGCCTAGGCTTTCACGCCAAAGGTCCGTATGGTGGCAAGGGCATCGATGGCCGCCAGTAGCCGGTCTGCATCGATCCAGCCCGGCGCGTCCCATGGTTCTGCAAGCATGGCGTCGTGATGAAGTTGAGCAAGCAAGTCGGCTTTGTGTCGGCTAATTAGGTCCCGCAGTGCTTCACGGTTTGCTCCGGGCGGTGGGGTAACGCGCAAGTCGGGGCCTTCCACCTTTATGCGCACCCCGGCCGCCAACAGTTGATCCAGTAGCACCCAGACTTTCATACGGTGAAGCTTTCGTCGTCGTCTGCATCGGCAAATCCCGCAGTACCCGCAGAGCCCGCAGAATGCGCATGGCATTGCAGGTTTTCAAGGGTGCGGGTTTCTTCCAGACCCGCAGCACCCGCAGCAGCTCCGGAACGATTTGCTGCGGGTGCTGCGGGCTCATTTTTGGCCCGCACCGGCGAAAGTCCACACCGTGTAAGAGCTTCTGCGGGTTCTTCGGGTTCTGCGGGTTCGTCGGGTGGGGGTAGATAGCGGTTCCACGGGTCCACCAGTGCGCTGCGCAGATAGCCGCGCACGTTTTTGCTCACTGCGTGCGGGTTGGGGCTGACGTTGTAGGGCTTCAACAGGCGTGCGAGGCGCTCCGCGTTGATCGGGTCAACGCCGTTGCGGTAGGTACGCCAGGGGCTTTCATCCAGTCGGCAAAGCTGTTGGATGATTTCGGCAGTGGACATCGCCGGGTCATCCTTAAAGATGGCGCGAAGGTCCGCCAGCAGGCGGATACCCAGCGTGGGTTCGCGCTGGTGGGCTTCGGCGACCATGGCGGTGGCCGCGGCTTTGCCGCGCTTCAACCAGTCAGCGCCACCCGTCTTGGCGATGTGCAACAGGCATTCCCACACATCGGCGTCGCGGTCGGTTACGCTGGCGGGCATGTCCTCAAAGTCGCCCATGGTTGCTTCTTCCGGCCATTGAAAGCTGGCCCACTTTGCCAGGTCGTCCCGCAGTTCAAAGCCTTGTTTCTCATGCTTGCGCTGCCGGTACGGTTCCACCGTCTCAGCCGCCGCACGGCGGCGCATATTGACGATTACAGCGCGCGACATGATCGTGTCGGGGAGACGGCCAAGCCCCGCCATGGCGACCGGTGCAAAGGCGGGGAAGTCTTGGGCTATGGTCTGTTTGCCCACAATGACGCAGCGTCCGGTTACCGCGCCACGGCGAAAGCCTGCATTGAGCAGGCCGCGCACTTCTTCATGTGGCGTTGCCTTGGGACCGAAAAACGTATCGGCCTCGTCGCACAGGACGACCGGTGGCGGATTGCTGTTGCCCACGCGGCGGAACAGGTAGGCGGCGGACACGTTGATGGCCAGCACCGGATTGGCCGGCACCAACAGCGCCGTAATTTCCAGAGCGCGCGATTTACCACTGCCAGGTTCCGGCGAGAGAAAGCACAGACGCGGCGTGGAGTCCACCGCATGCAGCACATGGGTGTGAACGATCCAGAGCGTATGCGCGACGTGAGCGTGTTCATGCGGGTAGCTGATGAACCGGCCCAGAAAGTCGTACACGGCCTTCAACACGACATGGCCAGGCTTCATCGCCGCCAGCTTGTGTGCCACATATTCGTCGTAGTTGCTGCTGGCCTCGCCATTGCATTCGCCGCGCTCATTCATTGCGTCAGTACCTCGCGTGCATCGAACAGGCGAAGTGCCGCCGCGCATACGCGCTGGCGGTCGCGGTCAGTCAGGGAAAGGCCATCGCCCAACTGATTGGCAGCAAGCAGGACGATGGATGTTTCTTCGGCGATCACGGGCAGGGCCGCGCGCCAATGCGAGATGCGCATGGTCTCGCGCATGGCTTGACGTTCGGCGGGTGCGAGGCTGCGCAAGTCACGCGGTATAAAGAGGTCGGTCACGCACAGGCCACAAGCAGCCAGCACCTCGGCCGGCGAATGACCGCAAAAGGCATGAAGTAGGAGGCGCCCCTCCGCGCCTTCTGCGATGCTGACTTTCAAGCTGCGCGAGCCGCACACCGGACAGGCAGTGCGGTAGCCTTTTCCCGCAGGGCGGGGCGTTACGTTGGTGACGCCCCCGATAGCCGCCAGCAAGTGATCAAGTGCCGCGGTCATGACAGCATGACGCTGTGGGGGTGCGCACGATAGCGCGCCATGTGGTCACTCACGGGCGCGATGCGGGTCATCAGGATTTCGGACCTTTGGCGTCAGCCTCTTGGGCGTGGCCTGTGTCGCCGCGGTTGGTATGCTCAGCCATGGCGAGGCGCTGCTGCTGGATCGCCAGGGCGGGGTCGTGGCCGATGGCGATGGCGAAGGCCGCCGGTGCGAACAGTTCGCGATGGCCCAACAGGCGCTGCGTGTGCGTCTTGGCGATGACGCCCAGTTCAAAGAGCTTGCCGCGATGCACGGCAAGGAAATTCGTCATCGCCTTGTGCGACGGCGAAATACCCAACTGTTGCGAGTCGCGGCAAAAGCGGTTCCACACGTCATACAAGGGAACCCACGGTGCCGCGTACGCGTTGATGATGGTCGTGGTCTTGGACATTGCTCTATCTCGACACTACCCCGGCAGGGAGTTGAGTCCCCGCTTGGGGACTGAGATAGGGTTTTAGTGGCTTTGTGCGGGGTATTCACGCACTGAAAATGTCGAGCAATGCTCGACACGTTAAGTGGTTAATTTGATTCGCTTTGTTGTACGTGCGGCAGCACTCTGTACAGGAAAACGCGCTTCGAAGGCTATGGCGCGTGCGAGTGCGCGCTGAGGGCGCGTCATGTTTGTGAGTTCTCTGTGGAGCAGGGCCGTACGCTCGGGATCATCAACGAAAGTGCAGGCATCTATCGCAGCACGACCGGCCAGCTTTTCATGGTGCCGGGGCCACGGCTTCTCCGGTCTGCCGCTGATGCACTGGTCTAGGTAGGCGAACGTCAGCGCTTGAAACGCCTCGGGATGTAGGTGCGCGGTCGTGGCAGCACGCGCGCGGCGTTCGGTGGCGCGTCGCTTCTCGTATGCCTTGGCGGTTAGGTCGCGCATGATGGCAAGCGCATCCGCGTCGTTGCCGCCGGCGCTGGACAGGCCATCGCCGAGTGTGTGCGCCCCAATGAAATTTTTAGCCACATGGACGAAGTCGGGAAAGCTCGCGTCGAGATCAGAGTCGATAATGCCGGTGACGCGCGCGAGGATGCCCCGCGCGCGCCGCTGGCAATGCTCCCGAAATATCTGGTCTACTTCGTCGACCATGCGCTTTCCTGCGCGTTACGCAGCGACTCCGCTTCCAGGTGACCGTAGCGGCGATGCAGAATCAATGACGAATGCCCCAGCACCTGCGACGCGACGCCCAGCGTGGCGCCAGCCCGCAGCAGGCGTGCGGCGGCGACATGGCGCAGGTCATACACGCGCAGGTCGGGGCGGCCCACCGCTTCGGCGAGGTTGCGCCACGCCTTGTAAAACTTGTTGGGTGCGCCCGTGCGGCCACGAAACACCAGCGCTGACGGGTCCTTGGGGCGCAGGCGACGGGCGAGGCTGGCGGTCTGGGGCGTGAAGAACAGGATGCGGGGTTTGCCGGTCTTGGTGATGGGTACCAGGACCTCGCCCTTGTCGAGGTCGATCTCGTCCCATTGGCGCACCAACAGCTCGCTCGGGCGGGCGCCGGTATCCATCATCAGGGCGATGAACAAGGCGAAACGGCGGTCGCGGTGCGCAAAAGCTCCGTCGCGAAGCCGCGTCAGTTCCTCAGCGCTGCATTCCACGCGGCGGATGGGTTCCGGGCGACGGCGAACACCCAACGTGGGGGAGCGGAAGTTGCGCGGGGTCAGGTGTTCGTCCTTGGCCCACTTGTAGGCACTGCCGAGCGCTGACATCTGGCGGTTGGTGTAGCCGGGCGCATAGCCCGCCGCCAGCATCGCCTTGACGCCCCGGTTGAGCTGGTCGGTCGTGATGGACCACGCGTCTGTGTCGCCAATGACGGGGAGCCATCCGGTGAGATGGGGCGTGACAGGTTTGGTGGGGTGGTGGGCGTCGTAGACGGCTGCCAGTTCCCGGACGGTCAGGGAGGCGGCCTCAGAACGCTCAACGGCCGCAAGAGCGGCCGCGAGATTAACGGTCTTTTTCATCGCACATGTCCTCAAAGGTCATTACCTTGAAGCCCCTGCCGGGGGAGCGCGAAACCGTTGCTACACAAAGAGATGGTGGGCGATGCAAGGATCGAACTTGCGACACCTGCCGTGTGAAGGCAGTGCTCTACCGCTGAGCTAATCGCCCGCCGAGCGCGCAAATATACGGCCCCCCGGGGGCTGGGTCAAGGC
>JACXTT010012497.1_pt1 | contig 11265 bp, 9 predicted proteins | sample 9270951 | NCBI WGS metagenome assembly JACXTT01 (sample SAMN15532306, study PRJNA645909) | rock metagenome | isolation source: weathered quartz diorite | place: Puerto Rico | collected 2017-06-21 | reverse complement strand
ACGGAACCGACACTCGCTCGCGGCATCAACGCCGTTCACAAGGCATCCATGATCTTGGGCCTGCGGGCAAGCTGAAGTTGGGGTTCCGATCCCGCCGTTTCCGAGGTCGTGTGCCGAGAGGGCGGCGCAGCGGAGCTGAGCGGCGGATAGGGAAAAGCGGCCGGCGTGTCGAACGCCGGCCGGAATATTTTCAGCCGCCTCTACTGCGCTTCGGTGGGGCGTAGCTTGCGCACTTCGGCATCGCTCGGCTGCAGTGAGCCGCCGTCGAGATATTCGTACGACGTCATCACGCCCTTTTCGCCTTGGAGCCCGGTGCGGCCGACATAGAGCCCGAGCGTCGACTGATGGTCGATCGCGCGGAAGGCGACCTTGCCGGACGGCGCAACGAATTCCAGTCCTTCGAAGGCGCGGATCAGTGCTTCGGAGTTTGTCGATCCGGCTTTGGCGATCCCCGCCGCCAGCGCCTTGATGGTGGCATAGCCGACCACCGAGGAGATGCGCGGATAGTCGTTGTGGCGTTTCTGATAGGCCCCGAGGAACGCCACGTGCTCGGGCGTCTTGATAAGATACCAGGGATAGCCGGTGACGAACCAGTTGTCGGGCGCGTCATCCTTGAGCGGATCGAGATATTCGGGCTCGCCGGTGAGGAGGCTGACCACCTCGACGCCCCTGAACAGGTCGCGCGTCTTGACCTCGCGCACGAACTTGGCGAGGTCGGCGCCGAACAGGACGTTGAACACGGCGTCCGGTTTCGCCTCCGCCAGCGCCTGCGCGACCGTCCCGGCGTCGATCTTGCCGAGCGGCGGCGCGAAGTCGGCGACAAACTCGACGTCGGGCTGCAATGTCTTGAGCAGAGCCTTGAACGTCGCGACCGCAGATTGCCCGTATTCGTAGTTCGGATAGACGAAGGCCCAGCGCTTGCGCTTGAGCTTCGCCGCCTGAGGCACCAGCGCTGCGGCATGCGAATAGGTCGAGGGCCGCAGACGGAAGGTGTAGCGGTTGCCGGATTCGTAGATCAGCTTGTCGGTCAGCGGCGCCGAGGCGAGAAAGAACATGCGGTGCTGCTTGGCGTAGTCGGCGACCGCAAGGCCGATGTGGGACAGGATCGTGCCGGAGAGCACATCGACCTGCTCCTTCAGACGAAGCTCGTCGGCCATGCGGACCGCGTCGCCCGGATTGGCGCCGTCGTCGCGGGAGACGATCTCGAATTTCCTGCCGAGCACGCCGCCGGCCGCGTTGACCTCCTCGACGGCGAGGTCCACGCCCTTTCGATAGGGGCCCATGTTGGCGGCCATCGCCTTGTAGCTGTTGATGTCGCCGATCTTGATGGTGCGCTGGGCGGAAGCGGCCTGCAGAGCCAGCATCGTGATGCAGAATGCGATCACGCCGCACCGAACAAACATGCAAATCTCCTCTTCGTTGTCGCTCACACGGGCCCGGACCGCCGGCTCGCCGGGCTGTGAAACACTCAAGCAGCCGTTGCGCCGCTCCTGCTGGCCGCATCGCTGCTGCCCGCGGCGCCCGGCCGTTCCGCCTCGATCATCTCTTCGACCATGCGCCGCATTCGGACCGCACCGACGTCGATCGCGATGCGGATGGGGCGCCAAGAGCGCGGCTCCTTCTCGTTTGACTGAATGGCTTCGAGGATCGCCTTGTCCTCGTTGAATGCGATCCGGAATTGCTCGACCATGGCCTGCGAGGTTGCGTCGTCGGTCGGGAAGTTCTTCACGAACAGCCAATGGTCGATGCAACTCTCGGCGTCGACCGGCGTGATGAAGTGGCAGGCGAAGATCTGGATGCAGTTGTCGCGTGCGCCGTCCGGCGCGCCGGTTCCGGTTGCTGCGCTGCCGAAGTCGATCACCGCCGTGCTTGGCGCCGTGTAGTCATAATAGTGCCAGCGATCGACGTTGCCGCTGAAGTTGCCGAATTTCTGAAACAGCGGGATCGCTGGCGAATCGATGATCCAGCGCCAGGTGACGAGCTTGTCCGCGCCGAGCTTCTCGGTGTGGACCTGCACGTCTTCGCCCGAGGCGCTGCCGAGCGTCGAGAGGTGCACGAAGCTGACATGCGCCGGATCGCAGAGATTGTCGGCAAGGCTGAGGTAGTGGCAGTCGAATTTCAGTGCATCGCCTTCGACGACGCTCCATTTCGGGTCGTGAGCCTGCGGCAGATCGTAGAGCTTGGACGGGTCGGCTGCCTGCGCTTCGCCCATCCAGATCCACGCCAGGCCGAGTTTCTCCACCACCGGATAGGTCCGGACCTTCACGCTCGGGGGAATTTTCGGCTGACCGGGGATGCGGACGCAGCGGCCCTCGCAATCGAACGTCATGCCGTGATAGCCGCACTCGACCGCGTCGTCCTTGATGCGGCCGAGCGACAGCGGGGCGAGGCGATGCGGGCAAGCGTCTTCCAGCGCGACAACCGCGCCGGCGCTCGTACGGTAGAGCGCTATTTTCTCACCAAGAATGCGCCGGGATACGAGGCCATTTGAAACGTCGCGCGACCATGCGGCGGGGTACCAGGCATTGCGGACGTATGCGCTCATGTCGTCACCATGGCCGGCCGGTCAATTATGAATGAAGTGTTTACTTAATTAAAGTCTAGCAGAGGGCAGGCGGCCGTCAATGGCCTCTGGCCGGCCCGCGCAGCGGTCCGGATATTCTCCTGTGTTTTCAGCCTGATCCAAAGCGGGCGTTACGCCGGCGCGCTTGTGAATCGCGGGAGACCAGCGCATATGAATCGCCCGGAGTGAATGGATGGCCATCGAGGATTCCACGAAGACCGTGTCGCGGCAGCCGCGTGCGCCGGCGAGACGCCGGGGCCGTCCGCGCGCCAATGCCAGCCGTGACGGCGTCGTCGTCGATACCCGCGACAGCATCCTTCAGGCGGCGGTGAAGGTGTTCGCCGAGCGCGGGCTGGGCGGCGGCCGTATCAATCTGATTTCGCGCGCGGCGCGCTCCAACGACCGCATGATCTACTACTACTTCGGCAGCAAGGAGAAGCTGTTCGTCGAGGTGCTCGGCAAGATCTACCGGGACATGTGGCAGGCCGAAAGCGCGCTGGATCTCGATCTTGAAAAGCCGGAAACCGCCTTAAAGCAGATCGTGCAGTTCACCATGGACCACTATCTCAAGCATCCGGAGATGCTGACGCTGCTCAACAACGAGAACCTGCACAAGGGCCGATACGTTTCGAAATCGAAGACGATGAAAGAGCTTTCGTCGCCTGCGCTCGATCTGATGACGGGGATTTATCGCCGCGGCGTGCAGGACAAGGTATTTCGGAGCGGAATCGCTCCGCTCCATGTCTATCTTGCCATCCTGGCGCTCAACTATTTCTACGTTTCGAACCGGTACACTCTGTCCGCCTTCCTCGGCGTCGATCTGCTGGACGAGAAGAACCTTGCCGCGTGGCGGTCCTGGGTCACCGACGTGGTGATGCGCGCGGTGAGAATCTGAACCTGGCTGCCGATCGTGTCGTCGGTGGATGGCGGTGCTCTCCGGAAATTCTTCATCTAACGGACCGGTCAGAACTGAAAGTAGAGGAACTTCGATTCCTTGGAGAGCCCGAGAATCCCCGCGACCAGCAGGCAGACGCAGATCAGCGCCCAGGCGGTCGAGGGGCGGAAACGGAGCCGCGCAGACATCCAGCCGGCCCAGCGGCGAACGTCCATGCCAAGCACGATGGACTGGCTGTTGGGAAACAGCAGTGCGAGGGCTGCCACCGCGACGAGCCAGGCGATCTCTTCGACACCGCTGAAGCTTTGCAGGTCGCCGGTCGGCCAGCCCATCGCGATGAGTGAGCCGAACACCGGATAATTGGCATAGGTCTGCGGCAGCTCGACGCCGTTGAGCCCGGCAAGTCCCATCAGCATGCGCCAGGCGCCGTTGAGGTCTTCGGCCCGGAAGAACACCCAGCTCACCACCACGGCGAGGAAGGTGATGAGCCACGCTCCGAATTGGCCGATCGGACCGGGCTCGGCGAAGCCCATCCGGGTGCGCAGGTTGAGCCACGCATGATTGATGACGAGATAAAGGCCGTGCAGGCCGCCCCAGATCACGAAGGTCAGATTGGCGCCGTGCCACAACCCGCCGAGCAGCATCGTGATCATCAGATTGATCCAGCGGCGCGCGTTGCCGTGCCGGTTGCCGCCGAGCGGAATGTAGAGGTAGTCGCGCAGGAAGGCGGACAGCGAGATGTGCCAGCGGCGCCAGAAATCGATGATCGAGGTCGCCTGATAGGGCGAATTGAAATTGATCGGCAGCCGCAACCCGATCAGCCGGCCGAGCCCCACGGCCATGTCCGAATAGCCGGAGAAATCGAAATAGATCTGGAAGGTGTAGGCGAGCGCGCCGCACCAGGCTTCGATCAAGGTCGGGGAGGCGGCCGCAAAGGCCTGGTCGGCAAACGGCGCGATGGCGTCGGCGATCAGCACCTTCTTGGCAAGCCCGATCGCGAACAGCATCAGGCCTTCGGAGGCGAACTGGCCGTTGAACAGATAGGTCTTCGGGCTGGCGAACTGCGGGATCATCATGCGGTGATGCAGGATGGGCCCGGCGATGAGATGCGGGAACACGGTGACGAATAGAAGGAAGTTCAGGAATGTATGGTCCTGCACCGCGCCGCGCCGTGCGTCGACCAGGAACGCGATCTGCGTGAAGGTAAAGAACGAGATGCCGAGCGGCAGGTCGGCCACCGCGGCATGGGCGTTGACGTCGCCGTGCAGCAGGCTGAGGAAGAACGCCGAGTATTTGAAAAAACTCAAGACGCCGAGATTGACGGCCAGCGCGCCGATCAGCGCCGCGTCGCGCTGCCGCGGTCGCAATGTCTCGGCGAGGATCGCCTGCGAGGAGCACCAGTTGAACAGCATGCTGCCGACCAGGATCGGCAGGTAGCTGACATTCCAGAACGAATAGAAGATCAGCGAGGCAGTAGCGAGCGCGAGCTTGGCGAGCGTCGCTGAGTACCAGCCGAGCAGGTAATAGACAACGAGCGTCGCCGGCAGGAAGACGAAGATGAACTCGTATGAATTGAACAGCATGGCTCAGCGGCGCGCCGCCCTGGACAGCTCGTCCAGGAAGCTCTCGATGTTGTCGCGCGATGCTAAGCGATCCTTCCACGGATAGAGCGCGTAGAGCTTCTGCGTCCCGTAGGAATTGATATGCGAGCTGTCGGCGAACATCTTGTCGTCGTCGGAGATGCCGGGGATGTAGGTCATCTCGAAATAGGCGCCGAGCGCGTTGACGAAACCGCGGCGCTGGGCAAACAGCAGATCGCGGTTCAACACCTTGAGCCGCGAGACAGGCATCACCGGAGTGATGAACTCGATCGGAATACCATGCTTGTCGCCGAACGCCTTGATGTCGGCAAGGCGCGCTATCTCGGCCGGATCGAAGCTCTGGTTCCCGACGACGCCATTCTGGACGCCGTCGAACGTCTCCGGGCGGTCCTCGACCGTGAAGCCGCGCGGATCGATGTGATAGCGATAGCCGCCACGTAGAAGCAGGCTGGCGCGAATAAAGGATTGCTGGGTGTAGCCACGCAGATCGCGAAGGCGAAAGGCGAGGCGTCCCAGCGCGGTGGTCGGATAAGTGACGTTCGCCTCATCGGTGGCCGCAAAGGTCTGTTGGTCGAGAAGATAGATGACGCGGTGGACGTTGCGCAGGCGCTGCTCGTCGAGCCCTTCGAGGAAAGTCAGGACAGCCTTAGGCCAGCCATACAGCGCGTGGAAGTTGATCACCTTGTCGCCGACGAAGCGGTCCGAGATGAGCCGCGACCGCGAAGTGCCGAACACCAGCACATGAGGTTCGCGTGCGAGCAGGTCGCGATAGCGGGGAATGGTGGCGGGGCTGGTGGCAAAGTAGATGCCGTCGGCGTCTTCGGCCTCAGCGTAGGGGTCGACGATGTAGGTGACGGCGATCATCGCCGTGATCAGCAGCATCGTAGCTGCAACAACGATGAGGAAGAAGGAATTGTACCGGCCACGCAGGCCCTCGGCGTCCGGCTTCTCCAATCCCAGGGGCGTGCTCAAGCTCATGTGTCGGCGGTTTGCCCGTGGTTCTGTTTGAAGTCCTCATACGCCTTGGCGAGCCCTTCGCGCAGCGGCGTTTTGGCGCGCCAGCCGAGCGCCGCGAGCTTGGTCGTGTCGACGAGCTTGCGCGGCGTGCCGTCGGGCCGAGCGGTGTCGTAGGTGAGGTCGCCCTTGAAGCCCACCACGTCGGCCACGGTGCGGGCGAATTCGGCGATCGTCATGTCCTCGCCGATGCCAATATTGATCATCTCCTCGCCGGAATAGCGCCGCATCAGGAACACGCAGGCGTCGGCGAGATCGTCGGCGAAAAGAAATTCGCGGCGCGGCGTGCCGGTGCCCCAGATCGCGACCTGCGATGCGCCGCTCATCTTGGCCTCGTGCATGCGGCGAATGAGCGCCGCCGGCACGTGGCTGTGGTCCGGATGGTAGTTGTCGCGCAGCCCGTAGAGATTGGTCGGCATCACCGAGATGAAATCGGCGCCGTATTGCCGCCGGTAGGCCTGACAGAGCTTGATACCGGCGATCTTGGCGACCGCGTACCATTCATTGGTCGGCTCGAGCGGGCCGGACAGGAGCGCATGCTCCGGCATCGGTTGCGGTGCCATCTTCGGATAGACGCAGGTCGAGCCGAGAAACAGAAGCTTCTTTACGCCGGCCTTGTAGGCTGAGTGGATCACCGCAAGCTCGATGGCGAGATTGTCGTAGAGGAAGTCGGCGGGCAGCGAGTCGTTTGCCTTGATGCCGCCCACTTTGGCGGCGGCGACGAACACCGCCTGCGGTCGCGCGCGCTCGATCCAGGCCTCGACATCGGCCTGGCGGCGCAGGTCCACCTCGTCGCGGTCGGCGACGATGACGTCGCAATGCTCGCTCGCAAGCCTGCGCACGATGGCCGAGCCTGCCATGCCGCGGTGACCCGCCACCCAGACGCGCTTTCCCTTGAGGTCGAAGGGCTCCGGCACGGACGCTACTCCGTCCAGGCGCGGCGCGTGTTGTCCTGGCGTGCGGCGGCGAGGTCGGCCTCGACCATGTCACGCACCAGCACATCGAATGGCGTCGTGTGCTTCCAGCCAAGCGTGGTGCGCGCCTTGGTCGGATCGCCGAGCAGGAAATCGACCTCGGTCGGCCGGAAGTAGCGCGGATCGACCTGCACCAGCGCCGCGCCGGTCTTCTTGTCGATGCCCTGTTCGGCAGCGCCCGAACCCTGCCACACGATGCTGCGGCCGACGCAGGCGAAGGCTTTCTCGACAAACTCGCGCACCGAATGGGTCTCCCCGGTGGCGAGCACGTAGTCGTCGGGCTTGGGCTGCTGCACGATCCGCCACATGCCTTCGACGAAGTCGCGGGCGTGGCCCCAGTCGCGCTTGGCATCAAGATTGCCGATATAGAGACGATCCTGCAGGCCGCACTCGATGGCCGCGACCGCACGGGTGATCTTGCGCGTGACGAAGGTCTCGCCGCGGGTCGGCCCTTCGTGATTGAACAGGATGCCATTCGAGGCGTGGATGCCATAGGCCTCGCGGTAGTTCACCGTGATCCAGTAGGCGTAGAGCTTGGCGGCTGCGTAGGGGCTCCTTGGATAGAACGGCGTGGTTTCCTTCTGCGGCGTCTCGCGCGCCTTGCCGAACAGCTCCGACGTCGAGGCCTGATAGAAGCGGACGCGGTCCTCGAGCTTGAGGATGCGGATGGCTTCAAGGAGTCGCAGCGTGCCGATGGCGTCGGCATTCGCCGTGTATTCCGCGGTCTCGAACGACACCATCACGTGGCTCTGCGCCGCGAGATTGTAGATTTCGGTCGGCTGGGTCTCCTGCACGATGCGGATGAGGTTGGTCGCGTCCGTCATGTCGCCGTAGTGCATGAAAAAGCGGACGCCCGAGGCGTGCGGGTCGCGATAAAGATGGTCGACGCGCTCGGTGTTGATCAGCGAGGCGCGCCGCTTCACGCCGTGGACGATGTAGCCCTTGGACAGCAGCAGCTCGGCCAGATAGGCGCCATCCTGGCCCGTCACTCCGGTGATCAGCGCAACCCGATCCGGCAAGATTCCCCGCTCCCTTTGCCCGGTCCCCGCGCATCGCAGCCGGCGCCGTGCCGTGCGACGAAAATTCCTGCATGTTGAACCGCTTCATGCCCGGAAATGCCTGCGGATGCAATCGGCGGCCCGGCCGTCAGGCCTTGCGATCGAGCCAATTACGACGGAGATTGGCCGAGCGACCGGGCCGGCGACTGTCGCGGTTTACGCGCCCCATCCGGCATCATGCCAATCTGCCAACTCGCGCCTTGCTGATAACCATGGTCGGGAACCATCAAATGAGGGATGTAGCGCCGGACCTTCAAAGCATGGTGCCGGCCGAACGAGGGCCCGGGCCGGCGCGTCTGGCTCTGGCTGCGTCTACGGTCACGGTCGTGATCCTGGTGCTGGCGCTTGTGGCTGCCGGCCGGCTCATTCAGTCGATTTCGGTGTTCGGCTCACAAGGTCTTGCAGCCTATCGCGACCGCATCGACCATCTGAGCGTGCCGGATATTGTGGCGATGAAGTCCGCGCATGCCCTGCAGGCACCGCCCTATGCCGTCGGCTTGTTCGGCAACAGCCGCTCGGTCGAAATCTCCGGCTCGGATATCGGTTTGCCCAACGGGGTGTATTTCAACTTTTCGGTGGGAGGAACGACGTTTTCGCAGAGCGTTGCGACGCTGGAGTATCTTTCATATCAGGGCAAGGCGCCGAAGCTCTCGATCATCAGCATCGACAACCACGATATCGAATTTACCGGGGCGGTTTATTGGCTTCCCCCGCTGCTGTTTGCACACCGCCTCATGAACCCCATGCCGTATCATGAGATGAGCGGCCAGCCGGCGTCGTTAGCGCGCTATTGGTCCCTCAGCGTGACTGACGCGGTGAATGGCATGCGCGGACAGCTGCAAGACCTTTTCAAGTTTCTCCGCATCCAACAGATGCTCCGATTTGCCACGGATGTTGCCGTCGATGCGGAGCGTCCACGGGACCGCTACCGTGCCGACGGATCGCGTTCCCGCGGGATATCGGCGGACAACACAAATCTCACAATCTTTCCTGGTGCACTGTCGGATCGATACGCGCGTCGCATCGAACAGGATCTCGGCAGGCTCGCAAAGCTGCAGGCGGGCGGCATGCGAATCGTGATCTACGAGTCGCCCATTCATCCAGCATTGCGCCAACAGATCGAAGCACGCCGCACGGATGCGGTTCGAAAGTTTCGAGACAACTTCCTCGCGGCCTGCCGCAGCAACGGGCTGACCTGCCTGCCGGCGCCGGAGTTCACGGGATCGTTGCCCTGGGCCGATTGCTGTCACGCGCCGCCTGCGCTGCTCGGCCGCTTCATCAAAGCCTTGCTGTAGCACACGCATGCTATTCAACAGCTGGCTCTTTCTTGTCGTATTTCTTCCAGTTGTTCTGGCTGTCGGGCTCGGCCTGCTGCACGGCACGCCGCGCATCATCTTTCTGATCGGGGCGGGGTTTGTCTTCTACGCCGCGGCGGGCCTGTTTCATGCGCTCGTTCTGGCCGTGTCGATCTTGTGGGTGCATTTCTTCATCGGGCGAAGCGACGTGCAGCCGACCGTCCTGCGCACGGTGGTTGCAGGTGCGCTGCCGATCGGAGTGCTGGTCTATTTCAAGTATCTTGGCTTCCTGATCGACGGCGTGGTGCGCCCGCTCGGACTGGACTTCATTGCCGTCCCGGTGACGGACGACAGGACGCTGCCGGCGGGCGTGTCGTTCTTCACGTTTCAGCTGATGTCCTATGCCATCGATCGCATGCGCGGCGAGGTCGTGAAGCCTCTGAAGCTGCCGCAATTCGCGCTGCTGATCGGATTCTTCCCCCATCTCGTGGCGGGGCCGATCCTGCGCTACCGCGATATTGCAGCAGGCCTGATGCGCATGGGGGAATGGCGCTTGCGCATCGTCGAGGCGCCTACGTCGGTCACCTATATCGTGATGGGACTTGCCTTCAAGGTTCTGATCGCGGACCGCATCGCCGCCATTGTCGACCCGATGGTGAAGCAACTCCCGCTGCTGTCGATTGCCGACGCATTGTTCGTGGTGCTCGGCTACAGCTATCAGATCTACTTCGACTTCTATGGCTATTCGCTGATCGCCATCGGGCTCGGCCTGCTGTTCGGCCTGAACTTCCCGGCAAACTTCGACCGGCCCTACTGCGCCAAGAGCCCGCGCGAATTCTGGCGCCGCTGGCACATCACGCTGTCGTTCTGGATCAGGGACTATGTCTACCTGCCGCTTGGCGGCAACCGGCACTACGTCCGCAATATTCTGATCACCTTCGCGCTGTTCGGGCTGTGGCACGGCGCCGGCTGGAACTACGTCGTCTGGGGCCTGTACCACGCGGTGCTGGTAATCGGCTATCACGCGATACGCAGCCGATGGGACCGCATGCCCGGCGTGCTTCAGGTCGCGATCACGTTCAGCCTGGTCTCGCTCGGCTGGCTCCTGTTCCTGTTCGATTTCTCGGGCTTCGCGGCGTTCTGGAGGCAGGTCGCCCACCCGGTTCCGCTGGCGAGCGGGATGACCGACGCGTCGAATTGGGTGCTGGTGGGCATTGCTGCCGCCGTGGCCTATTTCGTGCGCGTCGAAGTGATGGCGCGATCGGCCGTCAGCAGCACGGCGGCGGCTTTGCGCTTGGGTATCGGACTGGGCATCGTGACGTTCGCGGTCATGCTGTTTCTCGATAAGTCCGCCGTGTTCATCTACTTCCGCTTCTGAACGAGCCGGCAAGCCGCCGATATGATTGAGATGGCGCACGCCAACGCGCCGGACGGGGAATGAAGGATACGACGATGGTTCGGATCGAGGCGTGGCTTGCGGTTTCATGCGTGGCGCTCACGCTGGCGGGCGGCAGCGCGCTCGCGCAATCGGGCAAGACCATCCGGCTGGTCGTGCCGGTGCCGCCCGGCGCCTCGACTGATGCGGTCGGCCGTCTGATGGCCGAGCAGATCGGCCGGGCCCAAGGCGTGACCTTCGTGGTCGAGAACCGGCCCGGCGCGAGCGGCATGATCGGCACCGAGCAGGTGTCGCGCGCCGCCCCGGACGGCACGACGCTGCTGATGACCGCGAACACCTATCTGATCGATGCGCAGACCCGGAAAGCGAACTACCACCCGGTCCAGGCCTTCGAGCCGATCTGCTATCTCGTGCAATCGCCCGCGGTGTTTGTCGTCAACAGCGCGACGCCTTACAAATCGCTCAAGGA
>JACXTT010012496.1_pt1 | contig 11267 bp, 6 predicted proteins | sample 9270951 | NCBI WGS metagenome assembly JACXTT01 (sample SAMN15532306, study PRJNA645909) | rock metagenome | isolation source: weathered quartz diorite | place: Puerto Rico | collected 2017-06-21 | reverse complement strand
GTGAGGGTCGTAATACAGAGGGCCACCTTTTCCCGAACTGACAAGGGGTGGCTCAACTTCTGCAAAGGGAATGTGCGGTTGAACCCCAAGACCATGGGTACCAGTGCCAATGTGGGCCTGATGGCCCAACAGGCCGAGGAATACGGCTCGAACGACAAGACCTTTGAAATCACCGAAGACGGCGTGGCCAACATCACGGACCTGGCTACCGGCGAGGTGCTGCTGAGCCAGAACGTGGAGCAGGGCGACATCTGGCGCATGTGCCAGGTCAAGGATGCCGCCATCCGCGACTGGGTCAAGCTGGCCGTCAACCGTGCGCGCAATTCGGGCATGCCGGTCGTCTTCTGGCTGGACTCCTACCGCCCGCACGAGGCACAGCTGATCACCAAGGTGAAGATGTACCTGCACGAGCACAACACAACGGGCCTGGACATCCAGATCATGAGCCAGGTGCGTGCCATGCGCTACACGCTGGAACGCGTCATCCGCGGCGACGACACCATCAGCGCAACCGGCAACATCCTGCGTGACTACCTGACCGACCTGTTCCCCATCATGGAGTTGGGCACCAGTGCCAAGATGCTGTCCATCGTGCCGCTGATGGCTGGCGGCGGCATGTACGAAACCGGTGCCGGCGGCTCGGCCCCCAAGCATGTACAGCAGCTGGTGGAAGAGAACCACCTGCGCTGGGATTCACTGGGTGAATTCCTGGCTCTGGCCGTTTCACTGGAGGACCTGGGCCTGAAGACCAACAATGCCAAGGCCAAGCTGCTGGCCAAGACGCTGGACGCGGCCACCGGTAAATTGCTGGACAACAACAAGAACCCCTCTCCCAAGACCGGCCAATTGGACAACCGTGGCAGCCAGTTCTACCTGGCCATGTACTGGGCACAGGCATTGGCCGCCCAGACCGACGACGCGGCACTGGCAGCGCACTTTGCGCCATTGGCCAAACAGCTGGCAGACAAGGAGCAGACCATCGTCGCCGAGCTGGCCGCCGTGCAGGGCAAGCCCGCCGACATTGGCGGCTACTACCTGCCCGATGTGGCCAAGCTGGACACGGTGATGCGCCCCAGCACGACATTCAACCAGGCGCTGGCCTCGCTCAAGGCCTAGTGCGTGGGGAATGGCAGCCCTTCATGCAAGTGAAGGGCCTGCCGTGTTCATGACCATAGGCATGCGGATGTGAGAGCCGAATGCCTATGGTTGGCATTGGCCTCTACGGCCGTAGATACCAGCCCTGCAAGGCCCGCGGTTGGCATTCATCAATGACGATGGGGGCGCCGTCACGTTCGGCAAAGCGCAGGTGCTCAAAGTCCCTGGCGTGCCAACGCTCCCACGCCTTGCGACGCTCCCATTCGGGATCCCGGTCCCGATCGCGATCCACCGGGCCACCCCATTGCGGCATGACCATCAGGCATTTGCCGGACGCCACTTCCTGGATACGCCCATCGTCAAACACGCGGAACCGCTGATTGGGGCCATAGTGGCATTGGTACAACTGAATGGGCGTGCCGTCTGCCGTGCCATTGCCGCGCACATCCAAGCAATAGCCCCCGGTTCCCACAATGGTGCTGGTGCCATCGCCGTTGCGGGTAATGGTCCAGCGCTGGTTTTCGAGGCCGTGGCAGAGCCACAGATAGACCTGCGTGCCATCGCCCTTGCGGTCGCCCTGAGCATCCATGCAGAACTGGTCGTCACCCGCAGCGGAGCGGATCGTCATGCCATTGCCAAACTGATTGGCACTGGCCATGCCAGCACCAGCCCACAACGCCAAAAACACAAAGAATCTGAAATTACATTGCATGTTGAGCACCTCTTCCTTCATTTGCTGTTGCTAGAATGTTTTGGCGTGTACTGCCAAAATCGGCTAGGGTTGAGTCCAGCCGTTCAGCCAGACTCTACCCTTCGTCGTGCGATTGTTCCGATGGGGTGATGACCGTTTGCCGCAAAACGGACGCCATGAAGCTAGCGGCTTGCCATTTGGAACCATTAAGGACCTACATGCTGGACAGATTGACTGCGCGGTGGCTTGCTGCCACATCCAAATTCCTGCTCTCCCTTTGCATTCTAGTGTTCGGCTCCGCCGCACTGGCCACCGTTACAGTCAATTACACGCTGAACAACTGGGCCGGCTACCTGTATTGGGGCAACGCTAGTCCGGCCAGGCTCTTTGTGTTTCAACAGCCTTCGCAAATCACCAATGGCGATGGCAACAATTACACAGCTGCCTACAACAACGGCGTCGGCACCAACGACATCACCGGTGGCGGCAGCGGGTCGTTCACGGTTCCATCGAACGGTGGCTACCTGTCGTTTTCGTTCTACAACTACAACGCCGCCATGGGCGCCTTGCATTGCACGACCACCCCGTACGACTACGGCACGTCGACTGGAAACATTGCCAACAACGGCTCAGTGTCCATCACCATCAACTGTGACCCGGTTCCCACCGCCCCGGTTTTGCAGTCCGCAGCGATTGACAGTACAGGCACCACCTTGACATTGACTTATGACCAAAGCGTGTCTACCTATAGCAGCATTGCGTCAAACGCACACTATCAGGTTACCGTGGGCGGCGTCTCCGACACGGTGACGTCACACAACATCACGGGAAGTACCGTGGTTTTGGGTTTGCAAAACGTGGCCAACATCGGGCAGTCTGCGTCCGTTAGTTACACAGGCGATACCGGTGCGGTAGGCACTTGCGACATCAAAAACGACACCAATACCTTTTGCGCCGCGAATTTTTCCGGCCAAACTATTACCAACAATTCGACCGCTGGCGCGGCCACTGTACCTGACGCACCGACCATAGGTACCGCCACGGCCGGCAATGCACAGGCCACGGTGACCTTTACCGCACCAGGTTCCGATGGTGGTAGCGCCATCACCACGTATACGGCCACCGCCAATAGTGGTGGACACACAGGTACCTGTTCCGGGCCATCCGCCTGTACGATCACGGTGACCGGCCTGACCAACGGCACAGCCTATACCTTTACCGTCACCGCGACCAATGCGGTTGGAACGAGCTCGGCCTCCTCTGCGTCCAACTCTGTAACACCCAAGGGTAACCAAACCATCACGTTTGCCCAGCCGGCAGCGCAGAACTTTGGCACAAGCCCAACCCTGGGTGCTACCGCGTCTTCCGGGCTCACCCCCACATTCAGCTCCAGCACCACGGGCGTTTGCACCATAAGCTCTGGTGGCGCTCTGACCTTTGTCACCACGGGCACCTGCACCATCAACGCCGACCAATCGGGCAACGGTAGCTTCAACGCGGCGCCAACGGTGTCGCACTCCTTCACGGTCAACGCCGTCGTTCCTGGCGCCCCCACCATCGGCACGGCAACGGCCGGTGACGCGCAGGCAACGGTCACCTTTACCGCACCAGGCTCCAACGGTGGCGCAGCTATCACGACGTACACGGCCACCGCCAGCGGTGCGGGTGGGCAAACGGGAACCTGCTCGGGACCGGCTGCCTGCACCATCACGGTCACCGGCCTGACCAATGGCACGTCCTACACCTTCACCGTCACGGCGACCAACTCTGCCGGCACCGGCTCGGCATCCGCTGCCTCCAACGCCGTCACGCCCAAGGCCAACCAGACCATCACGTTCACCCAGCCTGCCGCACAAAACTTTGGCACATCCCCCACCTTGAGTGCCACCGCCTCGTCCACCTTGACGCCCACCTTCACGTCCAGCACGACCGGCGTTTGCACCATCACAACTGGCGGCACCCTGACCTTTGTGACGGCCGGCACCTGCACCATCAATGCAGACCAGGCCGGCAGTGCTTCCGTTGCGGTCGCGCCAACGGTCTCGCGCAGCTTCGCCGTCAATGCGGTGGTACCAGGCGCGCCCACCATTGGCAGCGCTGCAGCCGGTGTGGGCCAGGCCACGGTCACCTTCACGGCACCGGCCTTCAACGGTGGCTCGGCCATCACGAGCTATACGGCGACGGCCAGTGGCGCCGGCGCTCAAACCGGCACCTGCGCCGGCCCGGCAGCTTGCACCATCACAGTCAATGGATTGACCAATGGCGTTTCCTACACGTTTACGGTGACGGCCACCAATGTGGCAGGCACAGGGGCCACGTCGGCTGCTTCCAATAGCGTCATTCCCAACCCGGGCCCCGCCGTCGTCAGCGTGGCGGTGCCGGCCAATGGCAGCTACCGCGCCGGACAAAATCTGGACTTCACCATCACCTGGGACCAGGCGGCAACCGTGACGGGCACACCGAATCTGGCCTTGACCATTGGCGCCACCACGGTGCAGGCGGGTTATGTATCTTCACCCACCGCCAGCACCAGCCTGTTCCGCTATACCGTGCTGCCGGGCCAAACAGATACTGACGGCATTACCATCGGCGCCCTCACGCTCAATGGCGGCAGTATTGCCGGTAGCAATGGTGTTGCTGCGACGCTGAGCTTGAACAGCGTTGGCTCCACCACGAATATTCTGGTTGACACCACGGCACCGACATTGCCGGCCGCCAATATCGTGGTCAACAACCAGGGTGATCCACACAAGGTGGTGCTGACCTTCAGCGAGGCATTGAATAGCGGCACCCTGGGCAGCGCTGGCAGCTGGACCGTCACCGCAAACGCCGGCACGCCAGCCTACGCCGTAGCGGGCGTGGCACTGACGGGTGGCAACCAGGTGACGCTGACACTCAATGGCGTGGATGTAGCCAACGCGGCCACCACCATCACCAACGCCGCTGCCAATGGGCACCTCAAGATCACGCCACCGAACACCTTGGCGGACCTGGCAGGCAACACGTATGCGGCAGGACTGGTCACGGAAGCCGGCGCAACCCACTTGCTGGACAGCACGCCCCCCACGCTGAGCGCCATTGCGACCAGCGGTCTTAACCAGACCGGCGCCACACTCAACGCAACCTCCAGTGAGAAGACCATGCTGTACTGGCTGGCCGTGGCCCAAGGTGCGACTGCACCCACCGTCAACCAGACCCAGGCTGGCGTCAGCTATGGCGCGGTGACCGCAGTGGCCCACGGCAGTGGTGCCCTGCCCGGTGGCCTGGCCGGCAGTATCACCCTGACCGGACTGACAGCCAATACCACCTACGACGTGTACCTGGTGGCACAGGATGCCGCTGGCAACCTGAGTGTGGCCGCCAGTGTGACCACACTGACCACGGCGCCCGTGCCTGTTCCATTCGTTACGCTGCCAGCAGCACCGTCAGTGCCCGGTATCGGTGGCCTGCCAAGCGTGTTGGACATGACACGTGGCGCAGCGCCCGCCATCAGCAGTTGCCTGATGGACACCGTGCGCCAAATGTTAGGTGGCAACCCGGTCTATTTGGGTCAAACCGCCACGGGCGAGGTACGGGTTGCCTTGAATGGACAGATCATTGCTTTCTACCCACTTTCGGCCACGCAGACCGACAACCGGACAGTGGGCGTGCATCCCCAAAGCACCAACCCGCTCGACGTGGTGACCAGCTGCGGCACCTTGAATGTGACGCCGGCGCTGTTCAACCCCGTAGGTTTCGGTGCACAGCTGCTGAGCATGGGACTGACGGCACAAATCGACGCCCAGGGCCTCATCATCGTCCTGATCAATGGTGTGTACCACGTCGGACGCCCCGACTTCGTGGTGACGCCCGGCCAACCGGGCGGCCCCAGCCTGGCCATGGGGTCCGATGGTTTGTTCCGCTTCATCGACAGCAATGGCAACAGCCAGATCATTCGACCTGCGGTGCTGGACCCAGCGGCCTTGCAAGCGCAAATCAGCCTGCTGGGTGGCGCCATGGTGGTGCAGCTGGATGGCACGGTGCTGATGGCTGCTGGGGTCTCGCCCGAGAAGGTGTTGACGCCTGACTATGCCCTGGGGCTGATTCCCAGTCGCGAACAGGGCATCAATTGGTGGCAAGACAGTGCGACCCACTACAGCTACAGCATTCTGACCCGCCCGTATACGGCCTTGCGCCAGGGCGTGACGTTCGCAGTCAAACCCTGACCATGGTTTGAACCGATCGCTGGTGGCCTACGACTGATAGGCAGGCAGAGGCCCCTGGGGTCTCTGCCTGCCGTTCGTTCAACCACAGGAGCATTCACCATGTATTTGGCCAAACAAACCCTTGCGCTCGTCGCCGCCTGCCTGTGCACAGGCTCTGCGTTCAGTGCCGGCTTCTCCATGCCCCACACACCCAGTGGCAAGAGCTGCCCGACAGCGGTCGAGAAAAATGGCAACACGACAGCCCTGCAAACCGACGCGGACCCGCGCAAAAATGTGCTGGACAACAAAAAAGCGGGCAACGCCTTGCAGGTCAACACGCAAATCGACATGTCCAAGGCCAGTCACGGCACGGGCGGTGGCGGTGGTGCTGGAAAGACCCAAGCCACGGTTACGCCAGCACAAAAGCCAGCTGCCAACGCGCAGTAAGAGCGCTTGGCGGGGGCCAGCCGCTATTGGCCCATGGGACTGTCGTTTTGATGGTAAAAAGCGACCCTGCAGCGTGGTTCCGCGCTGGGGAGTTTCGCGGTGAGCCCTGTTGAACAGATTCTTGACCTGGCGCGCTGGGCGCCCAGTGGTGACAACACCCAGCCCTGGCGCTTCGAGATCGTCGGTGACTACCATCTTCGCGTCCATGGCTTTGATACCCGTGACCATTGCGTCTATGACCTGGACGGACACCCTAGCCAGATATCCATGGGCGCCCTGCTGGAAACGGTGGCTATTGCTGCCACTGGTAGCGGCCTGCGCGCGACCTGCACACGGTGCATGGATGCAGCCGAGACCAGGCCGGTTTTTGATGTCTGGTTGGCCTCTGACCCAGCCATCACACCGAACCCGCTGATCCCGTTTATCCGCCAGCGTAGCGTGCAGCGCCGTCCGCTGCACATGCGTGCCTTGACAGTCATCGAAAGGTCCGCCTTGGAGCGTGCGGCTGGAGCCGACTACCGTATCCAATGGCTGCAAGGCTTGGGCACCAAGCTGCGGGCGGCCCGACTCATGTTCAACAATGCCGGCCTGCGGCTGACGTTGCCCGAGGCGTTTGCTGTGCACCGTGACGTGATCCAATGGAACGCGCGCTACAGCGAAGACCGCATCCCCGATCAGGCTTTGGGGGTTGACCCATTGACCGCGCGCGTGATGCGCTTTGCCATGCACAGCTGGCCGCGCATTGCCTTCTTGAACCGCTACCTGGCGGGTACCTGGGCACCACGGATACAAATGGACCTCATTCCCAGCATCGCCTGTGGCGCACACTTTGTCATTGCCGCGGCGCAACCCGCCAGTTCCATCGACGACTACATTGCCGCCGGTCGCGCCGTGCAACGCTTCTGGTTGACGGCCACCATGTTGGGGCTGCAGATGCAACCAGAGCTGACGCCGCTAATATTTGCACGCTATGCCCGCAATGGTGTTCGCTTTTCGGCGATGCAAGGTGCAGACGAGAAGGCCCGGACGATAGCAAAGCAACTACAGGCGCTGATCGGCGACCCGGCCAGCGACACCGCCGTGTTCATGGGCCGCATGGGTGCTGGCCCCCATGCCGCGGCGCGGTCGACGCGGCGTCCTTTGGAGTCGTTGTACACCGCTCAACGAATGGATGGCGGTGGCAGCTAGGTCGATGTGTCGGACATTGCATACTTGGCCATCAGGCGTTCCCGTTGACCCGGCGCAAAGTTGATGCGGCAGGGGTCGCGGCCAACCGCTGCGAGCAAACGCTTGTCCATCATGGCAAACCACAGGGGTGGGACGTAGGCAATGGGAAACATGCCGAAGTATCCACTGGGCAGCTGCGGGGCTTCGTCAAAGTGCCGCAGGGACTGGTAGCGCCGCAAGGGATGGGCATGGTGGTCCGAGTGGCGCTGCAGATGAAACGTGGCCCAATTGGAGAACACGTGGTTGCTGTTCCAGGAGTGCTGCGGCTTGCAAGTCTCAAACCGGCCATTGGCATCCTGTTGGCGCAACAGGCCATAGTGTTCCACATAGTTGGCCGAGGTGAGCTGGAAGTTAGACCACAGTGATGCAAGCACCAAGAAGACCAGCACTTTTGGACCCAACCATACGCACAGGGCCACCCACAGCGCAACCGTCATGGCAGCGGGTTGCAGGATTTCGTTGTGCCAGGACCAAAATGCCTGGCCGTCGATGCGCATGCGTTCACGCTCCAGGGCCCAGGCCCGTCGCCAGGCACCGGGCATTTCGCGCAGCACAAAGCGCCAGATCGATTCGCCCATGCGCGAAGATGCCGGATCCAGCGGGGTGGCCACATCACGGTGGTGACCACGGTTGTGTTCGATGGTGAAGTGCCCGTAAAACGTGGGCGCCAAGATCAGCTTGGCCAGCCAACGCTCCAGGGGTGCGCGCTTGTGCCCTACCTCATGGCCCAGGTTGATGCAAAAACCCCCTACACCGCCGGTGGAAATGATCAACCCCAGCAAGCCCACCCATGTCAACTGTGCGGTCTGGCTGAACCATGCGGCGCCTATGAATGCCGCCCAGAGCAGGGGCACCAGCGCTATCGTCACCCGGCGGTAGAACGGGTCGGCCTCCAAAGCCGGTACCGCGGACTCAGGCGGGTTGCTGGTGTCCGTGCCCATGATCCAATCCAATGCGGGCGCTACCAGGTAAACGAAGAAGACTGGCAACCAAAGCATGAGCGTGCTGGGATGCCACATCCACAGCAGGGGTCCGGTTGCAATCGACACCGGCACCAGCAGTGACATGCCCCACGCCAGGCGCTTGCGGTCACGGTAAGGTGCGTCGGAAGGCGGGGCCGCCGGTTGGGGTATGGTCGGGTGCATGGACGTGTCTCCTGTTGGTTCTCCGCACCATCGGTGGGCAATGTAGGCAGTGTCGGGCAGTCCGGCATGGGTTACCACCGATGAAACCGCCAACAAGTCGTCTTAAACTGCCAAATCTGCCCTGTTCCGCAAATACCAAGGGAAAGTACCGAGCTGGTGCGACATGATCACCGACACTGAGGCGGGTGCCGTACACCCGATTTATGCACGCCTGCTGCACATACTATTGCAGCAGGCCGACATTGACAGCCACAAGGTGCTTGCCGCCGCCGCACTGGATTGGCAGAGCCTGCTCCATAGCGAGCAGCGCCTGGGGCGCGATACGGTGATTCAACTGGTAGGTGCCGCACTGGAAGCTACGGGGCGCCCGTGGCTGGGGCTGGAGTTGGGTGGCCAGGCCCCGATATCGGCGCATGGGCCTGTGGGCTATGCCGCAGTGACAGCACCGGATCTGCGGCGTTGCTTGGAGGTGGTCGCGCGCTATGGCGCCATTCGTGAAGCCAGTTTTAGTTGGACACTGCACACCACCCCCACAGGTTACACACTGCAAGCCGTTGCCCAATGGGACTGGGGGAGCGCCCACCACTTTTTGGTGGACACATTGGCGGCTGCCTTGGTACGTCTGATACAGGCCGCAGTGGGCACTATCCCCAAAGGTGCGTGCATGGCGCTGCCCTTTCCCGCGCCTTCGTGGGAGGTTCGGTACCACCAGACATTGGCAATGGAGCTGCGATTTGGGCAGGCCGCCCTGGCTCTGCATCTTCCCAGTTCAGCCATGGAGCTGGTTTGCCTTGGCGCAGATGCCAGCGCGCACGCCACCGCATGCCAGGCCTGCGAAGCGGCCCTGCGGGCGCTCCGTACACACGGCTTGGCCCAGCGCGTGGCTGCGCTGCTGACGCAAGTTCCGGACGGGCACTACCCGCAGCTCAAGGACATTGCATCGGCGTGTGGAATGTCTGAAAGGTCGCTGATGCGCCACTTGGCGAACGAAGGGACGTCATTCCACCAGTTACTGGACGGTCATCTGAAGTTGCGTGCGCTGCACTGGTTGGCGCACTCGCAGCTGAGCGTTGAAATCATCGCGGAACGGTTGGGCTACGCCGACACCTCCAACTTCAGCCGCACCGTCAAGCGCTGGTTTGGCCAAATACCGAGCGCCTTGCGCAAGGGAGCGTCCTAGTGCCGGTTCTATGAGAGGTCGTGTTGCAGTTTCGCAATATCCTCATACGACTACACCGTCGACTTTCTTATGGCGACAGAGCAGGCTCCCCAACCACGGTATCGAACTGCCGGTTCGAAACCACAAACCGCAGTGCCACGGTTGCAAGAACAAACACCGTGGATCCAGCCAGCACAAACATCAGGCCAATGCCACGGCCCTTGCCCACGCCAACCAGCAGACCCGCGCTAGCAGCCAGAGAACCACCCGCCATCATGGCCGGCTCGAAGTAGTTGTCGGCCAATATTCCACCAACGATGGCGGCAGCCGGGACGCTGCAGACACTGAGCATGCTGGTCAAGGCCAATACGCGACCCTGCATGGATTCGGGGGTGCTGCGCTGCATCAACGTTACCGTGCAACTGCTGATCACTGGGCTGCACGCAGCGGCGACGAAGATGCAGGCACACAGAAAGGGAACCCAGGTCATGGTGCCCAGCACGGCAATCATGCCGCCAAAAAGCAGGTCTACGACCAGAATGCCTGCGATCAGACGGTTGGGACCACCCCAAGCCATCATCAACATGGAGCCCATGATCATGCCGGCGCCGCAAAATGACATCACCATCCCCGACGTCGATTCAGAATGGGCGGCCAATAGCATGGGCATGGTCAAGATCATGGCCATACCCAAGAAAAAATTCTCCAGGGTCGCGTACACCGTTATCAACAACAATCCCGCTTGGCCACGCAAGTAACGCAATGCCTCCATGCACTCGCGCCACGTTGAGGCACTGGCCTGCGCTTCGGCCGTAGCGGCTTTTGGCGAAAGCGGTATATGTACCCAGACGAGCATGCAGCTGGCGAAGCCAATTCCCAATGCTTCCACACGCAACACGCCAGAGAGACTGATGTGGGACAAGAGCAGACCAGCCAGCACCGGCGATCCGAGCTGCGCCAATGAGAACGCCAGCTGAATCATGCCATTGGCGCCACCCAATTGCTCCTTGCTCACCAGCTGGCTGGCTGAGGTCAAATAGGCTACCCGGTGAAAGGTTTGGCACACGGACGTCACGGCATTGATGGCAAAGATGTGCCACAGGGCCAAGTGACCGAGGTAGGCAAGGGTCGCCAGCGTTGCGGCGCATAGCGCCCCTCCACCATTCGCGAGAAGCATCACTTTGCGCTTGTCGCTGCGGTCTGTCACACTGCCAGCCCACGGAGTCACCAGCAACGCAGGAATGATTGCAAACAAAATGGCTGCGCAATACTGACGTCCCGAACGGTTGTTTGTGCAGACCAGGATCCCAGAACCGAAC
>JACXTT010012495.1_pt1 | contig 11267 bp, 9 predicted proteins | sample 9270951 | NCBI WGS metagenome assembly JACXTT01 (sample SAMN15532306, study PRJNA645909) | rock metagenome | isolation source: weathered quartz diorite | place: Puerto Rico | collected 2017-06-21 | reverse complement strand
GCCAGCGCCCCGGCAGGGGCGCCGGATGTAACGCCATTTCCACCGCCCCTGCCGGGGCGGGGGTTGGTCGGTCATTTCCCGGTGGTTCCGCTGCGCTTCACCACCGGCTAATATCCGGTGTCCCTGCCGGGACAAACGGATACAGTTTTTCTTAAATTGCGCTAGCGCCCTAAAATCGCGGCAGTTTCAATGTACACAATAGTAGCGTGAAGATCAGATCCGCGCCGAGCCTTGGTCATCAGACGCGAGCACCGCTGAAGACAGCGGCCCCTACAGCAAATCACGCAACACGGCCGCAGCAGTTTTTGTATTTTTTGCCGCTGCCACAGGGGCACGGTTCGTTCCGGCCGACTTTCGGCAAAGAACGGCGCACGGGGAGATCGATGGCATACTCGCCGTTTTCCGGTTCGAGCGCCCGCGTGTCCGACGTCGGCACATTTGTTCGGACGCCGGCCGGACGTTTTGCGGTTCCTCCGGGGGCTCCATCCGCCCCCGCTTGCTCGCGCAGGAGGAACTGGGGAAGGCTGGCGAGGAAATTTTCGAACGCCTGCAGGTTCGAGGTGCTGCGGAAAAGGTTATGCAGCACTTCGTTCTTAATGTTGGCCATCAATTCGACGAACATATCGTAGGCTTCGGCTTTATACTCGATAAGCGGATCTTTTTGTGCATATGCCCGCAAATAAACACCTTCGCGCAACGCATCCATCGCATATAGATGTTCCTGCCAAAGGCGGTCGATCGCGTTCAGAATGATGTAGCGCTCGAGGCTTTTGACCGCAGTCGGTTCCTCATGACTGGACTTCCGCTCGTACGCTTCCTTGATCTTTCCAATCAAAAACTGGCCGCTTTCATCGACTGTGCGTGTCTCGAACTGGGCTTTTTCCTTGGTCAGGCCGAGCGGAAAGGTCGTGTTCACCCAATGCATCAGCCCGGCATGGTTCGGCTCATCAATCTCGAGGTATTCCTTCACCTTTGCCGGCACCGCTTCATCGATCACTTCGTAGATAAGAGTTCGCGGCTCCTGTGAATCGATCACCTCGTTTCGATATGTGTAAATGACTTCGCGCTGATTGTTCATCACGTCATCCATATCGAGCGTGCGCTTGCGAATGAGATAATTGCGCTGTTCCACTCGTTTTTGCGCAGTTTCGACCGACTTATTCAGCCACGGATGCTCTAGCTCCTGCCCTTCTTCGAGTCCGAAGCGCTCCATGATTCGCGTCATCCTATCGGCTGCGCCGAAATTGCGCATGAGATCGTCTTCGAAGCTGACGTAAAATCGAGAAGAACCCGGATCGCCTTGCCGCGCACAACGACCTCGTAACTGCCGATCGATCCGGCGGGCTTCATGCCGCTCCGTGCCGATGACCATCAGTCCGCCTTGTTCGGTAACGCCTGGCCCAAGCTTAATATCGGTCCCGCGGCCAGCCATATTCGTCGAAATAGTCACCGTACCCGGCTGACCCGCGCGCGCGACAATCTCCGCCTCTTGCATGTGAAACTTCGCGTTCAAAACGTTGTGCGGAATTTTCTCGCGTTTGAGCATTCGGCTGAGAAGTTCGCTTGCCTCCACACTGACCGTGCCGACCAGCACCGGCTGATTTTTTCCGTGGCTCTCCTTGATTTCGCTAATGACGGCGTTGTATTTTTCGCGACGCGTTTTGTAGATCCGGTCGTTCGCGTCCTTGCGCGCGACCGGCCGGTTGGTCGGAATGACGTTCACATCTAGTTTGTAGATGTCGTGAAACTCGTTCGCCTCGGTTTCAGCTGTACCCGTCATGCCGGCAAGTTTTTCATAGAGCCGGAAATAATTTTGAATCGTGATGGTGGCCAGCGTTTGGGTCTCGCGGTCGATTTGCACGCCTTCCTTCGCTTCCACCGCCTGGTGCAAACCATCGCTCCAACGCCGACCCGGCATCTTGCGCCCGGTAAATTCATCAACGATGACAACCTTGTTCTCCTCGACGACATATTGAACGTCTTTCTCGAACAAGCAGTAGGCGCGCAATAGCTGAGAGATGTTATGAATGCGCTCGGCTTGCGCATCACAATGCTCCTGTCGCTCCGTCTTTTTTCTGTCTTTCTCCTCGTTCGATAACGATGTATCGAGATCGATCTCGGTGAATTCATTGATCAAATCCGGCAGGACAAATGCATTTGGATCATCAGGATTGAGAAACACTCGTCCCTGCTCGGAAAGATCGGCTTCATTCGATTTCTCGTCGATGGTGAAGAAGAGCTCTTCCTTGAGCGCGAACAATTCCTCTTTCCGCGTGTCCTGGTAAAACGAGAGCTCGGCTTTGTCGATCGCGCGCCGCTTTTCCGGATCCTCCATCATGCGCAGCAATTGTTTATTGCGCGGCTGACCGAGCTTCACCTTGAACATGAGCCGACCACCGGTTTCAAAATCGTTCTGCTCGAACTTCTCCAGCGCTTCGCTCGCGATCCGGTTGCAAAGCATGTTTTGTTTGCGAACAAGCTGTTCGATCAGCGGTTTCCATTTGTCGTACTGATGGGTCGAAACCGTAGCTGGTCCGCTGATGATGAGTGGCGTGCGCGCCTCGTCGATCAAGATGGAATCGACTTCATCCACAATGGCGTAGCAGTAACCGCGCTGGACCTGCTGTTCGCGGGTGGTCGCCATGCCATTGTCGCGCAGGTAATCGAAGCCAAATTCCGAATTCGTCCCGTAGGTGATGTCACAGGCGTACTGTTCGCGACGGACGTTTGGCTCCTGGTCATGCTGGATGCAACCCACTGTTAGTCCGAGAAAGGTGTAGAGCTGGCCCATCCATTCCGCATCGCGACGTGCAAGATAATCGTTCACCGTAACCAGATGCGCGCCGCGCCCGGAAAGCGCATTCAGATATAAAGGAAGCGTCGCGACCAGCGTCTTGCCTTCGCCGGTAGCCATTTCAGCAATGCGACCGCGATGCAAAACCATCCCGCCCATCAGTTGAACATCAAAATGGACCATGTCCCACGTCATTGGCTGATCGCAGACGGTAAAGCTGTGTTGTCGATCTTTCAGCCGGCGCGCCGCGTTCTTCACCACCGCAAATGCTTCGGGTAAAATTTCATCCAGCCGTCGCCATTGATCTTGAAGATCTGGAATACTCGCCAGCTCGTGTTTCCAGGTCGCCGTCTTGGCACGCAAAGCGTCATCCGACAGACTTTTAAACTGTTCGTCGAATTCGTTCATGCGCCGCACGATTGGCGCGAGGCGCCTCAGTTCGCGCTGATTCTTTGAGCCGAGTATCTTCTTTAAAATCCAACCGACCATTTCGCAGCTAATATCGGTGAGATTCTTTCAGTATCAATTGTTCACACCAAGGCCACAGCGGACACAAAGGGTTTCGTAGCAGAACCGCGGATGTCACGGATCGCACGGATTTGAGAAAGAGGAGTAAACAAGGGTACGAAGATGTAGACTTTGTTGAAAGAAACTTTGTTGTCTTCGTTATCTTATCTTCAAGGTCTGAGTTTCATGAATTCTTGCGTTGTGTCCTTTGTGGCCGTGGTGCGAGACGTTCACACCAAGGCCACAACGGTCACGGCGGGTTGTGCGAGATGTTTTTTCCGGCTAGCCTCGGCCTATGAAAAAGATCATTTCCACGCCCGAAGCGCCCGCCGCCATCGGCCCCTATTCCCAGGCGGTGCGCGTTGGATCGACAATTTACTGCGCTGGACAGATTCCACTCGACCCACAAAGCAGTCAGATTGTTTCCAAAGATATTTCCGAGCAGACGCGGCGTGTGCTCGACAACATTAGCGCGATCCTTGGTGCTGAAGGTCTTTCATTTCAAAACATCGTGAAAACGACCATCTTTCTGACCGATCTGGCCGATTTCCAAACGGTAAACGAAATTTACGCTTCTTGTTTCAAACAAGCGCCGCCGGCGCGCTCGACCGTGCAGGTTTCCGCTTTGCCAAGAGGCGCGCGCATCGAGATCGAAGCCATAGCGATGGCGGATGACAGCAGCTCAGTAGGCGAAGTCGCGGCTGATACGTCCGGCTAACGGCGAGATGCTCATATACGGAATATTTTCGTGCGGCAAATCCGCTGCCGGAGAGCGCACGCTTCCAGTCCGCCGGTTGGACGGACTCGTCCGGTGGCGAGCGTGCTGCGTTTGGCATCCTGCCGAACGCATTCCATCCGATCCCTTCCGCGGCAAGATGCCGCGGATTGCACGCAAGATGCGTGCGCTCCCCGGATGAACGAAGACCTTCTCGGCTTATTTCGAGAGACCGGCGCGCTGCTCGACGGCCATTTCATCCTGCGCTCCGGTCTTCATAGCCGTCAGTATTTTCAATGCGGGCTGCTTCTTCAGCATACCGATGTCGCTGAGCGCTTCTGCAAAATGCTCGCGGACAAGTTGCGCGGATTCGACTGCGACTCGGTGATCTCCCCTGCCATCGGCGGAATTATAGTCGGCCAGGAAGTCGCGCGTTCGTTAGGCAAGCGCCACATCTTTGCCGAAAAGGAAAATGGCAAACTTGTTCTACGCCGTGGATTCAGGATCGACAACGGAGAAAAATTCGTCGTAGTCGAAGACGTGGTCACGCGTGGTGGCCGGGTGCAGGAAACAATCGATATTGTGCGCTCGCACGGGGGAATCGTTAGCGCGGCTGGCGTAATTGTGGATCGCAGCGGCAAATCAAAGCCGGATTTTGGATGTCCGTTCGTTAGTTTGGTCGAGATGAATGTGGAAACGTTCGAAACCGACAAATTACCGCCCGACCTCGCAAAAATCCCCGCGATCAAGCCTGGCAGCAGATAGTGTTGGCGACATGTCGCTGCACTCCCAAAAGCCCATCTTTTGTCTGGCGTCTGACACAGACGCCCTACAATCTTGAACCACAAAGATTGTTTCCGTGAATAACCAGGCAGCAGAACCGAAATCAGCATCTACCCCAACGGTGCGGGCAAAACCGCGCAGCCGCACCACGAATTTTTATCGCTCCTCGGTCGGTAGAAAAATGCTCGTTGCCATCACCGGCATCATTTTGATCCTGTTCGTCGTCGGCCACTTGTTAGGCAATCTCCAGATTTTTCTCGGACCGGACTGGATCAACGGTTATTCCCAGCACCTGCACGATCTGGGGCCGTTTCTTTGGCTCATTCGGATTTTTCTGCTCGTTACTGTCTTCCTCCACATTTATTTCACGATTCAGTTGGCGATCGAAAATCGACGCGCCCGTCCAGAGCCGTACGTGGAAAAGGAGTCTGTAAAAGCCAGTTTCGCGTCCCGCCACATGGTCGTGAGCGGACTAATCGTTCTTGCATTTATCATTTATCACCTTGCCCATTTCACTTTTCGCAAATTCGATCCCCGCTTCGCATTGCTCGAGCCCGATCCGCTCGGGCGCTACGACGTTTATTCGATGATGGTTTATGGATTTCAAAATATCTACGTCTCGGGGTTTTATGTTCTCGGCTTATTTCTACTTACGCTTCATCTTACGCACGGGTCGTCGAGTTTTTTTCAATCGCTCGGCCTGAATGACAAAAAATTAACGCCACGTTTCGCAGTCGGTGGCCGCGTTTTCGCCTGGCTATTGTTCATCGGCTATACCTCGATCCCCGTGGCCGTTCTCATTGGACTGGTTAGGCCAGCGCAACAGCTCTGAAGAAAATGACGAAGCTCGAAGGAATGACGAATAATCAAACAACAAGATATCTGGTTAAGTTTCTTCGTCATTCGGGCTTGGTGCTTCCTGCGTCATTCGACATTTGTGCTTCGTCATTTTTCCAAACATGATCGGCACTCTCGATCCAAAGATCCCACCCGGTCCGCTGGCGCAAAAATGGCAAAGCCATCGCGATCATTCCCGGCTGGTTAGTCCGAACAATCGCCGCAAGTTCGAAATCATCGTGGTTGGGTCGGGTCTGGCCGGAGGTTCGGCCGCGGCCACGCTAGGTGAGCTCGGGTACCGAGTGAAATGTTTTTGCTATCAGGATTCGCCGCGTCGGGCGCACTCGATCGCCGCCCAGGGCGGAATTAACGCTGCGAAAAACTATCAGAACGACGGCGACAGCGTTTATCGATTGTTTTACGACACAATCAAAGGCGGCGATTTCCGTTCGCGTGAAGCCAACGTTTATCGACTGGCCGAGGTTTCGGTCAACATCATCGATCAATGCGTCGCTCAAGGCGTCCCGTTCGCGCGCGAATACAGTGGTTATCTCGCCAATCGCTCATTTGGCGGTGCGCAGGTCTCGCGAACATTTTACGCACGCGGACAAACCGGCCAGCAGCTCTTGCTCGGTTGTTATCAAGCGCTTTCCAAACAGATCGCTGCGGGCACGGTGCAAATGTTCCCGCAAACCGAAATGCTTGACCTGGTAATCGTCGATGGTCACGCCAAAGGAATCATCACACGCAACCTGCGCACTGGTAAGATCGACAAGTACGCCGCCGACGCTGTCGTGCTCGCAACCGGCGGATACGGAAACGTTTTCTATCTTTCGACCAACGCACGCGGCTGCAACGTCACCGCTACCTATCGCGCTTACAAGAAAGGCGCGCTCTTCGCCAATCCTTGTTTTACTCAAATCCATCCCACCTGTATTCCGCAAAGCGGCGATTACCAATCGAAGTTGACGTTGATGTCCGAATCGTTGCGCAACGACGGACGCGTCTGGGTGCCGAAGCGCAAAGAAGATTGCCAGAAGCCGCCGAACGAAATCCCGGAACAGGATCGCGATTATTATCTTGAACGAAAATATCCGAGCTTCGGGAATCTCGCGCCACGCGATATTTCATCGCGTGCCGCCAAGGAAGTTTGCGACGATGGTCGCGGGGTCGGCCCCGGCGGGCGCGGTGTTTACCTCGATTTTGCTGACGCGATCAAACGTCTTGGCGAAAAAACGATCAGCGAACGCTATGGAAATCTTTTTGAGATTTACGAGAAGATCACCGGCGAGGACGCTTACCAAGTGCCAATGCGCATTTACCCGGCGGTCCATTACACCATGGGCGGACTCTGGGTGGATTACAATTTGATGAGCAACGTTCCCGGACTTTTCGTCATCGGCGAAGCGAATTTTTCGGATCACGGTGCGAACCGTCTCGGCGCCAGCGCGCTCATGCAGGGATTGGCCGATGGTTACTTTGTCTTGCCTTATACGCTTCCCAATTATCTCGCCGGTCAACGCGACAAACGGCCGTCGCCAGAGCATGCAGAATTTCAGAAGACCGAGCGCGATGTCTGCGCCAGGATCGGAAATCTCCTGAAGATAAACGGCAAACGCTCGCTCGATTCCATTCATCGTGAGCTCGGAATTCTTCTTTGGAACAAATGCGGTATGGCGCGAAACGGGAAAGGATTGCGCGAAGCGCTCGCGAAAATTCCCGGATTGCGCGACGAATTCTGGGAAAATGTTCGCGTTCCCGGTGACGGCGAAGATTTCAATCAATCGCTTGAACGGGCCGGACGGGTTGCCGATTTTCTCGAATTCGCCGAATTGATGTGCCTTGACGCGCTTGAGCGCGACGAATCATGCGGCGGACACTTTCGCGAAGAGCATCAAACACCGGATGGCGAAGCGCTACGCGACGATGACAAATTCGCCGCCGCATTCGCGTGGGAATTTCAAGGCACGAATAGAACGATGGCGCCGCCGAAATTGCATCGCGAGCTGCTTCACTTCGAAACCGTGCATTTGGCGCAGAGAAGCTATAAATAGTTGAGAGTTGTTAGTTGAGAGTTGAGAGCACAAGCAGTGAAATCAGGCCATGTTTAATTTTGAAAAACTTGATGTTTGGCAGAAAGCGGTCGTTTTTGCGGATTCAATTTATTCCTCGACGCGAACGTTTCCCGCCGAGGAACGCTTTGGTCTTACCAATCAAATGCGCCGCAGCGCAGTATCGGTTTCTTCCAATATTGCCGAAGGGTCTTCCCGAATGTCTGATACCGATTTCGGTCGGTTCATTGAAATCGGGGCAGGTTCATTGTTTGAGCTGGTATCACAGTCTTTTATTGCGCAGAGGCAAAGTTTCTTATCGGAACAGGCCCTCCGGTCAATTTATCGGGATGCTGAAGAACTAAGTCGGATGCTGAGTGGCTTGCGTAAATCACTGACTCGAAGCTGAGCTTAGACGCCACGGATGAAGCTCTCAACTCTCGACTCTCAACTCTCAACTCGATTGTGAACTTCCGGTTGAGAATTTGGCGCCAAAAAAACGCGAAAGCGAAGGGAAGACTTGTCGATTACGAAGCGAACGACATTTCCCCAAACGCGTCGCTCCTCGAAATGCTCGACATCGTTAATGAGCGTCTCCTTCTCCGCGGCGAAGAACCGATCGCGTTCGATTCCGATTGTCGCGAAGGCATTTGTGGCACGTGCTCGCTCAATGTTAACGGGGAAGCGCACGGCCCAGACCATCCCGGCGCGGTTTGCGAGCTTTACATGCGAAAGTTTCGTGATGGCGACTTTATTGTGGTCGAGCCGTTCCGAGTCGGATCATTTCCCATCGTTAAGGATTTGGTGGTTGATCGCAGCGCGCTCGATCGAATTGTCCAAGCCGGCGGATTCATTTCTGCGCGCACAGGCTCCGCGCCGGAAGCGAATTCAGTTCCTGTGTCGAAACATGATGCCGACGTCGCCATGGAAGCGGCGGCCTGTATTGGCTGTGGCGCATGCGCGGCCGCGTGTCCGAACGCATCGGCCATGCTTTTCACCGCGGCCAAGGTCTCGCACCTGGCTTCTCTCCCTCAAGGTCATCCGGAGCGAACAACCCGCGTCCTGAAAATGGTGCAGGCCATGGACGCCGAAGGATTTGGCAATTGCACGAACACTTACGAATGCGAAGCCGTTTGTCCGGCTGAGATCAGCGCCAGTTTCATCGCAAAATTGAACCGCGAATACGCGCGGGCGAGCTTACGCCAAATCGCCGCCGAATAGGCGGCGATCCGTTCGGGTAGCACACGCGTCTCGCGTGTTGGTTTTGGCGTCCCGCCGAAACAGTCTTCCATTCGATTCACGCCCGTAGAAAAAGCGCGCGAATCCAGGGAAGTTCGCGATCGCGAGGACGCGCTCGCCGACACGCGAGACGCGTGTGCTACCCAATCGTTTCGCAGGGGCAGGTCCAGAGTTCGCGATCGAGTTCTTTGCGTGCGCGGTCCGCGACAAGGTCGAGATCCGCGCCTGAACGCATCACGGCAAAGACTGCTGAACCGGAGCCCGACATCAATGCCGCGCCAACTTCCGCTTGCTTGAGCAACCACATCTTCAATTCAGCAAGAAAAACGAACTTCTCGAAAACAGATCGTTCCAGATCGTTCACGAACGTCTGGCCAGCGAATTCCTGAGTTCCATAAGCGATGCCAGGGATTTCCTTCGAATTCCGCCAGTGGGAATATGCCCAGGTGCTTGAAACGCCGAACTCAGGTTTCAAGAGCAAAATCGAGATCCGGTCGCGCAGCGGTTTCGGCGTGAGCAGGTCACCCCGGCCTTTGCAGATGGCCGTTGATTGAAAAATAAAGAACGGAACGTCGGATCCGATTGTCTCGGCCATTTTCGCCAGCGCTTCTCGCGGCAACTTCGTCTCGAAGAGTTGATTCAAGGCGAGCAATATGGTCGCCGCGTCACTGCTGCCGCCACCCAGGCCGGCGCTGTTAGGAATTTTCTTGTCCAGGACAATCGATACCCCGCCCTCCGCCCCGGTCGTTTCGAAAAACGCCTTGGCTGCGCGAACAACCAGATTTTCATCTCCCTGTGGAATCGAAGAATCGTCGCACTTGAATTCGATCCCGTGCGCCTTTTTTTCGATTCCGAGCTCGTCGGAGAGTGAAATCGGCGCAATGAACGTTTCAATTTCATGAAACTCATCTGGTCGGCGGGCAAGAATCTTAAGCGACAAGTTAATCTTTGCGGGAGCAAGGACTTGCATTGGACTCATTTCAATTGTCATGTCGAGCGGAGTCGAGACATCTCTTACTGCTTCTGTTTCTCAACGCTTACGACAACAGAAAGAGTTAGAGGTTCCTCCACTTCGGTCGGAATGACAAAGACAGCTGACAAAATCATCGTCGCGCTGGATGTCGCGACAGAAAAGGAAGCACTCGAACTCGTCGGCGAACTGCGTAGACACATCTCTCTCTTCAAAATCGGGTTGCAACTTTATACGGCGAAAGGTCCCGAAGCTGTACGAGCGGTTTTGGCTGAGGGCGTAAAGGTTTTCCTCGATCTTAAACTCCACGACATTCCAAACACGGTAGCAGCAGCAGTGGAGTCGGCGGCGAGAATTGGTGTGCAAATGCTCACAATTCATTTGAGCGGCGGAGGTGAAATGATCCGGGCGGCGACAGCGGCCAAAAAAGATGATATGTCGATATTAGGCATAACGGTTTTGACCAGCGCAGGCGAAGGAACATTGCGCGAGGCCGGGGTCTCAGATGGAATTGCTGCTCAAGTCATTCGATTAGCCAGACTTGGCGTGGCAAATGGAATCGACGGTGTGGTTGCCAGCCCGCGTGAAGCCAAGGTCCTTCGCGCGGAATTTGGCGACCGGATCAAGATCGTCGCTCCCGGGATTCGCCCGGCATGGACGCAGGCTGGCGATCAGAAACGAATCAGCACTCCGCGGCAAGCAATCGAGGCTGGCGCAGATTATCTGGTTATCGGAAGGCCAATCACCTCTCACCCAAAACCTTGTGACGCGGTGAGGTTGATTCTTTCGGAGTTAAGTTAGGGCTGCTAAAAAACTCCCTGCGCTCGAAACAGCTGTAGCGTCCGCTGCCTGCCGAGCCGTAGCCTCGCGCAAAGGTCTGGTCCTCAGCGGAATGCTTGAGGTGCCGCCTCACGTAGGGAAGATGCGCTGAGGACAGCGCACACTACAACAGTCCCCTACGGCGCTCCGGGCCACGGCTGGGTGGAAAATTCGCCAACGCCATTTTTTTCACGTCCATTATCGGAGCATGCCACGATTATCTTTTTGGTGAAGCGGAGGGAGAAGTCGCAGCGCAGGGGGACGGCAAAGGAGCCAGGTCCTAAAAAGCAGCGGACTGTGCTTGTGTGTGCCCTGTGCGGCGACACAATGAAATCGACACTTGATCCCATCGGCGGTGGAGGCGTGATCTACAGCATTTGTCCGACATGCAAGCTGGTGCCGTCTCACCGCAGTCGGTGACCCGTACTAACTAGGCGCAGTCAGAACATGGGTAACGCTTTTGGTTCAAAACATCGGTAACACTCTTCTGGTGTTTATATTGTCATTTCTGTTCTGTCTGTGATTTTTTTCGGGACGATATCGGCCCGAAAA
>JACXTT010012494.1_pt1 | contig 11268 bp, 13 predicted proteins | sample 9270951 | NCBI WGS metagenome assembly JACXTT01 (sample SAMN15532306, study PRJNA645909) | rock metagenome | isolation source: weathered quartz diorite | place: Puerto Rico | collected 2017-06-21 | reverse complement strand
TGCAGACGGACTTGCGCCCGGAGGAGGCGCAGAAGTAGACCTCACCTGTCTCGGAACGTTGCCCTGGTGGCCGGTTTTGACCTGTCCACGAGTGGCCGGATTTGAGGTGTCCACCGAGGACATCGAGCGGATCGGTCGAGCCTATCGACAGTCCGACGCCGTGCATGGCGACCGGATAGCGAGCCGCGATGGCATCGGCGAACAACAGGGGTCTGCCCGCCGTGTGCATGTAGTTGTCGCTGAGGATCTCGAACCAGTCGACGGCCGGCGCGTGCTCGAGAATGTGCTGGTAGTGAACCGTTCGCAGCCCCACGCCGATGCCGAGATTGGGCAGTCCGAAACGGTTCACCTTGCCACGCCTCCGTTCTACGCGGTCTTGCAGCCGCCTTGACCCTTGCAGGCGTTCTGCCCCTTGCAGGCGTGTTGGTCCGTCTTGCAGCCGCCCTGGCCCTTGCAGGCGTTCTGTCCCTTGCACGCATGCTTTGCGCCGGCGGCAGCGTCCATCGCGCTGTCCGCGGACATCTTGCAGCCGCCGCATCCGGCAGCTCCGAGAGCCGTCCCGGAGGCCGCTGCGAGGAGGAGGGTGTTGATGAGCTTCATGTCGTGGGTCCTTTCCGTTGTTCGAACGAGCCGCGTGTAGTACTCGCGAGCGCGGCAACCGTTTCAGGCTATTTCGCGGCCGCGACGTTCGCCGCGCAGCGAAACCCGATCGCGTGGGAGGTCGCCTCTGCGAGCTGGTGGTAGCGAAACGCCGGGTTGAGCCACAGCGCGTACGAGCCGTTGAAGCCACCGCCGCGAATCGCTTTTCGATCGCCAGCGGCGGGACCTTTGGGATTGACCGCGTCCTCCGCCGAGTAGACCGCGTACCAATCCGCCGTCCACTCCCAGACGTTGCCCACCATGTCGAGTTGGCCGGTCTGCGTCATGGCGCGCGGGAACGTTCCTACCGGCGCCGTTCCAGGGAAACCGTCGGAGATCTCGTACATGAGCGCCGGCGGTTCCTGTAGCCCGTGGGCCAGGCTCCACTCCTTCCACTCGGGTCCCCCCGCGTTCATGTAGGTGTGATCGCCGGCATCGTTGCCCCACGGAAAAACGCGACCGTCGACCCCGCGAGCCGCCCGCTCCCACTCTGCCTCGCTCGGCAAACGCCAGCCGCGGGCGCGACAGAAGGCGTCCGCCTGATACCAGCTCACGCAATTGATGGGGTGATTGGCACGCTCCGGTCGTTGGTAATTGCACAGCTCGGCGTAGGTCGCGACGTCGCGCTGGTGCTCGGCCTCGCTCTCCTCGCCCCTCGGAAAGCTCGGCTGCGTCGAGGCCGGCGTACATGCCGACGTGCCCACGCACGCCGCGTACTCGTCGGTCGTTACTTCACGGACGCCGAGGCAGAACGTATCGAGCGTAACTCGGTGCGCGGGCCGCCACAGCTTGAAGGCGGTGTCGTTCGAGCCCATGACGAAGTCGCCGCCGTGGACGATGCTCATGCCCTGAGGGCAGGGCTCGGCGCGCGACGGGCCCAGGGCCATCGCCGAGGTCGAAGGGCCGCTGGGCATCGCCGAGAGGCTCTCCGCCGGTGCGGCGCGCGCTGCTGCCGGACTGCCAACGTCCCCCGGCCGGGTGAGTGCGCCCCGTCGCGCGGCCGCCGTCCAAGCTGTGGCCGCGACGCCCGCGAGGGTCGTAACAGCGGCGAGCGCCCAGAGCACGGCGCGATGCCGCGGCACCGGCGATAGCGCGGTCGCGTCGAGGTCGATGCGGTGCCCAAGACCGTCGGAGGGCGGCGCGTCACGCGGGGTCGTTCGTGCCGCGAAGCTCACCGCAGCGGGCGTCGTCCGGCTCGACGACGGCGTGGTGCGGCCGGATCCGGGTGACCGCCAGGTGTCCTCGCCGGGCCGCACGACCTCTACGAGAGCGCGCCACATGTCGCCCATGGTGCGGAAGCGTTGCGCGGGATCGACAGCGAGCGCCTTGGCGAACACGGCTTCTGCCGCTGCGCCGACGTCGAGCCCAAACGACGCGGGCGTGGGTCGGTTTTGCGCGTCGGTAGAGCGGACGCCGAGCTCGAAGAAGCTCTCGCCCACGAGCCCTCGCTCGCCTCCGCGCAGCAGCTCCACGAGGATGAGCGCCATGGCGTAGACATCGGTCCACGGACCGGTGGCGCCGATCGCGCGCGAGAACTGCTCCGGGGCGCCGTAGGTCGGCGTGAACGCGGTGATCTGCTGCCCGGTCTTGAGAAGCGCGTCGTGCACCGCATCGTTCTGCGCCATCACCTTGGCGATGCCGAAGTCGAGGAGCTTGGCGGTGACGTCACGATCGCGCGGGTCGTCGACGAGCACGATGTTCGCCGGCTTGAGATCGCGGTGGGCGATGCCGCGGAGGTGAGCGACGTCGAGCGCCACCGCGATGGGCTCGAGGAGCCGCATGGCCGCGGCGAGATCACGCGCGGGCGCGCCGCTCCTGAGCTCACGTTCGAGGAAACGGTCGAGCGATTCGCCAGCGATCCACTCTAGCACCAGGTACGGCAGCCAATTGTCGCCGTCGCGGCGCAGTCGGCCGACGTCGCGCGCTTGAACGATCGCCGATGAGCGACTCGACAGCTCGCTCATCAGCTTTCCCTCGCGCACGAAGTCCGCCAGCAGCCGCTCGCGGAGCTCGGCGTCAACGCCGTCCAAGGCGGTGAACACCTTGATCGCGACCGGCATGTCCCAGCTCAGGTGCTCGGCCTTGTAGACCGTGCTGAACCCGCCCTCGTCGGCGAGCCCGATGACGCGGTAGCGTTCGTCGAGCACGGTCCCGACGATGCCGAGCGGATCCGCTGCGCTGATCGCGACCATGGTGTCTCCTCCCGTACGCCGCTGTCGCCGGTTCGTTTCGTGTTGCGGCAACCCTCGCGTCAGCCGAGAGCGCGCGCCTCGGGCGACGTGGCGCAGGCGTCATACTGGCCGTACACCGCGCCGAGCACGGTGCCGTAGAGCAGATGTCCCATCAGACTCGCCGCGGCGACCAGCACCGAGCCGCTGAAGAAGCCAGCGCCCATCATCGGCATCACCACGAGATGGGCCACGAGCCATGGCGCGACACCGAACAGCATGCCGCGCACGGCGCTCGGGCCGGGTAGGCGTGGGGCCACGAACGGGTATCCGATGGCGAGCATGGCTCCGATCATGAAATGGGCGACCCAACCCAAGACGACGCTGCCGCCCATCACCGAGCCGAGCATCGCGCCGACGTTCATCGGCGGCAGACCCATCGCCGGCGCCATCAGCATCAACCCCGTCATCGCCGCGGTTCCGACGAGCCCCGCCACGACCGCCTTCTTGATATCGATCTTGTCGAACATGACTTCATCCTCCTTGCATGCTTCGTCTCTCGGGCGCGGCGTGCGTTACGCGAAAAGCCTGCGCGTAACGCGCTCGCATCTTGCGAGACAAAGGAACGAAGGAGACGAACCATGAAGTCTTTCATTACCATGCCCGTCGTGTTCGCGCTCGGTGCGTCGGCCGCCTGCAGCAGCCGCCCCGCTTCCGAGACGCAAGGCACGCCCACGCCTGACACGGCGCGCGTCGTGCGGCCCGCCGCCGGCAAGGAGGCGCGCGTCGCCATTCCCGTCGAAGGAATGACCTGCGCCGCATGCAGCGTCGCGTTGCGCACCGCGCTTCGAAAGATCGATGGCGTCAAGTCGGTGGAGGTCAGCGTCGCGAACAAGGATGCGGTCATCGTCTACGACGACACCCGCGCGCGACCCGAGCAGTTCGTCGCGGCTATCGACGGCCTCGGCTACCACGCCGGAACGCCGGCGAGGCAGTGACTGAATTGAAAGGAGATGATGCCATGGCACTGCAAGCGACCAACGAAGGGCCGAGCTCACGCTGGACCGTCGCCTCCGCGCTGAGCGCAGTCGGCGCAGCGCTGCTTGCGGCGGCGTGCTGCCTCGGGCCGCTCCTGTTCGCCGCGCTCGGCATCGGCGGCGCTGGGCTCTTGCTCGCGCTCCAACCGTATCGCCCGTATTTCATCGGGGTCACGGTGGCGCTCCTCGGCGCGGGCTTCTTCATGGCTTATCGCCGCCCGCGCTCGGCGGTCGGCTGCGCCTGCGAGTATCCACGCGCCAATCGCGTCGGGCGCATCCTGCTGTGGGTCGCCACGGCGATCGTCGCGGCGCTGCTCGCCTTTCCGTACCTGGCTCCGGTGTTGTTCCGCTGACGGACGCGTCAGCGCTTCCAGTCCTGGAATCGGCGCAAGAGCGCGCGCTGCACCTCCGGCGGGATGGGGTCGGGCGGCAGCTTGCCCGTCAGGCGTACCGTCGCGCGCATCTGCTTTAGGTACGCGCGGCAGTGCCGGCACATGCCGACGTGCAGCTGAAATCCCAGCCATTTGCCGAGCGGCAGACGCCCCTCGAGGTAGTCGGTGACGACTTCGGTCAGCTGTTGGCAGGTCAGCATGTCTTCTTGCTCTTCGCCTGACGGCTCATCGCTGCTCCACGTACTCCTCGAGCGCCTCACGCAACTTCGCGCGCGCCCGATGCAGCAACACGCGTTGATTGGTCTCGGTAATATCGAGGGCGTTACACACCTCGAGCGCGTCGAGCCCCTCGACGTCGCGCAAGGTGACGACGGCCCGTTGCTGTGGCGGCAGCGCGGCGAGCGAAGTTTCGAGGCGCGCCATCGCCTCGGCATCGCTCGCGAGCCGCTCGGGCGTGTGCGTGTCCCATGACCGCGGCGGGCGAGCCCAGCCTCCGCCGGGCTCGAAGCGCGCGGGGTCGACCGCCGGCCCGCCATCGGCATCCGTCGACATCGGCGTCGAACGAGCTTCGCGCACGCCGCGCGTCTTGGCGCGATTGACGAGGATCCGGAAGATCCAGCTCTTGAGGCTCGAACGACCCTCGAATTTGTCGAGGCCGTTCATCAGCGCGAGCCATGTATCCTGCACGACCTCCTCCGCGCTCGCCTGGCTCGCGACGAAGCCTCGCGCCAGCCGCAAGAGCCGCCCATGATAAGCGGTGACGAGCCCCGCGAAGGCCGCTTCGTCACCGGCGAGCAGCTGCGTGACCAGAGCCCGATCCTCGGCCGAGGCGCGCGCAGCATCTGCGTCGTGGCGCACTTCGAGCGTCGGCCGCGCGAGGTCGCTCATGGGGACAACGCGTCAGCAATGGATGGGCCAGCTAGTGAGGAGTGTAGCATCTGCTAATATATACGGCTCCGCGCGAAACCGGTTTCGCTCCAGAACGTAGTCACGCCGGAGGCATCGACATGAACCCAACCACGCTCCTCGCCCTCATCGGGCTTTCGCTCGCAGCTCCTGCTTGCCAAAACGCCGACGCGGCCACCGCGAAGCCCGTGCGCGATGACGCAACCGGCGCGCCCAGGGGATCCGCATCGGTCGTCTTGGTGGTCGAGGGCATGAGCTGCGCGTCGTGCTCGATCAAAGTGCGCTCGGCGCTCAAGAAGCTCGACGGCGTGTCGGCGGTGCGGCCGGGCGACGACGACAAGCGCGCCATCGCCGTCGATTACGACCCCGCGCGCGTGAGCCCGCAGGCGATGGTCGAGGCGGTCGAGAAGGCCGGCTACCACGCCCGCGTGAAGTGAAAGCGATTCAGCCTCCGCCGTGCAATCACGGCCGGAGCCAGCGGCTCGCGAGCGCGGCCCAGGAGGCGGCCAGCAAGGGCACCGCGAGCCAGTGACCGACGAGCAGATGCCCGAAGTCCGCGCCGGGGCAGGCGACGCTCACCGCCGCGCAGGCGATGCATCCGGCGGCGGCGCCGATGAGCGCACCGGTCCAGCGCGGCGTCCACGGATCGGCCCGCCGCCACAGCCAGGTGAGCGCGGCCGCCGCGACGAGTCCGCCGCCGACGCTCCGCGCCGCGCAACCTATCGCCATCGCATCGACATGAATGGCGCTGACGCTGGTGAACGACAACACGTAGAGCGACCAGCCGACCGCCAGCGCCGCCGCGAGCCCCGCGCGAGCCGGCCCGCGGGCCGGACGCCGCGGCGACAGCGCGATGCCCATCGCGATGACGACGGACGCGAGGACGCCGAGCGCGGCTGCGATCGCGCTTCGCGACATGACCGCTGCATGCACGCCCATCTCGCCGTACGTCGCGACGATGACCGCGGACGCGACGACCAACATCGCGGCGCCGGCGAGCAACCGCCCGGGTAGCGTGGCCGGCTGCACTGGACCCAGATCCGCCGCGATCGCGGCGCGAATCGCTTTGCGGGTAGCCTCCGAGGGCCCTTCGGGCAAGTCAGGGCGGCTCACGAGTCGTCTCCTCGAAACGGTTCGAGCGCAGCGCGCAGGGCCTCATTTGCGCGGTGCACTCGCAGCTTCACGGCCATTTCGGTCGCGTCGAGCACCTGCGCGGCCTCCGCCAGCGACAGCCCGCTGTGCTCGATCAGCACGTACGCCTCGCGTTGTGGCGGCGAGAGCGCGGCAACGGCCCGCTCGAACGCGTCCTTGAGGCCGACGACCGCGCTCATGCTCGGCGTCGTGGCCGGCTCGGGCAGCTCGCCGGTCGCGGTCAGGCGCACGAGCGCGCGCTTGCGGTGGCGGCTGTCGTCCAGGAAGGCGTTGCGCGCGATGGCCATCAAATACGGCATCAGTGGCGAGCCGCGCAAGAAGTCGCGGCGCGCGCGGTGGAGCTTGAGGTAGACGGCTTGGCACAGATCCTCCGCGCACTGGCGATCGCGCGCCATCGCCAACAGGAACGCGAACACGCGCGGCGCGGTGCGGGCATAAAGCTCGTCGAACGCAGCGATGTCGCCGGCGATGTACCGCTCCATCAGCGCGTCGAGCGCAGCCCCTTCGCCTTCGTCGGCCGGTCGCGTCCGGTCGGCCATGGCCGCACCGTACCACGCGAGCGCTGCCTCGCCACTTGACGACATCGGATCTGTGTACGGCCCGCGAGGGAAAATCGTTTCGCGAAACTTTTTCGGCCGGCCGGCGTAATAGGAGGGTTTGCCATGAAGCCATTCGCACTCGTCGCGCTCGCGGCGCTCGCTGTCGCGTGCTGCAAGCCCGTCTCCTCCGAGGCCGGGGCGCGCCCGACCGCAACTTCAGCGACGCCGATCAAAATGAAACAACACGACGCGACACCGGACGACCGACTTGGAACGCTCGCCGCTGGCCTCGGGATCGCGGCCGGCCAGCCCGCGCCGAGCGCCACGCTGAGCGATTCCGCGGGCAAATCGATCGAGCTCGCCGGTTTGTGGAAAGAGGGCCCGATTCTGCTGGTTTTCTACCGCGGCGGCTGGTGCCCCTACTGCAACTTCCAGATCCACGAGCTGACCGCGGCATATCCAGAGTACCAGCGGCGCGGCGTCACGCCGGTCGCGGTGAGCGTCGACAAGCCGGACGAGTCCGCCAGGACGCAGCCGACCTACGCGATTCCGTTTCCGGTCTTGAGCGATCCCGATCTTGCTGCGCATGACGCTTTCCACGTCGTGCACGAGGCGGACGCCGCCGAGGTGGCGCGCCTCAAGGGATTCGGCATCGACGTCGAACGCTCCTCGGGCCGCAATCATCATCGCTTTGCCGTGCCGTCGATGTTCCTCATCGACGACAAGGGCGTCGTGCGCTGGGCCCACGCCGATCCGGACTACAAAGTGCGCCCGACCACGGCGCAGATCCTCGCCGCGGTCGACAAGGCTGGCTTCGCGCCGCGCTAGGATTCGCCGGCCGCCGCGGCCCACGCTTTGCACCCGATCCACATCATGGGTCGGACATACGATCTGGTGGTGATTGGAACGGGCGCCGGAGCCGGCGTCGTCGCGCGAAAGTGCCGCGCAGCCGGCCGGAGCGTCGCCATCGTCGATGAGAGGCCCTACGGCGGCACGTGCGCGTTGCGCGGCTGCGATCCGAAGAAGGTGCTCATCGGCGCGGTCGAGGTCATCGACGCGGCCCAGCGCATGCGCGACAAGGGCGTCGAGGGGGCGGTGCGGATCGCCTGGCCCGCGTTGATGCGGCACAAGGTGACGTTCACCGAGCCCGTACCTGAGCATCGCGAGAGGGAATTTCACGATCTCGGGATCACGACGCTGCATGGGCACGCACGCTTCGTCGGCCCGAATTCGCTGCAAATCGCCGGGGAAACGATCGAGGCGCGCAAGATCCACATCGCTACCGGCGCGCGGCCGATGCCGCTCGGCATCGACGGCAAACAGCACCTCGCGACGAGCGACGACTTCCTCGAGCTGCCGGCGCTGCCCGAGTCCGTCGTGTTCGTGGGCAGCGGCTTCATTTCGTTCGAGCTCGCGCACGTAGCGGCGCGCGCTGGCGGTCGCGTCACCATGCTGGAGATGACCGACCGGCCGCTCGCCGGCTTCGACCCCGATCTCGTCGACATCCTCGCCGAGCGGACGCGCGCGCTCGGCGTCGATCTGCGCCTCGAGACGCGCATGCTGGCAATCGAGGAGCGCGACGGCCGCTTCACCGTGAAGACATCCGCGGGCGACTTCGACACGCATCTCGTCGTGCACGCTGCCGGCCGCATGCCCAACGTCGCAGGGCTCGCGCTCGACGCCGCGAACGTCGCGCACGACAAGCGCGGCATCGTCGTCAACGAATTCATGCAGAGCGTCTCGAACCCGGCAGTCTACGCCGCCGGCGACGCGGCCCACGGCGGCCTACCGCTCACGCCGGTCGCCTCGTTCGAGGCGCATGTCGCCGCCGCCAACCTGCTCGAAGGCAACCACAAGAAAGTCGAGTACCCGCCGATCCCGAGCGTGGTATTCACGCTACCGCCGCTCGCGACGTCGGTCTCGGGGAAGCGGAGGCTCGCGCGAAAGGCGTTCGCTTCAAGGCGAAGCTCCAGCGCACGGGCGATTGGTACTCGTCGCGGCGCGTCGGAGAAGCTTTTTCGGCCCACAAGATCCTCGTCGAAGAAGGCAGCGGCCGCATTCTCGGCGTGCACCTGCTCGGCCCGCACGCCGACGAGCTCATCAACGTGTTCGCCCTGGCGATGCACTCGGGCCTGACGGGCACCGACCTCAAAAAGACGATCTTCGCTTACCCGACGCTGGCCTCCGACATCGCCTACATGTTCTGAGCTACGACCGGAGGTGGTCCTTGCCCCAGGTGCCGGCCATCGCGCCGCCGAGCCCGCCGCAAACGAGGGCGATGCTCACCGGGCTCGCATTCTTCGCGCATTTTCGGCAGCCCCACACGTAGAAGTAGCCGAGCCCGAACACGAGCCCGGCTACCGTGCCGATCGCCCAAAGCGCGAGAAGAGGTCGTCTGGCCAAAAGCGATCGCATGGGAGGAGATAGGAGGGGGGGACCGCCTGTACTACGCCGGATGCCCCCGCCAGTTTCGCGTGTCGACCGGGCTACACCGGGTGGGGCAAGCCGCCCGCGGGCGCGCTCCGCTCGGCGTGGTGCTGCAGCGCCTTGTAACAAGCGCCGGCGACGAGCCCGAACACGATGTGGCTGAAGATCCCGATGCCCCCGCGCGCCATCGCGAACCACGGGAAAGTCGCAGTGAAAATGTAGAAGTTCACGAGATAGAGCAAGAGGCCGTAACCTGCGCCGACGGCGGTGGCGGGACCGGTTTCCGTGCGGTTGACGATCAGCGAGAGGACGATGGCGTAGGCGATCGACAGCACGAAAAGGATCATCATCGCGACCATCAGGACGCCGAAGTCGAACGTCGCCGGATGCCCCATCGCCGGGAGCACGTGTTTGCCGAGCAACATAGCCGCGATCATCCGCGGCGGGCCCCACGCGCTGCCCATGCCGAACAGCGGCACCAGGATCATCTCGAGCATCATGAACACGGCGCCGGCGATCACGCCGGCCCACACCGCCGACGACCAATCGATCTGGGTCGCGGGCTTCCACTTGTTTGCTTGTTGCGCCACGGCTTCCTCCTCGGATTCCTTTGAGAACCACGCTGCATGCGCCGAGCCACGGCTCAACCCGTGCATTGAAACTCCGATCGTGCGAAACGCGGCGCCGCGCCGGGCGTAGTGGCCAGAAGGGATGGGAGCGCTCAACGCATTGCGGCGAGCGGCGGCGCGACCGCTCTTGGTGCTGGCCACCGGCATGGTGATGGCGACGTTGCTGATCGTCGCCTCCGCCGTCCTTGGCGTGCGCGCGCTCGACCGCAAGACCGTGGCGCAGTTTCAAAGCGAGCGCCAAGTCGCCGTCGAGCAGGCCGCGGGGCGCCTCACCGCGCTGCTCGCGCCGATTCAGAGCCAGCTGCGCGACGAGCGCGCTCGCCGCGAGGCTGGGCTCGACGGGGATGGCGATCTCTCTGGGGCGCTGGCCCGCTTCGCTGGCGGCCGCTCGGTCGATGAGGTGATCTTCTTCGTCCACGACAGGCACGGGCACCTGCTCGCGGTCGATGAGCGCGTGCCGGAAGAGCACGCGCGGATGCTGCTCGACCATCGCCACATGGGCGAGAGCGGCGACTGGAACGGGCCCGCCGGCGTCTGCCCGATGTGCGCCATGGACGACCACGCCCTGTCGCTGGTCGCTCCGCTCGGCGCAGATCGCCTCCTGAACGCGAACGTCGCGCTCGACCGACTTGCGGCGGCCATCCTGGCTGGGCTCAGCGTCGGGCCAAGCACGGCCATCTGCATCGAGAGCGCGCGCGGCACCGCCGTTGCGTGTCGCGGCGATCTCGGCGGCGATCGCGTCACGACGGCGCTCGACGTGTCGCCGCTTCCCATCCGCATCAGGGCCGGCACCGACCGCGCCGCGATTGTCGCCGATGCGCGCAGAGCGGCCTACGCGATGATTGCGGCGGCAGGAGCGGCGCTCGTGCTGCTTGCGGCGCTCGCCGTATTCGCGCTGCGGATGGAACGGACCGCCCGCCGGCGCGAGATCGAGCAAACGGTCCGGCTCGCCGAGATCGATAAACTCACGTCGCTCGGCGCGCTGGCCGCGGCAATGACGCACGAGCTGTCGAACCCGCTCCAGGCAATCGTCTTCAACTTGGGCGTCTTCGAGGCCGCCAACGCTGCCAGCCGCGAAGCGCTCGATGACGCGCGCGAAATCGCGGGTCGCATGGGCGCGGTAGTCGATGATTTGCGCCGTTTCTCGCGCAGCGCGCCCCCCGAGCGGCGGCGCTTCGACGCGTGCGACGCCATCGATTCGGCGCTACGGATCGCGCGGCCGAAGCTCAAGCACCGCCACGTCGAGCTGAGCCTCGCGCGGCCGCTGTGGGCCGACGGCAATCCCGCCCATCTATCGCAGATCGTGTTGAACCTGGTCATGAACGCTGCGCAGGCCATGAACGGCGACCCCCGTGCGTCCGTGTCGATCTCCGCCCTAC
>JACXTT010012493.1_pt1 | contig 11268 bp, 3 predicted proteins | sample 9270951 | NCBI WGS metagenome assembly JACXTT01 (sample SAMN15532306, study PRJNA645909) | rock metagenome | isolation source: weathered quartz diorite | place: Puerto Rico | collected 2017-06-21 | reverse complement strand
AGGGGAAAATCGATGGAGATGTCTCGAAGTTCCAGTTAAGCACACTTGTGCCCGGTGCCGACGGAAATATGTACGTATTGCGACCCCTGACTAAGCCTGTGGTTCTGGTGATATCGCCGACCGGGATGATGTCGCGTACGTGGATAGCGGATTCGCCGGCCGAAGGTTACTGGGCGCAGGAAATCAAGGTTGCGTCCAGTAACGTGGTCGTAATTTTCGTAAAGCAGCGGGCCCCGGGTCCACAAACGAGCATAGATGAGGTTTATAGAGTTCTGGATTCTACGACGGGTGAGCCACGTTTCGACTACGTGCCCGATCCGATGTCAAAGTTGCGTGGTGTGTTCACGTGCTATCGGCCCCCCGCCGACTTTTCGTTGTTGTCCAGTGGGGAAACACAAGGCAAACTGACGCTTCAGTGGGCGAGTCCAAAGTAACGTTTGTGATGTTCCGCTGCGCCAAATGTTTTTAGTCCTTCGGGTCATCCCAATGTCAGGATAGCTGCCGGTTTTTCGTCGAAAAGTGCGCAAGATTAAACTGGGACGCAGAAACCAAAACGGATCGAGGGGTTCGTCGGCGTAAGTGTGTTGAGGTACGAATTGCGCGGTTACTGCCGATTTCGATGGTTGATTCACAGACGCTGCAGGCAAGCGAAAGTGTGAATAATCAACCATGTGTGCCACCAAACCGCTAGGAAGGAGTGTTCTTCGAATAGCCGGCGACGAGCCGCTTCTGATATTCGCGCTGGTAGAAGTCGAAAACGCCAGGCCGATCTCCGACAATAATCCGGGTCGGCATCATGCATGGTTAACTTTCCAAATCGGAGGATACCGCCGCGATGATAGATGTATGCCGCCGATCGGAACGGCGGACTGAGGGCCGCGGAGTGGCGGCCGGAATCGAAGAACTGGATGCACGATGACGAGGCCGGTCAACGCCATCTCGCGTCGGGCCACGCTGCGCAAGATATCCCATCCGTCCGCACTCATAGCCGGGCGCACCCCCGATCTCTTGCGTGCGACGGGTCACCAGGTAAGAAAGCACACCGTAGATTCCCACGCAGGCCGCCCGGCTACGCGCGGGAATGCGCGTACGACTGTCGTCTTCCTCACTGCTGGATGGGGCAACGGGTGACGCGCGAAATCGAACAGGCATTTCGATGGATGTGGCGCTGCTGGTGTAGGTCTGGAACCTGAAGTCTGTTGGCGCGAAGCAGTATGCGCGCCTCTTTTTTCAAGGCTGATAATGTTGAAAGGTCGCATGACCCATTGCAGAGCTTCTGAGCGTTAACCGTAAGGTTTGTGTGGACTGGTTGTGATCGAGTCTGAACGCTTATCGATTAGAGATTTTTTTTGCTTGTGTCCGAAGCTAGAATGAACACGAGAGCGGCCCTTGTCTGCCTGAGTACTGTGTATCCGAGGACTGGACGAAAAGAAGAGGCGAGCCAGGAATTCGCGCTGCATCAGAAGGCCTCCGAGCCGCGGCTATAAGGATGTCATGACCATCGTTCCCGAAAACGTGGTTGTGAGCTGGGACCGTTTGGCCGGTTTTGTTATCTTCGTGGCGGCGATTTTCCCCGCCGCCGGCCACAGCGGGCCCATCTGCGCCACTTGTCATGCGAAGGAGACCGCGCGTTTTCTCCAGACCGGCATGGGTAACTCGCTCTCGCCGCCGGTTCTTCTAGCGGGCGGACAGATTCAGCACGGGCGTTCTGGAAGCACGATCGACGTCACCGTGCGCAACGGTCGAATGTTTCACCGTCTTTCCGAGCACGGCCTCACCGCTGAGTATCCGGTGGCCTACCAGATCGGCTCTGGCAAAGCCGGCCGCGGTTACATCGTTCAGGTCGGCGATTATCTGATCCAGTCGCCGGCGGCGTGGTACAACCCGCATGGCTGGGATGTTGCGCCGGGGTTTGTCCCGTCGCGATTACTGGATTTCGACCGCGTTATGATCGGGACCTGCCTGTTCTGCCACGCGGGCGAAGCCAGGTTCTCGGAAGACGGCCGGCGCTTTGTAGGTTCGGCGCTTACCGCCGTCACTTGTGAGCGCTGTCATGGACCGACTGCCGAACATCTGCAACATCCGTCCGCGAAAAACATTGTCAATCCGGCCAAGCTGCCCCTCCCCGCTCGCGACAGCGTTTACGAGCAGTGTCATCTGGAAGGCGAAGCGCGCATTTTGAATCCGGGAAAAACTTGGCGCGATTATCGTCCCGGCCAGGACCTGGCGCACACGGGTGTCATCTACGTGCGCAAACAGAATGGCCAGAGCTTGCAAGCCGTGAGCCAGGCGGAACAATTGGTCAAGAGCCGGTGCGTGCGGGAAAGCGGCGGGAAGCTTTGGTGTGGCACGTGCCACAATCCACACAGTCAGGCGACAGATCGTAATCGGGAGGTCCGCGAGGTCTGCATGTCGTGCCACGCCACATTATCTGGAGCTGTGCATCCGCAAGAGCAATCCGAATGCGTGAGCTGCCACATGCCGCGTGTGTCACCGAAGGACATCATCCATGCGGCCATCACCGATCACCGCATTCTCCGGGTGCCTGGCGCTGATCGGAGCAGCTCAGAGCCGGGCGAGGAGACGCTGGCGGCTTTCAGGAACCCTCCGGTGGAGTTTCGCAATCGCGATCTCGGGCTGGCCGAACTGGATGTGGGCTCGCGCCACGGCATTCCAACGATGAGCAAGGCCGGCATCCAATTAATCGAATCGCTTCCGGATGAGCAGAAGAATAAGGATTCCGCGGTGCTTGCGGCGCTGGTGGGTGCATATCTGCAAAGAGGAATGGCGCCGGAGGGGCTGGGCTTGATCCGCCAGGCGGCCGAGCAGCAGACGCACGACGCTGTCTACGCCTTTTACCTGGGCCTTGCGCTCGACAAATCCAACGATGTGGCTGGGGCGGAACAGCAGTTTACCCGCGCGATCGAGCTCGATCCGTCGCGTAAAGAGGCCTACATCGCGTTGTGCACGATTTACGGAAAGCAAGGCCGTCTTCGCGATATGGCGGCGGCGATCGATCGATATCTCAAGTGGAACCCACAGAGCATTTCGTTCCGCCTGCAGCGCCCGCAAATCGGCCCGCAAAAGGCGGAGCCCTAGCTTACCTACCGTCGCGGTTCAGGCGGCTCCTCCACCCGGAGAAACTGGGTCGGGCTTTAGGTTTGCGAATTGCCGAGGGGTCTGTAACGCCAAAACCGCCACACAACGCCCGACGACCCTCGTTAACATTTCTCGGAGCCCGGCCGGCGCTGACCACCCAACAGAGGTGGTGCCTGAAGTGGCACTGTTTTCTGTTACAAGTTCTTGACAACAAAAAAAGCTTGCGTCATTATGCTCCCAACGTATTACACCAGACGTAAGTGGGTGAGTGATTTGAACAGCTATAGATTTGCAGGGCCTGGATGTTTGGTGTGCCCCAGTTTCGCCATTCCATTCTCAGGAGAAGACCATGCTGTCTCGTAACGGGCTTAGTGCGGTAGTCCTCTGTCTATACATTCTGCTTTGTTCACCGCTGTGGGCTCAGCTCTACACAGGTTCCATCGCCGGCGTCGTTCAGGACCCCACCGGCGCGATCATTCCCAACGCCTCGGTGGTACTGACCGATACGGACAAGGGCTTGACTTACCACGTTACGACGGATGCGTCTGGACGCTATGTCTTGCGATCTCTGCCGCCCAGCACGTACGGTATCAAGGTGGAAGCTGCCGGGTTCCGACCGGACGTTCAAAGCGGTATCATCATCACGGTCAATCAGAACCTGACGCTGAACGTGTCGCTGCAGGTGGGCGCGGCCAGCGAAGCCATCGAAGTTACGGCGCAAGCTCCTGCTCTCTCGACCGAGGACGCCGTCACGGGACAGAACCTCAACCGGACATTCATCAATGATTTACCGCTGGTGGGCCGTTCCGTGTTCGACTTGGCGCTCCTTGCTCCTGGCATTAACCAACCGGCGGGGAACACGTTCGGCGCCAATAATATGGCTAACAACTGGATCTCAGACGGCAGCCGTAATGCGCAAGCCGACATCCTGATCGATGGAGTGAGCACCGTCGGAGTGGAGCAGAATACCGCCATCGTGAATCCGCTCTACACGCCTTCGGTCGACGCCGTGCAGGAGTTCAAGGTTCAGCAGTCCAACTTCAGCGCGGAAATCGGCTTCAGCGGGGCCACCGTGGTTAACGTCGTCACCCGCTCTGGAACCAATGATTTCCACGGCAGCCTGTATGAATTCCTACGGAATGATAAATTGAATGCCAACAACTTCTTCAACAATGAGGCCGGCGTCAAAATTGCGCCCGTGCGCTGGAACAACTTCGGTGGCACGGTCGGCGGGCCCATCAAGAAGAACCGCACGTTCTTTTTCTTCGATTACGAAGGAAGCCGCTCCAGCACGTCCGTGACGAAGAACGCTGGAGTGCCGAGCGCAAAGGAGCGCACCGGCGACTTCGGCGAATTGTGCGGTTATCAGGGCGGCAGCTTCGACGCCAGTGGGATGTGCTCGTCGCCAGATGGCCAGATCTGGGACCCCTACACCAGTGTGTATGATCCCGATCAGGGTGGCCCTGTGCGTCAGAACTTCATCCCCTTCAACAACCTGACTACGTATATGAGTCCCGGCAATGCCAAGATCGCCAGCCTTCATCCGATACCAGCGGCGCCAGGCAACGCCATCGATCCCGTGGCTTTCAAAATGATGCAGTTGTTTCCCCTGCCCAACCTGAACGTGGGCTCCGGTTCATATGACCGGCTGAATAACTGGATTGGCTCTGCGGCGGACAGGAATCGAAACAATCAATTCGATGTGAAAATCGACCACCGGTTCACGGACGCCACCTCGCTCAGCGGCAAGATCTCCTATGGTGCCGGTAACACCAAGCCTGCGAACCTGTTCGGAAATGTAGGCGATGCTTACTCGTCAGGCTACAATGACGGCGGACCCAAGTTGCTGGCGCTCAACCTCACCCATATATTCAGCCCAACCACGCTGCTGACGATCTCGCTGGGCTTGACGCGGGGCTGGTCGTTCGATCATGGTGGCTCGGCAGCCGACTTTCCCAACTTCGACCCGGTCAAAGACCTGGGACTTCCCAGCTACATCGAAGACGCCGGCATCAAGGCCGCCCCTTCCATCAGCGTTTACGGCGGCTATGCCTCGGAGGGAGGCAACAACTCAATCGGCACGCAGGCCTGGACGTATCTGAAGTACGGTCAGGAAACCCACCACCTCATCGGCAGCTTGAGTCACACGCGGGGCCGGCACGAACTGAAGGTTGGTGCTGAAGCCCGCTTGCGCCGCATTACTATATTCTTTCCGGGCATCCCGGCCGGAACCTATTCGTTCGATTTCAACACTACTTCTCAACAACCCTGGTCAGGCGGGGGTGACGCCATGGCCGGCCTGATGATCGGCGCCGGTGGCCCAAGCAATTGGGGATCTTACGAAATTGACTATGCGGCCGCCACCCAGAACTGGAACATCGGAAGTTTCGTCCAAGACAACTGGCGTGTCACGGACAAGCTGACGTTGAACATTGGCCTCCGATACGACCTCGACCTGCCCAGAACTGAACGCTACAACCGCATTAGCTGGCTGGATTTGACCTCCCCTTCGCCTCTTAAGGTACCTGGATTTGACAACTTAAAGGGAGGTTTACAGTACGCCAACAAAGACCAGCGGTCGCCGTATGATAACAATTACAACGGGTGGGGGCCGCGGTTGGGGTTCGCGTACCGGCTGAGAACGAGCACCGTGCTTCGCGGCGGTTACGGCATTTTCTACAGCCAAAACAAGGGAGCCGCAGCCGGGACCGGAATCAGCGATCAGGGCTTCGTCGAGCAGACCAACTGGCTCAACACCTACCAAAATGACGGCGCAACTCCCTGGAGTTTCCTGAGTGACCCGTTCCCAGGCGGGCCCAGGCAGCCAACCGGCGCCAGCAACGGCCTTCTGACCGATGTCGGCTTTGCCATCGCGGGGCCGCTCCGTTACCGCACCGCGCGGCCTTACGAACAGACCTGGAGTTTCGGGATTCAGCACCAGTTGCCCTGGGACGTTGTGTTGGACACGACATACATTGGCAAGAAGGGAACTCACCTGTATTTTGGCAACGCAGGCAACGTGGATTACTTTACGTCAGCGCAGGCCGCGGCTTTCGTACAGAATCCTGGATACTACAACGATTATGTGACAAACCCCTTCGCCGGTATCATCACCGACCCGAGTAGCGGGTTATCCGCCCCCACCGTGCAACGCACCCAGTTAATCACGCCCTTCCCGCAGTTCACGGGAGTGACCGCAACCGATCCACCCTGGGCCAATTCCAGCTATCACTCACTCCAGCTGCGTGCGGAAAAGAGATTTTCGCGGGGTGTACAGTTGCTGGCAACCTACACGAACCAGAAGTCTATCGACGACTCTTCGGTAGGAGGTGGTGGCCTAACCTGGCTGGGCGGCTCGCTGAATAATGTTCTGCAGGATCCGAATAACCGTCACCTGGATAAGTCGTTATCCCAGTTCGACATCGCCCAGATCCTTCAGTTCAGCTATGTCTACGAGATACCGATTGGGCGGAACAAGCGTTTTGGCGGCAATATGAACCCCGTGCTCAATGCAGTCATCGGCGGGTGGCAGACTAACGGCACCTGGCGCTTTGACACCGGCCAGCCGATCATTTTGGGGCTCTCCGGGGGCCAGAGTATCCCAACCTATGGGCCACAGCGGCCGAATCTGATTGGCACCCTGAAGAGAGCCAGCGGCCTCAATCTGGACCAGTACTTCGCCAATCCGGACGTTGCGGTTGTGCCAGATCCCTACACCATCGGCAACGCTCCCAAAGTCCAGCCGAACCTGCGCATGCCCGGCACCAGAACGGGGGCGCTTTCGCTGTTCAAGGAGTTTAGTCTTGCCTCGCTCCGGGAGGGCGCCCGGCTCGAGTTTCGTGCCGAGGCGTTCAACGCCTTGAATCACCCACAGTTCAGCGGTCCGAACGCGGTCGTGAACACCGACAACTTCGGCAAGATTACGAGCCAGGCCAACTCGCCGAGACAAGTGCAACTGGCACTCAAGCTCTACTGGTAGAATAAAAACCCTGACGCTGGTCAGGCAGATGGGCGAGCCATCTGTGGCTGGTTGTTGGGGTTTACCTGTTTTGCGCTGTGAGAACGGCGTCCGTGAAATCGATCGCTCTCGCAATCTGTGTCTACTGGTGGGTAGCTGGCGTTCCAGCAACGGCCCAAACCGAATCTGCCAATGCTTACGCCGAGGCAGCCTCCGCCTTTCAGCAGGGAAGAGTGGATCAGGCTGAGCAGACGTTACGCAGTACCATCGCGACGGAACCGGAAAGACCGGACCTGCTGGGCCTGCTGGCCCTCGTTCTGGACGCGAAAAAGGAATATGAAGAGGCCGGCGAGTTCCACCAGCGCGCGTTGAAGCTGGCGCCGCGCTCCGCTGGTTTATGGAACAACTTCGGCAATCATTTTCTGGCGCGGGGAGACGACGCGCAGGCTCAGAAGGCCTTTCTCCGAGTGGTGGCCAGCGACCCCGGACACGCCAATGCCAACCTACAGCTGGCGCGAATCGCTGTCTCGCAAAAGCGCGGCGCCGAGGCTTTACGTTACCTGGACCACCTGAAGCCTTCGGATGAGAGCGGTACGGCAGTCCAACTTCTGCGGGCACGTGCTCTCCATTCGGCTGCGCAGCCGGCAGCGGCCCTGGCCCTAGTTGACCGGCTCGAAAAAGATCCCGCAGGCGACGCGCGCCTGGCTTTCTCGTTAGGGGTCATTCTGTCTGAATGGGAAAAATACGACCGGGCCGAAGCCGCATTTTCGCGTGCCCTCGAGAGCGACCCGACCAACATCGAGATCCTGCACAACTTGGGACTGGCAGCCTTCCGCGCCGGTCATCTCGATCGCGCCCAGAACGTCTTCGAGATCGCGTTGGGGCAAAGGTCCGGGGATGTTGAGTCGCTCTTTAACCTTGCCCGGGTACAGGCGGCAAAAGGCAGCAATGAAACCGCCCTGGCCCTGCTGGCGCAAGCCCGACGGCTGGCTCCCGAGAGAGCGGATCTTCTGGCCTACCTGGCAAAGATGTATGCGGATGCGGGTTTTTTTAGCGGCGCGGCGGATGCGTACGAGGAATACCTGAAGCTGCAGCCTCGAGATCACACCGCGCGCCGGGAGCGTGGATTCGCGTACTGCCGATTTAGCAGGATGCAAACCGCGCTGCCCGATTTAAACTGGTACGTCAAGAACTATCCTCGGGATCCCGTCGGCCATTTCGAGCTCGGCCTATGTGAAACCCTCGGCGACGAGAGCCTGGCGTACCAACACCTCAGCGAAGCCTTGCGCCTGAAACCTGACTTCACGCCGGCGCACCAGGCACGCGGATGGCTGCTCGGACGCGAAGGCAAGTGGCAGGAAGCGTTGCCCGATGTGAAGTTCGTGGTGCAGCGCGAGCCGAAAAACTCGATGGCGCTATTACAAATGGGGCGGATCTGCCTCGAGCTAGACCGGCCGGCCGAGGCCGTTGAATTTCTCGAGCGGGCACAACGACTGGCGCCCGAGCATAGCGGCATACTCAAGCAACTCCACCGGGCGCTGCGCAGCGTGGGCCGAAACGAGGAGGCCGCCGCCGTACTCGAGAAACTGAAGACAGCCGAACCGGATCGTGCGCCTTTGAAAGCCGAAGCACAGATCTTCGATTACCTCGGCCTGGACCCCACAGAGCAGCGAGAACGGTTGCGGCGCAACTTGACCCGTGCAATCGCGGCGACCCCAAATGACCCGGAGTTAAAGGTCCAAATGGGATCGCTCCTTTTCAGTGAGGGCAAGACGGAGGAAGCGCTGGCGGCCTTCCAGGAAACTCTGACTCTGTCGCCCGGTGTCCAGGTGTTGAGAGAGAGCGCGACGGTTCTGGTGGAGCATAGGCACTACATGCTCGCGCGGGAATTCCTGACCCGCGCTGTGGCCGCGGATCCTTCGGTTGAGAACCGGCTCGACCTCGCGGCCGCCACTTTTCATTCCGGAGATCCCACCGCCAGCTTGGCCGAGATCGACAGGATCCCGATCCAGTATCGTGACGGCGACGTCTATCTTCTGAAAGCGCAAATCTTGGACACCATGGGCAGATTTGAGGCGGCCGCAGAGTCCCTGAATGCCGGTTTCCAGCGGGCGCCAAGGCGAGCCGATCTTTACTTCTGGGCGTCGTTGTTTCTGATCCGGCACAACCGGGACCGGCAGGCGCTCGAGTTGCTGGAACAAGCAACGAGAATCGTGCCGGACGATCCGGACCTGCTTTTGACCAAAGCGGTGGTCCTGGAACTGGTCCGGAAAACGGAGCAGTCGGACGATGTCCTGAAGAAGATCCAGTTACGCTGGCCGGAGTGGGGCCGGAGCTATCTCATTAGCGGCATCATCCAGGCCATACACAGGAATCCCGAAGAAGCTTTACGGTCCATCCGGACGGCCATTGCGCTGGGAGAGACAACTCCTCAAGCATATTACTATCTGGCCGACACAACTCGCGCGGCGAAGCCCGATGACGCGGCAGCCGCCCGGAAGGCTGTGACGGAAGCGCTCCGGCTGGATCCAAACGATGCCTGGTCTCACGCGCTGGCGGGGAAGATTGCCCTGGAAACCCAGGAACCCGGCGATGCTGTCGCGCAGTTGAAAGAGGCGATCCGCCTCAAGCCGGATCTCGTCGAAGCCCACTACTCGCTGAGTATGGCCTACAAAAAGTTGGGACGGCAAGATGAGGCCGCGGCGGAAATGGACGCAGTGCGCCGGTTGCGGGAGCAAGACCCGCAGAACCAGGAAGAGACCGGTGGAATTCGGCAGGCGTTGTTTCCTGCGGACGCATCACGCTAGAATACTCCGCGCGCAACCGTCTGAGATGGCGGGTTTGGTGCATCCGTCGACAAGTCGTCGTTCAATGTGCTCGGTGCCTCCATCGGCTGCGTCCGGCCGCAGATCCATTTAGCGCGGCTCGGCGACCTTGTGATAGTGGTTGACGGCAAGCCCTGACACGGTTTGAGCCTGCCCACTGGGCCATTGGATTCGGGCGCTCACATCGGCCGGGGGATTCGTCCCGAGCCCGAAGGTGACGCGCTTGTCATGTGAGGACAAATAGCTGCCGCCTCCCGTGATCCAGCGCGCCAGCTTGCGCTCCCCGAGCGGGACCGTAACTTTTGCACCGATGGCATCGCGGTTGCTCCGGGTGCCTTCCAGCTGAAAGCCGATCCAGGCGCCGGCTTGATCCCAAGTATTCTGCAAGAGCACTGGCCTGTCGTTTAAACACGTAAAGATGACGTCGGAACGTCCATCGTTGTTCAGGTCGCCCACCGCCAGGCCACGCGCGCGGAATTTCTGCCGAAAGACCGGGCCGGTCAATTTTTCCACGTTCTCGAACACACCGGAGCCCGAGTTGCGTAGCAGGAGCGGTGGTTCGAGGTACGAAATATCGCGGCGCGTCCGCTCAATCACCGGGTTGATATGCCCGTTGACGACGACCAGGTCCAGGTTGCCGTCATTGTCGTAATCGATAAAATGAGTTCCCCAACCAACAAAGAAACGAGTGAACCTTGCGAGGCCTGACTGCACCGTACGTTCTTCGAACGGAAAGTGCCCCGGATTGACGAATAGAGCATGATGCTCGTCGTTGAAGTTGGTAACCACAAATGCGGGCCAGCCGTTGCCGGTGAGGTCGCCCGCATCCACGCCCATACCGGCGCGCGCGTTGCCGTCCATATTCAGGGCCACTTCGGCGATCAATCCCACGTCGGCGAATGTGCCATCGTGCCGGTTGATGAGGAGCAAATTGGGGGAAGCATCGCGAGCCACAAAAAGGTCCGGCCATCCGTCGCCATCTGCGTCAATAGCCACCACGCCCAACGCCCGGCCCACCAGCTTGGCAAGGCCCGCCTGCGCCGTGACATCGGTGAACGTGCCGTCGCCATTGTTATGGTACAGGCGCGGCGAATCCCCCTCGTACGCGGTTTGCGCGCAATACGTCGGCTGTCCCTGATACTCGCAGTGCTGCGGGCCGTCAAAGGAAAACTTTGCGTAATTCGCGACAAAAAGATCGAGCCGGCCGTCACGATCGTAGTCAAACCAAGCGGCGCTAGCGGCGAACTTCCCGGAATTGCTCACTCCCGCCTTTTCCGTCACGTTGGTAAACGTGCCGTTGCCATTGTTGTGAAAAAGGGCGCCGGATGGGTAACCCGTGATGTAGAAATCGGGAAAGCCGTCGTTGTCATAATCCGCGGCGGCCAC
>JACXTT010012492.1_pt1 | contig 11269 bp, 15 predicted proteins | sample 9270951 | NCBI WGS metagenome assembly JACXTT01 (sample SAMN15532306, study PRJNA645909) | rock metagenome | isolation source: weathered quartz diorite | place: Puerto Rico | collected 2017-06-21 | reverse complement strand
CGCCGCCGCCCGGCCGCTCGAGAGCCCCGGTCCGGCGCGGGCGCGCGCGCGGCAGCGGCCCTCGAACTCGCTCCAGTCGTACGGAGGCGCTGCCGGATCCGGCAATTCGCGCAGTCGGGGCCCGAGTCCCTGGCGCGGATCTAGATCAGGGTGCATGAGGGTCGATCCGGGTGCGGCTCGAACCAGGCACGCAGCCGCGCGTGCGCGCGCGAGAGCTGCGACTTGGAGAAACTCACCGAGCGGCCGAAGGCGCTCGCGATCTCCTGGTGCGAGTAGCCCTCGACTTCGTACATCCACACCACGGCGCGCGCTGTGGGCGTGAGCGCCGCCAGGGCGCGCTCGAGGTCCACCCATTCTTCGCGGCGGGCGGGTGCCACGAGCGCGGCCGAGGCTCCGAGCCCGAAGTCGGCGGGATCGAGCGACAGGCCCAGCCGCCGCCACGGCGAGCGCAGATACATCAGGCAGCGGGAAATCGCGATCTGCCGCAGCCAGGCTCCGAGCGGTGCCTCGCGCCGGAATTGCGACAGGCGCTCGTAGAAACTCATCATTGTGTCCTGAAACAGATCCTCTGACACTGCACGCTGCCCCACGAGGCGCCGGATGAGGGCAAAGGTCGCGGGCGCCACGGCGGCGTAGATCGCCCCGCGCGCCGCCTCGTCCCCCTCACACGCCCGTGCCAGCACCGCGTCCGGAACCGTGATTTCCGCGAGTCGGGTCACGGGATTGTTAGATGCGCGGGCGCGGCAAAAGGTCGCAGAGGCTCCCGGCGGCTTCGCGGCTGCGGGTGCGGGTGGCTATACTTGCCTTACGCACTCGATGCCCGAGTGGCGGAATTGGTAGACGCAGCGGACTCAGACGAAACTTGAGCCCTCGGGGAGAAATTCCCGAGGTGAAGCCCGTCAAACTCGGTGAAGGCCCCGGGGGCATCCCGCCCCGAGCTCACGCCGAGCCAAGCCCGCGCTGGTCGCGCGGGAAGGTGTAGAGAGCAGACGGCGGGCACCTAAGGCCGGCAGGGCTAGGGTGAAGGCGTGCTCCAGACCACGAACACGAGCGGCTTGACGGGCTCGGGGCGGCGAAAGCCGAAGTGGCAGGAAAATCCGCCGCCCTTAAAAGCGTGTCGGTTCGACTCCGACCTCGGGCACCACCTGAACCTCCGATGGCATCCGCCACCCTCCAGGTGCTCCGCTGAGAGGCCGGGAACTCCCGCACCTTTCGGTCGTCAGTGTCTGTCGTCGTCCGTGGACAGCGCCGCTCAAGTGCGGGTACACTTGCGGGTACGAATCATCAGGCACCGAACCGTACCCAATCGAGTACCCATATGCTCACCGAAGCAAAAATCCGCGCTGCCAAACCGCGGGAGAAGACCTACAAGCTCTCGGACGGCCGAGGGCTACATCTCCTCATCACCCCGACCGGGAGCCGCTTGTGGCGCTTCCGGTATCGCTACGTGGGCCGCGAGAACATGCTCGGGCTCGGGAGCTACCCCGAGGTGTCGCTCGCAAAAGCCCGAGAGGGCTGCCATGCGCAGCGGCGAGTTGTCGCTGATGGTCGTGATCCGGCCGCCGAGAAGCGCGTCGAGGCCGGCAGGCAGATGCACACGTTCGCGGCAATCGCTCAGGAGTGGTTAGGGAAGCAGCGATTCGAGCCCGCCACCCGTGAGAAGGCGGAATGGACATTTCGTGACCTGATCCTGCCGCACCTCGGGTCAAAGCCGATCACGACAATTACCCCGCCCCAGATTCTCGAAGTCCTTCGCAAGCTCGAACTGCGCGGCAAGCACGAGACCGCACACCGAACCCGCCAACGCATCTCGCAGGTCTTCCGGTACTCGATTGCCACTGGGCGATCCGAGAGCGATCCGACGCGAGACTTGCGCGGGGCACTAACTCCTATCGAAGTGACGAGCCGCGCCGCAATCACCCAGCCCGCGAAGGTCGGCGAACTGCTTCGGGCGATCGACGGCTATCAGGGCGATCCTGCAACGATCGCCGCACTGAACCTCGCCCCGCTCGTATTCGTCCGCCCGGGGGAGTTACGCGGTGCGGAGTGGCGCGAGTTCGACCTCGAAGCGACCGAATGGCGCATCCCCGGCCAGCGCATGAAGATGGGTGAGCAGCATATCGTCCCGCTATCCCGGCAAGCGGTTGAGATCCTGCGGGGGCTGCATCTACTCACGGGCAGCGGCAAGTACGTGTTCCCGTCGCTGAGGAGTCGAGACCGGCCGATGTCCGAGAACACGCTCAATGCCGCGTTGCGCCGCCTCGGCTACTCGAAGACCGAAATGACCGCGCACGGGTTCCGGGCGATGGCATCCACGCTGCTCAATGAGCAAGGATTGCCGCCCGATGTGATCGAGCTGCAGCTCGCGCACACGGAGCGCAACAAGGTCCGCGCAGCCTACAACCGGGCGCAGCGGCTCGCCGAGCGGCGGGAGATGATGCAGGCATGGGCGGACTACTTGGCCGGCCTCAAGGCCGGCGGGAGCGTCACGCCTATTGGCCAGCAACGGTCGGCAGCGTGACATCAGTCCGTGGCACACGAGCACAAGCTCGTATTCGTCTACGACGAGAGCCGACTGCCGGGGGGCAAGCTCCTCAGACGTAGGTCCGCCGGAGCGCCTGCGCAACTGAGATCACTGCTCATCGCCCTTGAGGAGGTTGCTCGGCGGGGGCTCGACGCGCGGGGCATAACAAAGCGCGGCAAATACGAGGCAGCCCGTCGCGTCCGCGACAAGGTGGCAGCAGTTTGGTGCGGGACGCCTGATGCCGTCGAGAGAAATGCCGAGCGTTGGGGCGCAAGTGCTGAAGGGATGTTGCGCGCGATTATTCAATGGCCCGAGGTTGAGCAGCGCGTTGCAGATCCGGCGGCCCGCATTTTTCAGCCTGAGTGCGGGCGCCGACCTATCAAAGAGCAGCAGGTGATCGAGGCGCTCCGGCTCTGGCGCTCACGCAGACGGACCACGAGCACCCGCGTATCCCCCAGAGCCAGCAGGCAGATCCATGTCATCGAATTCAATCTCGCGACTTATATGCGCGCCGAAGTACTGAGCGAACCCGTGCGCCGCGACAGCCGCCCGCGACGCCCAAACTCGGGCTGACATCGGACCCCTACGCACTGACCCTGACTGCTCACGTCGGGGTCCTGGCAATGCCAAAGGAGCATCCGCCCAAGCGCGGCAGACTGAAATGTGTGGGTCTGCGCGACCCGGCCGCGCGAGACTGTGCGTGTCCATGATCGGCGAGATGGACACGTGCACATGATTCACCACGACCTGACGCTCGAGCGTCTTCCTGCGGTGCTCGCTGCGCGCGGCACCGGAAGATCGCATCACTATCAGTCTATCGCCGCGGGAACGTGGACGCCGCCAGTCCGTATCGGTCGCGCATCAGCCTGGCCGCGCCACGAGGTGCAAGCGCTGCTCCGTGCCCAAATCGCCGGGGCGAGCGACGAGCAGATGCGCTCGCTCGTCAGCAAGCTCATCGATGAGCGCCATCAACTGATGCCGCCCCTCATGGAGGTCTCATGATGAGCGCACGCCTCTCGGCACTCGGCGGTATCGTGGCTGGCCCTTCGGCACACGCCGCCGCAGCGCCGATCTCCGGCGTCACTCGTGCCACTCCCGTCACAACGCCAGCGGTGCCCAGCATTAGCAGGGACCCGCACCTGAAGCCGGCCTCCATGGAGACGCTGCTGCGGATCGCGCGCAGGTTCCCGGTCTTCCCCTGCGACGACCAGAAGAAACCCCGGACGCAGCACGGGTTCAAGGACGCCACGCAGGAAGAGGAGAAGATCCGGCAATGGTGGTCCATGTGGCCTAACGCACTCGTGGGCGTTCCGACAGGGACCGTCAGTGGCGTCGTGGTGCTTGATGTAGATCCCGAGAATCTCTCGGAGCGGTCGAAGGAGTGGCTCTCGGAGAACACGAATCACTTCATCGGGACGCGCATCAATCACACGCTGCACGGGGGGTGCCACTACTTCTTCACTGTCCCGCCCGGCACAAGAACCCGGACCTGCGCGGCCGTCGTCGTCAAAGGCGAACGCCTGGACGGCATCGACACCCGGGGCGACGGCGGCTACGTGATCCTCTGGTCCGCGCACGGACTGCCAGCCGTGGGAACGGCCCAGATGCTACCTGCTGAGCTGCTGCCGCTCTTCGATACCACGATCTACTACGGCACCTCCAAGTCGAACGGCAACGGGGGCATTATCCAGGAGGGTGGGCGCAACGATTACCTCAGCCGCGAGGCCTATCGCTTCCGCAGAAGCGGTGCGAGCGTCGAGCAGATCGAGCGGATCCTCTCCGCGATGAACCAAGAGTGCTGCGTGCCTCCCCTGGAAGCTGCCGAGGTGCGGCAGATCGCGCAGGGAAAATCTCACGTCGAGCCTGATCCGCCCGCCAACGACCGCGGTCCTGGTCGTCGTGCCGCCGATGGTCGGGAGCCCCGCGGACAAGCGCCTGCGGCTCCTGCGCCTGATGAGCGGTGGCCTGAGCCCCTTCCCGAGGCCGCCTACCAGGGCCTGATCGGCAAGATCGCGCGGGCGATTGAGCCCCAAACCGAGTCCGATCCTGCCGCGGTGCTGTTGCAGGTGATCGTTGCCTTCGGTGCACTCGTCGGGCGCGGCCCGCATGTGCGCGTGGAAGGCGATGAGCACCACGTGAACTTGTTCGCGCTCATCGTGGGCGACACCTCGAAGTCCCGCAAGGGCACGTCCTGGGGCCGGGTGCGCCAGATCTTCGCCAGCGTGATCGGCGGGCTAACTCCGCCCGCCGACTGGCCTGCGGTCGTTCACGGCCTGTCGAGCGGCGAGGGGCTGAAGTATGCCGTGCGCGATGAGCGCCGCGAGATCCAGACTGACAAGAAGACCGGCGACACCGACGAGGTGCTCGTAGATCCCGGCGTCACCGACAAGCGATTGCTCGTGGTCGAGCCCGAGTTCAGCCAAGTGCTGCGCCAGGGCGCGCGTGCAGGGAACACCCTGAGCGCCACGATCCGGGCTGCCTGGGACACGGGCGACTTGATGACGTTGACGAAGAACGACCCCGTGAAGGCCACCGGGGCGCATGTCAGCATCATCGGCCACATCACGATCGACGAGCTTCGGGCGGAACTTACCGCAACCGAGTCCGCCAACGGGTTCGCGAACCGGTTTTTGCCCATGTGCGTGAAACGCTCGAAGGTACTGCCGTTTGGCGGCGAGCCGCTGGCCCAGGTGGGGCGCAACGACCTCGTGAGCCGGATCAGGAAGGCTGCCGACCATGCCAGGGAATTGAAGTCGGTCGAGATGACCGCCAGCGCGCGCACGGTGTGGGAGCGGGTTTACCCGACGCTCTCCGAGGGGTATTCGGGCCTCCTCGGTGCCGTTACCGCCCGTGCCGAGGCGCAATGCCTGCGGCTGGCGCTGGCGTACGCCCTCGCCGACGGGGCGCGAGAGATTGACTCCCCGCACCTGCTGGCAGCCCTCGCAGTGTGGGACCGCTGCGCCGAATCCGCCCGGTACATCTTTGGCTCAGCCCTCGGCGATGGGGTCGCCGACGAGATACTCCGGGCGCTGCGTGCCGCTGGTGCCCAGGGGTTGACCCGAACCGAGATCAGCGGGTTGTTCAGGCGGCATGAGACAGCCGAGCGCATCGGCGCGGCCTTACAGCTACTCCACCGCAAAGGCCTCGCGAGCTGTCGACTGCACGCCGCCAGCGGCCGACCGGCCGAGATTTGGTACAGCGCGGGCTGCGAAAAAAGCGAATTAAGCGAAATAAGGGGGTAGGCCCATGGGAGTTATTTCGCATCTTTCGCTTATTTCGCAACTCAGCAGGGAGATTCGTTGATGGGCAGGCTGCTGAATTTGGCTATGGCGGCGATTGCTGAGGCGCCAAAGAAGTCGGCGCCGATTGCGGACGCGCCTAGCAGGGGGCTCGACCCGGAAGAGCCGCTATCCCATGAAGCCGCTGATCGTCCCGTTGCACCCCTGATGGATGCTCAAGAACGCGCCCGCGAGGGAGTTCTCGGCGACCTCCGAGACTTGCCGCACCTGAAGCGTGCGCTCCGATACCGCAGGGAGGGCGATACCGTGATCATAACCATCGGAATCCGTGACGTGGGGACGGGCGAGTTATCAGTGCCGGCCGAGAAGTTCGATCTGACAACACTGCTGGCCTATCTCAACGGCGCACATCAGTGATCAACAGTACCCATCCCCGGAAGGATCTTCAGCAGGCCGCTCGGGTCTTGGGTGATAAGCACCGCAGGTGCGCCCTTTCTCAACCGAGCAAGCGACTCCCTGGGACGTGCGCCCGCGCGCGTGTACCCGCCTTGAGCCACCACCAGCCTGATGACGAGACAACCCCCACCAGCCTGCGCTGACTGCGGTCGATCGACATACACCCCCGGAGAGGCGGTGAGTGCTTTCCACGTGAGGGAGTTCTGTCGGTCCTGCTCCCGCAAGCGACGCTCATGGCGATACCGGCGCTGGTGGCACAGCCGTGGCGGCGCTCAGCGTCACAAGTGGAATAGGATCCGGCGCGAACGCATGGCGGAGAAGGCGAGCCGCAGGCAGGCCAACACGGAACTGTGGCGGACATACAGGATGATGTACGCGGGCGCAGATTCGGACTGGCCGAGTTTTCGCGCGGCCGCCCTCGGTCAACCGATGCCCGAGATGCCGCAGTGTCTCAGCGTGCCGAAACCATGAGCGCGAAGGTACCTTGCCCTGAGTGCGGCCAGCAGTTGGTATGGCCTGGCATGCCACGCTGTGGAGCATGTCGCCAGCGGAGGCGGACCATTAACCGGGAGACATTTCGACTCTGGCGGGCGGCTGGATGTCCGGGCACATGGGAGGCGTTTCGCGAATCGGTTTGCTGACAAACTCGCCACCGACAACTTGCCGTACCCACGACAGACAAGCGACTGGACATGACCCACGACCGACTGAGCGCCCTATGAATCTAACACCCCATCCGCTCCTGCGATTCTTGAGCCAGAACCCGAAGTTGCGCCGTGACCCCCTCAACCCCACGATTGAGTGGCCTGGCCGGTACCGGGATTACGTGGAAGAGCGGTTGGCGGGAGCGGTGATGCCGCCAGTTCCGGCGAAGATGAAGAAAGTATTCTCCCGCGGGCGCTGAAAGCAGGCGTTCCCGCACTTCATCTTATCGCGAGAGGCTCGGCGCGGAACTGATCCGGCACGCAGGTTCAAATCGGGGGCGTGATTTGGCCTGTTCCTAGCGTTCCGCAGTCAGCGAGGCTGAAGTAACTAAGGTTTGCTTGGGCGCTATGGCACAGCACGCGAGCTCACCAACTATCTGCTCCGGTTGTGACTCGAGCGCTCGCTCCTGGCCCTGGACCTGAAGACCCAGCGGCAGTTCAAGGAGGTCTACGACGCCATCCGCGCACTGATGGATGCACCGGCGCCCAAGCGCCGCAGCATCGGCTACACCGCCGATCTCTCCGAGAAGAGCTGAGATCACCAACGCTTCGTCGCCGCCCACCGGTGTCTTTTGTGTCCCAATGGGCCACAAAAGCCGCTCCGAAGCTATCCTGCCTACATCAAAAATCGGTGCAGTTGTTATATGGCGCGGCGGGTGGAAAGAGACCCCGCCCCAGAACGGACCAGGGGATCTCGCTTCGCCCTCAGCTATTTGGTGTTGCGCGCCTCGATGAGCCGATGATGGATTCGCATCGCAAGCTGATTCACGGCTATTGGGCTTGCCCACAGCAGCACCAAGACAAACGCCAATACCAAAACACTCGAACTATCGACGGATGAGGCGTCGTGATACAGGAAGCCTGCTCCCTGTATGGCGTCAAAGACCAGTGCTACTACCATCAGCACAAGGAACGCCGGAAGAGCGCGCCAAGTTGTGCCGACAAGCAGCGCCACGTACAGAGTCACCCACCAAGCGCATAAAAGTCCGTAACCCGCTCGTGATGGACTTCCGCTGAAGACGAGATTTGCGGCAACGCCTGCGGCAATCCATAGAAGCGCGTGCACCGCACCTAAGACGTTCTGGTTGAGCTTCATTGGCTGACTCTCTCCTGCCGCTACTGCACGGTGACCGGGACTATTCCATTTGGATCGTTGCGGATGTCCTGCAACACCTCATCGGTCAGAGAATTTCCGAAAATGCCACCCCCAACATCGACGCACCCAGCAGATCCGGAGATCGCGCCGCCGTGCAGGAAGAAGCCCGATCGGCCATATGTCTGTGTGGCAGGGAGGGGGTGAAGCGGAACACGCCAGCTGCCCCAGTCACCACGAAGCTGTCTCAGCAGAGTGCCAAGGGTCCCAGGTTGTGAAATCTCTGAAACGCTCAACTGATACTTACCAGGGGGAATGGGACCTTGGTTCGTGTTCGCCGCGCACTTGGGATTATTCATACATTGCCCGCGCCCGGAAGTAATCGGCACCGGGTAGGGCTTTCGGCCCGCAACCTCGGGATCTACAAGCATGAACCCGCTGGATATGTTCACGCTGATCGAGGTGAGCCCGGATGGATCAAACCACAACAGCGGGCTATCGAACGCGTAGGCGTAGGTATTGACGCCTGCGATGAGCCCCGCGGGATCTGACTCGAGGTATCTTCCGACCTGCGGGTCATAGTCACGCGCCATGTTCTGATTGAATCCGGTCTCGGCCTGATAGAGCCGGACTGCCTCCTGTCACTGATTCTCCGGACGGAGGAAGTTTTTTACTCTTATGCTGCCCGGAGCATACTTAAACGTATCTCCGGTGCAGTTTTCGCCGGTTCTAATTGGAAGCAGATACAGCTCTTGTGCAAATCCTGCGTACTCGACTAGTACGAAGCACTCAGTCCTAAGCTTGGCGCCAGAGGTTGAGTTGATCTTCAAGAGATACTCGCTCTTGCGAATGCCGTGGCTGGGCGCTTCTGCTGCAGAACCCTGTCGGACCGCGGTAATAGCCCGCTCTTTCTTCTGTTCCTCGAGAGGGACACAACCTGTGGGCATTCGGTTAGAGATCAACTCACACAACAGGATAGACGTGACCTGCCCCGACACGCTGCTGGCAGCATCGGCCGCCAGGTTCCTGTTGATAGCGAATCGCCAAGCAAGGACGGCCGCAACAAACACGAGCAGCACAAACGACCACAGAACGCTTCTTCGGCTCATAGCTCCCTCAAGAAAAAGTACCAGCAGAGGACTGCACTGCCGCCCGGACTGACGAACCCTCCGCCTTCTTCAGTGACCCCTGACCTGCCATTGGGAATGTAGTTTTGATTGTTGGTCAATCCGATATCGAAACCGCCCCCTGCCCAATATCCCCCAGAAAACTCGGCGAAGTACCCTGCGTATGTATCCGGCCGGCATCTCTTTCCATCGACGCCCTGCACAGGCCCAGTAAGTAGCGAACCGCCAGGCGTACCCACTCCGGCGCATACCTTCGCGTAGGCAAAGTTATGAGACTTCCCGCATTCATCCTTACAACGCATAACGGTCAAGCCGCCACCGCCGAAAATTGCAAAACACCACCTGAAGGTGGGGCGCCCCACCCCGGGGTGGCTATCGGCGCGTGATACTGGGCGCGGGCCGACGCAGCAAAGTTCGGAGGTTCAGCTTCTCGTGGCCGCTGCCCTTTGAGGCCTGCCGCGACTGGGAAGCGTTATGGATGGCCCAAGGGGAGCAGCGCGACGCGCCATGGGTACGTCTACGGGTACGTTCGGGAGTCTCCCTCTATTAACTGTAATGTTACCAACGATATAGGCATAAAATGCGACTCCGACCTCGGGCACCACTTCAGCGGGTATCGCGGGCGGCGGCGTCAGCGACGGGCCCATGCCGGCGGGCCCGCCGCCGGCCCCGGACTGCTCCCGAGCCTGCAGCGGGGGTTGCACATCACTCGCAGGTGCTGCGGCTTGTGCAGCGCCGCCCGGGCCGCGATCAGCGCGGCTCCGCTCACGGCGGGATGCACGACGGCGAAATTCCGGCCGGCATCGGCGAGCGCATCCAGCCGATCGGGCATCTCGGCGCAGCCGCTCAGCACGACCGTCGCCAGCGCTAGCGCCAGCGCTTTCACGGAGTCAGCCAGAATGAGTGCCGATCAGTCGTTGCGAGGCTGCGTGAGCGGCTGCATCGGCTCACGCTTGGCCGCCGCACGCCGGGCGGCCGAACGGCGCTCGCACAGCAGCCTGCCGTAGCGCAGCAAGTTGGCCACCGCGAGCAGCGCCGTGGCACCGGCCCAGCAGATCACGGTCCCCGACAGCGTGAGCCCGTACTCCCCGGTCGGCGAGATTCCGAGGTAAGGGGCGAGGAAGCCGCCCGCGAGCGCACCGCCGGTGACCGCAATGCTGAAATCGAATACCGAGACCTGGTCGATCTTCGCCTGCAGGATCAGGGTTGTCAGCCAGCCGACCAGCACGGCCTCGGTCAGCAGCGTCACTACGTCCATTGGTCAATCCTCGGGGGGCTGCGTGTCGATTATTCGTGCGAGCAGGGTGCGCCGATCGCGCCATCCGTTCTGTGCAGCAACCGACAGTGCGCGCGCACGCCATCGGGTGGTCATCCGGTATTTGTACTTATCGTGTCGCAGGCCGACGACGCGGCTCTGTTGCGATATGACAGTCCCCGTCCCGGGACGTCGGCCACTGTCCTAAGATGGCTCGCCTGTCGCCGCACGCCGACGTCGTGCCAGGCGCCGCACGCCATGCCATCGTCAGCGCGAGTTCCCCGAGTGTGAGGGTTTCCGTGCGTACGGGATTGGCCTGGGTAGTGCCGGTACTGCTGATCGCGGGGCTCACCGCATGCGGTGGGTCCGGCCCGAGCGCGCAGTCGCAACCGACGCCACCTCCTCCCGGCCCGCCGCCGCCGCCTCCGCCGGCGCAGGGCACGGACGTCGTGACCTACAAGAACGACCTCGCGCGCACCGGTCAGAACCTGACGGAGACGGTGTTCACGTCCGCTAACGTGAGCGCGACCAGCTTCGGGCTGCTGCGCTTCCTCGCGACCGACGGCAAGGTGGACGCACAGCCGCTGTACCTCGCGGGGCTCACCGTGCAGGGCGCGGCGCACAACGTGGTGTTCGTGGCCACGGAGGGCGACTCGGTGTACGCCTTCGATGCGGACAGCGGAGCGACGCTCTGGCGTGTTTCGCTCCTCGGCTCCGGGGAGACGCCGAGCGGGCCGCACGGCTGCGGTCAGGTGGTGCCCGTGATCGGCATCACCTCGACGCCGGTCATCGACCGCGCCGCAGGTCCCCACGGCGCGCTCTATGTGGTCGCGATGTCAAACGGCGGCAGTGACCACCAACGCCTGCACGC
>JACXTT010012491.1_pt1 | contig 11270 bp, 7 predicted proteins | sample 9270951 | NCBI WGS metagenome assembly JACXTT01 (sample SAMN15532306, study PRJNA645909) | rock metagenome | isolation source: weathered quartz diorite | place: Puerto Rico | collected 2017-06-21 | reverse complement strand
CGCTACTGAGAAAATGACGCGAAGCCTCCTTAGCGAGCGCAGGCGGGGTGGTCGCTCACAACGAACCTGGTGTGTGGGCAACCACCCCGTCCGCTCCATCAAAGGTGGCTTCGCAACATCTTCTTTACTGTAGCGGCCACCCCTCCTCACGAGGAGGGGAATATGCCCGGCTCGAAACTCTGGTCAAAATTTTAAAACTGACCCATTGCCCGCAGTTGTCGCCGACATAACCCTGAGTTTATTGTCGCCATTTCGACATCCGCGAATTATCATTAGCCGCTAGTTTCAGAACGGGTTACAAGGCATAGGAGAGGTGCTCCGATGGGTCGTATTGCGCGGTTGCTTGTGATGCTTCTGGCGCTTGCTTCTTTACTCGTCGCTGTGGTTCGCGGCGCCGGGGATAGTGCGATTACAAAAGCTGTTAAAGGCGGCGATCTAGCGGCTGTTAAGAAACTCATCGCAGCGCGAGCGGACGTCAATGCCCCCGGAGGCGATGGATCCACACCGCTACTTTGGGCTGCACATCAATCCGACATCGAGATGGCCAAGACTCTCATCGCAGCGGGAGCCAAGCCGGACGTTCCCAATCATTACGGGGTTACTCCCCTGCTGGACGCCAGCCGCACCGGCGACGTCGCGATGATGGAATTGCTCCTGAAGGCCGGGGCCGATCCGAAGCGCACCCACACCGAAGGCGAAACACCGCTGATGGCTGCGTCGCGCGCCGGCAGCGTGCCCGGAATACGACTGCTTCTCGATCGCGGTGCGGATGTCAATGCGGTGGACGCATTTCAGAAAGAAAGCGCGCTGATGTGGGGCTCCACGGAAGGTCACCTCGACGTTGTCGACACGCTGCTCAAAGCCGGCGCAAATCCCAATCTCCAGGCACACATCACGACAATTACCGAACGCAAGAACGCCGACCATCCCACCGGCGGTTTCACTGCCGTGATGTGGGCGGCGCGCAATGGAGACGAAGACATCGTGCGGCGGCTCGCCGCAGGAGGCGCCGACCTGAACCTCAAGAATGGCGACAATGCTTCGGCCGCGATGGTGGCCATGTACAACGATCGGTTTGATTTGGCCAAGGTGATTTGGGACCTCGGCGCCGACGTCAATGACGGATCACTTTACACCGCTGTCGAAATGCGCGAATCCACAACGGACCAGTTTGCGTTTGATGGTTCGCGTCTGCGCCCGAGCCATCCCAACAAACTATCGTCACTGGATCTCGTGAGGATCCTACTGGAGCGCGGCGCCGACCCGAACAAGACTTTCGCGGGCCAGTTCCACTCCACTTCAATGCCGAATGGCGACCGATTCAACAACACGCCATTTTTCCGCGCGGCCGTCGCATCCGATGTTGAAGCTCTAAAACTTTTGATCGCGCATGGCGCCGATCTCGAGCAAAGTCCAATTGGTCCGCCACCAAAGCCTGATGTCGATGAGACAGAAGGTGGTCGAGGCCGCGGCAATCCCAATGCCGGCAAGACCGCTGCCATGGTGACCATGACCGGTGGCCGCGGTCCACAAATGACAGGCGGACCGGGATACATCCGCTCCGGCACGGTGCCCTATCGTGAACCTGGAAGCCGCAAGCCGCTGGACGCACTCGTTCTGTTGCTGAAGGCCGGCGCGAATCCAAACGCGAAAGGGCCTGACGGTTCCACGATCCTGCATCAGGCGGCTGCTGCCAACAACCTTGATATGATCCGCGCGCTTGCCGATGCAAAAGTGGATTTCAACACGACGAACAAAGACGGGCTAACGGCACTCGATGTGGCGGAAGGCAAAAAGCCTGCAGGCGCACCTGCTGAACGCGGTCGTGGTGGAGCCGCAGGAGGCGGAGGTCGCGGCCGCGGAGGTCGAGGTGGAGGAACGACCCAGCAGGACGTCGCGAAGCTGCTTCGTGAACTGATGGGCCTGCCACCGGCACCGCCTGCGCCACCGGCTGCAGATGGAGAACAGAAGTGAAAAAGGTTCTCTGCACGGCGGCCGCGTTGACTCTCGCCACCGTTTGTCTATCTCAAACGACGAGCAAGGTCGCAACTCCCGCAGCAAACACGGCACAAGGTCCTGTCGAGTATCAGGAGATGCTGAACAAGTACTGCGTCACTTGCCACAACGAGAAAGCGCGAATCCCGGCGGGCGCTCCGCTCGCGCTCGAAAAGGCAAATCTCAAGGATCCCGGTGCCGATGCGGCGGTCTGGGAAAAGGTCGTCAAGAAACTCGGTGTGGGCGCGATGCCTCCGCAAAATTCTCCAACCCCCGGAACCGAACAACTCAAGGCTTTTCGATCGACGCTGATCGCGAGCCTCGATGCTGCAGCGGCAAAGAAGGACTATCCGGGGCGTTACGTCCTTCATCGTCTCAATCGCACGGAATACGCGAACGCTGTTCGGGATCTGCTCGGCGTCAAAGTCGACGTAACGGATCTTCTGCCGAGCGACGGCGGCGACTTTGGATTCGACAATATCGCGACGGCGCTGACGACCTCTCCACTGTTGCTGGAACGCTATCTCACTGCCGCACTACGAATCAGCGAACTCGCAGTCGGCGATCCTGAAGCCGAGCCCGGAACGGCCACATTCACGATCGGTACAGTTGTAACGCAGGGCCAGCATGTGGACGGACTGCCGCTCGGCACGCGTGGCGGCACTCTCGTTCAATACGACTTCCCCGCCGACGGTGAATATGTTTTCTACGGACGGCTGCTCGATACGGTCGCTGAAGGTTATGTTGGCGTCGAGGGCCACGAGACGCCCTATCAGTTCATCGTGACTGTCGATGGTGACCAAGTCTTCGGGGCGCCAGTCGGCGGCAAGGAAGATCACGAATCCAGTTCGAAGAACATCGTGATTTCGCGTGATGAAGTCAACAAGCGGATGACTTCAGCCAAAGTTAAAGTAACCGCTGGGCCTCACGAAGTCGGATTCACATTCATTGAGCGGCCCACGCAGGAACAAAACATGTGGCAGCCGGTTCTTCGCGACAGTCTCGAAGCGCACAATCCTTCGGGAATTCCAAGACTGCGCAGCGGCAACATCGAAGGTCCGTACAACGTGACGGGCGTCAGCGAAACGTCGTCTCGAAAGAAGCTGTTCACCTGCAAGCCCGCATCAGCCACGCAGGAGCCGGTCTGCGCTTCCCAGATTCTGTCCGGGGTAGCGCGTCGTGCTTTCCGTCGGCCGGTTACATCAGCGGACATCAAACGGCCAATGGAGTTCTACAACGATGCTCGTAAAGCAGGAGGCGACTTCAACGCCGGCATTCGCGCTGGCGTCGCCCGGATTCTCGCAAGTCCGGCCTTCGTCTTTCGAGCGGAAGAAGATCCGGCCACGCTACCGCCCGGCGCTCCGCATCGCATCAGCGACATCGAACTGGCGTCGCGATTGTCCTTCTTCCTCTGGAGCAGCATCCCGGACGATGAACTACTGAATCTCGCCGTGGCCGGCCGCTTGCGCGCACCGGGCGTGCTCGATGCGCAAGTGCGTCGCATGATCGCGGATGTGCGCGCCGACTCGCTGATGACGCAATTCGCCGGTCAGTGGCTGCAGCTTCGCAATCTGGACAAGGTGACGCCGGATCTCCTCATGTTCCCCGACTTCGACGACAACGTCCGGCAGGCATTCCGCCGCGAAACCGAACTGTTCTTTACGAGCATCGTGCGTGAGAACCGAAGTGTTCTGGATCTGCTGGACGCTGACTATACATTCGTGAACGAACGGCTCGCACGCCACTACGGCATCAAAGGTGTTTATGGCTCGCGCTTCCGTCGTGTAACAGTCACCGATCCGAATCGGCGCGGCCTGCTAGGTCAGGGAAGTTTCCTGTCGCTGACGGCTGCGGCGAATCGCACATCGCCGGTCCTTCGCGGGAAATTCGTGATCTCGAATTTGCTGAACACACCGCCGCTGCCTCCTCCGGCGGTTGTGCCGCCGCTTGAAGAGAGTGCGTCGAAGGACAGGCCGTCCACCGTTCGCGAACAGCTCGAGCTGCATCGCAGGAATCCCGTCTGCGCATCATGCCATCGCAACATCGACCCCGTTGGGTTTGCGCTCGAAAACTTCAACCCCGTCGGTCAATGGCAGGAAACGACGAAGGATGGACTGAAAATCGATTCGGCCGGTGTCCTCTCGGATGGCACGCCGGTCGATGGCCCGGTCGCGCTGCGGAAGGCGCTGCTGTCCAGGCCGGATGTCTTCGTCGGCACCGTTACGGAAAAACTAATGATTTACGCTTTAGGCCGGGGGCTCGAACCAGTGGATATGCCTGTGGTCCGGAGCATCGCGAATGGCGCCGCAAAGAACCATTACGCCATCCAATCGATTATCCTGGGGATCGTGCAAAGTTCTCCTTTCCAGAAAAGAACAAAGTTGACGGATAGTCCTGTCGCGGCGGTCTCTGACCGCCGGCCGTGAGCAAATCCCCGGAAGACCTGGCCTATCCATTCGCGAATCCGGCAATTTTCTTTGTTTGAGAGTCAATTGACCCGGATCGACATCTTCTGACGGAGGCCAAGGGTGCGGCCGTTCTTAAAATCACTAGTTCTAAAGATTCCGGCGGTCCGAGAACACTTCAACCGCATCGAGGCCCTCACGGCGGACCGCGACGGTCTGGCGTGGAAACTCGAAGGACTCAGCCGCGACGCTGCACCGGACCCTACCTTATTGGAGCGGCCCGAAGACGGGTGGAAAGAAGCTAAAGCTCGCAAGCGCAAACTATCGACAGAGTTCCGTGCCATAGCAGCCTCGACGCGCCTGACACCTGTCATCGAACCGGTAGCCAATCACCTTGGCCTGACATTAGCTGACTGGATCCGTCACCAAGTCGTAGCCGAGGAGTACTGGTTCCAAAAAATCGAAGTCTTGCCGGGCGTCTATAGCTCCGGCTGGAGCGACCCGCGTGTGGAAAAGCTGCCATTCTACGGCCTGCCCGAGGATCTGACCGGTGTGCGAGTGCTGGACATCGGATGCGCCGAAGGTTTCTTTAGCTTCGAAGCCGAACGGCGCGGCGCGCGAGAAGTGATCGGCATTGATTCTTTTCCTGACTCCATCCGCCGTTTCAATATTGCAAAAGCTGCGCGACAGTCCAATGCGACAGCCTTCCTAATGAATGTCTATGATCTCGAGCCGAAACGCCTGGGCACGTTCGATCTCGTGTTGTTCTACGGCGTGTTTTACCATCTGAAGCATCCTCAATATGCGCTCGAACGGATACGTAGCATCTGTACAGGAAGACTTCTCTTTCAGACTCTGATCTAGGAAGAGCCTGCTGTCAGAGGCGTTCCGTGGGCGAGGTTCTATCCGCATGGAATGATGTCAGGAAAAAAACAGGAACTGTTTGATCCTACCGTCTTTTGGTTTTTCAACAGTGCCTGCTGTCTCGCAATGCTGGATCACGTCGGGTTCACGGCCTTAGAGGTCATATCGACCGATCCAAACCCATTCGTCGTCAGTGCTCGCGTGCCCGAGCCATCGCCGGGAAGTCCGCCGGACCAGGCGGAAGCGCCATGGTGTTGAGCAGATTTCGCAGGTGAAATGAGGATTGGCATAGACGTGATTGATTCAGGCTATTTTGTGAAGCGCATCGAGGTGAGACCGGATTGGCTGCAGGCTGCAAACGTCAGGGAGATTTGCAGTGTGAGCAACTGCATTTCGCAAGACCCCGATGAGTGGGTCCACCATTGGTTGCACAACGCGTTTGGTTGGTTCAATCGCATATCCGATGCAGTTCAAGTCGTGCCGGCCAGCGAACGAGCGAAGTATCGCCTCTTCGCGTACCGACTGCATCCGGAGATTTTTAAAAGAGGCAATGAGGTTCAGTTGGTAGTTGTGCCCTCAGATGTAAAACCCGATCCCATTCCGGATACGTTTAAATCCCTCGGCTTTGACAGTGCGAACAAATCGATGGAATCCATCCTCGGGTTTGAATGTTCGCCACTTTCGTGCAACTCGATGGCATTGGAGTGCAGCGTGAACGAGTCTTGCTTGTTCCCTTCTTTAGAGGCCGCGATTGCCGGGGCGCAGCAATTCGCCGCTGAACAGCCCGAACCGGGAGACTATTACGTCATCGAGGTTCTCGAAGGCCCGATGCCGTCGGTACTCGGCTGAGTTCTTAGTGTCTTTGTGGCGTTGTACTTTCTGGTGATGACGTCGTTCACCACCAAAGGATTCACAAAAGGCCCAGCGCTTCGCCCGGCGTATAGCCCGGAAAGACCTGATCGGCACTTAGCCCGAGATGACCTCGAACGATTTCGCCGAGCACATCGCGGAAGTCTGTCGTCACTGCGAGATCGCGCTGCTCGTACAATTGTTCCTGCTCCAAGCCGGGCCAGCGTCCATAAATCTGTCCGCCCCGCACCGGACCTCCGAGGACAAACATGAGGTCCCCATGGCCGTGATCGGTTCCGGTATTTCCATTCTCTTTCACGGTGCGGCCAAACTCCGACATCGTGACCAGAACGATGTCTTGCATGCGATCACCCATGTCGCGGACGAAGGCGGCGAGCGAAGTTCCAAACTCTCGCAGCACGTTGTTGATTTGACCATTTTCGTTGCTGTGATGATCCCAACCTCCGATATCGGCGAACGCGACTTCCACTCCGGCATCTGCTTTGATCAGCTTCGCGACTTGTTGTAATCCGCGGCCGAATGTTCCGACGTACTGCGCACCATTGACTGGAGTATATGGGCGCCGGTTGATCGATTCGATCATCCTCACGGCTTCAAAAGTCCGCTTTCCCGCCACGTTGAGCCGCACGTCCGGAGTTGTCGCGTACATGCTTTCAAGAAGACCGGCTGTATCCCGGTTGCCGATCTGAAACTGTTCGAGGTTGTTCACGGCCACACCGCCGCGGCTGCCCCTGAGGGCACGCGGAAGCTGGGATCCGACGGAAATCGCACGGACCGGAGAGGCCTCAGGGCCAACCGGCGTCAGCGCGCGATTCAACCAGCCATCCTCCGCGTCCTTCATGCCGGGCATACCCGACTCCATGTATTCCTGGGCATCGAAATGGGATCGCGTCGGATCGGGCGAACCGACGGCCTCGACGATGGCCAGCTGTCCGCTGTCCCACAACGGTTTCAAAGCCTGCAAAACGGGATGCAGTCCGAACCGTCCGTCCAGGTCAATCGCTCCATTTGGCCTTCCGGGAGCCGGTACTGCGATGCTCGGCCGGACTTCGTAGTAACGCTTTTCAAAAAACGGAACAACAATGTTCAAGCCATCGGCTGCTCCGCGCTGGAAAACAGCCACGAGGATTTTGTGCTTCTTAATCTCCTGCGACGCGGCCCGAGCTAACCATGGCGGAATCGTTGCCTGGCCTGCTACGGCGCCCATCGTCATCATGGAAGCTCGAAGAAAAGAGCGTCTGGTAAACATGGCTAGCTACCTCCGTTGGAAATCCGGTGAAGCAATCACAAGCGACGCGATCATCGCTGAAGTGGACTGCTTGTCTTGAAGGCCCGTCCGTAGTGCTGCCTCCATTTGTTTTGATGGCGCCGTGCTCAATAGTTCCGCGGCTATAGCACCGGGAGTCCTGCGATCGAACCGAGTTGTTACGACTCGGACTCCGGGAACACGCCCTTCAACCAAAGCAGACGCAAAATTAATTCGAGCGATAAGGCCCGCAGTGTTGGCCCATCCTTCTCCTGTGTTCGAATAGCCGGTGGGTTCGAGCTTCCCGTATAACGGTTGTCCCAAATCCGCTATGCGTTGAGTGAGGGCGAAGGCGTCGGTTGCATCTGCACCCAGAGCGCGTATGGCGCTAACAACCATCTCGAGGGGCGATTTCAGCTTCGTCTGCCATGAGCCGGCAGAGAAGAATTCCGGCGATTTGAACATTGTCCGAAGAACTTCGCGTAGATCGCCATCGGTTTTGGTGAACGTTGCTGCCATCCGGTCCACAAGAGACTTTGGCGGATCATCGGCAACGAAGCGCTGCGCCAACTGTTTTGAGATGAATCGTGCGGTCGATGGATGGTGCACGAGGATGTCGAGCACTCGAAGTCCGTCCGACTCGTCGCCGCCTGCAGGAATCGTGTGGCCGAGGACGACTTTTTCTTTACCGTCATGCATGGCCGGATTGAATTGAAACTCTGCAACGCGGTTCACCTCGCGGATCGTCCAACCGGTGAACGCCCGCGCCACCGCGATGACGTCCTGCTGCGTGTAGCCTCCATCGACACCAAGAGTGTGAAGTTCGAGAAGTTCCCTTCCGTAGTTTTCATTGAGTCCCGCCCGCCGCTGCGGGCCGACCCTCGGCAAAGGAAGATCCTCACGGGGAACCTGCGACTGCCAGTTGTCGAGGTAGTAGAGCATGCCGGGATGACGAGCCGTTGCCAACAACAAGTCTTTGAAGTGACCCAGAACAAACGGCCGGATCGCGTCACGCTCGTAGCTGGTAAGGAGCATGCGCTCCGGACCCTTGCCGTTAAATACGTTGAAGTGGTTCAGCCAGAAGTCAACGAGCACTTCTTCGAGCTGCCGATTCGAATAAATCGCGCGGTACAGCTTGTTCTCCATCAACTCGGAATTGACAAACTGCGGAGGCTGTCTGGTCGCCATGGACTCCCGGCGCAGCTCCGGAAAATCGGCAAGCGTCTCCGGAGGAAGTGCTGCTGCGACTTGACGCCTCTTGTCTGCATCAAACGAATCGAGGAGCGCTCTTTTCGCTTCGATCGATCCTCGAAGAATCGTTTGTCTCTCCTGTGGCGTGAGTACTGTAGTCAATGCCACCGGCAATACCACTTTTTTGAGGCCATTGGCACCCGGCCTGACTTGATAGGCGTCCAGAATCTGCGATGTCGTCAGTTGTACGGTTTGGAGGTTCTCCAACTTCCTGGCAAGGATCGGGTTTTCACGAATTCGTTCCGGATGCAGCTGCAGATCGATCCATTTTTCGACACCCATTCGCCGAACCTGCTCGACGTCGCCCGGACGGGGTCCGAACGTCAGACGGTTGAGCGCATGGACGATCCGCTGATCTTTGGAAAGTTTTTGATCGAATCGGCTGGCGGCAATTCCCAGGAACGGAACAGCCGTCACCAACATGAGGCCGAAAGCGAATGGGAAGCGTTTCATCGGGGCCTTCCTTCTCGCGGTAGGGTTGGGTTGTCAGGTACATCCGCGTAGACAACGATCGCAGCAGAAAAGTTGACAGGAAAATGATGGGAATTGAGCCGCCAATGACGCCAATTACGCGAATCGGGACGATTCAAGCCCGATTTCTTGCGCCCCAATCCGCGTAATTCGCGTCATTGGCCGCTCGTCGACTCCGGCGGAGCTTCTATTTGGGCGCGACGACCGTCACGGGCGGAGTCTCAATGCGCAAGACGGCGGCACCGTGAAGCCCGCCGTTCGGAAAGGGTCCATCGAGATCGCCAGGCTTGTAAGACGCGATCATTTCCGGTTGCGCATTGCCGTCAACGACGACGCCGAACCACGGCAGCATCATCTCTTGCCCGGTCATCTCGCCCCAGCGGACAGGTTTGCCCGGCTCAGGATTCAGCGGATTGTTCGCTGAATTGTCATGATGCGCGGTAACGATCATCCGCGTTCCTCTTGGCACCTTAATCGGTTGTTGGACTTCATAGCCGAGTTGCCAATGGAAGTTGAATTTCGCGCTGAGGACGGTTTCTTCGCGGCCATCCGGATAGATCAGACAAAACGTCATATCTTTGCCGCGCAGATGCATATGGGGCATGAACCAGACCAAGTCCAGGTCCCGGGCAAATGTGAGTTCACCCTTGGTCTCCCAATTCGCTGCTCCCGCCGGGATAGGTTTTCGAGAATCCACAAGATGTTCGGGCGCCATCACAACGAACTGTCGCTGAGCGCGCCGCTTCGCCAATGTGAAGCCGATCTTGGTTTGATCCGTCGTCGCCTTTCCGTTTGGCGTGTAGTGCATTTCGATCCGGATGGGTTTACCGGCGCGGATGAGTTTTGCGGAATTCGTATACCGGAAATCGAGCGGAGGACTGCCCGGCGCGTAAACGGCCTCCATGGTCGTAAAAGCGCCGCGCCCGGTTGCGCGTTCTAGGACCCTGGCCAACGCGCTGGAATACGAGCCGCCTCCTTGCGGAAGCTGATCGAACCCCGTACGCCGCGCATCGGGAGCAATTGCAGCATTTTGCACTACGGCTCCGGCACCGGTTTGGTCCGGAATCTGGACAATAACGTGATGCACAACGGAAGGATTCCCTGGACGAATTTCGATAGAAGTTACCCAAGTGTCCTTAGTGAACGGGTTAGGAACGAAGAACTCCTTGATCTCGCCCGCGCCTGTCGCCGGTATGTAATACGGCTCGCGCATTGAAACGACGACATCCGGTTGTATTCGCCAGCCTTCCGCCCACTGCTTGTCTGGCGGCCGGTCAGCGACATCTCCCTCGCGGGCGCCGGTGTCGGCCCATGTGACGAGTGTGTTCACATTGGCTTCAGTCAACTTCGGTGCGTTCCGGAATTCTCCGTAATGAGGATCCGCAAACCATGGCGGCATCTGTTTGTTGATAACCGCAGCTTTAATCGCCTTTGCCCAAGGACGTGCATTGTTATATGTCATCAAAGACATGGGAGCGATGCCGCCCGGTCGATGACAGGCTTGGCAGTTTGCTTGCAGTATAGGCAGAACGTCCTTATTGAACGTCACGACCGCGGTCTGATCGACGGAAACAGAAGTCAGTGGAACTTCAGTTCCCAATGCCGTCATGCCCGCCAGCAGAACGCAAACGAGAAGTCGACTCATGCTTCCTCCAAATGGAAAACGAGTGAAGGGTTTGAACTCTCCCTATTGACACCGCAGAAAGCAATTTGGATCCAAAAACCTTGAGCTGATACGTTCGTTAAAAAGGAATGATCGCGCACACACATCGCCGGTTCAGTAGTAGCTGATTTCTCTTCGTTCGATATTCGAGCGCTGAAAATCAGGATTCGTTTCGTATCGCGTCGAAACAACACGCTCGGTCCAGTTGCGTTGCGAATCATATTTGTACTCATATCGCAGTTCATGCCTGAATGACTTTAGATTGACAGTACTGAGATGTCCCGATTCGTCGGCTTGCAAATCACCGGATGTGTTTTCTTCAAATTCGCGGATGGGATTATCGTAGTCGTCGTACTCCCAAGCAGTCCGACTCTGGATCATTCCAGCCATCGATGTTTCGCGTTCAATTCGCCGGCCCGCGTGATCATAGCCATACGTGGTACTCCACATCGCTTTATCCGGGCTGAAAAGCTCTGCAAAGACTGCCTCCGCGGCTGCGCGTTCT
>JACXTT010012490.1_pt1 | contig 11270 bp, 7 predicted proteins | sample 9270951 | NCBI WGS metagenome assembly JACXTT01 (sample SAMN15532306, study PRJNA645909) | rock metagenome | isolation source: weathered quartz diorite | place: Puerto Rico | collected 2017-06-21 | reverse complement strand
TCCTCAGGCAGGAACTTGAGCGCCACGGAACGTCCCAGCCGAATGTCTTCAGCCTGATAAACCACACCCATCGCTCCCTGACCCAGTTTCTTACCGATGCGGTAATGGGAAATGGTCTGCTCCGCTAGTTCGCTCGATGCCAGACCGCGCTCTGGAGGCGGTGCCGTTTCGGCGGAATCGACCAGCTCGATTGGAACTAGGAATCGATAGCCTCGCCGCGGCAAGGTTTCGATGAACTTCGGCTCGCCTGCCGAGTCGTCCAGTACCCGCCGAAGGCGTCTGACCACTGCATTGATGCCGCGGTCGAATTCAACAATCGTCCCGTTCGGCCAAATACGCTGCTGGAGAGCTTCTCGTGTGACAACCTCTCCGGGTTTCTCAATCAGCATTGCCAAGACCCGGGCGGACTGATCTGGCACCCTGATATTGATTCCGTTTCTGCGCAGCTCACGGGAATGCAGGTCCAATTGGAACGGTCCAAAGCGCGCAAAACGAGCTGGGCGAGCTAGGTCCACGAAAATCTCTTGGGAGAGAGTTTAGCACGACGGTGTTCTTGGCGCTTTGTTTTCAAGTAGTTAATTTGTCATGCACATGTCATCAGGTCATCAAGTGGATTAGGTCTATGCTGACAGGCTGTCAGGAGAAGCCATGTATGGTTGCGAGAGCAATCTGAACATCCTGGCCGTATCTTGGGGAGGCGAGAATGCGACACACCGGGTGGGTAGCGTTGGGTTTAGGGCTTCTGGCAGTTCTTTCTTCGCGGAGCGCTAAGGCTGACCTTTTCACTAATGTGGCTGTTAATGGATCGTTCGAGCAGTGCTCTGATTCAGGCACCAGTGCAGCCAGTTGTAACACCTCCGGGGCCGTACCACTAGGACCTGGCACCGCAAATTTTGGAGCCGCAGCGAGTGCCCGCGCGTCCTTTGGAGACTTGGGAACGAGCGTTTCGGGGCTCGCAAGCTGTACCGATGTGGTGGATCCTTACAATTGCTTTGGCGTGAATCACGGCAATGCCCTCGCGGCAGCGGACTTCATCGACACCTTTAACATCGCGAGCGGTCCCGCTTCTGGCTTCTTGGTATTTAGCGCGTTCTCCGATGGAGCTTCAGATGTAACATGTGTCGGCCCCGCCGCCGGTTTTATCTGCGGTAACAGCGTCTGGAACACATTTCTGTCGGTGACTGGCGCCCTAATAAATGGAGTATCGGGAGACTCGATTCTGCCTAGTGGCCGCGAACCGCTGACGATAACGGTTCCATACGCCTCAAGCTCGAACGTCATAGCGTTCCTGTTAGAATCTGTCGGCAGCTGCTTCGCCAGTAACGACACAAACTGCAATGGATTCTCGAACTTCTTTGCGACATTTGCCATCACCGGAGTGTCGGTGGAAGACTCGAGCGGAGTAGTTGACCCGAGTGCAGTTCTATTGACGGAGTCGGGTACGGACTATAACTCCAAAAGTGTTGGCACCACTCCGGAACCCGGGACTCTTTTCCTGCTGGGAACCGGGCTGATCAGTGGGTTACTTTTGCGCCATCGCCCGCGTAGTGCCGGCGAGCGGAGGTGTCGCGGAGAGTACGCCGGACTTGTCGACCGACAATGAGTGGCAGGAACGTTGGGATCCACCATAACTCTCAGCAAAATGTTGGCAGCCGTGCTAGACGCCTGCAAGACCCGCACGCATTTCGCTGGGATAGGCGCGAGACGCGCGACTACTGATTCTCGTAGACCGCGACGTTCAGGGGAGCTGAATAACCAGGCGGTCGGGTACGGACGCGCTGGGTAGCGACGTTGGGCGCGAACATCAGTGGATATATACCGCCCCGACAGGCGACAAATGGAAATCCTGCATGATGTGCGCCAAGTGCAGATGTCTTTCAGCCCTTCTAACAGTTTTCTGCGGCAACGTCATGGCCCAGATTCAGTCCCCCGAGATTTGGTTCGGGCCTTTTGACAATCTCCAAAGACCCGGCCTGGGCTACATTGGCCCTCAGGATTATCCACAGCTGTTCATCCCCGGGGCACCGTGGATGCGGGCTGCCAGCAAGACGGCGGTATTCGAGACGCAAGACTACAACATCCTGCAAATGAGTGATTCAGACCTTAAGAACATGATAGCGACACTCGCCGCGTGGAAAATGAAACTTGCTGTCGATATTAATCCGATTACGTTTGATGGCACTTGTGGCCTAAGCTACGCAGGTTTCAGCGGTCCAGGTTACATTCAAGACCTTGTTTCGCGGATTCAGACCGCTGGGGGTAGTTGGGACATTGCTGCCATGGATGAACCCTTTTGGAACGCATCAATTACGACGGGCCCCTCGCTTTGTCCTACGGGCACCATTTGCGCTCCGAACGGCACCGGGACTGGTCCAGGATCGAATCCGTGCCTTTGGTCGGTCGACAAAGCCGCGTCGAAGGTCGCTGAGACCGTTGCTGTTTTGCGCAAACTCCTTCCTAACATCGTGGTAGGCGATATGGAACCTATCCTGGATGCCTCGAACCAGGCGTATAGCTTTCCCGCCCTAGCCGCACAATACGGAAATTGGATGGACACATACCAGAAGGCAACTGGAACCCCGCTTGCCTTCTTCCATGTAGATGTCGGCTGGGCTTACCCGGACGCTTTTCCGCACATTCAGCAGGTTCTCAATTACGCGAAGATGCGCCAAATTCCTTTTGGGATTATGTACGACGGCATGGGCGGCATTTGCTCTCCTGAGGGCTGTGTTAGTCCAGCCAGTTCGAGCCTTCAGTCCATGCAATGGGCTGAGCAGAACGCGACGCAGTTTGAGCTTCAGACGGGCTATACACCTGATCATGCCGTTCTTATTTCATGGGACAAATTTCCGGACCATGTGCTCCCGGAAACGGACCCCGGCGCCCATACCTATCTAATCGACCGCTACGCTCGCACGCGAACTCATTTGGGCACAACGGTTGCTGCCCAGGGTATAGCAGGCAAACTTACTGATAGTCAGGAACGACCTGTCGTTGCTGCTCCGATTGTCCTAAGTCTACAGGATATATCCAGTCAGGGTATTTTTTCTAAGTTTGCACGGAGTGGAACCGTCCCAGCTTTGGCCACTACGGCGCTAGTCCAGATCTGCGTCAATTATTGTGGTTTCGTAGGGATAGACGACATGAATATCTACTCCATCCAGTACGCCGACTCCGGCGGGCAGACAAACCTGGACTTCTCCAAAGGTCTCACCGGTTGGGGGGTTGAGGCCAATGGCACCGCGTTAGTTCAACTTAATTCCGACGCCAACGGTAAGTCCCTGCATATATCTGCTACTGCTGCCCAGCAGATCTTTATCAATTCCGTCTCGTTTCCCGTGACTCCCGGCAGTAGCTACAACCTAACAGTCCAAGCACGTATCTCTCCCGACTCCGTCGGCAGCGGCTATTTTGCGCTGATCTTTTTTGAGGCGACTGGGAAAAGCTCGCGGGACACCCTCCTGTTTGCTCCTGGGACGATAACACTCGGATCAGCACAGACGAGCGCCGATGGTACCTACGTTCTGCCGTCACTCTCTCTTCCTCAAACAGGCACCTATCAAGTGCAGGCTAGCTATGCAGGAACGGACACACTTTGGCCAGCTTTCGCGACGACAGCTCTAGGCTGCAGTTACGCGCTGAATCTGGGCGGCGAAGCGTTCCCGGCACAGGGCGGGACCGGCGCGTTTACGATCACAACCTCACCGGGTTGCCCTTGGACAATCCGTGACATTCCGCCTTGGGTCACAATAACCAGCGCCACTTCTGGCGTCGGTAGCAGTACTGTCAGCTTTCAAGCTATGGCGAATAGTGGAGGTGACCTGTCCGGATCCTTCACAATCGCCGGACAGAGGTATGCGGTGGAGGAAGCCGCGTCGTCGATTCCCGGACTCGTCAACGTAGGATTCCTGGGACAATTGGCCTCGGAAGGGACCTGGACGTTCAGCCTGGACACAATCAATCTCGGTGCTTCGGACAACCAGGTTCGCTTTAGCTTTTCCGACGACCGCGGAAACCCTCTTCCGATACCACTTACGTTCCCGCAAACGGCCGCGCCCACTGCTCCCTTGCTGGCATCAACCCTCGACCGCACCATCAATGCGAACGCACAACTACTGATGGAAAGCACGGGACCCGACAGTGCTTCCCCATTAGTCGGCTGGGGACAATTGCTTACGAATGGGAGCATTAGTGGCTTTGGGATTTTTAGCAATCCGAGGTTTCATTGGAATGCGGTGGTGCCGCTTGAGACGCGGGATGCGAGGTCTTATATGTTGGCCTTCGATAATACTGGCTCACTGGTCACCGGCGTCGCTGTCGCGAATGTCTCAACTCAGGCTGCGGCCGTCGGTGTGATCATTCGCGACGATACTGGCTCGCAGATCGGTGTCGCAACTGTCAACCTGGCTGCGAAGAATCACACCTCCTTTATGCTGAACCAGCAATATCAGGTGACCGCAGGCAAGCGCGGCACCATCGAGTTCGATACACCGATTGGAGGCCAGATCACCGTGCTCGGGCTGCGCGCCAACGGCTCGGCGCTGACGACGCTACCGGTCCTTGCAAACGTCGGTACGAGCGGTGGCTCCATCACGCATGTGACTTTCAACGGTGGCTTCGCAAGCGTGTTTTATCTCGTCAACACCGGTCCGATGTCGGCTCAGTTTACGCTGAACTTTTTCGATGAGAGCGGAAAGCTATTGAATGTACCGCTCTTGCAGCCGCAATCAGGAGCAGCGACTATCACGTCGGCGCTGACTAAGACACTCGAAGCTGGCGCTATGCTGGTGGTCCAGACCCAGGCGCAGGATGCGCTGCCAACAGTTGTAGGCTCAGCGCAACTTACGACGACTGGGAACATCAGCGGATTTGAGGTTTTCCGCTGGACGACGTTCGGCCAAGAAGCCTCCGTGCCCCTAGAGACGCGAGCTCCCAATAGCTTCGTCCTGGTGTTCGATGACACAAACGGTTTGACCACAGGTGTGGCGCTGGCAAATCTGAGCGCCTCTCCTGCGAACATAACGGTGAACGTACGCGACGACAAAGGAGCAGCATTGCAAAGGGCAGTGATCGATCTGGCGGCAAGAGGTCATGTATCATTTCTGCTGCCGACCAAATACGCGGTCACGCGAAATCTCAGGGGCTCGGCGGAATTCGTAGTGCCAACGAATACTAAGATCAGTGTAATCGGCCTCCGAGCAGAATCTGATGGCACGCTGACAACCATACCTGTACTCATCAAGTAGTTTGGTCCGACAGAACGGGTTAGGGTAGCTGATCGGCTCGGCTTTTTTTGAATCAGTGCCAATGTTAGTCTCAGCCTGTTGACGTTGCCGGGAGTTCATTGCGGACCACGTCTCACGGGAGAATTCACTAGACGTCCTTTCTCTGAGAGATCGGTGAAGACGACTCTCATTGTATTCCTGGCCCCAGGCGTTGATCAGTCCTCGAGCATCAGTTTTCGCAAATGGGTCACAGGGACCTCCTTTTTCTGTGACCCACACTATCGCTTGCTTAGCTCACTTCTGCTCCTTTCTAGGCACGCGTCAGCGTCCGCCGCCCAGCGGCTTTGTTCAAACGGCGTTCGAGGAAGTTGCCGAGCGCGATGGACCTTCTCCGGGTCTTCGCAAATTGCCCAGCCAGGCTGAGGTGCGCCAAAACCCTCGACACAGAATCCGCCCATCAACAACCAAATGCCAACACTTAACCACGAGCCGGACTACACGCCCAAAACGGAAGGAATTGGCGCAAAGTGAGAATGTCTGACGGGGTTCACTTCCTCGTGTAGGGAGGTACGGGGCCAGGTGCCAGATTGCAACAGAGAATGCCCGACGATACAGTCGGAGGCGAAGTGCCCGTCAACTACGGACAGGTGTTCCATCCAATGGTGGATTGAATTTTGTTAGCTATCTGGATTAGAGCATCTGCGTTGGGGGCAGCATCAATAACCGAGGATCGGGGTTTTTTTTTGCGACTTCAGGAGTTATTAATAATTGCCTCAATGCGACTCCTGATCTTGTCGATATTTGGAAGTGCCTTCAGCCAAACAGACAATGCAGATAACTTTATGGCATCACAGGAACCAGTTGCTTTCAGGGCCTCAACAGCATCCATTAAACGGTCATATGCAAATCCGCTCGGTAGATTGGCCGGTCGGATTTGCTTAATAAGCTTCTCGTCGCCCCGTTCTGGGTGTTGTTTGATTGCGCTCAGCATGGCGATGTAGTAACCGGTCTGATGCTGGTGCAGGAGTCGGGCCTTGTTCACCGGGTTTGCTTTGCAAAAGGCGTCGATCTCGTCAGCTACTTGCCTCTTGCGCGCAACGCGAGGCTTCCACTCACCGGGCGGCGGACCGTCTGGTATCCAGTCGCAACATTGAAACTTCACGCACAGTTCCCGCAGGAATTCACGCGGCTGCCCTGTGAATAGGCCCTGCCGGCCGATCTCCGTCTTTACACGACGGCAAAATGTCGATACTGCACTCACGTAGTTTTTGTCGCTGCGTTCGTCCTCATAGGAACCGATAGTCATCCCAAGCAGATCGGTTGGAATACGGACGGGCACGCTTTTGGGAACCGCGATGAAACAGCGTTCTGGTGACAAATAACCGGAAAACATTCCACATTCGTAAACGACGTTGTCTCGCGGCACGTCTAGGATGTCACCCTGGATGGTGGCTGTATCGTCCGCGGCGAAAACGAATATGCCGAAATCCGAATCACGGAGATTCTTCATCAGGTTGTCCACTGTCGATGTCGAAAGGCCAAATGCACCTTCCGTCCATGTTGTACACTCAGCGCTGTTGGCAAGGGCATCGTGAATCGCACCCGCGTACTCCGCCGCTGCCATTGATGATCCGATGAATACACGAGATTTCACGAACCATCGATTATGGCTGGTGGCTGCCGCAACGCGCGACGGCTCGCCGACCCACGCGACGTTAAGTCGCCATTGCTGACTTCTGCCTCCTCCCAACGCCATCTTGACAGTTCACGTGCCTTGGCCCAGAGTGGAACTGCATGGCGGAGATCGCGGAACAAGCTCGGAACCGTGGTGCCGTGGAAAATCGCGATCTCCGCTTCGCCGAACTCGATGCCCAGATCGAGGCGGAGAATGCACCCCGCCATCAGAAACCTGTAAGAAGGCCCAAGCGTCGCCGTCGCCCTGGCCCGCGACTGCCCGCAGTGGTACGCAAGGAAATCACGCTGTTCGCCCGACAACTACGGCATCGGTTTTTATCGTAGCAAAGTTTCGTGAAGGCGCTTGGATCGTCGTTTTGTTGATCCCGGCGGGGGTCTGGCTGTTGGTCTCCATCGCACGCCACTATCGACGGGCGCCGCGTTAGCGTTACCCGATTATCCGCACCCTGGACCGGGCAGTTTCAAGTGTCGCTAGAGACTATCTGATCGAATAGTGCGGGTGAAGGGAAACGGATAGCCGGGGAGTGGGTCAAGTGCTGATTATGAGAAGGTGTGTGCAATAAATGCCGGAAGCTCTGCTTTCGGTCTCCGATTAACCCAGCAAACCTTCGGCCTCTTTTAGAGTTGCGGGAGGATGAGATGCGAGGCGACGAATGAGATTCGAGCCCTCAGCCAAACGGGTGCTTAAGCCGATGAGCAAGATTTGCTGGATTGCGGAGAGCGCTGGATAGACCAATGCTTCACGATCGTCTGTCACAAGACCACAGAGACATGTTGGATCTGCTCCAGCGGGAGTCGTTCCAATATTTTCTGCAAGAAGTGAATGTTTCCAATGGACTGATCGCGGACAAGACCAAAAATGGCTGGCCAGCGAGCATTGCTGCGGTTGGACTGGCGTTATCCACCTATCCAGTAGCGGTCGAACGCCAATTCATTTCTCGCGCTGATGCTATCGCACGGACCCTGGCGGCCCTCCGCTTCTTTTGGAAAAGTTCCCAAGGGCCAGAACCCGATGCGAGTGGCTATCGAGGATTTTATTATCACTTCCTAGACATGGCCACAGGCAAACGCGCGTTTGAATGTGAGGTGTCGACAGTTGATACGGCTTTGCTCTTAGCCGGAATGCTTACGGCAGCCGCCTACTTCCAGGAGGAATCCAAGGAGGAACGCGAAATCCGAAACCTTGCGGATCTGCTCTATCGACGGACGGATTGGCTGTGGGCAAAGAACGGAAGGGCGGCGGTGGCGCAAGGCTGGAGGCCCGAGACGGGCTTTCTCGATTACGAATGGGAAGGGTATGATGAGGGTCTCATTCTTTATTTACTCGGACTCGGTTCTCCGACTTTTCCTCTGCCGCTTGAAAGCTACTTGGCGTGGACTTCGAGCTATGAATGGAGGAATATATACGGCTGCGAATATCTCCATGCCGGCCCACTGTTCACGCACCAACTTTCTCATGTTTGGGTAGATTTCCGGGGCATACGAGACGCGTTCATGAGGGACAAGCAGATCGACTATTTTGACAACAGCAGGCGCGCCACCTATATACAAAGGGAATATGCCATTCGCAATCCTCTGGACTTTGAGGGCTACAGCAGACTCTGCTGGGGGCTGACTGCGGGCGACGGGCCAGGACCGGCTACATTCTCCATTCGTGGCCGTGAGATCCAGTTTTTCGACTACGTTGCGCGCGGAGTTCCGGACGGACCGGATGATGGCACGATTGCTCCATGGGCCGTCGCAACTTCGCTCCCATTTGCTCCCGAGATAGTCCTTCCATCGCTCGAACACTTCATTAAGGAGGTGAAGCTCAAAGAAACTCATCTCTATGGTTTTAGAGCTGCATTCAATCCTACCTTTCCGCACCGGCGAGAAGATCGGTGTGTCTGGATTTCGGAATGGCACTTTGGTCTGAACGAAGGCCCGATCGTACTCATGGTCGAGAATTTTCGTTCAGGTTTTCTGTGGACGCTGATGCGGCACTGTCCCTATCTGGTCCAAGGATTACATCGCGCGGGATTCACCGGCGGATGGTTGTGAGCACGTTACGGAAGCTTTTGCGGTGCTCGGAGCGAGGATTGAAACCGTACGTACAGGGCCACTCCGCCGGCCGTCGTGTGTCCTTCACGTTCAGATTCGCCTCCCCGCGAACACTAATGCCACGAAGCTGGCTCCGCGTCCGTTCCGAGGATGTGGCTCCCTCAGCTCGTAGATTCGAAGGGATGTTTGCACCCAAACCAAATCGTTAAGTTGCTATACACGGCGTTTTTCAGAAACAATCTCCTTTCATCTCATTCAGAATTTCCGTTCTGGCATCCTCGCGGGATCAAGTGTACCGGGACCTCCGTTGCAAGTGAGTGAATCTCTGGCTACTTCGAAGGAATCCTCCGTATGGCACGGCTTAACGTGTCGGACTCGGGGCTGCTCCACCGTGTGATACCGTACAGCCCGGGTGCGTTTCAGCCGCGCCGATGGCGCCGAAAATGCTAGGCTAATGCCTGAATTGGAGAGTAGTTATGCGCGTTCGAAACGTAACTGTGAGTTTTTTAGCAGCAACGATGATGCTAATGGCCGAGACGGCTCAGGAGCGTTTAAAGGAAGCAACCGTGGTGTTCACCGAGATCATGGGCACACCGGAAAAGGGAATTCCCGAAGAGCTTTTGGGTAAGGCCAACTGCATCGTCATCATTCCAGGGATGAAGAGCGGCGCCATCGGGATAGGCGGCAAGTATGGCCGCGGTTACGCCATGTGCCGGAAGAAATCCGGTGTAGGCTGGGGAGCGCCGGCGGCGATGCGCGTTGAAGGCGGCAGTTTTGGGCTCCAGATTGGCGGCCAATCCACCGATGTCGTCATGCTGGTCATGAACGACCGCGGTATGCAAGCTCTTTTGAAGAGCAAATTCACACTGGGTGGAGATGCTTCGGTGGCGGCCGGTCCCGTAGGCAGAGAGGCCACAGCGAAGACGGATGCGACCATGGGCGCGGAGATTCTGTCCTGGTCGCGCGCCAGAGGCGTCTTTGCCGGAGTATCTTTGCAGGGCGCAACGCTCAGGAATGATGACGAAGGCAATCACGAGGTGTACGGAAAGGATGTCGAAAGCAAAGATATCCTCACCTCGAACATGGCTCCGCCGAAGGAGGCGCAGCCACTGATCACGGCCCTCAACCGGTATTCCAAAGTAGAGGGACACGACAGCGCCGACCGGGCAAAACCCGACAAGTAACCCAGGGCGCGAGGGTGCCGCGCCCCTGCGGTCGGTCTACGCGATGTATAGTACCGCGAACTCTCGCTATTTTGCGGGGATCTGATTGTGAATGATATGGGGATTTATTACCAGCAAACAACACTGTCAGTTCGCTTGCTGCCGAAAAAACACCCGTCGAATCCGGTCGTAAACAGTACCACTCAGTAGCTAGCGCTTCAGTCCCGCAGCCCAGTTGAGAACGATCGTGATCTGTTCGGCGCCTTCATTGATCGGCTCGCCGAAGAGGAACCTCTTGCCGTCGGCTGTCACGCTGTACTGGCGTATTTGCGGCTCCAACTTGATTCTCGGTAGCGCGCGGTTCGCAATCAGGCAGCATGCCGAGAATTTCTGGTCCGGCTGCGGTGGCCGGGCGGCTTTCAGTGTCCGCGTTGTGATGGGCGAAAAGGTTGGCCGGTGCGCGGGGTTCTTCTGCAGTGTTCGGGTTGCGGGCATCAGACCTCGGTGACGGCCGGAACAATCTTTCAGGACACACGAAAACCGCTCACCATGTGGTTTGCGGGCGATGTGGGCGGTAACCAGCCAGAAGAATGGCGCCAGCGCGATCGGACTGCAGCGCGAGCTGGGCTTGGGGAGCTACGAGACGGCATGGACCTGGCTGCATAAATTGCGACGCGCAATGGTGCGGCCGGGCCGGGATCGCCTCTCCGGACGAGTGGAAGTGGATGAGACATACTGGGGCGGCGAAGAGGAAAACGTCCGCGGCCGGCAAACGCAAACCAAGGCGCTGATTGTGATTGCAGCGCAAGAAGATGGAGATGGGATCGGGCGCATTCGTATGCGTCATGTCCCAGATGCTTCTGCGGAGAGCCTCATGTCATTCATTGAAGAGGCCATCGAACCGGGCAGTAGGGTTCGAACCGACGGCTGGCTGGGCTATTCACCTCTCCAAGCGAAAGGCTACCGGCACCGCGTCGTTTTTCTAAAGGAGCGAGAGGAATCCGCATCCGAACTGCTGCCGCGAGTCCATCTCGTAGCTTCTCTGCTGAAACGCTGGCTGCTGGGGACGCATCAAGGTGGCATCAGCCGGGAACACCTGGACTACTATCTGGATGAATTCACATTTCGTTTCAATCGACGGAACTCA
>JACXTT010012489.1_pt1 | contig 11270 bp, 11 predicted proteins | sample 9270951 | NCBI WGS metagenome assembly JACXTT01 (sample SAMN15532306, study PRJNA645909) | rock metagenome | isolation source: weathered quartz diorite | place: Puerto Rico | collected 2017-06-21 | reverse complement strand
CACGCCGGGCAGTTCCCAGGCAGTCGCTGAATTGTCAGTTGAGTTTCTAAGCCGGTTGTGAAGCCAGCAGCTCGGCCAGCCTGTCGTAGGTCTCCGCCGCGCCGTGCTCCATGCCCGATTTGATAACTGCGTCGCGAACCTCTTTCGACGGGTACAGCACCGTGGCCGTGAGCGTCGTCTTGCCGCCCTGCTCGACGAAGACGGCGGTCACCTGCGATTCAACTCCGGGGTAGTCGTCGAACGATTCCATGTGTACGGTGCGCTCCGGCGGCACAATCTCGCGATACACTCCGCGCATCCCCATTTCCTTTCCGTCCGGACTACGCAGCACGAAGCGAAAGCCGCCGCCCAGTCTCAGATCGACTTCGCACAGCACCAAGGAAAAGCCGCGTGGTCCGAACCAGCGTTTGAGCAACTCAGGTTTGGAAAACGCGTCGAAAACCAACCGGCGCGGCGCGTCGAAGACGCGGGTCAAGACAACTTCTCGGTCGCTGGGTGTAGTTACTATCAACGTTCCAGTGTTCTTCATCGGTGATCTCCCTGAGCCAGAGTCAAGGCCAACAGTTCGGCAAGCTTGTCGAAGTTCTCACTGGCGCCGCGCTCCAAGCCGGATTTGAGCACAGCGTCACGAACCCCCCGTGAGGGAAAGAGCACAGTAGTGGTGAGCGTCGTCCTGCCGCCGTGTTCGACCAACGCAGCCGTTACAAGCGTCTCACCGGCGTCCCAATCCTCCCAAGCCTCCGTCCGGACGATGCGCCCGGGCGGTGCGACCTCGCGATAAACGCCGCGCATTCCGACATCTTTTTTGCCGGACCCACGCCACACGAAGTGATATGCGCCGCCTACCTGCAAATCGATCTCGCAAACCTCCAGCGAACGGCCGGGCGCTCCCAACCAACGCTTGAGCAGTTCGGGTTTGGTGAAGGCGTCGAACACCAGGGTGCGTGGGGCGTCAAAATCGCGAGTCAGCACCACTTCACGCTCCGTAGGCGTGGTAATTTGCAACGTTTCTGTCATTGATAATCTCCTCTATCGTTGCTTCCGTCGGTGTTTTTTCCTCTTGGTCTTCAGCTCGTCGAGCAGTGTGTCGAGACGCTGGAAGCTTGCTTCCCAGAACCGCCGATAGCCCTCCAGCCACTCGCTGGCTTCCGCTAGCGGCTTGGCTTCCAGACGGCGGGGACGTTTTTGCGCATCACGGCCGCGTGAAATCAGGCCGGCGCGCTCCAGTACCTTGAGATGCTTGGAAATCGCGGGCTGGCTCATCGAGAACGGTTCGGCTAGTTCAGTTACAGATGCCTCGCCGGAGGAAAGCCGCGCCAGGATCGCCCGGCGGGTAGGATCAGCGAGCGCCGCGAAGGTCGCGTCCAGCCGGCCCAGGGCGGTTTGCCCATAACCACTCGGTTGCATAACTACAAGGTAATATACAACGAGGCAGCCAGGCTGTCAAGCCCTCGTTTCGCATTTTTCCGCACCGGGCACCGCCGGGGTATTGCGGTACCCTGAAGGAAACATCGAGGTCCACCATGAATAAGCTCGCATTCGCAATTCTGGCAACACCCCTCGCCCTGTTCTGCGCCGACGAAGCTCTACCCAAGGCTGAAACGGTTCTGGATCGATGGATCGAGGTCTCAGGCGGCAAGGCCGCTTTCGAAAAGCGCCACAACGAAGTGATGCACGGCAGCATGGAATTCACCGGGCGAGGCGTAAAGGGAACCATGACCGTCTATCAGGCCGCGCCGGATAAGAACCTGGCCGTAATCGATATCGAAGGCATCGGGAAAATCGAATCCGGCAGCAACGGCGAAGTGGCGTGGGAGAATTCGGCGCTGCAGGGACCTCGTATCAAAGATGGCGACGAGAAGGCCGGCGCACTGCGCGACGGTACGTTCAATGGCGCGCTGAATTGGCGCAAGATGTACGTCAAGGCCGAAACCACGGCCTCCGAAACGGTAGAAGGCAAGGAATGCTACAAGGTGGTCCTCACACCTAAGGAGGGAAAGCCGACCATTGAGTTTTTCGACAAGAAATCCGGGCTGCTGATCAAAACCATGGTCACTCGCAACACGCCGATGGGAGAGATCACAGCCGAAGTTCTGGCCGACGACTATCGCAAGGAAGGCGACGTCATCGTCCCGCACAAAATGATCAACCGTTTCGCGGGCCAGGAATTTGAGATCAAAGTGCAGAGCGTCGAAGTGAACGTTGAGATGCCGGGCGATCGCTTCGATCTGCCGCCCGAGATCAAAGCCTTGTTGAAGAAGACCCAGGACTCGCCCAAACCCGCCGCGGCAGCCGCAACTTCGCCGGCGTCATCGAGCGGAGCCGTCAGCGGGAAGCTGAACATCTTTATGGCCGGGAAGCCGATGGCGTCGGAAAGCTACTCGATACAAAGAACCGACGGCAAGATCGCCGTAACCGGATCCGGCAACGCAATGATCGGCCCCATGAAAATCGATATCGAACAGTTCAGCGTCACTACCGACGAAAAATTTCAGCCCGTGGAAGCGGTCGCGAAGGCGAAACTCGGCCAGGTCCAGATGAACGTGAAGACCACCTTCGCCGACGGTAAAGCCAAGAATGAAATCGACAGCGGTCAGGGAACGAAAGAAAAAGACGACGCCGTGTCGCCCGGCGCTTTAGTGGTGAATGCGAATTTGCCGCTTTATCCCTGGAGTTTTCTCGCGATGCGCGCCGACTTGAAGAATCAGGACCCGCAGCAGTTTCCCGTGTACGTGCTAGGTCAAGCTGAAGTCACCGCCACAGTAGTATTTAAGGGACGGGAATCGGTGGAGTTCGCAGGCAAAACCGCCGAGTTGAATCACATCAATATGAGCGGCACGACACCGCAAGGGCAGGCCATCGCTCTCGACTTCTGGGTGGACGACAGCCGCAAGGTGATCAAGATCGCCGTTCCCTCGCAAGGCGTGGAAGCGTATCAGGAGGGCTTCGATCGCAAAGCGCCTCCCGAGGCCGCGAAGCCCGAGGCTCCCAAGCCGGAGCCCAAGCCCGATGTCGGCAAAGGCGAATCGAAGACCGGCGAAAAACCAGCCAAGCAGTAATTTCCCGCGACTTATCCCAGGCGCTCGGGATTGTACTAACTTAGATTGGATGGCTTCGAGTGCATAGTCTGACCAATGCTGGTGTGCTCGTCACCGGAGCGGGACGAGGCCTCGGGAAGCGGCTGGCGATCGGGTTTGCGGCTGCGGGAAATCGGGTCGGCCTGCTGGCCCGCAGCAAAGCGGAACTGGATCTCGCGCACCTGGAAATCGAACATGCCGGAGGCAATGCTCTCCGCATTCGCGCCGACGTCACTGACTTCGAGCAGGTCAATGCGGCCGTGGATCGCATGCGCGTTCACTACGGCGGCGTCCAGGTGCTGGTATGCGCCGCGGCTATCCAAGGACCCATCGGTCCGCTGGTCGAGCAAACGCCCAAGGCTTGGGCCGAGACTATCCAAACCAACCTGATCGGCGTGATGAACTCCTGCAAGGCTGTTCTGCCTCACATGATCGAGCGGCGTTCCGGCAAGATTATCGTTCTCAGCGGCTCGGGTGCGACTGCCGGGCGTCCAAACCTTTCCGCCTACGCCTCCGCCAAAGCCGCGCTGGTCCGGTTCGTCGAAACGATCGCCGAAGAAGTACGCGACCACAATGTGCAGATTAATTGCATGGGGCCGGGCGGCGCTTATACGCACATGACGGACGAGATTCTGCGCGCGGGCGACAAGGCCGGCTGGAAGGAGACCGAGGAAGCGCTGGAAGTCCGGCAAACCGGCGGGATCGCACCTGAAAAGCAAATCCAGCTCGCTTTGTTTCTGGCATCTGAGCAATCCAATCACATCAGCGGCAAACTGATCCAGGTTACCGACGATTGGCGGAAGCTCAAGAACGAGAACATCCACCCGGAAATCTTCACGCTACGCCGCGTCCAGAAAATGTAAGCTAGAGGCATGCTGCGCTGCACGCGACTTTGCCTGCTTCTGGCCGCAGGCTTAGCGATCTCTATGAGCCTCTCGGCTCAACCGAAAAAGAAGCTGCTGGCGATTGGAGCGGTGGCTGGATTCCAGCACGATTCCGTGTCGCACGCACTCGCCACCATCGAAAAAATGGGACGCGAGTCGGGTGTTTACGACACCTACATCCGCACGGACACGCAACTGATCACCAGGCAGAAACTCGCCGCCGGGAACGCCAAGAACCTGGATTATTTCGATGCGATCCTCTTTTTTACTACAGGCGAGCTTGATATGAGCCCGCAGCAGAAGAAAGATTTTCTGGCCTTCATCCATGACGACGGCAAGGGCTTCATTGGAGTTCACACCGCCACGGATACGTTTTTTGAATGGCCCGAGTACGGCGAGATGACCGGCGGCTACTTCAAGGATCACCCCTGGGGTGTTTTCCAGGCGCCTGTGATCGTCGAAGATCCCAATTTTCCCGGCATGCTGGGATTTCCGCGCGAATTCGTCTTCAATGACGAGATGTATCAGCACCGCAATTTCTCACGCGACAAAACGCACGTCATCGCGAGGCTCGACGGTTCCAAGCTCGACTTAAGCAACCCGAAAGTGCTGCCCGAGCATCGCGCCGACAAGGATTTTCCGATTATCTGGGCCAGAACTTATGGCAAAGGGCGTGTTTACTACAACACGCTAGGCCATCGCGAAGAGACCTGGGATCGCAAAGACGTGCAGACCCTCTATCTGGAAGCCATCAAGTGGGCGATGGGCCTCACGAATGCGGATGTGACGCCGCACCCGATGCCCGCGGCAACGCGGTAAGAGGAGTATCCTGACGCTTCAACTGCCCGCAGGCCGCAAAAATATCGCGGCCCCTCGGCTTACGCACAAAACAAGGCATCGACCGGCGCACGATTGCCTGGAACGCGTGCACCCGCTCCGGCTCGGGCATCGCGAATGGAATACCCGGTCCCGGATTCAACGCGATCAGGTTCACTTTCGCTTTCAAATGAGCCAGCAGCTTCACCACGCGGCGAGCATCGGCATCCGAGTCGTTCACGCCCTTCAGCAGTACGTACTCGAAGGTCAGCTTTTCCCACTGCCGCAGCGGATAGGCCTTCGCGGCATCGAGCAGCGCCTTCAAAGAATACTTGCGCGTGATCGGCATCAGCTCACGACGTTGCTCTTCCGTCGATGCATTCAGGGAGATGGCCAGCTTCGGCCGGACCGGTTCGCGCCCCAGCTCTTCCATCTTGGGGACGATCCCGGCCGTCGACAGTGTGATCCGGCGCGGGGAAAGCGCGATGCCATGCTGATCGGTCAGCAGCCGCGTGGCTTTGATCACGTTCGGCAAATTCAGAAGCGGCTCACCCATGCCCATCATCACGATGTTCAGCCGATCGATCCCGGTCGACAACTGATGGGTCTGCAACACGAACAGAACTTGCCCGACGATCTCGCCCGCCGTCAAATTGCGCTCGAGTCCCATCTGTGCGGTAAGGCAGAACTGGCAATTCACCGGACAGCCCACCTGGCTCGAAATACAGATCGTGTCGCGGCCTTCTTCCGGCATCAGCACCGTTTCGACGGTCCGGCGATCTTCGAGTCCGAGCAGGTAGCGCCGCGTGCCGTCGGTGGAGCGGTACTCGGTGGAGAGCTTTGGCAGGCCTACGGCAAGCCTGGAGGCTAAGTCCTTTCTTAGGTTTACTGGCAGGGTAGTGATTTCGCGCAAGTCGGATACATGTTGCCGGTACACCGCATCGTACACTTGACGTGCGCGAAATGACGGCTGGCCGGTTCCGAGAGCCTGTTGCAGGTCTGGAAGTTCAAGTCCTACAATAGTTTGCACTACTTCCCACTATATCACGCCGGATCTCGGGAACCGCGATAAAATGGATGTAGTGGCAACCGTCATCGAGATCGCCCCCCGAAAAATTCCTGGTATCGAGAGCACCACGCTGGCCAACGGCGTCCGTGTCATCACCGAAGTGATGCCTCATGTCCGGTCGATTTCGCTGGGCATCTGGATCGGCACCGGCTCCCGTTGGGAGACCGGGGACCAAGCCGGGATTTCGCACTTCATCGAGCACATGGTCTTCAAGGGGACCACGCATCGGTCGGCCGAGGACATCGCGCGATCGGTCGATTCGATCGGCGGGGGCCTGGATGCCTTCACCGCCAAGGAAATGGTCAGCTACAACACCAAGGTGCTCGACGAACACCTGCCGCAGGCCTTCGACGTTCTGGCCGACATGGTTCGGAACCCGCTATTTCGCGACGAGGACATCGAAAAAGAAAAGGGCGTAATTCTCGAAGAGTTGAAGATGGAGGTCGACAATCCGGAGTACCTGCTGCATGAGATTTTTTCCAGCAATTTCTGGAAGGATCATCCGCTTGGCAAGCCGATTCTTGGCACCAAGGAGACCATAAAGCGATTCGATCGCCAGATGATCCACAAATACTATCGCCGCTACTACTCGCCGTCCAACATTCTTATCACCGCAGCAGGCAATTTGAGTCATGACCGGCTGGTGGATCTTGCGCGGGAGCATTTCGACGACCTTCGCGCCGCTGCAAAGTTGAATCCGGATCCTCCACCTGTTCCGCACGCACGCCTGGTATTTCGCAACAAGAGCTCGCTCGAGCAGACTCATCTGTATCTTGGAGTGCCGGCGTATCCGTTTCCGCACCCGCTACGCTTCGCCTGTTACGCGCTCAATACCGTGCTGGGAGGAGGGATGAGTTCGCGGCTATTCCAGAATATCCGCGAGAAGCAAGGCCTAGCGTACGCCGTCTACTCCGAGCTTGGAATGTGCAGCGACACTGGCTGCCTGGCCATCTACGCCGGGACGTCGGTGGAATCGGCGCGCAGAGTGATCGAGTCCATTGTCAAGGAATTTCGCGAGCTGAAAGAAAGCCCGGTGCCCGCCGAGGAACTGCGGCGCGCCAAGGATCATCTGAAAGGCTCGTTCATGCTGGGACTTGAATCTACATCCAGCCGCATGGGCAACCTGGCGCGGCAAGAGCTGTATTTCAAGCGGTTCTTCACGCTCGATGAAATGATCCAGAGCATCGAAGAAGTGACCGCCGAGCAGGTGCAGCACATCGCCCAGGAGTTTTTCGATCCTAAGAATATAACGCTCGCCATGCTGGGCAACCTGGGCGATTTCCGCATCAAGCGCGAGGAACTGGCCTGCTGATAACAATGAGGCGCGTGGCGCAGGCGTGGTTGCCTGTGTTTGTTTTCGCAGCCTCGCTGTCTGCTCTCGACCTTGACAAGCTCAAACCCCAAGGCTATGTTTCTGACTTTGCGCGAGTCCTAGACGAGCCGTCGCGCGCGCGCCTGGAAGCCTATTGCGGGCGCATCGAACAGGTTACAGGGGTACAAATGGCGATCGTCACCATCGATTCGCTGGACGGCGACCCCATCGAAGACACCGCCAATTCGCTCTACCGCAAGTGGGGCGTCGGCAAGAGGGGCCAGAACGAAGGGATCATGCTGCTGGTCGCGATCAAGGACCACCGCGACCGCATCGAGGTGGGCTACGGCCTGGAGCCGATCCTTCCCGATGGCTTCGTAGGCAGCGTTTTGCGAGAAGCCCGCCCGCTGCTTCGACAAGGAGCGTACGGCGCAGCGCTGTTTGCGGCCGCGGAAGAGATGGGCTCGCGCATTGCGATGGCGAAGGGCGTCACGCTGGATTTCAGCCTGCGTCCTACGCGCCGGGCGATTCCCACTCGCAACGGTCTGCCGTGGCCCGCCATCGTGATTGGAATCATCATTCTGCTGCTTTTGATGCGCGGCGGAGGTGGCGGCGGTTTCTTGGCCGGCATGATTCTCGGTAACCTATTAGGGCGCGGCGGACGAGGCGGCGGCTGGGGTGGCGGCGGCTTCGGCGGCTATGATTCCGGTGGAGGGGGTGGGGGAGGTTTCGGCGGATTCGGCGGGGGCGACTCGGGCGGCGGCGGGGCCTCCGGCGATTGGTAGTAAATATGGAACAGAAGCTTCAGGAATTAGTCGATCGTCTTCGCAAGGCGCAGCGTGACCGCCTGGTCTCGGTGATCCTGTATGGCTCGGCCGCGGCCGGCAATCACCACGCCGATTTCTCCGATCTCAACGTTCTGTGCGTGCTCACTCGCGTCACGCCGGCCGAGCTGGCCGACTCCGAGCCCATCTTCAAATGGTGGCGCGCCCTGGGCAATCCATCGCCCCTGTTGCTCAGCGAAGAAGAAGTGCGCGGTTCGACCGACTGCTTTCCCATCGAATTTCACGACATGCAGGAACGCCGCCGCGTGCTGTTCGGTCCCGACGTCATCGAGACTCTGGTCATCGACAAGAGTTTCTACCGGGCGCAAGTCGAACTGGAACTTCGATCCAAGCTCCTGCGTCTTCGACAAAAGGCGGCCGGCGTTTTATCGGACAAGCAGGCCCTGCTGCGGCTGATGATCGACTCAGTTTCCAATTTCCTGGTGCTCGGACGGCACGCGCTGTTGGTCTCCGGGACATCAGTTGGTTGGCAGAAACGTGACATTGCGCGCAGCCTTGTCAGTATTGGCGCGGATGCGTCGCCCTTTGATACTCTGCTCGACCTGCGCGAACAAAAAAAGAAATCTGGCGAAGTGGATCCGGAAGCGCTTTTTGCGAGCTACCTGAGAGAGATTGAAACGGTGGTCGCGCACATAGACCGCCTCGAGAAATGAGGAAAAGATGAGAATCGCGATTGTCATTATCGGAGTGCTGGTGTTGATCGGCTTGGGCATCTTCGGCTGGGCCATGGGCGCGCGAAATACGCTGGTCACCGAGCGCGAGTCGGTCAACGGTGCTTGGTCGCAAGTGGATGTCGCACTGCAGCGCCGCGCCGACCTGATTCCGAACCTGGTGGAGACCGTGAAGGGTTTCGCGAAGCAGGAACAGGCTGTGATCAAAGAAGTGACTGACGCGCGCGCAGCCCTCGGCGGCGCTCGAACTCCGGCCGAGAGAATACAAGCCAACTCGCAATTGGACGGCGCGCTCAGCCGCCTGCTGGTGGTGGTGGAGAATTATCCGCAGTTGAAATCGAACGAGAATTTCTTGCGCCTGCAAGATGAGCTGGCGGACACGGAAAACCGCATCGCCTTGGAGCGCCGCAAGTATAACGAGACCGTACAAAAGTACAATACCGACATTGAGTTGTTCCCCAACAACATCGCGGCGTCATTGTTCGGCTTCCAGCGCAACGATGCTTACTTCAAGACCGAGCCTGGGGCCCGCACTCCACCCAAAGTCGCGTTTTGATCCGGGCTCACGCCTACCTCGGAGCCGCGTCTAACTCGTGTGAATGCGAGGAGCGCGCTCGAGGGACTCGGCTGCGGATCGAGTCGAAGTAGAATCATTTTGGGAGAGCACTAATGAAATGGACCGCCTGGGTCACGCTGTTTACTGGACTTGCCTGGAGTCAGCCGCCGGCTTCGACGCTGTTGGATCGCGTTGGAGCGACGGGCTTTTTGCAACTAGAGGCGGACAGCTTCCGGAGCTTGCCGCCTAAAGAGCAAACACTCGCCTACTGGCTGGCGCAGGCCTCTATCGCGATCAATCCGATCATCTACGACCAACTGTCGCGGTACGGCTTGCGGCAAAAACGCGTTCTCGAGATGATCGCGGCGCATCCGGACGGCCAGAACCGCAAGAGCTTCGACAAGATCGTTGCATTCACCAAGCTTTTCTGGGCAAACCGGGGCAATCACAACGAAACGACGGCGCAGAAATTTCTACCGGAATTCACGTTCGAGGAGTTGCGCGATGCCGCCAAGGTTGCACTCAAGCACGGCGCGCACGGCTTCACCGAGCCAGAGTTTCTGAAGGAAATCGATGAGCTGAAGCAGTCATTGTTCGATCCGAATTTCGAGCCGATGATCACCGCCAAGAGCCCGCAGAGCGGCCTCGACATTCTGCAAGCGAGCGCAAACAATTTTTACTTCGGCGTGTCGCTGCCGGATCTGAAGGGCTTCATGGAACGCTACCCGCTGAATTCGCGGCTCGCTAAGATGAATGGCCGGCTGGAGGAGCAGGTCTATCGGGCCGGAACGCCGGATCATAAGATTCCACCCGGTTTGTACGCCGAATATCTGGCCAAAGCGAATTCTTACCTCGAGCACGCCGCCGAAGTCGCCGATCCGGCACAAGCCCAGGCGATCCGCGATTTAATTCACTTTTATCAGACGGGCAATCCTAGAGACTGGGTTCATTTCGGCGCCGATTGGGTACAGAACAACGCCACCGTCGATTTTGCAAACGGTTTCATCGAAGTGTATCGGGATGCGCGCGGCGCCAAGGGCACGTCGCAGAGTTTCGTCAGCGTCACCGATAATCGTGTGAACTCGATGATGCTGAAGATCGCCGCAAATGCGCAATATTTTGAAGATCGCGCACCTTGGAAACCGGCATATAAGAAGCAGGGCGTAAAGCCGCCGCTCGCCAAGGCGGTGGAGACCCTGGTTGAGACCGGCGACTTTCACGTTACTACCGTGGGTGACAATCTCCCTAACGAAGACGAGATCCATCAGAAATACGGCACAAAGAGCTTTCTGTTCACGGGTAGTTCACGCGCGCTAACGCGTGCAGCGGGAGAAGGCGCATTGCTCGAATTCGCGGCTTCGAAGGAAGAGTTCGATATTTGTAAGAAATATGGGGACGAGGCCGAGGACTTGCTGACGGCTCTTCACGAAATCATCGGCCACGGATCCGGAAAACTGAGTCCGAAACTGACGCACGATCCCGCCTTTTATCTGAAAGAGTATTCGTCGACGCTCGAAGAAGCGCGTGCCGACCTGATGGCACTGTGGAACGTCGGAGATCCGAAACTTGCCGAGCTGGGGCTGGTTTCGAGCCCCGATGTGGCCAAGGCCATGTATTATGCTTCGGCTCGCGTTGCTCTGACGCAGCTTCGCCGCATTTCCAAGGGCGACACGATCGAAGAAGATCACGAGCGCGATCGCCAGCTCGTCGTCAGGTACATCCAGGACAAGACCGGCGCTATCGCCGAAGAGAAGCGCAACGGCAAAACCTATATTGTCATTCGCGATTTTCAAAACATGCGGGCGGGCGTGGGCCAACTTCTGGCAGAGCTGATGCGCATCAAGGCTGAGGGCGATTACGCGGCGATCAAGGCTCTGATCGACAAGTACGGCGTGCATTTCGATACCGCGCAGCGCGATGAAGTGGTGTCTCGGTACAAGCAGCTCGACATTCCGACCTATTGGTCGGGCATCAATCCGGAGTTGACAGGAACCTTCGACGCACAGAAGAAACTCACGAAGGTGGAGATGTCCTACCCGC
>JACXTT010012488.1_pt1 | contig 11270 bp, 7 predicted proteins | sample 9270951 | NCBI WGS metagenome assembly JACXTT01 (sample SAMN15532306, study PRJNA645909) | rock metagenome | isolation source: weathered quartz diorite | place: Puerto Rico | collected 2017-06-21 | reverse complement strand
GGTACACTCTGTCGTCATAGGGCTGTTTCCCCCATCGGCTTAAAGTTCGCTTCGCAGCTGCTTTATGCCTGAAAGGGAACAGCCCTTTCAACGTCTATGGTGAGAAATCCGGGCTAGAGCGTCGTCTCCCTGTAATGCGTGCTCACGCCGAGCTCCTCCAGGATCCCGAGGATCGGCTCGGGCTCGAGCGACTCGGGCGGGATGACGCCGCGCGTCTTCACCTTGCCGCTCACCAGCGCGATCGCCCCGGCGGCCGCTCCGGTGCCGGTCAGAAAGGCCGTGGCGGTGACCCGCATGCGCCGGAACGCCTCGTCGTGGGTCATGCCGGCGTGCAGGATGTGCCGCACCCTGCGGCCGCCCTTCGTGCCGTCGATCTCGACCAGGATGATGGCGGCGCCCTGGATCCGCCCGCCCAGATCGGCCGGCTGGGGCAGCACCGCGGCGAGAACGGACAGCGGCGTGACCTCGCCGCCGCGCACCCGCACGCTGTCCCGCCGGGTCATTCCGATCCGGTCGAGGAGTGCCAGATGGCGCTGCATCTCGTCCGGGACGGCCAGCTTGAAGTCGACGAAGCGCACCCCCTTGCCGATGGTCCGCGGCAGCGTGTCCACCTCCTCGTGGCTCATGTTGTAGATCACCTGAGGTCCGACCGGCTCGGGGAACGGGTAGACCTCGCGGTTCGAGAAGGCCGGCAGCGTCTTCCACCGGCCGTCCTCGTAGTAGAGCGCGGGGGAGACCGCCTCTTCGATGAACGTCTCGGTCGAGAACAGGCAGGCGAGCGGGAACTCGTCGCTGGTCGAGTACTCGCCGTCGCGCACGCGGATCGCCTCGACCGTATCCAGGCGGTCGGCGGCCCAGCGCGCGAACACATTGCTGATCCCCGGATCCTCTCCCATCCCGTGGACCGCGGTCCGGCCGGCCCGTTTCCACTGGCCGTCGTGACCCAGCTGGTCGTCCCCGCCCGCCGACAGATCGAGCAGGTCGGCGCCGGCGGCGAGCGTCGCGTTCATGATCGCCTCGTTGTACTTCGGCAGGACGGCGCTCACCACCAGGCCGTGCCCGGCGACGACCCGCGCCAGCGCCTGCGGGTCGGCCGCGTCGGCGCGCTCCACGCGCACCTTCCCTTTCAGCTCGCGGGCGAGTTTCTCGGCCCGCGTGGTGTCCATGTCGCCGAGGGTCAGCGCCTCGACGTCCCTGTGCCCGGCCAGATGACGGGCGACGACCGTGCCGATCGCCCCGACTCCAAGCTGCAGAACCTTCATGATCCCTCCGTGTCGTGTCCTTGCGATGGCCGGTCCGCCCGGGGCACGCCGCACCCGTCCAGAAGACCGCGCGCCTGACGCAGGAGCAGCGCGGCGCGGTCGAACGCGGCGACGAGCTGCCCCTCATAGCGCGGGATGGAGTCCCACCTCCCCGCGTCGATCGCCTCGAACAGGCGCGGCAGGACCTCCTCGCGATAGGTCGGCTGCGGCGCGTAGATGAGATGCTTGAAGAACGGCCGGCCACGCAGCCCCTCCTCCTCGGTCATGGCGCGCTCCACCTGCACCAGAAGATCGTTCACCCGTCGCGCCGTCCCCTCGTCCGGCGGCGGACCGTCCTGGAGCCGCGTCTCGAAATCGAGGGCCGCGTCCCGCCAGCGGCGCGCGGCGGCGCGGGCGCCGGCGAGCGCCGGCATCCGCGTGCCTCCTTTCGTCTCGATCGCCTCGATGGCGTCCAGGACCTTCCAGGCGTAATCGGAGTAGCGCATCGGCAGGACCGTCGCGTCCGCCAGCCGCCAGGTCAGGAGGCCCCAGAGCCGCGCCATCGTGCTGCCGTACCGGAAGCCCTGATCCACGATCCGGCTCATCCAGAAATAGTCGTCGTACTGCGAATGATACACGCCGTAAGGGCCGCCGAACGACATGTCGATGCAGGACATGCCGATGTTCTCCTGGAACGCGGTGTAGTCGGTGGCGCCGACGATGTCCTCGACCAGCGGCGCGCCGTCCCGGGAGCCGGCCGCCCACGCGTCGTAGACGCTTCCGCCTCCGTCGGGATCGTGGACGGCGCGGGTGACGTCCTGCAGGAAATCGGCCAGGGCGGGCGTCGAGCCGCCGCTGAAACGGGGGCCGGAGACCGCGGAATCGACGTTGACGTAGGCCGCGCCGTCCCGCAGGAGACGGTCGCGCTGCGCGATGGCCCACGAGGTGGAGCCGCCCAGGAGATCCTCTTCGGCGTCCCAGTCGGCGAACAGGATCGTCCGCCGGGGGCGATGGCCGGCCCGCGCGACGGCGCCCAGCGAGCGCGCCACCTCGAGCATGGCGGCCGTGCCGCTCGACGGATCGACCGCGCCGTACAGCCAGGCGTCCCGGTGGTTGCCGATCACGACCCACTTGTCCTTCTCCGCCCCGCCGGGGAGGACCCCGAGGACGCTGCGCATCGTCCCGATGCGCTCGCTGTTCTCGACGCGAAGATGGACGCGCACCGGTCCCGGGCCGAGGTGATACGTGAACGGCAGGCCGCCCTGCCAGCCGGCGGGAACCGCGGGGCCCGACAGACGCGACAGGATCTCGGCGGCGTCCTGATGCGACATCGGCAGCGACGGGATCTTCGGCAGCTGCCGGTCGCGGACCGGCCCCTCCTTCCACGCGCCGCCGCGCCCCTTCACCCAGTGGAAAGTGAACGGCTCGCCCGGGCCGAGCCAGTCGTACACGATCGACCCGAGCTGGACGTGGCTCGGCGGGCCGAGCGGCCCTTCGGGGTAGGTCTCGCCCGCCGCGTAGCCGTCGTCCTGCGGGTCGGAGTAGATGATCGCGCCCGCCGCGCCGCGCGTCTCGGCCAGCCAGACCTTGTACCCGCGGTAGCTGTACGGCTCGGAGTAGCGCATCACGACGACTTTCCCGCGCACGTCGATCCGCATCCTGTCGAGCGCGGCGAAATCCTCCGGGCTGCCGCTGTTGGCGTAGACCGCCTCGGCGGTGACGTCGCCGCTCCGGGCGTACGCGTGGTACGGCACGACGCGCGGGTCGCGGTACAGGAAGCTGTCCTTGTCCGCGGGGTGCGGATCCTCCGCGAGCTTCAGCCTCATCCGCGCCGGCGCCACCAGCTCCACCGAGGCCGACACGCTGCGGGAGAGCAGGGCGGGCGCGTCGTCGAAATGCACGTCCTCGAGGCCGTATTCGATGAAACGATCGCGCACGTAGTCCGCCAGCTCCATGTTGCGCGGGCTGCCGGCCGGGTGCGGCTCCTCCGTCAGATAGAGCAGGTGGCGGGAATACTGGTCGGCGCTCGGGGTCGACAGCAGGATCGACTCCGGTTCGGGCCTCGCTTCATCCGCGGCCCGGGCCGTCCCGGGCAGGCCCAGGGCGGCGACGAGACACGTCGCGCAGACGGCGCGCCAGCGGTCCGGCGCGAGAGCGCGCAGGACGGAGACGCGGCTCTCCTCGTGGATCAATGGAACCGTCTGCATGCCCGGCGATCTTCGCGCCTAGTGGCGCGCGCCCGGCCCGATGGTCCAGCGCACGCTCAGCTCGATGCGCCGGGCGGGCAGCAGGTAGTACTGCGCGTCACCCAGCTCGCTCTCGGAGATCGGCGGGCGCTGGTTGCCGAGGTTCCAGCCGTCGAGGCGGATCTCGACGTCCTGAAGGCGATAGCCGACACCCGCGTCCAGGGCGAAGTAGGCCGGCGTCCGGGCGCTGTTGGGCTTGTCCAGGAATCGGCTGCCGACCCAGCCGCCGCGCACGCTCCCCACCCACCCCTGCGAGCGGCCGACGACGAACTCGGTGGACGCCATGTTCCTGGCCGACATCTCCAGACGGTTGCCCCTGAGCTGCGTCGGCACGCCGCCGTCCTCCGTCAGGAAGTCCCGGAAGCGCGCGTCGTGCAGGCTGTAGGTGGTGCGCCACTCGAGCAGCCGGTGGGGGTGGAGGACGGTTTCGAGCTCGATCCCGCGGAAGCGCTCGGCGCCGGCGTTCACCAGCGTCGGCAGACCGCCGACGTCCTGGGAGACGACGAGGTTCTGGAGATCGATCTGGAAGGCGTTCAGCTCGAGAGCGAGCCGTCCGCGCGCCAGGACGCTCCGGAGCCCGCCCTCGTAGCCGGTCGAAGTCTCGGGGGCCAGGATCTCCGGGTTGGCGTCCAGGCCGAAATCGATCGCCGCCGGCTTGTAGGTGTTGCGGTAATTCGCGTACAGCTGCAGGTCATCGGTCTCCTTCTTCCAGGCGGTCCAGGCGAGCCCGGCGAACCCGGAGCCGCGCATCACGTTGCGGCTGTCGCGGGAGCGATCGCGCACGCTGGAGGCGTAGTCGAGATTGTCGGTGGCGCGGGACTCCGCGGTCCGGTTCAGCCGCGCCCCGGCCTCGAAGCGCCAGCGCTCCGCCGGCGTCCAGATGGTCTGGCCGTAGAGGCCGGAGAACTCCCGGCGGTCGGTGACCGCGACGCGCGCCGCGCTGCTCAGGTCGCTCCCGGAGGGTGCGGCGCTGCCGTCGAGGCCGACGTCGTAGTCGAAATCGCCTCCACGGCCGCGGCCGGCGCCGTGCAGATGATCGACGCCGGCGATGACCTGGACCCGGGGACCGGGCGAGAGCGACAGATGGCTGTCGAAGTAGATGTCGCGGACCGGGATCCCTTCACGGAAGCCGTGACCATTCGGAGACGTGGTGGTGACGTCCGTCAGAAAGCCGCGCAGAACGTCCTGTCGCGAGCGGGTGACCGACAGGGTCGTCGACCAGGACCCCGACAGCGCCTTGCGCTCGTAGCCCCCCTGGAGCGTGTACCTCTGCTCGTCGATGTGGGCGTCCCTCATGTTCTCGTTCGAGTCGACCGGGACCTGCGACGACAGGGTCTCGCCCACGCGCGGGCGTGGGCTCGCCGGGTCCTGGCGCTGCAGCGTGCTGTCGAGGGCGAAGTGCATGGTGCCCGCGCCCACCACGCGGCTGTTGCGCCAGCTCAGGTGGCCGCGCTGGACCTCGCTCCGGTCGTCGCTGAAGCCCTCGCGCCCCAGATCCAGATCCACGATGGACGTCATCCCCGCCCAGGAGGGCAGGCTCTTGCGCCAGACCAGCCCGCCCGACCCGTAGCTGCCGCCCACGGCGCGCAGGCTCTCGCCGCCGTCGGCGGGCGAGCTGCGGACGACGTTGATCACGCCGACGAACGAGGTCGCGCCGTAGGTCACCGGCGCGGCGCCGCGCAGGACCTCGATCCGATCCACGTCGGTCAGGTCGAGCGTCTCCAGCGCGGGGTTGAACGCGCCGCCCCAGGGGACGCCGTCCACGGTCAGGAGGAAGGCGTCGAACTCCTTCAGGCCGCGGAACTCGGGAATGGAGCTGGCGGGCCCGGCGTCGCCCCCGGGCGCGATGTCCACTCCCGCGACCAGGCGCAAGGCGCTGCGCAGGTCGTAGGCGCCGCGGAGCGCCAGGTCGTCGCGCGTAATCACGGTCACCGCCGCCGGCGTGTTGCGGATGGTCTCGGGCTCTTTCGAGGTGATGACCTGGATATGCTCCTGGTACGGGACCGGGGTCGGACTGGGCGCCGGGTCGGCGGCCAGCGCCGCTCCCGGGAGGAGCACGGACCAGAGCGCAAGCAGGGCGGACCTGGCGTGGCGGGAACCATCTCGAAAGTCGCGCATGATGACGCTCCCCCTGGTGTCATCGGGCCGCGTCGCGGCCGCGGATTGTGAATTGATGGCAGAGTGAAAGGCGGATTCTAGCACAACCCCCGCGGGGAGTTTCGGGAGGGCGCCGGCGGCGCGATCCGCTATGATAGGGGTCCTCGATCGACCGACGTCGGACCCGCAACCGCACCACCATGATCACGGAGGTCACAGATGGCCACGTTCGAACGAAGCGCGCACATCGACTGGATGGGGACCGTCAAGGAGGGCAGCGGTGAAGTGAAGGCCGCGACCGGCGCCTTCAGCCTGCCTCTCACCTTCCCGTCGCGCGTCGAGAAGCCCGGCGGCAAGACCAGCCCCGAGGAGCTGATCGCCGCGGCGCACGCCGGCTGCTTCGCGATGGCGCTGGCGGCCACCCTCGGCCGCAAGAACGCCCGCGCCGGTAAGCTGCACGTCACGGCGACGGTGACGGCCGATTTCGGCGAGGCCGGCCTGAAGATCCAGTCCTCCAGGCTGCAGGTCGTCGCCGAAGGCCTGGAGGGCATCGCCGCCGCCCAGTTCCCCGAGGTGGCGCGCGAGGCCGAGGGGCGCTGCCCCGTCTCGAACGCCCTGCGCGGCAGCCTGAAGATCGATCTCGACGCGCGCGCGAAATGAGCCGGCGGGCCCTCACTGCGCTGCTCCTGAGCGCCGTGGCCGTGGGCTCGTTGTGTGTCCTCGCCGCGACGCCCCCCCTGAAGCTGGCCGCCGAGCACGCCGCGCTGGGGCGCGACGAGGGGTCCTGGGACACCACCGTCGAGATCCCGATGGGTCCGCCCGGCTCGAAGCCGGAGACCTCCAAGGGGGTCGAGGTCGATCGCCTCTGCTGCGGCGGCCTGTGGCTGATCAAGGACTACAAGAGCGACCCGTCAAAGCCCCCCTTCGAGGGTCACGGGATCATCGGCTTCGACCCGGCCAGGAAGAAGTACGTCGCGGTCTGGATCGACTCGGAGCTGACCACCCCGATGATCTCGGAGGGGACTTACGACGCCGCCACCCGGACCCTGACGATGCGCGGCTCGATGTCGGCGAACGGCAAGGAGCTGCGCTGGCGCGACGTCACCGTCTGGAAGGACGACGACACGCGGCAGTCCACGACCTACCGGCCGGGCCCCGACGGCCGGGACGCGCCGAGCATGACCATCACCTACGCGCGCCGGAAGTGAGCCCTCTCGACCTTGACCGGTCGCGCGCCAATCGGATATAAGGCGCGGTATCGTTCGACGACGCGCGCCGGCCGTTCGTCGCGGGATCATCGGAGGGGCAACGGATGCAGAGGCCGACGAGGGTTCAGAGCATGGTCGTCCGTTTGGCCCTGGCCGGCGTCGCCGTCGCCGCCCTCGCGACGAGCGCGACTCCGGCGCTTGCGGCCGACGACGCGTACCGGGGCTGGTTCGTGGCGCTCGATTTCGCCAGCACGCAGCCGGAAAGCCTCGACCAGCACTTCGCCAACCACTTCGACACAAACACGCCGCCCAATGACACGCGTCTGGTCATCGATAACGGCACGGGCGCGTCCTATCGCGGCTCCGTCGGCTACGGCTTCGGCAACGACCTGGGCCATCTGAGGGTGTCGTACTGGAGCTTCGACCACGACGACAAGATGACCGGCAACCTGCCGGGCGAGATCGACGCCGTGCTGTTCGGGTATGGCTACATCTTCGCCCCTTATCTGAACAACCCCGCCGGGGTCGATTTCACCGCCACGTCGAAGGTCAAGGCGCACGCCGCCGACATCGATTACGTCCGGCCCCTGGTGACGGGCGAGAAGAGCACGCTGAGCTGGCTCGCCGGCGTCCGGGTGGCGCACTTCGAGGAGGATCGGACGTTCGAAGGGAACGACGGCACGAACGACGAGGCCCAGTCGAAGCATTTCAAGTCGGACGGCGCCGGGATCCGGATCGGCGCCTTGGCCGATTTCGAGTTCGGCAAGCATTTCAGCCTCGCTTCGTCGCTCGTCATGTCCCTCCTGCAGGCCGACACCAGGGGGGAGGCGCACATCGACAACATCCAGCCGCCCGCTTCGGAGACACGCACCGGCAAAGACGATCACCTGCGCGGCGAGATCAAGGATTTCGACGTGCGGGCCGTCTGGTCGTACGGGAAGCTCGACTATTACCTCGGGTACAGCGTGTCGTCGTGGGGCGGCATGGTCGTCGACCCGGTCCCGGCCACCACGGGCCCGTTCATCGCGATCGGGTCGGTCGCCGATCGGGGCAGGGACACCATCTCCTTCAACAGCCTCAACGCCGGGATCGTCTGGCGCTTCAAGAACCTGGGGTTCAAACCCTAGGGCGCCGCCTCGCTCAGGAGCCTGCGGATCTTCTCCTGGCCCGGCTCGATCGCCAGGGATCTCCTGAGGGCGCGGGCCGCCTCGCTCTTCAGCCCCCGGCGCAGATAGACCTCTCCCAGACTGCCGTAGACGCGCGCAACGCCCGGGTCGATCCGGGCGGCCGCCTCGAGGTGCGTCTGGGCCTCTTCGAGACGGCCCTGCCGGAGGAGCGTCTCGCCCAGGGCGGTGCGCGCCCGGAAGTTGCGCGGGTCGCGGTCGAGCACCTCCCGGAACCGGGTGACGGCGCCGTCCTGGTCGCGCAGCATCAGGAGGTCGAGACCGAGGCCGAGACGCGCGTCGATCGAGGCGGGCTCGAGAGCGACCCAGCGCTCGAACGCCGGCCTGGCGTCCGCGGCCCGTCCGGCCTCGAACAGAAGGGTCGCCAGGTTCCCCTGGGCGACCGGCCAGTCGGGGTCGGCCCGGGCGGCGCGCTCGAACTCCGCCAGGGCGCCGTCGCGATCCCCCTTCAGGGCGAGGAGCGTGCCGAGACTGTTGCGCAGCACTGGGTTCTCCGGACGGATCAGGAGCGCCTTGTCGTACAGCGTCTTCGCCTCGTCCAGCCGGTGCAGCTCCTGGAGACAGAGGCCGAGATTGTTGTACGCGCCGATGTACTGCGCGTCGACGCGCAGCGCCTCGCGATACGCCTGCATCGCCAGGTCGGGACGGTGGTGCTCGCGATGGATGTTGCCGATGTCGTCGTACTCGATCGGGCTGATCGGTGCGATCTCCACCACCGCCCGGAACTCGGCGAGCGCCGCGTCGTCCCGGCCGCGCCTGCGCAGAACCTCTCCCAGCTTGGAGCGCGCCGGGACGAAGGTCGGGTCGATCGCGATGGCGCGGCGCAGGTGCGTCTCGGCCGCGTCGAGTTCGTCGCGCTTCATGTCGACGGTCGCCAGGAGGAGCTCGGCCGCTTTGTTCTTCGGGTCGTCGCGAAGAACCGCCTCGGCGTACGACCGGCTCTTGTCGAGGTCCCCCTTCGTCAGGTACGCGCGCGCCAGGTTGACGCGCACCATGCTGCCGGCGTCGCCGCCCTCGAGGGCCTTCTGGAAATCGGCGATGGCGCCGTCCGCGTCCCCTTCGTCGAGGGCGATGATCCCCCGGTTGTTGTGGGCCGTCATCCGCTCCTCGCCGATGTAGCCGAGGTTGCGCAGCTTCTCGAGCAGCTCGGCGTCGCCCGCCGCGTCGGCCGCTGCCACCTCCTGCGACGGCCCGCGCACCCCGCCGTAGGAGTCGATCCAGGCGACCGGGTGGCGCCTCAGGAAGGCCGGCGCGAGGGCGTCCGTCAGGGGTTGGCCGTCCATGTCGCGGGCGGCCGGAAGACCGTACAGCGCGAGGATCGTCGGCGCGATGTCGAGGACCGAAGCCGACTCGAGATCGTATCCGGGGCGGATGTCCGGGCCTGCCATCACCAGCACTCCGACCGGCGTGTGCCATTCGGCCGCGTTCCCCTTGTCGATCCGCGAGTCGGTGTCGGGCGGACGGTTGTCGCCCGACTTGAATCCATGGTCCGAGACCACGAGAACGGTGGCGTCCGGCCCCGCCGCGTCGACGATGTCGCCGATGAGCCGGTCCGAGCGCTCGTAGTACCGATCGACGACGCCGCCGAACAGGGTCAGGTCGCGGGGCTCGACCCCCGGCAGGAGCGGAGGCCGATAGCGCATGAACAGATGCGACGCCTCGTCGGGCCCCTCGTAATAGATCATCCGCAACCCGGGGTTTCCCGAGCGCAGCAGGCGGAGAGCGACGGCGTGGTAGGTCTCACCGGCCGCGATGACGGTGCGGAACTGCTTCACCAGGTCGGCCTGCTCGCCGGAGAGCGACGGCGGGTATTTCCCGCCGGGCAGGAACCAGGCGACCTCGTCGTCGGTCACTTCGGCGGGCGCCTTGATCAGCGGCCGGATGCTGTCGAACAGCTCGGGGGGATACGTCTTTCCCCTGGTCTTCGCCGGATCGCCGTTCTTCCAGTCGTCCTTCACCTCCTGTTCGAAGAGCTGGAAGGCGACGCGGTCGCTCACCACGCTGCCGCGCACCGTCTCGGCCGGCCAGGTGGCCCACCAGCCGACCACGTCCACGTCGGTCCCCTGGGCGCTCAAGAGAGTCCAGAGCGCGGGCACCTGCCGCATCGCGCTGGTCACCGGCAGGAGATCGCCCGTGTCGCGGGCGGTCACCACGAAGTCGACGATGCCGTGCCGCGACGGCTTCATGCCGGTCGCGATGCTCGTCCAGATGACCGGGGACAGGATCGGGCGGATCGTCTTCAGGTTGGCCCGGGTTCCTCGCGCGATCAGACGGGCGAGATTCGGCATCTTCCCCCGCTTCAGCAGCGGCTCGCTGATCCGCCAGTCGAACGAATCGAGACCGATCAGGACGACCTGCCTTTCGAGCGGCTTGACGCCCGCCTGCCGGATCGCCCTGGAGGACTCGCCGATTCCCGCGACCGGCACGATCCGCAGCGACTCGACGCGCAGACCGGCGCCGGCGAGATCGTCGGTCAGCGCGGCGCGGGCGGCGCGGGCCAGCCCGGGATCGCGCGTGCGCACCAGGTCGTATGACGCTCCGGCCAGCGTGTCGGAAACGCGCTTGCGGAGCAGGGGCTCCAGCCAGGCCGATTCGTATTCCGGGCCGCGCGTCCGGTGCAGGTCGAGGATCCGTTCCGGCGGGAGGGCGTACGTGAGATCGGCCCCGACCTCGACGCGCGCACCCTCGCGGCTGGCGGCCGCGTGCGGCCCGCTCAGATCGACGCGGATCGTCCTCGCCGCGGCGGGATACCCCGAGATCCGGCCCAGGAGGCGCGGCACGAGCCTCCAGCCCCTCGGGACGACACGTGGGTTAGTCCGTAGAGCAGGGAAGTCGACGATGTAGACTTGGTCATTCCTGTCGAGGTGCCGGAGCGAGGTCAGCGCAAAGAGGGCAACAAGCCCGGCCGAAGCTGCCGCCACGGAACGGGTTCGGGGCATCGGGAGAACATCTTAGCACGCCGCTTCAGGCGACGAGGCAACGTGGCGTCGTTCGATCCAGGCGCCTGGTGCACGGCGCTGATTCGAATTCCTCTCGTGTCACGAACGCATCGAGAGCCGGCGCCGCTCGCCTGGACGCAAACCGCCGCGACCTCACCACAACTCCATGCCAATCACGCCATCCCGTGACGTGGGGTAGGCCGGACGCTTACCATTGGAAAACACCTGCAACCCTGCTAAATAGGAAACCGTGAATCGGGATCACCGTAAGTTATTTTTTCTTCGTGACTTGAGTGATTGATCCCGGGTTGGTGTTCAAGTAAAAGGGCCTCCGGATTTTTTCGGCGCGCTGGCG
>JACXTT010012487.1_pt1 | contig 11271 bp, 9 predicted proteins | sample 9270951 | NCBI WGS metagenome assembly JACXTT01 (sample SAMN15532306, study PRJNA645909) | rock metagenome | isolation source: weathered quartz diorite | place: Puerto Rico | collected 2017-06-21 | reverse complement strand
CAAGATCGCCTGACCATGGAACGGCAGTCGGAAGGACTCAAGCATAATCCTCACCTGATGCTGATCGATGACGCCGACCGTCCCGCGAAGTGGTACTTCGGATTGAAGGCAGCCTATCTGGAATCACGAAAGACCGGCGGCGCGATGAAGCATCCCCTGGCAGGTCCGGTCACTCTGAAGTGGAGGAGCTGAGGGTTCAGCGGGGTCCCGCCCCCGAAGCCTGAGAGCGGTGAAGAATCTCTCTTGCTCAGTCCGCTACCAGCCAGTCCATCGCTTCTTCACGTGTCTTGAAGGTAGGCAGGTCTCGCTGTGAAAACGACTTCAGGTGCTCGTAGAAGATCTTCGGCAGGTTCTCGGTGCCCACCCAGGCGGAGCGCTTGAGATAGGGACGGTCAAGCACCAGCGCCGGCTTGAGAGTCTCTAGGCTCTTCTTATCAATCTTCGAGCCGGTAAAATCCGCCAATAGGAGCACGGAGCCGAGGGGTTCAGCCGTGACACGGGCGAGAAACAGAGGAGCCATCTGAACCAATTCGTCCCCGGAAAAATTGGAGGCATCCGCCAGCAGAATCTTTTTCCCCTTATGGCTGATGAAACGGATGCGATTCTTCACGCGCCCTCCTATCGCCGCTCAGGAGTCTAGCCAGATGCGCAATCGACTGCAACTTTTTCGCCCGGCGTCGGGAAACCGCCGTGGGGAGAGGTGTGAACTGGAAATCCGACACTTGATTCTACTTCCCCAGCAGGGTCTCCACCACGCCGTAGACCTCGCCCAACGCCGCATCCAGCGCCGCAGGATCTTTGCCACCGGCTTCGGCCAGATCCGGACGCCCGCCGCCTTTCCCCCCGACCTTCTCGGCCACCGGACCGATAACTTTCCCGGCCTGAATCTTGCCGGTGAGGTCTTTGGTCACCCCGGCAATCAGCGCAACATTTCCATCAGTGGCTGAGCCCAGCACTACTACACCCGATCCCAGTTTGTCGCGCAGTTGGTCGACCAGGGTTCGCATCTGCGCGCGCTCCAGGTTGTCCACCCGATGCGCGAGAACTCTGACACCCCGAACTTCCTTGATTTTATCGGTCACAGAGGCCACGGTGGACGACGCCGATTTCATTCGCGCCGCATCGAGTTCGCGGACGAGCCGCTTGACCTCTGCGTCTTTTTTTTCGAGCTCAAGCTTCAAGGCCTGCGCCGGCGATAGCGAAGGCTCACGGTCAGCGGGCACCCCATCCCTTCGCGTTCTTTGCGAAAGCGCCGGCCCTACGAAACTCGCCACAACGCTCTCCAGTTGATGATCCCGCTGGAAATGATGCAGAGAGCCTTCGCCCGTGATCGCCTCGATACGGCGCACCCCCGAAGACACGCTGCCCTCCTTTAGTACTTTGATCAAGCCAATCTCGCCGGTCGCACCGGTATGGGTGCCGCCGCAGAGTTCGGTGGAAAAGTCACCGATCTTGATCACGCGCACCCGGTCGCCGTACTTCTCGCCGAACAGCGCCATGGCTTTGTATTCGTTGATCGCAACCTCAATGGGAACGTTCTCCATGACTTCGATCTTCTGATTGCGCAGCACCTCCTTGTTGATCAGGGCTTCGATGTCCTGCAATTCTTCGTCTTCGATGCCGCTGAAGTGGGAAAAATCAAAGCGCAAATGGTCGGGTGCAACCAGTGAACCCGCCTGCTTCACATGCTTGCCCAGCACCTCGCGCAGTCCGGCTTGCAGCAAGTGCGTGGCCGTATGGTTGCGCATGGTGGATTGGCGGATTTCGAGGTTGACGACGGCATCCACTTCTTGTCCCACACGAATTGGCTGTTTCGCGAAGACCTGATGCGCGCGCACTCCCTGAATCGGGTAGTAGCATCCCTTCACTTCGGCGACGATGGTGTTGTGATCGTCGCTGTGGAGCCATCCGCGATCGCCGACCTGGCCGCCGGATTCCGCATAGAAGGGAGTATGGTCGAGGATGACTTCGCCTTCTTCTCCGGGCTCGAGTTGGTGCGTGCCCTGGCCTTTGCTGATGATGGCTAGAACTTCGCAGCCGCGGGAGCGAGTCTGACGATAGCCCTCGAAATCGGATTTCGGAAGCTGCTGGTAGGCGGGATTGGCGGTCTGCTTGGCCGCGCCTTTCCAGGAGGCACGGGCACGTTCGCGCTGTTCTTGCAGCGCGCGATCAAAGCCTGCTTGATCAAAAGCAATGCCCTGATCCCGGGCCGCGTCCTGCATGAAATCAAGCGGCATCCCGAACGTGTCGTAGAGCTTGAACGCCTCATCACCGGACAATCGGACCGAGGCCGGCGCAGTTTGTGGACCATCGCTCGAACTCAAGCGAAACGCGTCTTCCAGCTTCTTGAGGCCGATATCCAGCGTGTGTGCGAATCGTTGTTCTTCCGACAAGACGGTCTTCGAAACCCGGTCCGCGGATTCCTTCAGCTCCGGATATGCATCCTGAACCAGATCGCGCACCGCGAAAACCATGTCGTGTAAAAACGGCTTGTCGTAACCGAGCAACCGACCGTGAGTGATCGCTCGCCGGATAATCTTTCGCAGCACATAGCCGCGGCCTTCATTCGAAGGCAGCACTCCATCGGAAATCAGGAATGTTGCCGCCCGTGAGTGATCGGCGATAACTCGCAGCGAAGCGGCGGACTTCGAACCTGACGGTCCTTGCTCGGCCGGGACGTGTCGCCGACCCGGCTTGACTGCCGTAAGTTCCGCGGCGCGCGCGATCAGCGGGGTAAACAAATCCGTATCGTAGTTGGAGACCACGCCCTGCAGCACCGCCGCCACCCGCTCCAGACCCATCCCCGTATCAATCGACGGCTTGGGCAATGGATTCAGCTTCCCATTCCCATCTCTGTCGAACTGCATGAAGACCAGATTCCACAGCTCGACGTAGCGACCGCAGTCGCAGCCGAATTTGCAATCAGTGTGGCCTTGATCGGACGCCACCACGCCCATGTCGTAATGAATCTCGCTGCAGGGGCCGCAGGGGCCGGTGTCGCCCATTTGCCAGAAATTGTCTTTCAATCCAAACTCGAAGATGCGATCCTTCGGCACTCCCTGGTCCACCCACAGGTCGTAGGCTTCGGCGTCACGCGACATTCCGCCCTCGCCGTTGAAGATGGTGACGTAAAGTTTGTCCTTGGCGATGCCGAACCATTGCGGCGAGGTGATGAGCTCCCAGGCATAGGCGATCGCGTCCTTCTTGAAATAGTCGCCGAAAGAAAAATTGCCCAACATCTCGAAAAACGTGTGGTGGCGGTTGGTGAACCCGACGTTTTCGAGGTCATTGTGTTTGCCGCCTGCCCGCACACACTTCTGCGAAGTCGTAGCCCGGGTGTAATCGCGCTTCTCCAGGCCAAGAAAAACGTCCTTGAACTGGTTCATGCCGGCGTTGGTGAACAGCAACGTGGGGTCGTTCTGCGGGACGAGCGACGACGAATGCACCTCGCGGTGCCTGTTCTGAACAAAAAAGTCCAGAAACTGCCGTCGAATTTCAGAACCAGTTGGCATGCGTTATGACTCGATTCTAGCATCGGCGAAAGCGCGCCGCCGATCCGCGCCGATGTTCATCGCACCGATGACGGCCCGGCGTCGCAAGCGTACCCACAGGGCACAACTGGTTCTGTCGTCGTGACCCGTCAGCCAACCGGGGCGCATGTTCGAGTACATGAAACCTCAAGCAGAGATTCAGAGGAGACACAGCTTCGGGAAGGGGTTTGTCAGGAATTGGAAGAAGCCACCGACTGTCTACCATTCGACCTAGGTGCGGCTAAGAAGAACAGCGGGAACCAGCCCGGCGCTGAACACCGGGCCGGCGGGCGTCTCTTGCGGAAGAAGTCTCCGCCAGATCACTTCACTTCGTCTACGGTTTTCTCGCTCCCCTTCTTGACGTCGTGGCCGACGTCCTTTGCGCCCTTCTTGATGCTGTGCCCAGCTTTTTTGGTCGCGTCGCCGGTATCTTTGGCTGCGTCCTTGCTCACGTCCGCGGTCTTGTCGGCCGCCTTATGGGTGGCATGCGCGGTTTTCCGATACAGCTTCTTGGTGCCGTGCGCGGTGTCCTTGGCAACATCCTTTGTCTTATCCGCGGTCTTGTCGGCCGCCTGGTCAGTTGCATGCGCGGTTTTCTTGGCCGCTTTTTTAGTGGCATGGGCTGTATCCTTGGCCGCATCTTTCGTTGCATCGGCCGTTTTATCTGCCGCCTTGTTGACGTCCGATCCAACTCCCTGCGAGAACGCAACTGAGGCACAGAGCAGCAGCGACGCGAAAACAATTACCAGTCTCAATTTCATGGTTTCTCTCCAACGTGAAATGGATTGGGCGAGTATCCAGCATTTCCTGCGCGAATGCAATGGCAACGCCCAGGTTTCCACTGGGCTCGGCTTTTCGCGTTCCTTCTCATTCGAGTTCTGCCTCCAGTGCCTGCAATGTCTCGTCATCGACATCCCATTTTTTAAGTATCGCAAAGATGGTCTTTGCCCCGAAGCCTCCACGCATCAACTGACGGAAGACTCGGGCCGTCTCCTTCTGGTTTTTAGGTTTTTGCCAGCGTTTGCGGCGCAAGTAATCGCGAGCCTGTTTTTCCTCATTCACCTCGTCGTAAACCGAATCGACCGCCTGCTCAACCACATCGCCGTGAACTCCCTTGGCCTTCAAATCGGTAACCACGCGCCGGCGGCCGAATTTCTCGTTGTCACGGCGGAAGGAAGAATAGGCGGCTGCGTACTTGGCGTCGTTCAGATAGCCCTGGTCTTTCAGACGGCGAATCACCAACTCCACCAGAGTCTTGCCATACTCGGTATCGGCTTCGACACGCGGGCGCAATAGACGTTTGAGTTCTGCAACAGAACGCATGCGACGGGCGAGCGCGCCCACCGCATATTCGTAGAGAACCGTTTCCGATTCCGTCTTTTTCGGTCGCGGGAATGTCATACCAAAGCAACATTACGCCATAGATGTAAATTGTTTGTAAATAAACGTTACGCCTGCCGTTAGATACAAATTCACAGGGAACTCCCAACCCCCTGATTCCGTATAGAGAAACAAGCAAATGGACGTCTGCAATGAGAAGTGCGAGCCCGGCGATGCGGTGGTGACGTTCTTCCTGCCCTGTCGTCTATTCAATACAATGAAGATCATCGAAGAGTACGGAGTTCATATGCTGACGATCGATGTGGAAAGAGCCGATGATGTAACCGTGGTGCACTGCGCGGGACGACTGGTGCGCGGCGCGGAGGTGTCCACCCTGAGGAGCGCGGTGGTTTCCGAGACGAAGGCGCGTATTGTGGTGCTGGATCTCTCGCAACTGGAGTTCATGGATGGCGGAGGGCTGAATGCGCTGGTGGCCTTGCACCACTGGACTCGCAATCATGGAGTGCAGCTCAAACTGGTAAACCCGCCCAGTCTGGTGAATGAGATGCTGACCCGCACCCGCTTACACCGGGTGTTCGAGGTCTCGTCGCTGCACGATGCGCTGAAGGTGTTGAGCGGCACCCGCTGTCATCCCTCGAAGTATGCTGCCGGCTTTTTCAGCCAGCCCCAGGTGCTCGCGGCAAAATAGGGTCGATGCGCCGGTCTGCCAAGGCCGGGATAAAAAGGGGCGCGCATACATGCGCGCCCCTTAGTGTTTACCGAATAACCGCTTCAGCGCCCGCCGCTGAAGCCCGTCTGCTGCATGGCGTTGCGGGAAATGTCGCTGGTGGAAGAAACGCCTTGCATCCGTAACTTGAAGTCGTCGGCGTTGGATGCGTTTTCCAAAGCAGTTTCGTAATTGATCAAGCCCGCCTGGAACAAATCCCATAGCGATTGATCGAAGGTCTGCATGCCGTACTGCGAGGTTCCAGCCGAGATGGCATCGCGTACGGCGCGAGTCTTTTCCGGAACCAGGATGCATTCCCGAATATAGGCGGTATTGATCATCACTTCGACGGCGGGCACTCGTCCATCTCCGTCGCAGCGTCGCACGAGGCGTTGACTGATCACGGCGCGTAACACCGCAGCTAATTGCAGGCGGATCTGCTTCTGTTCCGGCGGGGGGAAGATCGCAATAATGCGGTTAATCGTTTCTACCGCGTCCAGGGTGTGCAATGTGGAGAACACCATGTGGCCGGTTTCGGCCGCGTGCAGCGCAGTTCCAATCGTTTCCAGATCGCGCATTTCGCCGACCAGGATCACGTCGGGGTCCTGACGCAGCGAAGCGCGGAGCGCGGCGCCGAACGAGGGCGTGTCGACTTCAACTTCGCGCTGATTCACATAGCCTTTTTTATCGCGATGCAGGAATTCGATCGGATCTTCAATCGTGACAATGTGTTCGGCGCGGGTGGAATTGATGCGATCCACCATTGCGGCCAGGGTGGTGGATTTGCCAGAGCCGGTAACCCCGGTCACCAGAATCAGGCCGCGAGGCATATCGCAAACCTGTTCCACAATCTTCGGCAGATACAGTTCGTCGAGTGCACGGATCTTGGTGGGAATCACACGCAGCACCAGACCTACGTTGCCACGCTGCTGGAACACGTTCACACGGAAGCGGCCCAGTCCGGCCACGCCGTAGGCCATATCGATTTCCGTGGTTTCTTTGAATTTCTGCTTCTGGCGCGCCGACATCATGCTGAACGCCATGGTCAACATGTCTTCGGCGCTGATGCGCGGCTGGTCGGTCAGCGGCGTCAGGTCGCCATCGATGCGCAGATGGGGATAGTTGCCCACTTTCAAGTGCAAATCGGAGGCTCGTCGCTCCATCGCGATGCGCAGCAAGTCATCAATATTCATTCGACACTTCCCCCCAATAACTTCCCGTATGATGACCCGAAAAGTCACGGGGCCCAAGATGACCTAAGTAATGGATTGGACACGGCGGTTGGGCGAACTCTTGGACGGCAGCACGAGGCTTTCCGCTGGAAGGGACATCGTGCGAGCTGAGACCGCCAGACCTGGCACGGCCCTTGAGCGCATCTTCCTGCTGCCAGCCTAGCGCCGAGCGGTTCAATTCATCAAGAACGGGACCGATATCCCGCAAGCGCTTGGTGACCCCGTAAGTGTCTACCAATGAGCAACAGCGCTACCCAAGGTGTCCGATCGACACTTGTCGGGGGCGGGAATTAGACGATTTCCTGCAATGGTTTGCGAGGGTTGTCATTCCAGGTGAAGAAAGGGCGCACCAGGCGCCCCCACGTTGCTGATGACTCACCCCTAGGCTAGACGCCCACCGGTTGCTTGCTGCCCACTGGCACCGGCGTAAGCCAATTGTGCCTGTCGGGTTTTTCCCCGTGGACAATCGCGTAGAACTCTTTCTGGATGGCCTTGGTGAGCGGACCCGTCACGCCCTTACCGACGCTGATCTTGTCTACCGACCGGATCGGCGTGACCTCAGCCGCGGTACCGGTAAAGAAGACCTCGTCGGCAATGTAAAGCAATTCCCTCGGAATCCCCTCTTCGGTAACGGAAATGCCCAGATCACGGGCAATCTGCAGCACGGCGTCCCGGGTGATGCCGGGCAGGACGGAATTCCCCAACGGGGCGGTATGGAGCACGCCGTTGCGCACGACAAACACGTTCTCTCCCGAACCTTCGCTCACGTACCCGTTAGCATCGAGAGCAATACCCTCGACATAGCCGTTCACCACCGCCTCCATCTTGATCAGCTGCGAATTCATGTAGTTCGCGGCTGACTTTGCCATTGCCGGCAAAGTGTTGGGAGCGATACGTGTCCAGGAAGACACGCAGACGTCGGCTCCTGCCCCGGAATCCGACGCCAGGTACTTCCCCCACGGATAATTGCAGATATAGACCTCGGTGGGAGAATTGAAGGGATTCACCCCGGCTTCGCCATAACCGCGCAGCACAATCGGCCGAATGTAGCACGGCCACACTCCGTTGCTCTTTATCACCTCGGCCATACCCGCGATCAGATCCTCGACTGTGAAATCCACCTCAATGCGGTAAATCTTGGCCGAATCCAACAGCCGCTGCATGTGCTCTTTGGCGCGAAAAATGGCGGGGCCGCCGGGCAGCGCGTAGCAACGCACGCCTTCGAATACGGACGAGCCGTAATGGATCACGTGCGACATCACGTGCAGCGTAGCTTTGTCCCAGGGGATCAGCTTGCCGTTGTGCCAGATGTTTTCGGTTTTTTGCAGGGCCATGAATACTCCTTAAAGCAAATGGTTCGTTGGGCGGGGAGCATTCAAATTATAACCGAACCGGCAGAACCCGTTGAAACCTCCAGTTGCCGCCGGGAGGTTGATTTGTGACGTCTCTAGAGCAATGAAATTGGCCTCAGGCGGCGAAATTTCTTTGTCTGGGCTAGGGTTTCACACCCTCGCCCGGCTTGGCTCCCGCTGTCAGGTCCGCGGCCCGGAGGCTGGTCGACTGCTCATCTCCTCGGAAATACTGGCCCTTGACCGCGCTCATCTCAGGCATAGCCAGGTAGGGCTTGCTGTAATCGTTGGCCGCATTCCAGAACAGGAACCCGATTCCACCTTTGTTCTTGGCGGTTATGACTTGGGTCTCGATATATTTGGGAGAGTAGGTCTTGGTCCTCCAGCGGAAAGCCTGAAGCCAGGGCCGGATCACGGCGCCGCTGCCCTGGGTGATCTTTTCAAATCGCATCATGGATTCTCCGATGAAATGCTCGGGCGCGTCTCCAGGATGAGCGATTCCATCCATACCGAAGAAATGTGACGGGTAAATCATGGGGGAAAGGACATCGCAGTACTTGGCCATGCGCTGAATATCCTGTCCGGTGTGTGCCAGGTCCACTGGACGTTGCCAGGCCATGATGCCAAACACGTCGAGCGACAGGAGCGCTCCGGTGGGATGGATCTCGGCGTAGGCGCGTTTCAGGAAATCAGCAATCACGTCCGAGCGGTGCCACTCGGCATGCGCAGTTTGATAAACAAAGCTGGCGTCTTTCTGATCGCCTTCTGCGGAAAACCGCACGTAGTCGAATTGAATTTCGTCCGCCCCGGCCTCGGCGGCTTTCTTGGCGAGAGCGATGTCATATTCTTGCACTTTGGGCTGCGACGGATCGGTCCAAACCAGCTTCCCGTTTTCGCGCCACGCCTGGCCGCTCCGGTGTGATTTCACCGCCAGTTCGGGATGGGTTTCCACCAGCCGCTGGTCACGGAAGATAGCGATGCGGGCGATGGCGTGCATGTTCTGGGAATGTAGGAAGCGGACAAACTTTGGCAAGTCGTGAAAGTAAGCCTTGTGACTGCCGAGTAACGGATGTTCGAAGGGAATGGTGACGCTGCCGTCACTGTCCTTGATATCAAATACCACGGAGTTGCCGCCTACCTCACGCCACCGGCGGATGATACGGATACCGTGATCACTGGCCGCCATAAGCCCGGTGAGATAAACCGCTCGGACCTCAAAATCACGCTGCACCGGAACCGACTTCTCCACGATTGGCGCGGGCAAGAGTCCGGGAATGATCACAGGCTGACCCGCCTTCAGAAATGTGCCTCGAAAGTCTCCGTTGGCGATGCGAATCGCCGCCGCCAGTTCACCGGACGTCAGATAGGAGGTCTCGGAAAGGTAGTGGTGCGCCACCTGCGGAATGCTGTCTCCCCGCTTGGCGACATACAACGCGCTCCCCGGCGGAGCGACGACAGTCAACGCTGGCTCGGTAGCCTTCGGAACGACCGGGGTCGAGGGTTTAGAAGCAAGCAGCAATTTCGGATGGGTTGTCTGGGCAGAAGCGACGCGAACTGCCGCAGTCAAGCCAAATGAAATGAGCAGGATACTGGCAAGTGAGTGTGCTAGGGGCCCGAGGCGATGCAAGTTGTTCTCCGTGATAACCGCTGTTTCCACGGATGCTAACTGCGTTCAAACTAGCGAGCCAGATAACGTCGGGCCAATGCCTGGGGCGGTGCGTGTTGCCGGCTCGGGCTGGCCTTTCGGGGTTTTGGCAGTCGGTAGGCGGGCGGCTTAGGAAATTTCCTGGTAGTGGCAAACTATTTCTCTTTCCCCAGGCTCTCTCCCAAGCGCAAGCCATTCCTCCGAACCTCTTCGGGCATCTAACCCTTCTAGAACGTGGGGTATAAGCGGACCACCGAAATGGCGAACCGTTTGCTCTAGTGGAAGTGCCGGCGATATGAGGTGACAGAATTTGTCTCTCATTACGAGACGGCGGCCCCGCTCTCCCCAGGTTGTACACGGGCCCAGGAAAGGACAGGACAGGGCCAGACCCCATATGAAAACAGTCGTCAACACGATGTTAGACCCTACGCGCCGCTCCAATGATGCCAGAGAGTTCGAAAGCGCCCTTCGCCGCAGAATCGTCGGTCAGGACCAGGCCGTCGAGAAAGTGGTGGAGATTTACCAGATGTTCTTGGCCGGCTTGAATCCTCCTGGCCGACCCGTTGGCAACCTCTTGTTTCTTGGGCCCACCGGCTCGGGGAAAACCCGGGTGGTAGAAGCCATGGCCGAGGCTCTGTTCGGCGACGCGCGCGCCTGTATCAAGATCGACTGCGCGGAATTTCAGCACTCGCACGAAATCGCCAAACTGATCGGTTCGCCTCCGGGATACCTGGGCCATCGTGAGACCCACCCCTTGTTGACGCAGGAAGCGCTCAACCAATGGCACACGGAGACTCTGAAGCTTTCGATTCTGCTGTTCGACGAAATCGAGAAGGCTTCCGACTCGCTCTGGCAGTTGTTGCTCGGAATCCTCGATAAGGCCACTTTGACGCTCGGCGATAACCGGCGCGTGGATCTCTCGCAATGCATCATCATCATGACCTCCAACCTGGGAGCCAGTGAGATGAGCAACATGGTGGATGGCGGCCTGGGCTTCTCCCAGAAAATCACGCAGGTGGACGCTTCTTTCGACGACAAGATCACTCGCTCCGCGGTTGACGCGGCGCGACGCAAATTCAGTCCGGAGTTCATGAACCGGATCGACAAGTCAGTGGTGTTCCGGACTTTGCGTTCGGAGCATTTACAGCAGATCCTGGAAATTGAACTGGGCATGGTGCAGCAACGCATTCTGATGGCATCGGCCGTAAACCAGTTCGTTTTCAGCTGCACCGCGAAAGTGAAGAGCTTTCTGTTGCACGAGGGGACCGATCCGAAATATGGCGCGCGGCACCTGAAGCGGGCGATCGAACGTCACATCGTGTTTCAGCTCGCCAACCTGGTGGCTACCGGACAGATCAAGCTCGGCGACTTCATTCGCATCGACTTGAGCCCGGAAGGCAAGCTCATGTTCATCAAAGAAGCTGAAAACGCTATGGTTCCGATGCTCCTCGAACGCCACGGTGCGGCG
>JACXTT010012486.1_pt1 | contig 11272 bp, 12 predicted proteins | sample 9270951 | NCBI WGS metagenome assembly JACXTT01 (sample SAMN15532306, study PRJNA645909) | rock metagenome | isolation source: weathered quartz diorite | place: Puerto Rico | collected 2017-06-21 | reverse complement strand
TCCTGCACCGTGTGCGGCGAGAGCACGATGTGCCGGTAGTCGCCGTGGCCGCCGCCGCGCGTCGCCTGGAAGTAGTCGCCCTGGCCGCGCATCATGTTGACGATCACCGCGGGCAGCTCGGCGTTCGCCATCTCCGCGAGCGACTCCTGCATCAGGCTGATGCCCTGGCCCGTCGACGCGATCATCGCGCGCACGCCGCAGCCGGCCGCGCCCCAGACCATGTTGATGGCCTCGATCTCGCTCTCGGCGTTCATGCAGACGCCGCCGACCTGCGGCAGGCGGTGCGACATGTACTCGAGGATCTCCGTCGACGGCGTGATCGGGTAGCCGGCATAGAAGCGGCAGCGCGCCTGGACGGCCGCCTCCGCAATCGCGTGGCTGCCCTCCATGAGGACCTTCCGGCCGCCCGCGGGCGCGCTCACGACGCCGCCCCCCGCTCACCCCGGTAGACTTCGAAGCAGAAGTCGGGACAGACCTTGAAGCACAACTCGCACCCGGTGCAGCCGTCGTGGAGGATCGGGTAGCGGTAGCCCATGTGGTTGACCTCGCGCGTCGTCATCTCGAGGACGCGCGGCGGGCACACGTCGATGCACAGCGCGCAGCCCTTGCACGTTTCGACGTCGATCGTGACGGTCGCCGGCTGGCGGGGCATCGGTGATGCCGTACCACGCGGTACGGAGAAGGGTCAACGCAACCGACGGCGCCAGCCGGTGTCGGGACTAGCGGGGCTTCTTGGCCTTCTTCTCGGCCTCGTGCTCCTGCTTCTGCTCCTTCTTCTCCGCCTTCTGCTCCTTCTTCTCCGAGGTGTTGAGCGCCTGCTTCGTCTCGCCCAGGGCCTCGTTCACGTGCTTCACCGCGTTCGTGCGGTGCCCCTTGTAGTCGTGCGGCGCCGCCTGGAGATGGTTCTTCGCGGACTCGAGGTCGTGCTGCGCGGCGGTGATCTCCGCATCCGCATCCTCGGCGACCGCCGCCGTTCCGGCGGCGAGCACGAGCAGCCCTCCGACCGCCAAAGTCCCGATGATCCTCCGCATGCGAATCCTTCCCTGGACGCCGGGCTCCGGCGTCGTCTCACGCCCAGGCGTGGATGCCTTCGGGCGCACCGTGGGTGGTGACGTACGCGGCGCCCCGGGCCAGGCTCGCCCGGTTGGCGTCGATCTGCTTCTTCCGATGCGGCGGCAGGACGGTGCCGAGCGCGCGGTCGAGCGCGTCCAGCGGCACGATGCCCGTCGCCGCGACGAAGGCGCCGACTGCCACCATGCTGGCACCCATCACGTTCCCCATCTCTTTCGCGATCTCGGTCGCGGGGATCCCGATCGTGCGCAGGTCGTCGCGCACCGGCGGCTTGGCGATGAGGCTCGAGTTCACGAGGAACACGCCGCCCGGCCGGGCGCGCGCGACGATCTTCGGCAGGTCCTCGCCGTGCATCGCGAGCACGCCCCAGGTGTGGGAGACGATCGGCGGCGCGATGATCTCCCGATCGGCGATGACCACCGTCGACTCGCTCGAGCCGCCGCGGATCGTGCCCTTGAAGATGCCGAACATCATGACGTGCTTGCCTTCGTCGATGCCGGCCTGCGCGAGGAGCTTCGCGATCAGTTGGATGCCCTGCCCGCCGATCCCGGTGAGGATGACCTCGCGCTCCATGCTCGGGCGCTACCATGCGCTCCGTGCGGGGGTCAACGTCGCCTTGGTTTTCGCTCCTCGCGCGCGATGGTATGGAGTCCGCATGCGGACGATCGTCGTGCTCGCGCTCCTGCTCGTGACCCCGTCTTTCACGCGCGCCGCCGGCAGCGCATCGAAGAAGGCCGAACGCGACATGCCGACTGGCGAGACCGCCGACGCGCGCTTCAACGCCGGCGTCGCCGCCGCCAAGGCGGCCGATTGGCCGAAGGCCGAGACCGCATTCCGCGAGGCGACCCAGCGCCGCCCGCGCTTCCCCGAGGCCTGGAACGGCCTCGGCCACTCCTTGAAGATGCAGCGCAAGTTCGACGATGCCCTCAAGGCCTACGACGAAGCGCTCCGCCAGCGCCCCGAGTTCCCCGAAGCGCTCGAGTACCTCGGCGAGACCTACGTCGCGATGGGCAAGACCGACGACGCCCGCGCCACGCTCGCGAAGCTGAAGCCGCTCGACCCGAAGCTCGCCGAACGCCTCGAGAGGTCCATCACCGACGGGAAGCTGACCTCCACCTGGTAGATCGGCGCCGAATCGAAGCGCAGCCGGCGCCGCCGTTCACCGCCGCACCCGCGCGACTCTACCAGCGATGCAGCTCCGGGAGGACGTGCTTCGCGAACAGCCGCATGCTGCGCTCGGCCAGCGCCGGCGGCATGCCGCCGGTCTTGAAGATGCAGATCAGCTCCGCGGCGTCGACCTTGTCCTTCACCTCGCGGAGCTTCTCGAGGACCTCGCCGGGGGTACCCCAGGGCTGCATGCCAACGAAGAAGTCCTGCATCATCTTGCCGCCGTCGGAGGCCTTGAGCTCGCGCATCCGCTCCGCGGCCTGGGCGTAGTACTCGTAGACCTTCGCCGACTTGAAGTGCTCGGGCTCGTCGAGCTCGTAGTGGGCGACGAGGCTGCGCTGATAGGCCCCGATGTAGCGTGCCGCGCCCTCGCGTGCCTCGGCCGCGGTTTCCGCGACGTACGGGAAGCAGAGCACGATCGACGGCAGCGGCCCCTTGCCGCGCTTCGCGCGTGCGGCCCGATAGAGCTGGAGGTCCTCGGCGTGTAGCTCCCAGGGCTTCTGCGGGATGATGAGGAGGCCGAGATCGAGGTCCGCGGCGACGCCGACCGACTCGGGGCTGTTGGCGGCCATGTAGGCGTCGGCGAGCAGGTTCTTCGTCCGCGGCAGCGGGCGGATGCTCATTTCGGGAATGCGATGGTAGCGGCCCTCGAACGAGAAGCGCTCCTGCGTGAGCGCGCGACGCACGACCTCGAACGCCTCGGCGAACCGATTGCGCGCCTCGTCCATCGGCACGCGAAAGCCCTCGTACTCGACGCGACCGAGACCGCGGCCGAAGCCGAGGATCAGCCGGCGGCCGCGCGAGAGGACGTCGAGGAGCGCGATCTGCTCCGCGACCCGCACCGGATCGTGCCACGGCAGCACGATCACGCAGGTGCCGAGGTCGAGGCGCTTCGTACGGGCCGCATGCCAGGTGAGGGTCTGGAGCGGATCGGGGATGAGGTTGTAGGGCGTGAAGTGATGCTCGGTGGTCCAGAGCGCGTCGAAACCCAGGTCCTCGACCAGGTCGCCGAGGGTCAGGTCCTCGTACCACATGTCGTGGTCGGTCTCGCGCGGACCGCTCCCGAGCTCTCCCCCGAGGAACCGCTCCCAGTCCCCGACGTTCTGCATGATCAGATCGACACCGACCTTCATGCGGGCTGGTCTACAGGCCCGGCCGTCGCGGCGTCAACGCGCGTCAGACGCGCGCGTGCTTCCAGACCCCGGAGCGGAAGCGCCAGCTCTTGAGCGCGCTGCGAGCGGCGTAGTCGCCGAGGAGCGCCGTCCACACCCACACGACGTCCAGGTGCAGCACCGACGTCGCGACCCACGCGAACCCGAGCCGGCACACGTAGAACCCGAGCAGCACCGTCCAGAGCGGGAAGCGCGTGTCCCCCGCGCCGCGGAGCGCGCCGCCGAGCGCGTAGTCCACAGCCATCAGCGGCTGCGCCACCGCCAGCACGCGGATGAAATCGACCGCGTCGGCGATCACCAGCGGGTCGTCGACGAAGACCCGTGCGATCGGCCGCGCCGCGGCGAAGATGGCCGTCCCCGCCGCCGTCATCAGCACGATGCAGAGCTGCAGCGCCGTCCACCCGCCGCGCTCGGCCTCGGCCGGACGACCGGCACCCAGCGACTGTCCGACGAGCGTCCCGGCGGCCGCCGCGAACCCGAGCCCGGGCAGGAACGACAGTGCGAGGATCCGCACCCCGATGAAATACGCCGCCACCGCCGCCGTCCCGTAGCCCGACGCGAACACGATGTAGACCACGAACCCGAGCTGCATCATCGCCTGCTCGATCGCCGCCGGGTAGCCGACGCGCAGCACGCGCCGCACAACGTCGAGCCGCACGAGCGGCACCGAGCGCCGAAGGCGCAAGCGCAGCGACCCGCGGGCGAGGAGTGCCAGCCCGAGCGCGGCGCTGCTCGAGAACGCCACGGCGGTCGCGACGCCCGCACCCACGACGCCGAGCGCCGGCAGCCCCGCGTGCCCGAAGATGAGCAGGTACGCGAGGGCGACGTTGAGCGTCCCGACCACCGCGCCGATGAGCAGCGGCGTCCGCGTGTCGCCGGCCGCGCGGAGCCCGGTCGCGATCACGAACACCGTCGCCGCGGCCGGCACCTCGAGCATCACCGCGCGCACGAACCCCGAGCCCGCCGCCACCACCGCGGCGTCGACCCGGAACAGGCCGACGACCTGCGGCGCCCAGAGCTCGACCGGCACGATGGCTACCAGCGAGATCGCGGCGGCCGCCAGGATCGCCTGGAAGAGCGTCTCCTCCGCCGCGAGGATCTCTCCCGCCCCGACGTGCCGCGCGACCACCGCCAGCGACCCCGTACCGACCGCGAACAGCGTCACGTTGACGCCCGAGAGGATCTGCGTCCCGACTCCCACCGCCGCCACCGCCGACGATCCCAGGCGCCCCACCATGACGGTGTCGCACAGGCCGACCAACGACTCGATCGAGAACGAGAGGATGACCGGCCAGGCGAGCGCCCACGTCGTCCGGAGCAGCTCGCTCCGGCGCGGGCTCACCCGAGGATCGCGTCGGCTTCGATCTCGATCAGAGCCGCCGCGTCGATGAGGCGGCTGACCTCGACCATGCTCGTCGCCGGGCGGATGTCACCGAAGATCTCGCCGTGGACCGCCGCCGCCTCTTCCCAGCGCGCGATGTCGGTGACGAACATGCGCGTGCGGATCACGTGCTCCATCCGGCCGCCCAGCGCCTCGATCGCCTCGCGGACGATCGCGAGCGCGCGACGCGTCTGGTCGGCGAGGGACGTCGGATAGGTGCCGTCAGCATTGACGCCGACCGTGCCGCTGACCGCGAGCGTGCTGCCGCGTCGGACGGCGCGCGAATAGCCCACGATGGGCTCCCACCTGGATCCGGTGCTCGCGCATCGACGGCCGTGGCGCTCGGTGACGGTCACGCTCATGACGTCCCCGTAAAGCATTCGGGAACACGCAGCGCCAGTGCCCGCACGACGCGATTCCGTCGCCCGCACGCTCGCGGCGTCACGGATTCGACGTCCGATCCCCCGGGTCCGCAGCCCCTCCCGTCCCCCGCTCTGGTACGAATCGTGCGAGCATGCTCCGGCGCATGCGACGTGTGCTCCTCCCTGCCGTCCTGCTGGTCGTGGCCGCGTTGGGCCCGGCCCGTGCGGAGGCTCCGCTCACGACCTGTCAGCGGAAGATCGCCGGGGCCGGCGAGAAGCTGACCGTCGACCGACGCCGGATCCTCGCCCGATGCGTCGCCGACGCGCTCGCCTGCGAGGGCGCGCTCGCCGGCCGCTCCGCCGCGAACGACGCGTGCCTCGCGAAGGTGGCGCGCCGTTGCACCGCCGCGCTCCCCAAGATCGCCAGCGCGACCAGGCGCGTCGACGTCGCCGGGCCGCGCTGCACGATCGTCGGGGGCATCTCCCCGGACGAGCTCCTCGGCGACGACGGCCTCGGCTTCAACGAGCTCAGCGTCTACTGTCCGTCGCGCGAGGTCGACGACACGAGCCCGATCGACCTGGCGCGCTGCCAGCGCGAGACGCTCACCTGCACCGAGGACGCCGCGCTGCTGACGCTTGCGCCGCGGGCGGCGACCATCCTCGCGCACCTCGGCATCTCGACCGACGACGGCGCCACCTGCCTCGCGTCGCGTCTCTGCGGCAACGGCGAGATCGACGGCAGCGAGGAGTGCGACGACGGCGCCGCCAACTCCGACACGATGCCCGACGCGTGCCGCACGACCTGCGTCGACCCGATCTGCGGCGACGGCGTCGTCGACTCGGACGAGGAGTGCGACGACGGCAACCAGGACGACGGCGACGGCTGCGATTCGACCTGCGCCATCGAAGCCGACGTCTGCGGCAACCACGTCGTGGAGGACGGCGAGGAGTGCGACGACGGCAACCAGGAGGATGGCGACGGCTGCGCCCCGGATTGCACGATCGAGGCCGACGTGTGCGGCAACGGGACGCTCGACGGCGGGGAAGAGTGCGACGACGGCGTGATGAACTCCGACGTCCTCCCCGACCACTGCCGCAAGGACTGCACGAATCCGGTGTGCGGCGACGGGGTCGTCGATCTCCAGGGGGGCGAGACCTGCGAGCCGCCAGGCTCGCTGCTCTGCGACGACGACTGCCAGCTCCGGCTGAGCGGGCTCCGCACCGCAGAGCGTCTCACCGTCGACGGGACGCCGGACGGGCTCGCGCGTTGCGCCGCCGGCCTGGTCACCGTCGGCAGCACGCTCTTCGCCGCCGAGCGGAAGATGATGGATCGCTGCGTGATCCAGATCGCGAAGTGCGTGCTGGACGTCGCCACGAACGATCCTGACGGCGAGCGCACCGACGCGTGCCTGACGCGCGCGCAGACCCGGTGCGACGCGATGATCAGGCACCGCGAGTCGATCACGACGCGGTTCGCCGATCGCATCGCCGCCACGTGCCCGGTGCCCCTCGACGAGCTCCTCGGCAGCACGGGCCTCGACTTCGGGACGCTGGCCGGGGACTGCACGCTGTCGGGCTCCGGCCAGCCGACCGTGCGGGACATCGTCGGGTGCGTCGTCGAGCGGACGCAGTGCCTGGCCGACAACGCGACGGCGCGCACCGTGCCGCTCGCGTACAGCCTGCTGAGCGAGCTCTACGACCCCGACGCCGACCTCCCGTGCGTGACGGACCCGTCTTCGGTCGAATGAGCGAAGCCGGGAGACCGCCGGCTCGGGACTCGAGTCGACGGTCTCCCGAAGGAAGGCGGGAGCTAGATTCCGGCTGAGAGTCCGCCGACGCCGACCAGCGTGCCCGTCGCGCACGGATTCGGGTTCGGGTCGAGCGTGACACCCGGGATCGCGCTCGCGAGGACCGCGGCGCAGTCGGCGACGTTGGTGCCCACGTTCGGCACCGGCGTGAAGAGCTGGAACCCGTTGATCGCGATCGCCGATCCGGGAACGGCGAGGCCGACGAGCGCGGTCAGGCTGGCCTTCACGGTGCCGTTCCCCTTCTTGAGCGGCACAGGATGTTGAGCTGCCACGCGACGGCGCCGGCCGACCCGTGGACCACGGCGATGTAGTTCGTATCCGGTCCCGTGCCGGTCGTGGTGACGAGCCCGACCGCGTCGGTGACCTTCTTCGCCTTGATGACCGACGCTCCGGTGCCCTTCAGCTGGAACTGCTGCTGTTCACGAGCGTCGGCGGGCTCGCCGACACCGGAACGATGTTGCCCTGGAACTTGGTTCCCGCGAACGCGACGGCCGCGGACAGCGTGACCGCCGCAGCGGTCAGACTCACCCTTCGCATCATGTGGCGCCTCCCTGTGTGAGGGGACATTCCCTCGGAGGGCGCACCTACCCGGATCCGGGCGTGATCGTCAACTTGGAAATGACGCTCCGACCCGGCGGGGAGTCATTCCTGGCTACGGCATCGCGACGACGCAGATGCCGCACGCCTGCGGCGCGCCGCCGATGTTGTGGCTGAGCGCCACCGTCGCGTTCTTCACCTGGCGCTTCTCGGCCTTGCCCTGGAGTTGCTTGTAGTTCTCGTAGATCATCCGCACGCCGGTGGCGCCGGTCGGGTGGCCGAAGGTCTTGAGACCGCCGTCGGTGTTGACCGGCAGCTCGCCGCCCAGCTCGAACGTCCCGCTCGCGATGTGCTCCTTCGCGGAGCCCTTCTCGCAGAAGCCTAGATCCTCGTAGGCCAGCAGCTCCGTCAGCGTGAAGCAGTCGTGGACCTGCGCGACGTGGATCTCCTTCCGCGGGTTGGTGATGCCGGCCTGCGCGTAGACCTGCTTGGCGGCGTACTCGCTCGCCTTCCAGCGGAGGAAGTCGAAATCCGGATCCTCCTGCGGGTTGGGGGCGAGCGCGATGCCGATGCCGCGCACCAGCACGAAGTCGTCGCGGAAGCCCTTCGCGAGCTCGCGGCGCGTGATGATGGCGGCGGCGGCGCCGTCGGATTGGGCGGCGCAGTCGTAGAGGCCGAAGGGCCAGGAGATGATGCGCGCCTTCAGCGCGTCGTCGACGGTGATCTCGCGCTTCAGCATCGACTTGGGCGCGAGCGTGCCGTTGTGGTGGTTCTTGACGGCGATCCTGGCGAGGTCCTCGCGCCCGGCGCCGTAGGTCTCGAAGTACTTGGCGGCGCACAGCGAGAACCAGCCGGCGGGTGTCGCCGGCAGCCCGCGGACGCCCGTGACGGCGACGCTCGGGCCGGAGACGCCGCGGTCCTTCGGCTTGTCGAAGCCGACGACCAGCACGGTGTCGTACATCCCGCACGCGACCGAGAACACCCCGTACCGGAACGCGTCGGTGCCGGTCGCGCAGTAGTTCACCACCATGCTGACGGGGCGGTTGAACAGCTTGAGCGCGTCGGCGACCTCCGCGGTGCCCTTCGACGGGTACTGCGCACCGCAGAACACGGCCTCGATCTGCCGCTGCGGGTTGTCGATCTTCGCGTCGGCGTAGGCCTCGTACGCCGCCTCGACGATCATGTCCTGGGGATCCTTGTCCCAGTTCTCGCCGAACTTGCAGCACCCCATGCCGACGATGGCGACCTTGTCGCGAATGGCTTCCGGGTTCATGACGACCTCCTAGCGAACCGGCGTGGACTTCCAGAAGTAGTTGGGCGTGCCTCCGGCCTCGTGGATCTTCCGGAAGGTCAGCTCGACCGGCATGCCGAGCTTCACCTCCTTCGGCGACACGTCGGTCATCTGGACGTAGAGGCGCGCGCCCTCGACGTCGACGATGCCGGCGACCAGCGGCGGGCTCGGGCTGCCGGCGAAGTTGTCGAAGGTGAAGCTCTTCACCGTGCCGATCTTGTCCGAGAGGCGGACGAGATCGAACTCGTCCTTGGCGAAGCACGTGAAGCAGACGCGCTGGTGCGGGAACTGCGCCTGGCCGCAGCGCCGGCACTTCTGCGCGAGCAGCGTGACGTCGGAGTCGCGGTCGCGGAAGTGCTTGGTGGCCGACAGCCCTGCGCCGGCGCGGCGGTCATGCTCGGTCGCGAGGAGCTGCCGGAAGCGGAGGTACATGTCGTAGCTCGGCAGGTCGGCGCGCCGGGCGAGATGCCACCCGACACCGCGGTGTCCCTCCATGCGCTCGACCTGCGGCGTGGTCTCGAGAACGAACGCGTCAGCCCCGTCGCCGTAGCCGACCAGCAGGATGCGCTCGCCGGCCTTCGCCTGCTCGACGGCCGCCGCCAGCAGCAGCGGCGCGAACGCGGCACCCGCGTTGCCGACCTTGCCGAAGAGCGGATCCTGGAGCGTCGTCGGATCGAGCCCCAGCTCCTTCGCGACCGTCGCGTGGCTACGCGCGTCGGGCCCGTAGAGCACGACGCGCGCGAAGTCCTTCGGCGCGAGCCCGGTCTTCGCAAGCAGCCCCTTCACCACCTCGCGCACGTTCACGCGATACCCGTGGTCGACGACGAACCGGTCCTCCCACGAGTGCACGAACGGATCGCCCTCGGTGCGCCACACGTCGATGATCTCGTCCGACACCGCGTGCGCCGCGGTCACCCCGACCGCGACGTCGGCGTCGCCGACCAGGAACGCGGCCGCCCCGTCGCCGATCTGCGCCTCCATCGCCGTCCGCGGCGCCGCCATTCGCGTGTCGCCCACCACGACCAACACGCGCTTCGCCGACCCGGCCTTCACCGCGTCGACGGCCGCGCGAAGCGCGTTGGTTCCCGCCCGGAGCGAATCGCCGAGGTCGGCGGTCATCACGTCCCGCCGCAGGTCGAGCGCCCGCGCGATGATCGCCGCGCCCTGCTTCTCCTTGAACGGATACGACGTCGACGCGAAGAGCACCCCGTCCACGGAGGCGCGATCGATCCCCTTCAAGCAGTCGACCGCTGCCGCCACCGCCATCGTGACCGCATCCTCATCCCAATTCGCGACCGCCTTCTCCGGCCCACCCGGCTTCCCGAGCGGCAACCGCAGCATCGGCACATACGCCCCGTACGACGAGATCCCGACCATCGATCCTCCAATAATCGAGCGAACGTACGACCCAATCCCACCCACTGCAAGCTCAACCCAAAACCGAAGTGGCCGCGCCGAGTCTGGGCACGCGCGATCACCGGCTGGTGCCGGGGCGGGATTGGGGGGTGCGGTCGCAGCGACCCCCGCAGCCGGCACGCCCGTTCACCCGTCGACGCGACGCCGACCCGGCGAGGATAGGGAGCCGCGACCGCACCCCTGTCCCGCCCCGGCACGCGAAGACAGATCACCCGCCGCCCAGGGTTGCCGCGGCCGACCGAGATGGGCATATATCGCCGCGCTGCGGCATCGCCGCATACCGGGGGAGCAACCACGATGTCCGACGCTGGCTTGAATTTCTACAAGGCCGACCTGCGCGCGATCGACTTCACGCTCTACGAGCACCTCAAGATCCAGCAGCTCTTCGAGCACGAGAAGTTCTCGCACCTCACGCGCGAGGACGTCGACGCGGTCCTCCAGCAGGTGCATCGTTTCGCGACCGAGGTGAGCGGACCGCTCAGCGGGTCGGGCGATCGGGTGAGCTGCACGCTCGAGAACGGCACCGTCCGCACGCCGCCCGGATTCAAGGAAGCCTGGACCAAGCTGTTCGAGCTGGGGCTGATCTCCTTCGCGATGCCGCAGGAGGCGGGCGGCTTCGGGGCGCCGAGTGCGGCCGAGGTGATCCTGCAGGAGCTGCTGAGCGGCGCGAACACCGCCTTCAACATGTACCCCGGCCTGACCCACGGCGCGGCCGACGTGATCCATCATTTCGCGCTTCCCGAGGACAAGAAGCGCTTCCTCCCGCACATGCTGAGCGGCCGCTTCTCGGGCACGATGTGCCTCTCCGAGCCGCACGCCGGCTCCGACGTCGGCGCCACCAAGACCAAGGCCACACCGCTCGAGGGCTTCGTCTACAAGATCAGCGGGACAAAGTGCTGGATCTCCGCCGGCGACCACGATCTCGCGGAGAACGTCATCCACCTGGTGCTGGCGCGCATCGAGGGGGCGCCGGCGGGGACGAAGGGACTGTCGCTGTTCATCGGGGCGAAGGGCGGGGTGAAGGGGGACGGCAGGCGGGGCTGGGCCAAGGACGTCGGAACGGCGGG
>JACXTT010012485.1_pt1 | contig 11273 bp, 8 predicted proteins | sample 9270951 | NCBI WGS metagenome assembly JACXTT01 (sample SAMN15532306, study PRJNA645909) | rock metagenome | isolation source: weathered quartz diorite | place: Puerto Rico | collected 2017-06-21 | reverse complement strand
CGGTGCGTGCGCCGAGGTGGCGGGCGGTGGTGGCGGCCGTGAGCAGCACCAGCAGCGCGGCCAGCGCGGCGCGCCATGCGCGCGAGGCGGCGAGTGGATCGCGCTGCGCCACGAGCAGCGTGAGCACGTCCGGCGCGTACGCGAGCAGCGGCTTCTCGAACAGCCGCTCGGACGCGAGCACCGGGGTGATCCCTTCACGCGCCTCCAGGATCCCGCGCGCGACCTCGAGGTCCTGGGCCTCGTGCACGTCGAACGGCCCCGGCCCGCGGAGCCCGGATAGCAGCACCAGCGCGCACACCAGGGCGACGAACGCGACCCCCCACTTCACTCGGAGGCTCCAGGGTGCCGATAACCCATCGGGACGCGTTCCACAGAAGGAGTCGACATGAACCGAGTGATGACGATCGCCATTCTAGCGATGCTGGCCGGCGGCTGCTCCGCCGCTCAGGATGGCCCGAAGAAGACGCTCACCGAGCGGCAGCGCGACAGCGTGCTGTCCCGGACGGACCTGCCCGGCGCGGACGTGGTGGGGCGCGCGATGCGTGCTTCCGACGTGGAGGCGAGGCGCGCCACAAGAATGGACGCGGCGGTGGACTCGCTGCCGCACTGATGCCGGCGTCCGGTCACGCGGCCGGCTTGGGCCGCGTGAATCGACCCCAGATCCAGGTCAGCAGGCCGATCACGGCCCCGAGCGCCAGGCCCCAGATGGGAGCGGCGACCACCACGAATACGGCCGGGGAAATGCCGGCGGGCAAGGTCTTGAACGTGGCCGCGGCCTTCGGATTGTGCGCGAGAAACTGGTTCATGAACAGCGCCTGGCACAGCGTCGCCAGCAGGCCGGCGATGAAGCCGGTGAGGAAGCCGTGCAGAAACAGCTTGCCAGGCGCCTGCCGCGCCAGCACGCCGGCGCACACGAGGGCGATCACGCACCATATGGGGAGCTCCCATCCGGATGGGGTCAACCCGGTGACCGCGCCGATTCCCACGAGCAGTCCGAGCAGCGACAACGACAGGATGAGGCGAGCGTTCATGGAGCCCTCCGTGACCACGGCGTGGGCCGGTTCGCCCGGCGTGCCGTCGGCGACCCGCGGCGGCGCGGTCGTCGCACCGTTTCGCGCAAAGCGGCGGAACCCTACCATTGGGCGTGCGATAAGGGGAGGTCGCGCCGCGTGCTCCGCGGGAGATCGGCGAGCGACCGTGGTCGACTGGCCGGGTCGGTGACGTCGATTCCGGGGGTACGACCGCCTACTTCATCTGCACCTTGTAGGGCGGTCGCTTCGGGTGCGCGGGGGGATTGCTCTTGAGCTGCTCGAGGCAGTACGCGATCGCCTTCTCGAGCTGCAGATCGTGCCCGCCCACCATGGAGTCCGGCGTGTTCACGACCTCGATGTCGGGATCGACGCCGTGATTCTCGACCACCCAGCTGGCGCTCGCCCGGTCCCACATGCCGGCGTCGGGCATCGTTACGTAGCCGCCGTCCACGAGCCGGATGTCGTCGTCCAACCCCACGAGCCCACCCCAGGTGCGCGTGCCGATCACCGGTCCGAGCTTTTGCATCCGGAAGTAGTACGGGAACGCGTCGCCGCCGGACCCCGCGTATTCGTTCGTCAGGATGCACTTGGGTCCGTCGATAGCCGCCGCGGGCGTGCGGTCGTCGTCCGCGTCGCGAACCGCCCAGTAGACCCACGTCCTTCTCGCGAGCCGCTCGATGAAGAAGTCCGGCGGCCAGCCGCCGCTGTTGAAGCGCTCGTCGACGATGATGCCGTCACGATCGACCTGCGGGAAGAACTGCTTCGTGAACTCGCGGATGCCGTCGAGGAACGTGTCGGGGACGTGGATGTACGCGATGCGCCCGTTCGTCGCCTTGGAGACGATCTCGCGGTTCGTGCGCACCCAGGTCTGATACCGGAGCGCCGCCTCGTCGGCGATCGGCGTCACGGTGTACACCCGCGGCTTCGAGTCATGCGCCGTCGCACCGATCGAGATCCGGGTTTGCCGGCCCTTCGTGCCCGTGAACGCGGCGTAGACGTTCATCGGTGCTTTGATCGGCACGCCGTTGACGGCGAGCAGGAAGTCGCCCTCGTGCACGTCGGTCCCCGGCGCCGCGAGCGGCGGAGCCACCTTCGAATTCCAGTCGCGGTCACGATAGACGCGCTGGAAGCGGTAGCGGCCGCTGCTCGCGTCCAGCGTGAAGTCGGCGCCGAGCAGCCCGACGTCGACCTTGGGCACGTCGGGTAGGTCGCCGCCGCCGACGTACGTGTGCGAGGTGCCCAGCTCGCCGATCAGCTCGCCGAGCAGGTAGTTGAGGTCCGTGCGATGCCCGATCGAGGGCAGCAGCGAGCGATACCGATCGCCGATCGCCTTCCAGTCGAGACCTCCCATTGCCGGGTCGTAGTAGAAGTCGCGCTCGAGTCGCCAGGCCTCGTCGAACATCTGCCGCCACTCGGCGCGCGGATCGACAGTCGTCATCAGCGTGCTCGTGTCGATCTTGCCGTCGCCCGCCTTGGCCTCGCCGTCGGTCTTGACGATCTGGAACGATTCGTCGGGATGCACCAGCGCCCTGCCGCCGTCCTTCGAGGCCGCGAAGCGGATGTGAACGCCTCCGGTCACCAGCTCGTCCTTGCGCGCTTCGAGGTCGTAGCGGTGCAGCTCGCCCGTCGATTCGTCGTCGTTGCCCTCGTTCGAGGGATCGGTTACCGCGACGTAGAGCAGCCGGTCGTCGAAGGCGCGCAGGCCTTCGATCCGCGCGGCCGCGATCGGCAGCTCGACGACGCGCCGCGCTAGCCCGTCGAGGTCGATCCGGAGCGACGCCGAGCGCGACTTGGTCGCGCCCTTCGAGGCGTGGCCGGCGGACTGGGCCGAGTCGGCTGAAGCGGAGGCGCCTTCCTCGTCGCTTTCGGGCGCGATGGGTGACTTTTCGTCGGCGCGCAACGTGAGCGCGTAGACCTTGTCCGTCGCGTCGAATTGGTATGCGAACTCGAACGCGCCGAACTGCGGGTCGAGCGTACGGCGGGACACGAAGTAGAGGTACCTCCCCCGGGGGTCGAACGCCGGCTGGAAATCGTCGGTCAGTCCGTCCGTCACCTGGGTGATCGCGTGGGATGCGGCCGACCACAGGTGGATGCGGCGGAACCCCGTGGCCAGCGGGAACGCGTAGGCGAGCCAGCGCGAATCCCCCGACCACGAGAGGTCGAGGATCTTGCCGTGCGGGCAGCGGTCGACCTTCGTCAGCTGGCCGGTCGCGACGTCGCACACCCACAGCGTCCGCGTCTTGTCCGAGAACGCGAGCTTCTTCGAGTCCGGCGACCAGTTCAGCGTCCATGGGTATGCGGTGAGCCCCTTCGTGACCTGCCGCGACGCCGTCGAACCGTCGGCGGCGAATAGCCACACCTCGTACTCGCCCGTCCGGTCCGAGAAGCACGCGATCCAGCGCCCGTCGGGAGACCATGCGGGGTCGCGCTCGTGGGATGCGGACGAGGCGGCGACGGCGCGCACGTCGCCCTTCTCGGCCGGCACGGTGAACAGATCGCCGCGCGCCGCGAGCACGGCTCGCTTCGCGGACGGCGACAGGTCCCACTCCGTGATCCACTTCGACACGTTGCGGTACTCGGGCCGCGTCGCCGGCTTGTCGGACGGCACCAGCACCGACACGCGGCCCACCTTCTCGGACGGCAGGTCCATGACGTAGAGGTTGCCGCCGTTCTCGAACACGACGGCGTCCGAGCCGATGCTGGGCCACTTCACGTCGTACTCGGCGAACTGCGTCACCTTCCGGTGCTCCTTCGTATCGAGGTCGTACGCCCACAGGTTCGCGGTGCGGCCACCGCGATCGGAGCAGTAGTAGATCGTCCGTCCGTGCCACATCGGCCACTCGTCGGGGCCCGGCCAGTCGGTGATGCGCTGCGACGTGTTGTTCGAGAAGTCGTAGATCCAGATGTCCGCCGCACTCCCGCCCCGGTAGTGCTTCCAGGTTCGCGACTCGTAGGACGGCGACACGTAGGCGATCTGCTTCGCATCGGGCGACAGCGTCGCGTAGCCCGCTGTGGGGAGCGGCAGCGGCTCCTCGAAGCCGCCGGCCGCGGGGACGCGAAAGAATCGAGTGAGGCGCGAGGTCGAATTCCGGCTCGAACGGAACAGGATGGACCGACCGTCGGGGTACCACTCGGTGACGATGTCGGGCCCCGGGTGCCACGTCAGCCGCACCGGCTCACCGCCGTCGATCGACATCGTGTAGACGTCGCGGTTGCCGTCGTACTCCCCCGTGAACGCCACCGTCCGGCCGTCGGGCGACAGCTTGGGTACGAGCTCCAGCCCCTCGTGGGTCGTGAGCCGGGTGGCCGCCCCGCCGGAGCGCGGCACCTTCCACAGGTCGCCGGCGTAGACGAACACGATGGTCTGCCCTTCGATGTCGGGCATGCGCAGCAGGCGGCACTCCTCGAGCGCGTACGCCGGGGCCGCCGCTACGGTGATCCAGGCGACAGCCAGCGCGGTGTTCGTGACGCGCCGGAGAGCAACGGACATGGGGACGATCTCCTGATCGGCCGGCGAGGATGCGAGGGAAGGGAAAGTCTCCGGGCCGGCGCACTCCGCGGTCAAGCGTTGCGGACGAACATGCGACCAGCGCGGCAAGACCACTGCCGTCCGCTCGGCGTCGGCCTCGCAGCTCTCATTCTACCTTGCAGTTACGTGACGTGCCCACGCCGTTCCCGTCTCAAGCACCCTCCTCGCGCGGCCGATAACACACCTGTTCGAGGCCCGGGAAGCCACCCGTAAGGATCGCGTCGCGATGGACTTGAAGTCCCAGCCAAAGACCGCGGCCCCAGACCAGGCGGCGGAAAACGATCCCTCCGTGCGCGCGGTCGGTGCGTGGGTGCAGCAGCTCGCTCGCACGATCAAGAACTGCCGCCTGTACGACGCCGGCAATCCCACCGTGATCCGCTTCCGCCAGCAGCTCGTCGCGTCGTTGCACCAGGTGATTCGACAACACGGGTCGTTCGTCCTCCGCATCGGTCCCGACGACGTGACGTGCCAGGGCGTGTCGCTTTACCCCGCGCGCTCGCGCGACGACAACCTGGCGCTACCGTTCTACCGCGACGGCATCCGCGCGATGACGTTTCTCGAGGGCACCGAGCCGCGCGAGATCGACGCTCTCGTCTCGTCCGTGCTGCGAGTGACCGGCCCCGAGGCGTCGGAGGACGAGGACCTGGTGACGGTGCTGTGGGACGCACAGCTGACGCACGTCACGATCGATTACATCCCGCCCGAAGGCGGTGTCGAGGGGACCGGCGCCGAGACGGAGGGTGAACTGGTGCCGTGGCCCACCGGCGAGGCGGCAGCCGCCCAGGCGGAAGAGCCCGCGCCGCGAACGCTCACCGATCCGCCGCCCGGCGAGGCGGGCCGCCGTTCGGACGACTGGAGCGTGGGGGAATCGGCGGCGGACTTCGAGACCGCGTTCGCCCAGCTGAGGGCCGTCTCGGCCGCGGAGATGGCGCGGTTCCATCGTGACTACGAGGCCGAGCGCGCCGTCTTGCCGGTTTCCGCCGCGGTGGCGGTGGCGCGCGCGTTCATCGCCGCCGAAGCGCAGGACGGCGACCTGCCCGAGCTGGGCGCCTACCTGCCGCGCGTGCTGCGCGTGGCGGTGCAAACGGGCGCGTGGCGCGACGCCCACGTGATCGCGGGGCTCATGCGCGACTCACCGGCGGGCTGGTCGCCGGTCGGGCTCGTCCAGGAGCTGCAGCAGCCCGCTTCGATCGCGCTGTTGCGTGACCGGCTGCTCGCACAGTCCGAGGCCGAGGCCCGTGCGTTCACGGAGTTCGCCTCGGATTTCGGCGAGTACGCGGTCGACGTGCTCGGCCAATTGCTCGCCGAGCTGGACGGCGCATCACCGTCTCGTCCGCTGGCCGAGGCGATCGTCGAGCGTTGCCGTACGACCCCCGAGCGACTCGCACCGTGGGTCGCCGACCATCGTCCCAACGTCGTGCGCGCCGCCGTGGGGATCCTCGCGGCGATCGGCGGCAACGGGATCGTCGGCCCTCTGGCGGCGGCGATCCGACACCCCAACCCACGCGTCCGCGCCGAAGCCGTGCAGGCGCTGCGCAGCGCCGACGCGCGGCTCGTGAAGCCGCTGTTGTTGCCGGTGCTCCCTACCCTCGACACGCGGCAGTTCTGCCAGTCGCTGCAGAAGCTCGCCGAGGCGCGTGACCCTCAGGTGGCGGAGGCGATGTTGACGATGATGGTCGCGCCGGAGTTCGAGCAGCGGCCCACCGAGGAGAAGCACGCCATCTACGCGACGCTCGGCGCCACGGGCGGTGACGAGGTCATTCCCGAGCTCGAGGCGGAGCTGCTCAAGGGAAGTTGGTTCGAGCGTGTGAACGAGGCGCACCGGCAGACCGTGGCGCGCTGCCTGGCTCGCATCGGCACCCCGCTCGCGCGCATGGTGCTCGAGAACGGCGCGAAATCGCGACGCGCGCAGGTGCGGGATGCGTGCGCCGACGTGCTCGCGAAGTGGGAGGCTCCGCGTGGCTGAGTCGCCCATCGTCGGCTCGGGACAGACGCCCCCTGGCCAGTCGGCGCTGGCGTCGGCGATCGGCCCGCAGCTGCTCATTCGCATGGCGGCGTTGGTGCGGACCGCGCGCACCTACGACGTCACGAACCAGGCGTTTCAACGTCAGCTCCAGGATTGCCTCGCGGTGCTCCAGAAGCTGCTCGAGGCGGAGCCCGACATCACGCTCGCGGCCTCGGCCGGCTACTTCTACTTGAACGGCGCGCGGATTCGCGCCTCCGCCTCGCTGCTGGCCGTCTATCACGCGTTGATGCAGGAGTTCGAGCGCCGCGGGCTCGCGGGCCTCCGCATCACCGAGGGCCTCACAGGCCCCGAGCTCGAGCGGTTCTTCCAGCTGCTCGTCGCCGCCGAGGACGCGCTCGCGGCCGAGCAAGTGCTCGGAGACCTGCACGCCGCGAGCGTCGATCACATCCAGCCGATCGCGCTGTCCGATGTGAGCGAGGACGACATCGCGCAGGAGCTGGACGCGGGAGACCCGAACAGCGACCGCGGTCGCGCTCGGCGCGTGTTCTGGCGGGCCGTGCTCGGCACCAAGAAGATGCTGACCCGGACCCAGCAGACCGGTCGGCCCGACCTGCGACACGCCAAGCGGCTGGTGCAACCGTTCGTCGACCAGATCATGAACCACGAGTTCTCGGTCGTCGGTCTCACCGCGATCAAGGATCACGACGAATACACCTACGCGCACTGCGTCAATGTCTCGATCCTGTCGGTGGGGCTCGGGCACGTGCTCGGGCTGTCGCGGCAGGCCCTGTCGGACTTGGGGGTTGCGGCGCTGCTGCACGACATGGGCAAGCTCACCGTGCCCGGAGAGGTGCTGCGCAAGCCGGCAAAGCTCGACGCCGAAGAGTGGAAGATGATGCGTCGTCATCCGATCGAAGGCGTGAAGATGCTGTTCCGGCTTCCGGGTCTGTCGCCGCTCACGATCGACGCGATGCGCTCCTGCCTCGAGCACCACATGAACTACGACGGCAGCGGCTACCCGCGCGTTTCGATGCCGTGGGGTCAGTCCACACTGTCCCGCATCGTGGCGATGGCGGATTGTTTCGACGCCATGACCGCGCATCGCGCCTACCACAAGCGTCCGTTCACGCCGTACGAGGCATTGCGCTATCTGTTGGGGACCGCCCACGCGTCGTTCGATCCCGCTGTTCGCTGGGCGCTGGTGCAGACGGTCGGGCTCTACCCGCCGGGTACGGTGATGATCACCGGCTCGAACGTCGCGGTGTTGTCGATCGCGCCGAACCCCGCCGATCTGGTGAGGCCCCAGTGCCGCGTGCTCGTCCATGCCGACGGCCGCGTGGAGCCTGAGGAAGGCGGCGAGATCTGGAACCCGATGCCCGAGTCCGAGCGGGTCGAGCGCGTGCTCGCCCCCGAGGACCTCCAGATCAACATTCAGGAGTATCTCGCGGCCTAGAACGAGCGGCTCGGTTTCGGCGTCCGTGAGGAGACGCTTGCCAGCCCCTCGGGTGCGGCATAGTGTCCATGCCCTCGGGGGCGAACGCCTCAGCCTTGTCGCACGCCTGCAACTCGAGAGTCCGAGGGATCCAATGAATGAAGCCGCTGGGGCAGGCTCGCTGATCAACGAGACCACCTACGAGAAGACGCAGCGGTTCAACGCGATTACTCGCTGGCTCCATTCGTTCCGCTATCGCAACATCCTCCGCATCTTCTCCGAGCTCGCGGGGCAGATTCCGGACCGCCCGATCCGGGTGCTGGAGCTCGGCGCAGCAACCGGCAAGTTGTACTCGGTTCTCGACGAGCGCTTCAAGATCGACTACACCGGTGTCGAGCTCGATCAGGCCTTCTACGACACCGCCGTGGCGCGTTATGGCGAGCGTAAGAATTTCCGAATCCACCACCGTTCCGCTGCCGAGGATTCGCTGTACGGCGAGGTGGTGAAACCCGACATCGTCGTCGCCATGGAAACGTGCGAGCACATTCCCGAGCGTGACTCGATTCGGATCATCGAACACGTCTCCGCACTGTCGCCGCGCATGTTCGTGTGTTCGGTACCGGTCGAGGTCGGCCCGTCGATCTGGATCAAGAACGTGGGCTCGTTCCTGATGGGCTACAGGCGGCACAAGAGCTATCGCTGGGCCGAGACGTTTTGGGCAGGCCTATACATGCTCGACCACGTGCCGCCGCATCGCACGGGTCACCGCGGCTTTGACTGGCGCTGGCTCGCGCAGAGCGTCCGCCATTTCATGCGCATTCGCGAGATCCGCAAGAATCCGTTCCAATGGGTGCCGAACATGTTCGCGATGTCGGTGATGATCATCGCCGTCCCGCGTGAGTAGCGACCGAGCGCCGGCCGCCGCTGGCGGCCGAGCCTCGGCCACCGGCATCGTTCCTGCTCTCTCTATCGAATCGCGTGCCAAATGGCGCGCGCGCTCGGTTCCCTGATCGAGGATGGTGCCGCATGAACCTCAATCCGCGCATCGTGTTTCCGCTGCTGCTGCTGTGTTTCTGGCTATTTCTCGCCTATCGTGCATTTTCACATCACGACACGACTCTTGCACTGGTCTACCTCGGCGTGGGCGCCGCGCTGACCACTTGGCGGCTCAAGCGCGCCGGTACGTGACGGGTCACTCATGCACGAACGGGCGGCGCCTTTCGACGCCGCCCGCCGTGTTTCGGTGAGCCCGCTGCGCAGCCCTGGACGCTCCCCGTCTCCAGCCGCGCCTGACGGACTCACACGCTGATCGGGATCATTCGTTCCAGTCTCCGTTGCCGCGATCCCCGTCGTCGTAGCCGCCGCGACCGTCGTCGTAGCCACGACCGTCGTGCGCGCACGACTCCCAGCGGCCCTCGTCGTACCGGATCGTGTCGACGCAGTCGCCGTCGCGGTTGTCGATCACCTGGACGATGAGTGCGTGGCTGCAGTGACGCCGTGCGTGCGCCAGGTACAGATCGAGCGACGCGTAGCGTTCGTGGCAGTACGGATCGACGTAGCTGTAGTCCGACTGCACCTCGGGGCAATACACCGGGGGCGGCGGCGCGTAAACCGGTTGCGGCTCGGATACCGCGTAGGCATGCGACTGTGCGGCGCTCGTCAAGATGGCGCCCACGGCCAAGCCTCCGAGGAAGCCGGCGAGCGTCGAGCCGCCGCCGCACGACGACCTGCGGAACTCGACGACGCGCTGGGGCGCGTAGACGACGGGCCGGGCGCAAGCCGGTCGCTCGAAGCGACGGAACTTGCGGATTTGTCCCCAGCCGTTGCCCGCGTGAGCGGCCGGCGCGAGTGCGGCGACGGCGAAGGTCGCGAGCAGCGATCCCGCGATCAAACGGTGGAGCGTCGAGCGTGCGTTCATGGGATCCTCCAAGCGTGAGCGAAGCGACTCCTACCGAATCCACAGCACTCCGCGTGCCAGCTGACTCTCGAAGCCGAGGGCATTGCCGCGCAGCGCGTTCCCGGCGCAGGTGGGAGCCGCCGCGGGGCGTGTGTCGCGACGCGGCCACACGCGCCTCGAAGGGGTGTGGCCAATCCGCGTCGGCGGGCGCCAGCCTCCCTCCCCTCCAGCCTCGGACGACGCGCGCCGATAACGAGTTATCGTGCTCTTCCAAGATGGGAGTTCTCGCCCCAAAGCGGATGACGCGAGCCGCGCGGCCCCCACCCGCCGCGTGCGAATGGGCCTCGTGGCGCTGGTCGCCGTCATGGGACTGGGGGCGGTGCTGCGGATCCTCCTGCTCGCGTCCCTGCCGCCGTTCTTCGGCCCGGGCGATCCCGCCACCTATTTCGCCATGGCCTCCGGAGTCCTCCGCACCGGCGTCCCCCGCATCGACTTCGTGTGGAACTACGCCAGCCTGCCGGCGACGATCACTCACGTCGAGAGCTACTACGAGCTGGCGTACGCCTACCTGCTCGCCGGAGCGATGTGGCTGGTGGGTGCGAAGCCCGTCGTGGCGTGCGCCGTGTCCGTGGTGTGCGGCGTGCTCACGCCGATCCTGACGTTCGTGTTCGCCCGACGCCTGGGAACGCGGGTCGCCGGCGTCGCGCTGTCGCTCGTGGCGCTGGAGCCATGGTCGATCTACTACTCGGGGGTTCTCATGAAGGAGGCCCTCATCGCCGTGATCGCCCTGGTCTCGATCGAGTGCCTCAGGCGACTGCTGTCGGGCGGTGGCTCGCGCTGGACCACGGGGATGTGCGCGGCGGGCATCGTGCTCGCGGCGTCGGCGTTCGAGTACGAGATGCTGCCGATCCTCGCGACCACGACCGCAATCGCCCTGGCGCTGCTGCGCCGGGACGCGTTGCCGGCCTACCTCCTCGCGACCAGCGTGGTCCTCGCGGCGGCGGTCGCCGCCTCGCTGGCGTGGTTGGGTGTTCCGATCAGCGGCAAGTTCGCCTTCTTCATCGGCCACCGGCTATGGACCACCGAGCCTCACACCCACAGCACGTACGCCTCGCCCATCGGCCTCGCGCGTTTCCTGCCGCTCGCCTACGTGCTGGGCTCGCTGCTCGTCAAGTGGTACGTCCCGGTCGTGGTGCTGGCCTGGATCGGATCGCGCGCGCGGGCGCTGGCTCGGGTAGACCTCGTGCTGCCGTGCGCGTTCACGCTCTGCTTCCTCTACTTCCACGGCGTGCCGCACGACCTGTGGGAGCGCGACTTCGTGGTGCTCCTGCCCGTGCTCGCGCCGCTGGCCGCGCTCGCCGTCTGCCACGGCGGCCTGTGGTCGGTGCCGCTCGGCCGCTCGGGGTCGCCGCTCGGCG
>JACXTT010012484.1_pt1 | contig 11274 bp, 7 predicted proteins | sample 9270951 | NCBI WGS metagenome assembly JACXTT01 (sample SAMN15532306, study PRJNA645909) | rock metagenome | isolation source: weathered quartz diorite | place: Puerto Rico | collected 2017-06-21 | reverse complement strand
GCATCCTGGCGCGCCAGGTAGGCGCGCAGATTGGTGAGCGGGTCGTCGAGCCTGCGGTTGACGGCGATATTCGGAATCGGTGCGGACAGCTCGGAAGCCGTGCCGTCCGATTCCTGGTTGAGGATCCAGCGGGGGAAGGGCTTGGCCAGCGTAAAAAACGCTTCGTCGCTCAGGAACAGTTCATCGGGTGGCAGGATGGGCCGCTCGCGGTCCGCCTTCAGGAAGCGGTAGCGCGACTGGGTGTCGCTCCAGAAGCGCTTGATGGCGGCGTCGATGTCCCCCACCAGCGCCAGCGTCGCCGCTTCCGGCAGGTAGTCGAACAGGGTGGCGGTCTGCTCGAAGAACAGGGGCAGGTAGTATTCGATGCCGGCCGAGGCGATGCCGCTGCCGATGTCCTTGTAGACCACGGAGCGGGAAGGATCGCCTTCGAAGCGCTCGCGCCAGCGGCTGCGAAAGGCCGTGCGGGCCGCGTCGTCCATGGGAAATTCGCGCCCCGGCAGCAGGCGCACTTCGCGCACGGGATAGAGCGAGCGCTGGGTGTCGGCATCGAAGGTGCGGATGGTCTCGATCTCGTCGCCGAACAGGTCGAGCCGGTAGGGCAGGCTTGACCCCATCGGGAACAGGTCGATTAGGCCGCCCCGCACCGAGTATTCGCCCGGCGACATCACCTGGCTGACGTGGCTGTAGCCGGCCAGGGTCAATTGCGCCTTCAGGGCCGCTTCATCGAGTTTCTCGCCCTGCTTGAAAAAGAAGGTGTAGGCCGCCAGGAACGAGGGCGGCGCCAGGCGCACCAGCGCCGTGGTGGCGGGGACGATCAATACGTCGCACTGGCCGTTGCGGATTTCATGCAGGGTCGCCAGGCGCTCCGACACCAGGTCCTGGTGGGGAGAAAACGCATCGTAAGGCAGGGTTTCCCAGTCCGGCAGCAGATGGCAGGCCAGGCCGGGCGCGAACCACGGCAGTTCGGTCAGCAGGCGCTGGCCGTCGCTGGCATTGGCCACCACCACCGTGAGCATGCGTTTTTCGGCCTTGAGGGCGACGGCGGCGCGCGCCAGGGCCCAGGCGTCGCTGGAGCCGTACAGGGTCGGAAGGGCGAAGCGCCCGCCCGGTTTCGGCAGGGATTTGGTGAGCTCGAAAGGCATGCGGGCAGGGCGAATTCCGGGTCGAAGAAGCCTGCCATTATAGTCGGATTCGCCAGCCGCCACCGGGCGCGGCGAATCGGCGCGCTACCCCTGCGGCAGGCGGTTGGCGATCCCGAACGGCACGTGCACCATCGGGATGGTGCCCTCCGGCGTGACCCGCAAATGACTGAGCTGGTCGTCGAAAAAAATGTGGGGCTTGAACACGGCCAGCACCCGCGCCTTGTCCATCCCGCCCAGGAAAAACGTCTCGTTGGCGGAAACGCCCCAGCTCTTCAGGGTCGTCACCACCCGCTCGTGGGACGGCGCGCTCCTGGCCGTGATGATCGCGATGCGCAGCAGCTTGCGGTAGCTGGAGTGCTTGCGCAGGGCGCGCTTTTCAAGCCGCTCTTCCATGCGCTGCATCAGGGCCAGGCGCTGGAACAGGATGGCCAATGGCCCCGGCTGGTGGGGTCGGGCGATGTGCAGGGTTTCGTGGGCGTGGAACTGGTCCAGGCCGGCCTCCTTGAACACGGTTTCCGACTCGTCGTCGGCGATCACGCCATCGAAGTCGAAGGCCACGCGCAGTTCGGGGTCGCTGTCGTCATCGTCGATTTTCGACGGCAGCACCAGGCCCGCCGCAAAGCCGGCCGCGATCGCGCCCTGGACATCCTCTTCGTTCGCGCTCAGGAACAGGGCCGTGTTGAAGGCCGGCAGATAGGGATACGGCGTGGCGCCCGTCATGAAGGCGGCGCGCGAAATGTCGAGGCCATAATGGGCGATCGAGCGCATCACCCGCAGGCCCGTCTCCGGCGAATTGCGCGAAAACAGCACCACTTCGACTGGACTCTGGCGGGGAAAATGGCGGTTGATGTTGAGGAAGCGGCGGATGAAGGGAAAGGCCACGCCCTTGCCGAGGATGGTGTCGAGATGGCGTTCCTGGTAGGCGCGGTATTCGTCGGGGCCGGCGTCGAGGTAGACCTGGTGCGACGCCGACAGGTCGAACAGGGCCGAAGAGGCGACGCCGATCACCAGCTTTTCGCGGATGTCGAAGGCCATCAGGGACCCGCCGCCTGCAGCTGCGCGGCCAACTGCGCGAACACTTTTTGTTCGCTGGGGGGCACCGCAGCCTGGGGCGCCGCCAGCTGGCCGCCATCGACCAAAAGACGCAGCATGGCCAGGCGTTCCGCGCCGGCCAGCACGTGCGCCAGCGGCGCGGCTGGACCCGGCCCGCCGGCCTGTTCGATGGCTGCCGCGACGGTCGCCGGAAAATCCCACAGGGTGGCGATATTGGCCGACAGTTGTCGGGCGTGTGCCAGCAGGGCGCGGGCGAACTCCGGCGAGGCGGGCAGGGCGGCGCCGCTGTAGACCTGGTCGATCAGGCGCAGGGCCACGATCAGGCCGACGTGGTGCAGCAGGCCCGCCAGATAGGCTTCGAACACATTGGCCTGGGCGGAGGGCGCCAGCAGGCTGGCGGCCAGCGCGCAGGCTTCCGACTCGCGCCACACCAGCGGCGCGCCCTGGTTGGCAAAGCGGCCCGTCTGCATGCTGATGATGGGGCGGAAGGCCACCCGCGCCAGCAGCATGCGCATGCCATTCTGCCCCAGCAGCATGACCGCGCCTTCGATATTGCGGATCGGCGAAGGGGGGCTGTAATACGGGCTGTTGGCCTCGCGGATCACTTCGGCCACCAGCACCACGTCCTGCGCCAGCTGGCGGGCCAGATCGGCGCCCGAGACGCCTTCGTCGCGCAAGCTTCTGAGCAGCTGGGGAATCACGGCGGGTACGCGCGGCACCAGGTCGGCGCCTTGCTGGGGCGAGGCGACCAGGCGTGCCAGTTCATCGAGAATCAGCTGGGCGGTGGCGGGCGGCACCTCGTCGCTGGCGCCGGCCAGGGTGCGGAAAAACAGCAGGGGCAGGTCGATGGGCGCAACATCGCTGCTCGTTTCCTCAGTCGGCGCCGGCGCCGCTGGCGTGGCTGCGGCAGGCGCCAGGGGCGCTGCTTCCTGCCCCTTGAACAATCGCGTCAGCCAGTTGATCATCGAATGCGTCGCCTCGTAAGTATGGCTTATTTTATATCAGCCAGACAGTCGGCCTAGACTTCGACCCGGCGCGCATTGGTGGCCGACCAGCGGTACAAGCCGCCCACCATGGCACCGCCGATCACGAGCGCCACCAGCATGCCCGTTTGCTCGCTCATGGCGTTGGCGATCGCCAACGGCTCGCCCTTGCCCGACGCGACGATCAGGCCGGCCAGGGCGACGTTGAACAGGCTCTCGCCCACGATGAAGCCGGACATCACCAGCACGCCCATGCGCTTGGCCGATTCGCCCCAGCTGTTTTTTTCGACGGCCCGCTCGAACAGCCAGCCGCCGACGGCGCCCACCACCACCGGCAGGGTGACGGCCGAGGGCAGGTAGATGGCCAGGCCCACGCCCAGCGGGGGCAGGCTGTATTTGCCGTTCGAGGATTTTTTCAGGATGAAGTCGACGATGACCAGCGCCACGCCGATGGCGGCGCCGATGCCCAGCAGCTTCCAGTCCAGATCACCGCCGATCACGCCCTTGGCCAGGGTGGAGATCAGGGTCGCCTGGGGCGCTGCCAACGGGGTCGACGAAATCGCCCCGACGTTGGGTGCGCCCGCAAAACCGTTGGCGTGGTTGAGCAGCTCCAGCACGGGTGGCACCACGGCGGAGCCGGCGAACACGCCGATGATGAGGCCCACCTGCTGCTTCCACGGGGTGGCGTCGACCAGCTGGCCGGTTTTCAAATCCTGCAGATTGTCGTTGCCGATCACGGCCACGGCCAGCACCACGGTGGTGACGAACAGGGCGAAGGCCACCAGGGCCTGGGCCACGTCGGGCCCGATCAGGTGGCGTCCCACCATGCCGATCGACAGCGAGGCGCCCAGGATGGTCAGAATGGCGATGCCGGACACGGGCGAATTGGAAGAGCCGATCAGGCCCGCCATGTAGCCGCAGACGGCGGCGGCGAACATACCGGCGATGAGGATGTAGGCCACGCCGACGGCGACCAGGGGCAGGGAAATCGAGGACAGTGGCCCACCCTGCAGGAAGGCGGCCAGCAGCCAGCCGGCCGGCGCCATCGACAGCAGGGTGACCAGGCCGACGATGAAAATGGGCAGGTCTTGTTCGGCACGGGGCAGGGCGGCGCCATCGCCGCCCACGCCATTGCGCTTCGAGGCGGCCATCGCCGAACGCAGGCCGCCCAGCACGGGCTTGGCCAGGGTGGCCAGGGTGATGATGGCGGCGGCGCCGATCACGCCCGCGCCCATCATGCGCACCTTGCTGCTCCAGATGCCCTGGGCGAGGTCGGCGGCGCTGACGGTGGCGGCGGCCGCGGCAGAGGGGACTGCGGCGGCCGTCATGATGGGGACCAAAATGCCCCAGGCGATGACGAGGCCCGCCAGCATGGCGATGCCCACCGTGATGCCCATCAGGTGGCCGGCGCCGATCAGGGCCAGCGAGCTCGATGCGCCGATGCCGGTGGCGCCTGCATTCGGTCCCGCCCCGGTGCGGAAGTAGATTGCTACTTCGGCCGCCATCAGCTTGGCGGCTGCAAAGGCGGCAAACAGGCTTGATGCCAGGCTGCCCCAGATCACGGCCCACAGGCCCGCCTTGCCTTCAGCGGCGCCGCTGCGCGAGGACATGCCGACCTTGAGCACTTCGGCTGCGGCCACCCCTTCCGGATAAGGCAGATCCGATTGCGACACCAGCGCGCGCCGCAAGGGCATGGTGTACATCACCCCCAGCACGCCGCCGACGGCGCAGCAGCCGAAGGTCGGCCAAAAGGGCACGTGGACCCACCAGCCGATCATCAACAGGCCAGGCAGCACGAAGATCACCGAGGCCAGCGTGCCCGCCGCCGAGGCGATGGTCTGGACGATGTTATTTTCCTGGATGGTGGCGTCCTTGAACGCCGACAGCAGGGCCATCGAGATGACGGCCGCGGGAATCGAGGTGGCGAAGGTCAGGCCCACTTTCAAACCCAGATAGACCTGGGCGGCCGTGAAGATCAGGGTGATGACCACGCCGAGGATGATGCCCCGCGCCGTGATCTCTTTTGGTTCAGCCAGAGGTGAGACAAATGCGCCCGTCGCCATCCGCAGTACTCCATCGAGAGGTTTTATAAGAGAGAAGCCCGCGTGCTTGCATTTTATGCACGCAAAAACAGGCCCGCTCCATCATAACCGTCCCGCCGCAAAATCCCAAGCGCGGCTGCTATTCAAGATGGTCAATACAGATTGTTCGCGACCGGGGCGGCCGGCGCGGCGGGCGAGGCCACAGGCGCGGCCGGATCGGCCGGCGGCGTGGCGGGCGGCTCGTCCAGGTCGATGCTCTTGAACTGGGTGGCGCCCGCGTATTCGGCGTAGATCCAGTCGTCGTCCTGGCGCACCACGCCTTCCGGTTCCAGCCGCTCCTGCTGCGGCTTGTCTTTCAGGGCGACCCGCATGTAGTCGATCCAGATCGGCATGGCGAGGGTGGCGCCGAATTCGCGTCCGCCCAGCGAGCGGGGATCGTCGTAGCCCATCCAGGCCACCGCCACTTCGTTGGCGCCGTAGCCGGCGAACCAGCCGTCCATGGCGTCGCTGGTGGTGCCGGTCTTGCCGGCGATGTCGCGTCGGTCCAGTTTTTTGGTGGCGTCTGCGCCGGTGCCGTAGCGGGTGACGTCGCGCAGCATGGAGTCGACCACGAAGGCGTTGCGCTCGTCGAGCACCCGCTTGTCGGACTGGTTCACTGCGGGCGCCTTGGTCTCGGCAATGACGGTGCCGCGCGCGTCGACGATCTTGCTGATCAAATAGGGCTGGACCCGGTAGCCGCCGTTGGCAAAGACCGCATAGGCCCCGGCCATCTGCTGGGGCGTGACGGCGCCCGTGCCCAGCGCCATGGTGAGATTTTTCGGATGGCGGGCCGGATCGAAACCGAATTTGCCGATGCTGTCGTGGACCGTGGAGACGCCCAGCGCGCGCAGCAGGCGCACCGAGGGCACGTTTTTCGACAGGGCCAGTGCGCGCCGCATGGTGACGCGGCCGTCGAACACGCCGTCGTCGTTCTGGGGCGACCAGGTCTTGCCGGCGTCTTCGCCCGGCATGTCGAGCGGGGTGTCGGCGATCTCGGTGGCGGGCGAAAAGCCCTTGTCCAGCGCCGCCGAATACAGGAAGGGCTTGAAACTGGAGCCAGGCTGGCGCCAGGCCTGGGTGACGTGGTTGAACTTCTGCAGATTGAAATCGAAGCCGCCTACCATGGCGTGGTAGGCGCCGGTGGCTGCGTCCATCGACACGAAGGCGGCCGATACCTGGGGCAGCTGGACGATGGCCCAGCGCTTGTCATCCTTGTTTCCTTCCTTGCTGACGCGGACGATGGCGCCGGGGCCCAATCGCAAGGCCGGCTTGGCGGTCGCGGCCAGGCCGGGCGCGGCAAATTTCAGGCCCGCGCCCGTGATCTCGAGCATCTCGCCATCGACCGTCTGCACCTTGACTGCCTTGGGGCTGGCGGCCAGCACGACGGCGGGCAGCAAGCCGTCGCTGGAGCGGCGCTTTTGCAGGGCTTCGTCGATGGCGTCGTCGCGCTGGTCGGCGTTGTCCGGCAGTTCGATCAAGCCTTCCGGCCCCCGGTAGCCGTGGCGCTGGTCGTAGGCCAGCACATTGCGGCGCAGCGACTGGTAGGCCGCTTCCTGGTCCGCCTTCAAGATGGTGGTGGTGACCACGATGCCCTTGGTGTAGGTGTCTTCCTTCAGCTGTTCGTAGACGGCCTGGCGCGCCAGTTCGGCCACGTATTCGGCATGGGTGTCGTACTGCTGGCCCTTGGCGTTGACGTGCAGGGGCTCGGCCTTGGCCGCATCGTACTGTGCCGCGCTGATGATGTCCTGGTCGCGCATCGTGCGCAGCACCACCTGCTGGCGGGCCCGCGCCGCCTTCAGGTTGGAGACGGGATTATGGCGCGCCGGGTTTTGCGGCAGGCCGGCCAGCATGGCGATTTCGCCCACCGACAGCTGGTCCAGGCTCTTGCCAAAGTAGGTGCGGGCGGCGGCGGAAAAGCCGAAGGCGCGCTGGCCCAGGTAGATCTGGTTCATGTACAGTTCGAGAATCTGCTCCTTGCTGAGCGCCCCTTCGATCTTGTAGGCCAGCGCCACCTCGGTGGCTTTGCGGGCCAGCAGCTTGTCGCGCGAGAGGAAGAAGTTGCGGGCTACCTGCATGGTGATGGTCGAGGCGCCCTGGCGAAAGCCGCCTTTCAGATTCGATCTGGCAGCGCCCATGGCGCGGATCCAGTCGATGCCGCCGTGTTCATAGAAGCGCTTGTCCTCGATCGACAGCAGGGCCTTGACCATCAGTGGGGGCATTTTCGAGACGGGCACGAAGTCGCGGTGCTCCTCGCCAAATTCGCCGATCAGCACATGGTCGGCCGTGTAGACGCGCAGGGGAATCTTCGGCTGGTAATCGGTGACGGCCGCAATCGAGGGCACATTGGCCCACAGGACGATGCCCGTGTAGATCAGGCCCAGGACGATGGCGACGACGATCAGCAGGATGACGACGATGAAGCCGCCTTGATGGCGGCGGGGGATACGTGAATAGGTCAAGGGCAGCCCTCTTGCGACGGTAACAGCCATTATAAATTGGCTCGGTGAGGCGAACCTTAAATGGCGCGCCTGACGGGTGCAAGCGGCGTAGCGACAGGGCTGCGGGACGCCACCGCAGGTAGCGTGGCGCTGGACCGGGACGAAAAAAAACAGGCCCGCAGGCCTGTTTTCCGGTCAAGCGAAAACGCTTATTTCACGCCGTGCATCAGCTTCTGGATCAGCGGGGCCAGGGCCAGCAGGATCACACCGCCCGCCATCAGCGACCAGAAACCGAAGGTGTAGCCCGACAGGGCCGAGGCGACCGACATGCCCGTTTCGCCGCTGACGTAGCTGGCGAAAATGCCGGACAGGTTGTTGCCGATGCCGGTCGAGAGGAACCAGCCGCCCATGCCCAGGCCGACCAGGCGGGTGGGGGCCAGCTTGGTGACCATCGACAGGCCGATCGGCGACAGGCACAGCTCACCCACCGACTGGATGCAGTAGACGGCGAACAGGGTCCAGAAGGGGATCTTGCCGCTGCTATCGACCAGCGCGGACAGGGCGTAGATCAGGAGGCCGAAGGCGAGCGCATTGAAAATGATACCCAGGCCGAATTTGCGGGGAATCGAGGGATTGGCATTGCGCTTGCCCAGTGCCACCCAGACCCAGGCCACGATGGGAGCGCAGGCGATGATGGCGATCGAGTTCACGCTCTGGAACCAGGCAGTGGGAAATTCAAAGCCGTTCAGGTTGCGGTTGACGATGTTATCGGCCAGGAAGGTGAAAGAGCTGCCGGCCTGCTCGAAAAACATCCAGAACAGGATATTAAAAAAGAAAATGATCATCATGGCGATGGTCTTGTCGCGGGCGATTTTGCCTTCGCGGATACCTTCGATCATCAGCATGATGGCCAGGATGATAAACAGGATCGACAACACGATCTGCAGATTGTTCGCGCCCGCCTTGAGCAGGAAATACATGACGGGAATGACCACCAGGCCGCCAATCACGACACCCACCATGCGCATCGGGCTGGTGGCGTCGGCCGCCGGAGCGCCGATGCCTTTTAAAGTGCGGCGGCCGATGGCGAACCACACCAGACTGATCAGCATACCGATACCGGACACGAAAAACACCACTTTATAGGCGGGGACGTTGGTGGTGAGGGCGAACTTCTGGGCCAGGATCTGGGTCAGGATGGGCGACAGGAAAGCGCCCGCATTGATGCCCATGTAGAAAATCGTGAAACCGGAATCGCGGCGGGTGTCGTTGATGGCGTACAGCTTGCCCACCATGGTCGAGATATTCGGTTTGAACAGGCCATTGCCGACGATGATGGTGGCCAGGCCCAGTTTGAAGATATTCGGATCGGGGATGGTGATGGCGAACAGGCCGGCGGCCATGAAGGCGGCGCCGATCAGGATCGAGCGCTGGTAGCCGATGATGCGGTCGGCGACGTAGCCGCCGAATACCGCGCCCGCATACACGAGGGCCAGATAGGAGCCGTAGGTCAGATTGGCATCGGCCTGGCCGACGCCGGCGCCGCCGTAAAACTGGGCGACGATATACAGGACCAGGGCCCAGCGAATGCCGTAGAACGCGAAGCGCTCCCAGAATTCGGTCATGAACAACATCCACAGCGGGCTGGGATGACCCAGGATCTGCTTGAATTCGGGGACGACGGCCGGCTGGCCGGGTGTAGCTGCACCGCTCATGCGGGTTCTCCAAATATTTGAATTATGAATGGATAAATCATATGAAAAGCCGGCGCGCGTCCCGCACGGGTAGGCGCGGGAAGCAGGCAGGCCCGTTCAATACCGGCTGCATTCTAATGTAAATCAGTCAGCACAAGAGAAATTTTGACCACTGTGGTAAATACGCCGATTTGGCGCGCCGCACCATCACTGCGATCGAGGGGCCCGGGCACGGGGATTTGTCGTATATTGGAGCTGCAGTCGCTATTGCACCAAGTACGATGAATGTAGGATGAAGAACTGAAAAGGAACCACCATGGACTACGACGTTGTCGATACGCTTATTTCGCCGGAAGGCCGGCTCGAAGTCCTCTCCAAGGCCGAAGTGGCCAAGCTGCTCGACACCAGCAAGAGCGGCCTGTATGAAATTTTCCGCAATTGCGCCCTGGCCGTGCTCAATTGCGGCAGCTCCATCGACGATGGCAAGGAACTGCTGGAGCGCTACCGCTCCTTCGACATCCACATCGTCCAGCGCGAGCGGGGCATCAAGCTCGATATCAAGGGCGCACCGGCCATCGCTTTCGTCGATGGCAAGATGATCAAGGGGATTCATGAGCACCTCTTTGCGGTGCTGCGCGATATCGTCTTCATCAGCAATGAAGTGATGGACAATCCCAGTTTCGACATGAGCCGCTCGGACGGCATCACCGATTCCGTGTTCCACATCCTGCGCAATGCCAATGTGCTGCGCCCCATGCGCAATCCGAATCTGGTGGTGTGCTGGGGCGGCCATTCCATCAACCGCATCGAATACAATTATTCGAAAGAAGTCGGCTATCAAATGGGCCTGCGCGACCTGGATATCTGCACCGGTTGCGGTCCCGGCGCCATGAAGGGCCCCATGAAAGGCGCCACCATCGGCCACGCCAAGCAGCGCTTGACGAACGGCCGCTATCTGGGTATTTCCGAGCCGGGCATCATCGCCGCCGAGTCGCCCAACCCCATCGTCAACGATCTGGTGATCATGCCGGACATTGAAAAGCGCCTGGAAGCGTTCGTGCGCACGGGCCACGGCATCGTGGTATTCCCGGGCGGCGCCGGCACGGCCGAAGAGATCCTGTATATCCTCGGCATCCTGCTCCATCCGGAAAACGCGCAAATCCCTTTCCCCCTGATTTTTACGGGACCGGAAACGGCGCGCGAGTATTTTGCCCAGATCGACGATTTCATCGCCACGACGCTTGGCGAAGCGGCCCGCAAGCGCTACACCATCATTATCGACGACCCCGAAGAAGTGGCGCGCCGCATGCAAACGGGGATCAAGGAAGTGCGCGAATTTCGCAAGTCGAGAAGCGATGCCTATTATTTCAACTGGCTGCTCAAGATCGACCAGGAGTTCCAGCGCCCCTTCAAACCCACCCACGAGAATATGCGGGGGCTGTCGCTGCACAAGAACCAGGAAGTGCACTTGTTGGCGGCGAATTTACGGCGCGCGTTTTCGGGCGTGGTGGCCGGGAACGTGAAAGACGAGGGCATCCGCGCAATCGAGAAATACGGCCACTTCGAGATTCACGGCGATGCCGAGATCATGGGGCCGATGGATGCGCTGCTGGCGTCGTTTGTGGAGCAGAGCAGGATGAAGCTGCCAGGGAAGACGTACATCCCTTGTTACCGCGTAATTAAATAGCAATGATCAGGGGTCTGGCCCTGCGGGCCTGACCCCATTTTCCCCCGCCTTGGGGCCTCATATCAGCTTTAAAACCAAGAAAGTCAAAATGGGGACAGGCCGGGCCACGAAAGGCCCGCAGGGCCAGTCCCCGGTTAATCCTCGCGCCGCAAATGCGGAAACAAAATCACATCCCGAATATTCGGCGAATCCGTAA